>ERZ779633.149-NODE-149-length-27834-cov-9.863170_pt1 | contig 27834 bp, 22 predicted proteins | sample MGYA00514195_ERZ779633 | MGnify/ENA primary metagenome ERZ779633 (study PRJEB29562, sample SAMEA4376707) | mouse gut metagenome | isolation source: Cecum | study: EMG produced TPA metagenomics assembly of the A DSS colitis mouse model was used to assess the...
GGCAGGTGCCCTATGAGCTGGCCCGGAAAATCCGCGCCAGCTACTATCTGGTGGGTGCCCTGCTCAGCCGGTTCGGCTGGGCGGAGGTCCCCCTGCCCGGCGGCTGCGACCTGGGCGGACGGCCGGTGGACCAGCACATCAAGGGCTTTGTGGCCATGGGGGCCGAGGTGGAGGTGCGCAGCGGCCTTATCGACGCCCACGTCCCCAATGGGGCCCGGCTGTCCGGGGGACAGGTCTATCTGGATATCGTCTCGGTGGGGGCCACCATGAACATTATGCTGGCCGCCACCCTGGCCCAGGGCAGAACGGTCATTGAGAACGCCGCCAAGGAGCCCCACATCGTGGACCTGGCCAACTTCCTCAACTCCATGGGGGCCGACATCCGGGGCGCCGGTACAGACGTGATTAAAATTCGCGGGGTATCCCGCCTGAAGGGCGGCTCCTACTCCATCATCCCCGACCAGATTGAGGCGGGCACCTATATGGCCGCCGTGGCCGCCGCCGGGGGGGACGTGCTCATCCAGAACGTCATCCCCAAGCATCTGGACTGCATCACCGCCAAGCTGGTGGAGATGGGGGTGGAGGTGGAGGAGCTGGACGACGCCATCCGCCTCCGCCGCACCGGGGCCATGGGCCGGGTGAACGTGAAAACCATGCCCTACCCCGGCTTTCCCACCGATATGCAGCCCCAGATCGCCGCCGCCCTGTGCGTGGCCCAGGGCACCAGCGTCCTCACCGAGGGGGTGTGGGACAACCGCTACCGCTATGTGGACGAGTTCCGCCGCATGGGGGCCCGCATCCAAGTGGACGGCAAGGTGGCCGTCATCGAGGGGGTGGACCACCTGTCGGGAGCGCCCGTCCACGCCTGTGACCTGCGGGCCGGGGCCGCCATGGTTATCGCCGGCCTGGCCGCCCAGGGGGTCACGGAGATTGACGGCATCCACCACATTGAGCGGGGCTACGAGACCATCGTGGAAAAGCTGGCCGCTGTTGGGGCCGATATTCGCACCGTCACCGTCCCCGGTGAGGAAGACCAGTCTCAGGTGGGGTAACCGGCCTGAATATGCTGAGCAATGCCCCGCCGAAGGCGGCGGGGCCCACAGTTTTTCCTGCTTGCAATACAAAATGTGGGACCCGCCCCCTTGGGCGGGTCATCTTCTATATATCTCAAAAGAGAGCCGGGAGGCGATTTTTTGCTCACCTTTACCACCCTTGCCAGCGGCTCGCTGGGCAACGCCGCTCTGGTGTCCTGCGGGGACACCCACATTCTGCTGGACGCGGGCATCTCCGCCAAGCGCATCACCGCCGGGCTGGCGGAGCTGGGGGTGAAGCCCCACCAGCTGTCGGCCATCCTCCTCACCCACGAGCACAGCGACCACGTCTCCGGCCTGCGGGTGTTCACCAAAAAGGTGGGGGTCCCCATCTACGCCACCGGTCCCACCTGCCGGGAGTGGTATCGAAAAAACCGGTGCGACCAGGTAAAGGGCTTGTTCCAGCCCATCGGGGCGGGGGACGGGATACAGATTGGCTCCCTGTGGGCGGAGTCCTTCTCCACCCCCCACGACGCGGCGGACAGCGTGGGCTGGTCCATCGCCGGGGAGGGGGCCCGCGTGGTGCTGTGCACCGACCTGGGGTATGTCACAGACGAGGTCCGCCGGGCGGTGGAGGGCTGCGACCTGCTGGTGTGCGAGACCAACCACGACGTGGACTGGGTCCGCTCCGGGCCCTACCCCTACTACTTAAAGCAGCGCATCCTGGGGGACTGCGGCCACCTGTCCAACGAGGCGGGGGCGGAGCTGGCCGCCTTCGCGGTGGAAACCGGCACCTGTTCGGTGGTCCTGGCCCATCTGTCCCAGACCAACAACACCCCCCGCCGGGCCTATGAGGCGGTGAGCCGGCGGCTGGCCGCCATGGATTGCGACCCGGAGCGGGACGTGTCCCTGCGGGTGGCCCCCAGAGACGCCGTGGGCCCCGTCTGGAGTCCCAAGGGAGTATCGGTATGCTGAGCGTCTATCTGATCTGTGTGGGCAAACTGAAAGAGAAGTTCTATAAGGACGCCTGTGCCGAGTATATCAAGCGGCTGTCCCCCTACTGCAAGCTGACGGTGGTGGAAATCCCGGAGGTCAAGCTGTCCCAAAAGCCCACTTTAGGGGAGATTACCGCCGCCCTGGCCAGGGAGGGAGAGGCCATCCGGGCCAAAATTCCCCCCAGCGCCCGGGTGGCGGCCCTGTGCGTGGAGGGACGGCTGCGCTCCAGCGAGGAGATGGCCCATATGATTCCCGCCCAGGGCAGTGGGGACAAGCACCTGGTCTTTCTCATCGGCGGCAGCTACGGCCTCCACCCCTCCATCAAGGCGGAGGCCCAGATTCAGCTGTCCATGTCCCCCATGACCTTCCCCCACCACCTGGCCAGGGTCATGCTCCTGGAACAGGTCTACCGGGCGTTTAAAATCAATGAGGGGTCCAGCTATCACAAATAAAACGGCTCCGTCTCAAAGAAACCGTCACCGGCCAGGGTGGCGGTTTCACTTTACCCTGACTTGAATCGTTACTGTGTATCCACAGACGCGGAAAGTAAACGTCAACGAAGAAGCCTGACGGTAATCTGTCAGGCTCTTTTCAAACCCCCGTCAAGTCAAAGGGTGGGGTATACTCCTCCCGAGCGGAGGTCCGCTCCTGGGTGAACCCTTTCAGTCCCAGGTTTTCCATGTACTCCTGCGCCGTCCTCATCTCGCCGGGCCGCAGGCGGCGGTCAATCTCCGGGACAGCGGACAGGTCCCCCCAGGGGGTGTACTGGCTCATGAGGGAGAACAGCACCGTCCCCGGCTCGAACTCCGCCGCCACCCAGTCCATCACCGACTTGGCCTGGTTTACCTGGCCGGGAAGAATCAGGTGGCGGATCACCGTCCCCCGCACCAGCATACCCTCCCCGTCAAACCGGCAGGGGCCGGTCTGACGGACCATCTCCCGGATGGCGGCTGTGGCGGTCTCCGGGTAGTCCGGGGCGGCGGAGTACCGCCGGGCAATCTGCCCGTCCAGATACTTCAGGTCGGGGAGGTAGACATCCACCTTCCCCTCCAGCCCGCTCAGGGTGTCCGCCCGGTCATACCCCCCGGAGTTCCACACCACCGGCACAGCCGGGCTCCAGTCCTCCAGCAGCCCGGCGATGACATGGACATAGTGGGTGGGGTTGACAAAGTTCAGGTTGTGGGCCCCCTGGGCGATGAGCTCCCGGCAGATATCCCGCAGGCGCTCCACCGTGACTGCCTTGCCGAAGTCCTGATGGCTGATCTTTTCGTTCTGGCAGAACACACAGCCCAGGGAGCAGCCGGAAAAAAAGATGGTCCCGGAGCCCCGCGTACCGGAAATAGGGGGCTCCTCCCAGTGGTGGAGGGCGGCCCGGGCCAGAACGGGGACAGCGGGCATACGGCAATAGCCCGTCCCCTGGGTTTCGGTGCGCACAGCCCCGCAGCTTCGGGGACACAGACGGCAGATCATACCGCGCCTCCTCTCAGAAGTGTCCCAGCCGGCCGGCAACCTGCGGGGCAAAGCTCTGGAACGCGTTGGGCACAGCGTAGACATCCCGCAGGGCCGTCCGGTCCGCCCACACCCAGCCCTCCGGAAGCTCTGGGCCGTCCAGCTCCCCCGCCAGGGCGGTCATGCGCCACTCAATGTGGGTAAAGATGTGCCTGCCCGTTCCCGCCTTCTCCAGCCTCGGCGCAGACAGCCCCCACCGGGCCGGCCAGACCGTCCCGTCCGCCAATCCGTTGGGATACTCCCACAGCCCGGCCAGCAGCCCCCGGTCCGGGCGGCGGCGGAGGGCCACACAATCCCCATAAAAGAGCAGGTAGACAGTACGCTCCTCTACCCGCCGGGCCTTTTTCGCCGCCTTGACAGGCAGCTCCCCGGTGCGCCCCTCCTGATAGGCCCGGCAGAAGCCCGCCGCCGGACATTTTTCGCACAGCGGCAGGCCGTTGGGCAGGCAGACGGTGGCCCCCAGCTCCATCATGGCCTGGTTGAAGTCCCCGGGGGCGTCCAGGGGGATGACCCCGGCCAGGGCTTGGGCCACCCGCTTCTTCATGGCGGAGGTGGAGATATCCCCGCCATCCCCAGTGATCCGGGCAGTCACCCGAAGGACATTCCCGTCCACCGCCGGGACAGGCAGCCCGAAGGCGATGGAGGCAATGGCCCCGGCCGTGTAATCCCCCACCCCGGCCAGTGCGCGGATGCCCTCATAAGTATTTGGAAATACTCCCTGGTGACCGGCTGTGATTTGTTTTGCTGCTTTTTGAAGGTTTCTGGCCCGGCTGTAATAGCCCAGTCCCTGCCAGAGCTTCATCAGCTGGTCCTGGGGCAGAGCGGCCAGCGCCGGCACGTCCGGCGCCGCCTCCAGAAAGCGGCGGTAGTATTCCAGCACTGCCGCCACCCGCGTCTGCTGGAGCATGATTTCAGATACCCACACGTGGTAGGGGGTGGGGTCGCTGCGCCAGGGGAGCACCCTGGCATTTTCCCGGTACCAGACCAGCAGCGGGATGGGGAGTTGATGCAGTTCGTCCAAAGGAGCAGCCCCTCTCTTCGGGTTCTTTATGGGATTCTACAGATGATTGGGAAATGTTCAAAATCATAACAGAATATCAATATCATATATAATGGATTTGGGGATGGTAATTCCCCGGACGGAGTGGTAAAGTCATGGACAGAGCAAGGGTTAAAAATTTAACGAAGCGTCGGCTGCCGCTCTTGCCGGCAAATCCAAATGGTTTTCAGCCTTTGACTCCATCATTCCTTTTTCATCCATCCTTCCAGATCACCACACAGGGGCGCCCCGGCGGGGCGCCCCTGTGTGGTTTTGTGCGGGGCTTCAGGGGTATCCCGTCGGGCGGCTTATGTGTGTCTTGCAGGGCTTTAGGGACATCCCGCCGGGGGTGCCCCTGTTTGGGTTTATTCGCTCAGCGCCTGTACCACCTCAAATACCAGTCCGTCGCAGTGCTCCTTCCGGGGGATGCCTGCGTCATGGGATTTTTTCAGCAGGGCGGCGCAGTTGATATCCCCGTGGTTCTCCCGGAACCTGCGCAGGAAGGAGACGATCTCCTCCTTGGGACAGTTTTTCAGCCCCAGCACCATCATCCCCCCGGTAAGGGCCCCGCAGACGGAGCCGCACTGCATTCCGCTGCCAAACCCCTCTCCCAGGGCATAGGCCTGCTGTTCCGTCAGGCCGGTGTCCTCCGCCAAGGCCACCAGAACGGACTGGCAGCAGTTGAAATGTACGTCGGTGCGCGCCCGGAGTTCCCGGGCCTTTTCCATGTGATCCATATTTTTTCTCCTTTTTCCGCCTTTGGCGGTTACTTTACCTTGTCCAGCACCATCTGATCATAGTGCAGAAATTCATAGCCCGCCGCCCGGTAGAGGCGGACGGCTCCCTGGTTGGCCCGGGTGACCTCCAGGCGGAAGCGTCGGGCATGGGGGTGGGTCTGCTCCAGCCAGGCCATGATCCGGGCGCCGATGCCCCGGCCCCGGAACTCCGGTTTCAGATACACCTCGTCCAGCAGGACGCACCGCCCTCCCACCTCGGCGGCATAGCACTGGGTAAGGTACATATACCCAGCAGGCTGTCCCTCCCATTGAATCAGCAGGCCCCGGAGAAGGGGCTCGCCGGGGTCGGCGGCATCCTGAAAGGACCGCTCCAGAGTAGCGGCGTCCACCGGGTGGTCCACCGCATCGCTGTGGTAAAAATCCAGGACCATGGGAAAAACCAGATCGTGGTCCTCCAACAGGATATCACGAAATGTCAGCATCGTCAAAACTCTCCTAATTAAAAATATCCGGCGTGTCGGCAAAGAGCCGGCGCACCCGCTCCCAGACGGGCCGGTTTTCCGGGGCGGACAGCTGGGGGTCCTGCTCCAGCAGGGATCGGGCGGCCTCCTGGGCCTCGCTGAACAGGCGCATGTCCCCGGCCAGGTCGGCCAGCTTCATCTGGGGCAGGCCATGCTGCCGGTTTCCGAAGAAATCGCCGGGCCCCCTGGCCTTCAAATCCTCCTCAGAGATTTTGAAGCCGTCGGTGGTAGAGGCCAGGGTGTGGAGCCGCTCCATGGCCTCCAGGCTGCGGGTGCCGGTGATGAGGACGCAGTGGGACTGGTGCTTTCCTCTCCCCACCCTTCCCCGGAGCTGGTGGAGCTGGCTCAGGCCGAAGCGGTCGGCGTTTTCGATGATGATGATGGAGGCGTTGGGCACGTCCACCCCCACCTCCACCACGGTGGTGGCCACCAGCACCTGGGTCTCTCCCCCGGCAAAGGCGGCCATGGCCGCCTCCTTCTCCCGGGGCTTCATCTTCCCGTGGAGAATCCCCACCCGCAGGTCCGGAAAGACCTCCTTTTGGAGCGTTTCCGCATAGGTCTTGACGGCCTTCAAATTCAGGGCGGGACTCTCCTCCCCAGGCAGGGCGGCGTCCGGGTTCTCCTCCACCGCGGGGCAGATGATATAGGCCTGCCGCCCCTCCCGGACCTGCTTGCGGACAAAGCCATACATCCGCTGGCGCTTGTCCTCCCGGACCACATAGGTGGAGATGGGGGTGCGGCCCGGCGGGAGCTGGTCAATAACGGAGACATCCAGGTCCCCGTAGATAATCAGGGCCAGGGTGCGGGGGATGGGAGTGGCGGACATGACCAGCACGTGGGGGACGGTCCCCTCGCCGCTCTTGGCGGCCAGAGCCGCCCGCTGCGCCACCCCGAAGCGGTGCTGCTCGTCGGCCACGATGAGGGCCAGGCTGCGGAAGGCCACTCCCTCAGAGATGAGGGCGTGGGTGCCCACCACAAAGTCGATCTCCCCCTCAGCCAGGGCCGTCCGGGTCTTCTTTTTTTCCGCCGCTTTCATGGAACCGGTAAGCAGTCCCACCCGCACCCCCGCAGGGGCCAGCAGCTGAGACAGGGACCGGTAGTGCTGCTCGGCCAGCACCTCGGTAGGGGCCATCAGGGCCCCCTGATGCCCGCCCCTGGCGCACAGCCAGCCGGCGCAGGCGGCCACAGCGGTCTTGCCCGAGCCCACATCCCCCTGGACCAGCCGGTTCATGGGCCGGCCCGAGGCCATGTCAGAGGCCACCTCGTCCATCACACGGCTCTGGGCGCCGGTGGGGACAAAGGGTAGCAGGGAGAGAAATTCCTCCTTGGGCCGGGGCGGGATGGAGACGCCTGTTCCCGCCCTGTCCCGGCGGTCCTTCAAAAAGCTGAGGCCCACTGCCAGGTAAAACAGCTCCTCAAAGGCCAGCCGCCGCCGGGCCAGGTCCAGGGCCCCCTCGTCCTCCGGAAAGTGGATGTTTTTCACGGCAAACTCCGCCGCTGCCAGCCGGTGGGCCTGCCGGATGTGCTGGGGCAGGGTTTCAGGCATCCCTTCGGCACAGGGCAGGGCCTGCCGGGCCAGGGAGGCCAGCAGGTGGTTGGAGATTCCCGCCGTCAGCCGGTAGACGGGCATGATGCAGCCGGTAAAGCTCTGCTTTCCCGCCCGCTCAAAGATGGGGTTGACCATGGTGCGGCGGCGGCCCTGGACCTCCACCGCGCCATAAAAGATATACTCCTCCCCCGCCCGGATGGCCCGCTCCACATATCCCTGGTTGAAAAAGGTGAGGTGGAGGGCGGCGGTGTGGTCCACCACCTTCACCTGGACCAGCTCCAGCCCCTTGCGGATGCGGGACAGCCGGGGGTGCTCCGCGGCTACGGCGGAGACGCACACCCGCCCCTCCGCCGGGGCGTCCTGGATGCTGTACACCTTCCGCCGGTCCTCATAGTCCCGGGGGTACCAGGCCAGCAGGTCGCCGGCCTTGGACAGGCCCAGCTTCTCCAGCTTTTTGGCCCGGGCCTCTCCCACGCCGGGGAAGTCGGTGAGGGGCGTGTCTCGGGTGACGGCCATGGGGCCGGCCTCCTTTCCAATGCGGTTTCCCCTATTCTACCACAGCTTGACCGGGGAGTAAAGGCGAAGAATGGGACTTGCCACCAGAGCCAGGGCCCGGTATAATGTAGGAAAACGGCGTGCCCAGTGGTCACGCCCTACACAGAACGCCAGTAGGGCGCGACGACCCGGCGCGCCGCTGTAGATCCGCCCGAAATTAAGAAAGGAGCACCGCCCATGTCCGAGTATATTTTAAACCTCCTTCCCCTCCACGAGGGGGAGCGGGAGAAATTTGAGGCCATCGCCCCCGACGCCGTCCACGTCTACGCCCGCAGGAGCACCGTCACGGCGGAACAGCTGGCCGCTGCCACCATTATCTTCGGCTGGCCCCGGGAGGAGAGCATGAAGGAGGCCGTCAGCCTGAAGTGGTTCCAGTCCATGTGGGCGGGCACCGAGGAGTATAACGGCTGTCTCCCCCAGGGGGTCATCTTTACCTCCTCCAGCGGCTCCAACAGCCGCAGCGTGGCCGAGCACATGCTCACCGGCCTGATGGCCGTCTGCCGCCGCCTGCCCACCTATCTGGACAGCCAGCGCGCCCACGTCTGGAAGGATGAGGGCCCCATGAAGACCATCCTGGGGGGCACCGTTCTGGTAATAGGCGCGGGCCATGTGGGGGCCGATTTCGCCAGGCTGTGCCAGGGCCTGGGGGCCAGAACCATCGGCCTGAAGCGAAGGATTGCCGGCCCCATCGGCGGCTTCGACGAGGTCCGCACCATGGATGAGCTGGACCGGCTTCTCCCCCAGGCCGACGTGGTGGCCCTCACCCTGCCCCACTCCCCTCAAACGGTTGGGCTGATGAATGAAAGCCGCATTGCTCTGATGAAGGACGGCGCCGTCCTCATCAGTGCCGGCCGGGGCTCTGTGCTGGACCAGGACGCGCTGGTAAGGGCTATGCAGGCCGGCAAGCTGTGGGGCGCCGCCCTGGATGTCACCGACCCGGAACCCCTTCCCCCGGACAGTCCCCTGTGGGATGTCCCCAACCTGCTCCTCACCCCCCATGTGGCCGGGGGCATGCGGCTGGAAATCACCCGCCGCAAATGCGTGGAGATGGCTCAGGAGAACCTGCGGCGGTATCTGGCTGGGGAACAGCTGGAAAATTTGGTGAAATGAGAAAATGGCCCCGGCGCAACTGCGCGGGGCCACTTCTGCTAACCCTTCCAGTCCCACCAATTCTGCCTGTCCGGGGGACAGCTTCCATGTTCGGCATAGTGGACGGCCAGCCGGTAGACGTACAGCACGCACCGGTCCACCTGACAGCCCTGAGACAGGCAGTCCCGGCGGTACAGCTCCTCCGGGTCCTGTCCCTTCAGGCTGTCCAGGGTGGCGCAGCCAATCCGCTCCAGGTGCCGGGCCATGTTGGGCCCCACGCCGGGGATAGCCTCCAGCTCTGACTTTTTCCTCATGCGGGAAACACCTTGCTCAGCTCGATGAAGCAGCCGTCCAGAACGTTGACCTTGGCCACGTCCTTTGGTCCATAGACCTCGTGGAGCTGCAAACTGCTGCCGTTGAGCAAAAAGACCTGGACTGTCTTTTGCTCCGGGGAGACCACCCAGTACTCCCGGACCCCGGCCCGCTGATACAGATTCAATTTGACCAGCAGGTCGTGCCGGGTGCTGGAGGGGGAGAGTATCTCCAGCGTCAGATCGGGCGCGCCCTTGCAGCCGCGCTCGTCCAGCTGATCCCGGTCGCAGACAATGGAGATGTCCGGTTGTACCACCGTCTGCACATCCTCCGGCCGGTCGCCCTCCCGCTCAAAAAGGCGGACATCAAAGGGCGCGGAGATCACACGGCATTTCTTCCCTTCCAGATAATTTGCGATCTGGCGATACAGTTCTCCGCTGACCAACTGATGGATGGTAGACGGAGAGGCCAGCATAATCGCTTCTCCGTCGATCAATTCATAGCGTTCCGGACCTTCCCACGACAAATAGTCCGCATAGGTATATTGCTCTTTTTTTGCTGGCAGTGCCATGCCGTTTCCTCCTTAAAACTCCGCGTTGCCCACGGTGCGGGGGTGGGGCAGGGTGTCACGGATGTTGTTGATGCCGGTGAGGTACATCACCATCCGCTCAAAGCCCAGGCCGTAGCCGGCGTGGCGGCAGGAACCGAAACGCCGCAGGTCCAGATACCACCAGTAGTCGTGGGGGTCCATGCCCAGCTCCCGGATGCGGGCCTCCAGCACCTCATACCGCTCCTCGCGCTGGCTTCCGCCGATGATCTCCCCGATGCCGGGCACCAGGCAGTCGGCGGCGGCCACGGTTTTGCCGTCGTCGTTGAGGCGCATATAAAAGGCCTTGATCTCCTTGGGGTAGTCGGTGACGAAGACCGGGCGCTTGTACACCTGCTCGGTGAGGTAGCGCTCGTGCTCGGTCTGGAGGTCACAGCCCCAGTCCACCTTGAAGTCGAACTTGTCGTTGTTCTTCTTGAGGATCTCCACCGCCTCGGTGTAGCTCACCCGGCCGAAGTCGGAGGAGGCCACGTGCTCCAGCCGCTCCTTCAGGCCCTTGTCCACAAAGGAGTTGAAGAAGGCGATCTCGTCGGGGCACTTGGCCAGTACGGTCTTGATGACGTACTTAATCATGGCCTCGGCGTTGTCCATATAGTCGCCCAGGTCGGCGAAGGCCATCTCGGGCTCGATCATCCAGAACTCGGCGGCGTGGCGCTGGGTGTTGGAGTTCTCCGCCCGGAAGGTGGGGCCGAAGGTGTACACGTTGCCGAAGGCCATGGCGAAGTTCTCAGCGTTGAGCTGGCCGGAGACGGTGAGGCTGGTCTGTTTGCCGAAGAAATCCTTCGTATAGTCCACCTGGCCGTCCCCGGTGCGGGGCAGGTTGTTCAGGTCCAGGGTGGTCACCTGGAACATCTCCCCGGCCCCCTCGCAGTCGGAGCCGGTGATGATGGGGGTGTGGACATAGACGAAGCCCTGATCCTGGAAGAAGCAGTGGATGGCGTGGGCGGCCACGGAGCGCACCCGGAAGGCGGCGGAAAACAGGTTGGTCCGGGGGCGCAGGTGCTGGATGGTGCGCAGGTACTCCACGCTGTGGCGCTTCTTCTGCAGGGGGTAGTCGGGGGTGGAGGGGCCCTCCACCGCGATGGAGGAGGCCTTCACCTCCAGGGGCTGCTTGGCCTCCGGCGTGAGCACCACCTCCCCCTTGACGATGAGGGCGGCCCCCACGTTCTGGCCGGCGATCTCCTTAAAGTTGGCCAGGACGTTGGCGTCCATGACCACCTGGAGGTTTTTGAAGCAGGAGCCGTCGTTGAGCTCGATGAAGCCGAAGGTCTTCATGTCCCGGATGGTCCGGGCCCAGCCCATCACGGTGACGGTCTGTCCGTCTAACTGCTCCTGGCGGTTAAAAATAGCGGCGATGGTGATGCGTTCCATATTGATCCTCTCCAAATCGTGCAAAAATCGTTGGCCGCCGCCGGAATATCGGGCGGGACCGGTGTTCAGACCTGTCTATTATAATGCTTTTTTTCCTTCCTGACAAGTATTTGCAGATGGGTTTATTTTAACGGAAAATTACTGCGGTTCGCTTTGACAACCTGGGGTTGATGTGGTATACTATAGCCTGAGTGATTATCTGTCCCGTTGCGGACAGCGGCAGTTTACCGGCGGCAAAGGGCCTGGCAGACGAAGGAGTGAACAACATGAGACACAATAAGGTCCGCGGCGCTCTCAGCAAGTGGAGCAGTTGGCGGATCCTCTGGATATTGGGCCTGTTTGTTGCGGTGGCGGCGGTTGGAATGCTGGTCAGCCAGCAGCTGCTGCTGGACAACGCCAGAACCATGGGCAAGAATCTGGTCACCAGCTACTCCAATGACGAAAACAATCAGCTCAGCGAATACGACCGCATCCTGACTATGGCCATGTTCTATATGGAGGACATGGACAAGCAGGGCGCGGACTCAGAGGAGTTTGAGACGTGGCTGGTGGACTTTTTTGATAAAAGCACCGCCTTAATCAACGCCAACAGCCTGGATATCTACGCGGTGCTGAACGGACAGGTTATCTCCGTTGACGGGGTCCGGGGCTGGGATTACAGCTACGAAAATCAGTCCTGGTACCGGCAGGCTATGGAGGCGGAGGGCGAGGTGATTTATACCGACGCCTATGCCAGCGATGTCTATAACGGCCAGATGGTGGTCACCGTTGCCGTCTCCGCCGCCGGGAGCGACAACGCCATTGCCTTTGACGTGCCGCTGGAGCATTTCCGGGCCGACCACACGGTTCAGGACCTGCCGGCGGGCGGCGCCTACTATGTGCTGGACCGCCGGGGCAGCCTGCTGTATTACAATATCCCCTTCGCCGCAGAGGAGGCGGACGTTCAGGTCTATGTGGAGAACCTATTCAACCGGGTAAACCGGGGGGAGCTGGACGGCAAAGACAATTCCATCATCGGCATGCAGGGCCTTCAGCGGGGACTGTATTACCAGCGCACCGAAAACGACTGGCTGTGCATCCTCACTGTCCCCTATGAGACGCTGCTCCAGGGCGTGCAGAATATCCTGGTATACTACGGCATCGGTCTGGTGCTGTTCCTGGTCATCGCCATGGCCATGTGGCTCCGGGACCGGAAGCTGAGCCGTACGGCCAAGCGCACCACAGAGACGGTACAGGTTATGGGCGATATCTACTATGCCTTTTACCGCGTAAACATCCTGACAGGCACCTTTGAGATGACAAAGCCCTCTGACTATGTTCGGGAGAGGATGTCAGGCGACACCGGCGACTATAACGAGCTGCTGAAGGTAATCGCCTCCGCCCTGGATGAGTGGACCTCAGAGGACTTTATTCAAAACTTCACCCTGGAGAACATCCGCCAGCTGGTGGAGCAGGGCACCCGGGATTTCGGCGGCGAGTTTCTGCGGAAGTTTGGGGACGAGGAGCGCTGGATCAGCGTGCGGATGCTCACGGATCCGGAAAAAATCCCCAATGAGGTGGTCATCTGCTTCCGGGATGTGGAGAACGAGAAGGAGGAGCAGCAGCGTCAGGTCCGCCTGCTGAAGGGGGCCCTGTCCGCCGCCGAGCAGAGCGAGAAGTCCCAGCAGCAGTTTTTCTCCGTGATGAGCCACGATATGCGCACCCCCCTGAACATCATCATCGGCATGACCGGCCTGGCCCTCCAGCCCAACTGCAAGCCGGACAAGATCAAGGACTACCTGAACAAGATTGGCGCCGCCAGCCAGCAGCTGCTGGCCCTCATCAACGACATTTTGGAGATTTCCCGGCTGGAGCAGGGCAATGTGTCCATGGAAATCAAGACCTTTGACCTGCGCACCGCCATGGAGACCTGGGCCTCTCCCTTCCAGGCCCAGGCCCAGGCCCGCGACAAAATCTTTGAGCTGTCCATCGACATCAAGGACAGCCTGATTAAGGGCGACCCCGCCCGGCTGGGCCAGGTTATTAACAATCTGGTGTCCAACGCCATGAAGTTCACCCGGGAGGGGGATCATGTCTCCGTCTCCCTGCGCCAGATGGACGAGGGTAAACGGAACAACTACCTTTTCGTCGTGGAGGACACCGGTTCCGGCATGTCAGAGGACTTTCTGCCCAAGCTCTTCGACCCCTATGAGCGTGAGGTCCGCTTTGGGGCCAAGGAGGTTATGGGGACCGGCCTGGGAATGCCCATTGTAAAGAACCTGGTTACCCGAATGGGGGGGCAGATTGCCGTCACCAGCACACTGGGCAAGGGCACCACCTTCTCAGTCACACTGCCCTTCGACGTGGGGGAACAGTCCCAGCACATCCCCGAGGCGGAGCCCCATGAGCTGGCTCAGCTGGACGGGCAGAACATTCTGCTGGCAGAGGACAATTTCCTGAATATGGAGATTGCCACCGAGCTGCTGCAAATGCGGGGTGCCAAGGTGACCCCGGCCACTGACGGCCGCAAGGCGCTGGAGGCGTTCCAAGCCTCCCCGCCTGACTTTTTCGACGCCATTCTGATGGATATGCAGATGCCCAACATGGACGGCTGTGAAGCCACCCAGGCCATCCGGGCCCTGGACCGGCCCGATGCCAAGACCGTCCCGATTATCGCGCTGACGGCCAATGCTTTTGCCGAGGACATCACCCGTACCGCTCAGGCGGGCATGAACGCCCATCTGGCCAAGCCTATCAACATCGAACTGCTTTGCGTAACCCTGACCAAGCTGATGTCCGAGCGCGGCAGCGCCCGTGACCCAAAAACAACAAAATGGGAGTGAGCTCTATGGCCTCGAAGAGGCAGCAGCGTTGTACCATACTAATCGCGGACGACGTGCCTTATAACCGCGATTTTCTCCGCGCCATACTGGAGGACATGTATGATATTATTGAGGCGGAGGACGGCGAGGAGGCCGTAAAGATACTCCAACAGCGGGAGCAGGAGATATCTCTGCTGCTGCTGGACCTCAACATGCCCAACAAAGACGGATTCGGCGTGCTGGAGGACATGAACAAATACGGTTGGATTGACAGAGTGCCGGTGATTGTAATCACCGGGGAGGATGACTCCAACTTTTTAAAGCGGGCTTACGACCTAGGCGTTACCGATTACCTCAGCCGCGCCTCTAACGTTGAGGTCATCCGGCGCCGGGCCAACAACACCATCATGCTCTACGTCAAGCAGCACCGCCTGGCCGCCATGGTGAATGAGCAGATATACCAAAAGGAGAAGGTCAACAACCTGATGATCTCCATCCTCAGCCACATTGTAGAGTTCCGCAATGAGGAGAGCGGCCTGCACGTCCTCCACATCCAGACCATGACGGAGATTCTGCTGAAAAACCTGATGCGCAAAACCGACAAATACAAGCTGGACCGTGAGACCATCAACCTGATCAGCAACGCCTCTACGCTCCATGACGTGGGCAAAATCTGCATCCCCAGCGAGATTTTGAACAAGCCCGGCCGGTTCACCGATGAGGAATTTGCCATCATGAAGGGCCACTCCCAGATGGGGGCGGACATGATGAAGGGCGTCCCCTTCCAGAATGAGCCGCTGGTCAAATACGCCTACGAAATCTGCCGCTGGCACCATGAGCGGTACAACGGCAGGGGCTACCCCGACGGACTGGCGGGAGAGGATATCCCTATCTCCGCCCAGGTGGTCTCGCTGGCCGACGTATATGACGCCCTGACCAGCGAGCGGGTGTATAAGCCGGCCCACTCCCATGAAAAGGCCCTGTCCATGATCCTCAACGGCGAATGCGGCGCGTTCCAGCCCCTGCTGCTGGAGTGCCTGGTGGAAAGCAGCGACATTATCCAACGGGAAATGGCGGTGGACACCATTATCCGGGGCGACCAGCGGGCGATGGAAAATACGGCGGCTGAGATGATGCAGTATGAGGACCTGTCCACCACCGACCGGACCATGCGGATGCTGGAGCAGGAGCGGACCATTCACCACTTCTTCTCCGCCGTCTCTCAGCAGATTCTGTTTGAATATACCTCGACCCCCTCTATGCTCACCCTATCCCCCTATGGCGCCCACTGCCTGGGGCTGGAGGAGACTACCATAGACCCCTACCACAACAAACATGTCCAGGACATCGCCAATCTGGACCAGCTTGCAGAGCTGGCGCAGCTGCTCCAGGGCACCACTCCGGAGGACCCGCTGGTGGAGTACAACTGTAGTCTCTGCATAAACGGCCGGATCCAGCCGGTACATATTACCAGCCGGGCCATGTGGTCCGTGGAGGACCCTCCCCAATACACCGGTGCCATCGGTAAAGTGGAAGAATGCAAGAAAAAGGAGGACATCCAATGACGATTCAGGAATGTTACGCCGCCCTGGAGGGCGACTATCAGGAGGTACTGGGACGGCTGTACAGTGACGCGTTAGTGGAACGTTTTGTGGGCAAATTTTTGTCCGACCAGTCCTTTCAGCTGCTGCGGGATTCCTTGGATGAAAAAAATTTTGAGGAGGCCTTCCGCGCCGCTCATACCCTGAAGGGCGTCACGCAAAATCTCAGCTTTACCAAGCTGTATCAGTCCTGCCACGAGATTACAGAAGCTCTGCGGACAAAAGACTACGATCTGGCAGTCCGGTTGTTCCCAACGGTGGAAGCGGACTACGCACAGACTGCCTCCGCCATCCAAAGATATCAGGCCGGCTGATACAAATACCGCCGGTACAGATTTCCCCCCTGAGCACCAGTGCTCAGGGGGGAAATTATGTCCGTCAAATTTTTGCCAGAGGCGTCTTCTGCTCTCGCAGCGCCATCATCTGGTGCGCCCAGGCCAGCGCCGGCTGGACAAACAGGGAGATGTCTCCCTCCATGTTCTTCGGTTCAGATGCGGAAGCGGCTGATCAGGCTGTTTAGGGTGTGCGCCTGCTGAGACAGTTCCTTGGAGACCGCCGCACTCTTCTCTGCGGCGGTGGAATTGTCCTGAACCACTGCAGAGATTTCTTTGATTCCGCTCTCTACCAGCGAAATCATCTCCGACTGCTGTACGCTGGCTGCGGCGATCTCATCCATCAGCGTTTTAATCGACTGGATGCAGCTGTTGATGTCCTGCATGGCAGAGACGGCCAGGTCGGTCGATTCCGTTCCGGTTTTGGCGCTCTGGATTGACCTGCTGATAAGCTCGTTGGTGTTCTGGGCGGCCTGTGCCGATTTGGCGGCCAGATTGCGCACCTCGTCCGCAACCACAGAAAAGCCTTTTCCCGCATTTCCAGCCCGGGCAGCCTCTACCGCGGCGTTTAGGGCCAGGATATTGGTCTGGAATGCAATGTCCTCTATGGTTTTAATAATCGTGCTGATCTGATTGGAGGACTGGTCAATGTTTCTTGTGGCAGCGGTCAGCTGCTCCATCTTTGTGTCTGCCTCGGCCGCATAGCCGGTCGCCTGGCCTACCAGCTGGCTGGCGCTGCCGCAGCGCACAGTACTGGTTTGAATTTGAGTGGTGATGGCCGTCACATTGGTCACAAGCCCATCCACCGAGGCGGCCTGTTCCGCCGTCCCCTGTGCCAGCGCCTGAGCGTCTGTAGATACCCGGACCGCGCTGGAACCCACCTCGCCAGCCACCTGAGAGATATCCCGGATCACATTCACCAGATTGGTATGGATGGACTGCAGGCTGGCAGACAGCGCCTTGAAGTCTCCGATATAATAGGACTCGTTCTGGGTGACATCAACGGTCAGGTTTCCGTTGGCAATCTCGCCCAGAATCCGGCCCACGTCGTCAATCGTCTTTCGCAGGCAGAGGCAGACCCGATGGGTGGTCTGGGCGATCATGCCAATCTCATCCGAACGGCCATAAAACGGTTCCAGCTCCTGATCTGAGGAGAGGTTCAGGTCCCCCAGCCGTCCGATGGCCCGCTCCACCACCATCAGCTCCCGGCCCTCCCGCCGCAGAAGCAGCAGGGTGAGCAGAATGACGGCGGCGGCTGTGATGGCGCACAGCACGCCCACCAGGATGCGCACGTTGGTTACGGTGCCGTAGACCTCTGTGGCGTTGTCCCGGACCATGAAAACCCAGCCCCGGTCTTTCAGATATTTGTAGACCACCAGCTGTTTGACTCCATCCCCATCCCGGTAGGAATATGTATTGGCCTGGGTGCTGCCATCCGCCTGAATGCGCCCGATGATCTCCCGGTATCCGGTGTCGGTGGTCTCCGTGTTCAAAAGCGCTTCGTCCTCGTGATAGAGGTAGACCCCCGTGTCCACATTCAAAAACGCGTACTCACTGTCAGGCAGGCCCTTGATGCCCAGGTTCAGCAGCGAGTCCGTCAGGTGGCTGGCGTAGACGCCCGCCCCCACATAGCCGATACACCGCCGTCCCTCGAAAATGGGGTAGTACATGGATAAAATCATGCTGCCGGTACCGGGGGACTTCATAATCCCCAGGTTGGTCAGCTGCTGCTGGGCCAGGATGGTGTCCTGAAAGGTTTTCAGGGAATCCCCCGACCGGGTGGTCATGCCGATGGCCCCCTGAGAGGTATGAGTCAGCACATGGGTGTCCGGTGTCGCGATGTACAGCCCCTCAAACACCCCCTTGACAGCGGCAAAGTCCTCGGTATACTTCTGGGCTTGGGCCAGAAGCACAGGGTCCTCCGGGTTCCGGAGCAGATCGTGTACCTCGCTGCCCAGAGCGAAAGCGGTCATATATTCCTCTGCGGAGAGCACATACTCATCAATGATGGCTGCCCTGGACTCCACAGCATCGGTCATTTGGTTGGTGATGTGATTTTTGACCACCGAGGCGGCATTGGTGGATACTACCAGCCAGAGCAGCGTCATGCCGACCAGGGTAATAATGGTGGTAAGGATTCCAATTCGCGTGGCAAGTTTTTTGTTTCCCATAAATTGCATAAAAACTTCCCTCCATAGAAATGGTTTCAGGGTCTGAACCGCCCCATATGATGGAAGCCAGGGACCAGAAATCCGGCCCTGTTCCAACGGGTAGTATAGCCTATTTCCCTCTGTTTTTCAAGAGCATCATGATTGCGGGCGTGTCACAACCGCGCATTTTATCCGGACGGATTTTATACTTGTACTTCCCGTACAGATTTGATATAATAAGCTATCTTTTGTTATTTAGATCGACCGAGAGGGGGCCGCCTCGTTTGAACCGGAAAATAAACAAGCTGCTCCAGCCCAGTTTTGGACTGTATTTTGCCTGTCTGCTTCTCTTTGCCCTGCTGTCCGCCGCCTTCTGCTGGCAGCTGGCCCTGGTGGAGCTGGGACTGGTGGTCCTGCTGGCCATCTACAGCCGCGAAAATGCCCGCCGCAGGCGGAAGGAGATCAGCAAGTACCTGGACAGCTACACCGGCAATGTGGATTCCGCCACCAAGGACACCATGATCAATTCCCCCCTGCCCATGGTGCTCTTCCGCCCGGAGAGCGACGACATCATCTGGACCAACGACCGCTTTCTCCGCCTGTCCGGCCAGCGGGAGCACCTGTACGACGCCAAGATGTCCTCCCTCATCCCGGATTTCGACACCCACTGGCTGATGGAGGGCAGGAACCAGTGCCCCGGCGAGGTGGAATACGCCGGGCGGCGTTTTCTGGTCTACGGCCACCTGGTGCGCACCGGAGGCCGGGGGGGCGGGGGCTTTCTGGCCACCACCTACTGGGTGGATGTCACCGAGCTGGCCCAGACCCGGGACCAGTACCAGGCCAGCCGGCCGGTGGCGGCGGTGCTGCTGCTGGACAACTATGAGGACCTGCTGAAGAACCTGTCAGAAAACGACCGCTCCACCATCATGGCTGAAATTGACAGCCGCATTGAGAGCTGGGTGGCCGAGACGGGGGGCATTTTGCGCCGCTATCAGCGGGAACGGTATCTGTTTGTCTTTGAGGAGCGGTATCTGCCCAAATTTATTGACAGCAAGTTCGATATTCTGGACGCCATTCACCAGGTGGTCAACCCCAGCGGCATGAACGCCTCCCTGTCCATCGGCGTGGGCATGGACGGCAGCAGCTTCCGGGAGCTGCTGGACTTCGCCAACCTGTCGGTGGACATGGCCCTGTCCCGGGGGGGCGACCAGGCGGTGATCCGCAACCGGCTTACCTTCGAGTTTTACGGGGGCCGGTCCAAGGAGACGGAGAAGCGCACCAAGGTGAAGAGCCGGGTGATGGCCAACGCCCTGTCCTCTCTGGTGTCCGACTCCTCCCAGGTGTTCATCATGGGCCACAAGGCCCCGGACAACGACGCGGTGGGGGCCGCCGCCGGTGTGTGCGCCCTGTGCCGGAAGAACGGCGTGCCCGCCCACATCATCCGGGAGCCGGGCCCCACCCCCTCTCAGGAGCTCATCGACCGGCTCCAGCAGCTGCCCGAGTATCACGACTGCTTCCTCTCCGCCCAGGAGGCCCTGATTATCGCCGACAACCGCTCTCTGGTGGTGGTGGTGGACACCAACCGCCCCGAGCAGGTCCAGGCCCTGGAGGTGCTCCAGAGCTGCAACCGGGTGGCGGTCATCGACCACCACCGCCGGGCAGCCACCTATATCGAGGGGGCGGCCCTGAACTACCACGAGCCCTATGCCTCCTCCGCCTCTGAGCTGGTCACTGAGCTGCTCCAGTATGTGATGGAGCCCGCCCATCTCCTCCGGGCGGAGGCGGAAGCCCTGCTGGCCGGTATCGTATTGGACACCAAGAACTTCACCATGCGCACCGGCGGGCGCACCTTTGAGGCCGCCGCCTTCCTCCGCCGCTCCGGGGCGGACACCGCCGAGGTGAAGAAGCTCTTCCAGAACGACCTGGCAGGCACCATCGCGAAATACGCCATCATCCAGAACGCCAAGCTCTACCGGGACGGCATCGCCGTGGCCGTGGCCGACCACCCGGTGGGCCGGGTCACCGCCGCCCAGGCCGCCGACGAGCTGTTGAACATCATCGGCATCGACGCCTCCTTCGTCATCTCCCCCGACGGGGAGCGGGTGAACATCTCCGGCCGCTCCATGGGGGATACCAACGTGCAGCTCATCCTGGAGAAGCTGGGGGGCGGGGGCAACGCCGCCGCCGCCGGAGGCCAAATCACCGGCAAGCCGGTGGACGAGGTGGCCAGGGATTTGGCCAGGGCCATCGACCAGTATCTGGAGGAAGCGTAGGAGGCGAATATGTGGGGCCCGCCGCCCTCGGCGGACCAGTCCATTTTACCAATTATGACCCGCCTAGGGGGGCGGGTCCCACAAAAAGAATACCATATCAGAAAGGACCGATTGAAATGAAGGTAATTTTGCAGCAGGACGTGAAGGGCCAGGGGAAGAAGGGCCAGCTGGTGGAGGTGTCCGACGGCTACGCCCGGAACTTCCTTCTGCCCCGGAAGCTGGCCGTCACCGCCACCGCTGAGAACCTGAACACCATGAAGCAGCAGGAGAAGGCCAAAAAGGCCCAGGAAGAGGCCGAGAAGGCGGAGGCTGAAGCCCTGTCCAAGAAGCTGGAGGGCCTGATGGTGAAGATCCCTGCCAAGGCCGGCGAGGGCGGCCGCCTCTTCGGCGCCGTCACCGGAAAAGAGGTGTCTGACGCCCTGTCCGCCCAGCATGGCGTTACCATTCCCAAGACCAAGCTGGTGCTGGACGAGCCCATCAAATCCTGTGGCAGCTATCAGATTAAGGCCAAGCTGGGCTATGAAATCAGCGGCACAGTAAATGTGCTGGTGATTGAGGGCTGAGCGCCGGCCCACTTTCCCAAGGAGGTGACCCCATATGCCCAATGAACTGGAGGAGCTGACGCTCCGGCAGATGCCCTACTCGCCGGTTTCCGAGCAGGCTGTGCTGGGCGCCATCCTGGGAGACCCCCGCTGCGTCGCCGATATCATCGACAAGCTCCGTCCCGAAGATTTCTACATCCAGAAGAACCGGGAAATTTTTGAGACCATCCACACCATGTTCAGCTACTCCCGCACCATCGACCCGGTCACCGTACTGGAGGCCCTGAAGCAGAACGGCTATGACAAGGACGGTCAGGCCTGGGACTATTTTCTCCAGCTGATGGACAACACCCCCCCAGGCTACAACGTGGATGAATACATCGGGTTTATCAAAGACAAGGCCCTCCTCCGCCAAATTGCGGGGACGGCGGGGGAGCTGCTTTCCATGGTCCAGGGGGGGACCGACTCCGGCCAGACCGTTCTGGACGCGGCGGAGCAGCGCATCTACGCCATCCGCCAGGGCCGCACCTCCCGGGGGCTTACCCCCATCGCCGATGTCATTGTCAGCGTCTACGACCGCCTGGCCGAGCTGGCCGCCAGCGACCGCTCCATCACCGGCCTGGAGACCGGCCTGCGGGACCTGGACCGGGCCCTCTCCGGTCTGAACAACTCCGACCTGATCCTTCTGGCCGCCCGCCCCGGTATGGGCAAGACCTCCATGGCCCTGAACATTCTGCTCAACGCGGGCAAGAAGTCGGGCAAGCAGGTGGCCTTTTTCTCCCTGGAAATGAACAAGGAGCAGCTGGCCCTGCGGCTGATTTCCAGCGAGTGCTTTGTGGACAACAAAAAGCTGACCACGGGCAAGCTCACCGACCAGGACTGGGAAAACGTGGCCGCCGCCGCTGAGGCGCTCAGCCGCTCCACCATCCTGATTGACGAGGACTCCAACATCACCGTGGCCGACATCCTGGCCAAGTGCCGCCGGGTGGAAAACCTGGGACTCATCATCATCGACTACCTCCAGCTGATGCAGTCCTCCGGAAACAAGAGCCGGGGCAATGAAAACCGGCAGCAGATCGTGTCGGACATCTCCCGCTCCCTGAAGCTGATGGCCAAGGAGCTGAACGTGCCTGTACTGTGCCTGAGCCAGCTGTCCCGGGCCAACGAGTCCCGGCAGGACAAGCGGCCCATGCTGTCCGACCTGCGGGAGTCGGGGGCCATCGAGCAGGACGCGGACATCGTCCTCTTCCTCTACCGGGAGGGGTACTACAACCGGGACTCCGAGAATCCCAACCTGGCCGAGTGCATCATTGCCAAAAACCGCCACGGCGAGACCGGCAAGATCGACTTGCAGTGGACCCCTGAGTTTACCACCTTCACTGACATGGAGTGGCGGCGGGAGGAATATTAAAAAGAAACGAGGTCCTGCCCATGCTGAAAACCGTTGAAGCCTTCATCCGTGAGCAGGACCTGATCCCCGCCGGGTCTACAGTGCTGTGCGCCGTGTCCGGCGGGGCGGACTCCATCGCCATGCTGCACGCTTTGTACCGCCTGCGGGACAGGCTGGGCTTTGCCCTTGCCGCCGCCCACTACAACCACCGGCTGCGGGGGGCGGAGTCCGACAGGGACCAGCGGTTTGTGGAGCAGTTTGTCCAGCTGTGCTGCGGGGAGCACAGGCGGCAGGACGGGTGCGTCCTCCCCGCTGTGCCGCTGTACACAGGGAGCGGGGATGTGGCCGGTCAGGCCCGGCTGCGGGGAACCGGCATCGAGGAGACCGCCCGGGAGATGCGTTACTCCTTTCTCCGGCAGGCGGCGGCGGAGGCGGAAGCTGACCTGATTGCCACCGCCCACACTGCCAGCGACAACGTGGAGACCATCCTCTTCCACCTGGCCCGGGGCTCCGGACTGCGGGGACTGGGGGGGATTCTCCCCAAACGGGAGGAGATCATCCGCCCCCTGCTCACCGTCACCCGGCGGGAGGTGGAGGACTACCTCTTCCACCACTCCCTGCCCCACATGGAGGACAGCTCCAACCGGAACGACGGTTACACCCGCAACCGCATTCGCCACCAGGTACTGCCGGTGCTGGAGGATGTCTCCCCCGGCTTTCTGGCCCGGATGGCGGACACCGCCGCCCTGCTCCGGGCGGACGAGGCCTGCCTCACCGGCCTGGCCAGAGAGCTGGCAGACCGGGCCGTCCCGGAAGGAGGCGGGCTGGCAGCTGACGCTGCTTCCATCGCCGCCGCCCCTGACCCCATTGCCAGCCGGGCCCTCCGGCTGCTGCTGGGCCGGCTGTGGGGAGGCGATCAGAACTGTTCCGCCGTCCACCTCAACGCCCTGCTGAAGCTGTGCCGGGGAGAGGACCCCTCCGCCCAGCTGTATCTGCCCCACGGCACCAACGCCCGCCGGTCCTATGAAAAGCTGCTGCTGGTCCCCCGTTTGGGCCCCATCCCCCTGGAGGAGGGGGCGCTTCCCCTTCCCGGCGCGCTGGACTGCGGCCCCTGGCATATCTCCTGCACCCCGGAGGACTACCGGGACCAGCCCCAGGGCCCCTGGGACTTCTGGCTGGACCAGGCGGCCGTCCCCGCGCTGGCGCTGCGCCCCCGGCGCACCGGCGACCGGCTCACCCCAGCCGGCCGGCTGGGCAAGACCGTAAAAAAATGGATGATCGAAGAAAAGCTGCCCCGGTTCCAGCGGGATATCCTGCCCGTTTTCCACTGCGGGGGCCGGGTGGCCGCCGTGGCCGGACTGGGTCCCGACCGCTCCTTTGCCGCCCTGCCGGGGCGGCCCGCCTGGCATATCAAAATCGACTCTTTGGAATGAAAGGAAGAAAATTTCCATGCTAGAGAAAGATATTCAGGAGATATTATTTACAGAGGAACAGCTGAAAAACCGGGTAAATGAGCTCGCCCGGCAGATCGAAGCGGACTACGCCGGCAAGGAGATTATGCTCATCAGCGTGCTCCGGGGCTCCTTTGTCTTTATGGCCGACCTGTGCCGGGCCATTGATCTGCCCTGCACCCTGGACTTCATGTCCGTGTCCTCCTACGGCGGCGGCACCTCCTCCACCGGCCAGGTGCAGATTACTAAGGACCTGTCGGAGGACATCACCGGCCGCAACCTGATTGTGGTGGAGGATATTCTGGACAGCGGCAACACCCTGAGCTATCTGCTGAACATCCTGGAGCACCGCAAGCCCGCCTCTGTGCGCCTATGCGCCCTGCTGGACAAGCCGGAGCGCCGCACCAAGCCGGTGGAGCTGCATTACTGCGGCTTTACCATTCCAGACGCCTTTGTGGTGGGCTACGGTCTGGACTACGCTGAAAAATACCGCAACCTGCCTTACATCGGCATCCTGAAGCCGGAGGTTTACGGCGGGTAAGGAAAGGATCATGCCTATGAGACGCTTTGGTCCCCGGGACTTCACCCTATACCTGATGCTGGGGCTGCTGGCTCTTTTTACCTTTACCAGCCTCCAGCAGATGGACCGCAAAGACGCCCCCACCTACAGCCAGATACGCACGCTTTTCCTCCAGGAGCAGGTGGAATATTTTTCCCTGGAGGACAACACCCTTACCCTGACCCTCCGGGGCCAGACGGGGAACGGGGGAGCGCCCGTCCGCGTCACCTACCGGCTGGCCGACCCCGCCATCTTCTACCACGACATGCGGGAACTGGTCAATGAGCAGCTGGAGTCCGGGGTGCTGAAGGGCTACGACTACCCTCCGGGGATGGAGAGCTCCTGGTGGTACAACCTGATCCCCTATCTGGTGGCGGCGGCGGTGCTGTGCCTGTTCTGGTATCTGATGATGCGCCAGCGGGGCGGAGCCGGCGGAGGCGGCAGCTCCCCCAGTGCCGCCCGGTTCAGCCACGCCCGCACCCGCACCCTGTCCGACCAGGGGAAAAAGGTCACCTTCAACGATGTGGCCGGGGCAGACGAGGAGAAGGAGGAGCTCCAGGAGATTGTGGAGTTCCTCCGGGACCCCCAGAAGTTTACCGCCCTGGGCGCCCGCATCCCCAAGGGTGTGCTGCTGGTGGGACCTCCGGGCACCGGCAAGACCCTCATCGCCAAGGCGGTGGCCGGAGAGGCGGGGGTGCACTTCCTGTCCATCTCGGGCTCTGACTTTGTGGAGCTGTATGTGGGCGTGGGCGCCGGCCGGGTCCGGGACCTGTTCGACCAGGCTAAGAAGGACGCCCCCGCCATCGTGTTCATCGACGAGATTGACGCTGTGGGCCGTCAGCGGGGGGCTGGCCTGGGGGGCGGCCACGACGAGCGGGAGCAGACCCTGAACCAGCTGCTGGTGGAGATGGACGGCTTCGCCTCCAACGAGGGGGTCATTGTGCTGGCCGCCACCAACCGCCAGGACATCCTGGACCCAGCCCTCCTGCGGCCCGGCCGGTTCGACCGGCAGATCTACGTGGGCCTGCCCGACATCAAGGGCCGGGAGGAGATTCTCCGGGTCCACGCCAGGGAAAAGCCCCTGGCCGAGGATGTCTCTCTGAAGGACGTGGCCAGGGCCACCTCCGGCTTCACCGGGGCCGACCTGGAGAACCTGCTCAACGAGGCGGCCCTGCTGGCCGCCAGGGCGGACCGGCGGTTTATCCTGATGTCCGACCTCCACGACGCCATGCTCAAGGTCATCGCCGGCCCGGAGAAGCGCAGCCGGGTGGTCACCGACCACACCCGCAGGCTCACCGCCTACCACGAGGCGGGCCACGCCGTGGTCATCCACGAGCTGTCCACCGCCGACCCGGTCCATCAGATCACCATCATCCCCCGGGGCCAGGCGGGGGGTATGACCATCTCCCTGCCCGATGAGGACAGGGCCTATCAGTCCAAAAAGGAGCTCACCGAGCAGATCGCCCGCTGCCTGGGGGGCCGGGTGGCTGAACAGCTGGTACTGGGAGATATCTCCACCGGCGCGGGCAGCGATATCCAGCGGGCCTCCGCCATCGCCCGGAATATGGTTATGCGCTACGGTATGAGCGGCAAGCTGGGGAGCGTCACCTTTGAGAGCGGCCATGACGAGGTATTTATTGGCCGGTCCATGGCCCAGGCCAAGACTTACTCTGAGGAGACGGCTAACCTCATCGACGAGGAGGTCCGCACCCTTATTGATGGCGCCTATGCCCAGTGCGAGGAGATTCTCACCCGCTGCCGCCGGGAGCTGGAGATCACCGCCCGCTACCTCCTGGACCACGAAACGATGGAGGGTGAGGTGTTTGCCAAGGTCTTTGCCGACCCTCAGGCAGAGGAATTTGCCCCCTATCAGAAGGATATCCCTGAAATTTTCCGGAGCCTTTCTTAAAAAACTGGCAAAATGTCAAGACTAAATTACAAAAAATTATAAAAAGTTTTTAATAGCCTTAAAAACGGGGGTCCCGCTCCAGGTTGGATCCCCGTTTTTCATGCCTCCACGGCGCTGGCGGTGCAAAAATGGCGCAAAGAATTGGCCGGCGTCCCTGGGCGGTTCCGGCCTGGTCCTTTTCCCGTGTTCAGCTGGTCAGGCCGCCACGGTCATGTATTCGTCATAAAGCATTTGCGGCGTTTTCCATCCCAGGATCCGGCGGGGATAGTTGGCCAGCCACTCCTCCACCGCTGCCACCTCCGCCGCGCTTATATCGTCGAAGTTTGTCCCCTTTGGAAAAAACCGTCTTATGATCCGGTTCATGTTCTCATTGGATCCCCGTTCATAAGCAGAATATGGGTGACAATAAAAAATCTTTGTGCGCGGTTTCCTGGCCCGCTTGGATCGCTCCATCCCCGCGCAGTCCTGGAACTCGCAGCCGTTGTCCACGGTGATGGAGCGGAAAACCTCCCGGAATTTTGCCCCCATGCGGCGCTCCATGCGGTCCAGCGCCCTGACCACGCTTTCCATGGTGTGATCAGGCACCCACACAATGACGGGGTAACGGGTCAGCCGCTCGGTCAGCACCACCAGGGCGGCCTTGCTGCCCTTGCAACCCATAACGCTGTCCATTTCCCAGTGTCCTATGGTTTCCCGGCTGTTGATCTCCTCCGGGCGGTGTTCGATGGTTTCCCCCTTTGGCGGTCTTGCCCATCCCTCGGTGTCCCGCTCTTTTTTGCCCTCGTTCCGGCGCTCCCCCTTATACAGCAGATCCCGCTCGGTCAGGTTTAGGAAAATATCCCCCCGATAGATCCAGTTGTAAAGGGTGGTTTCGCAGATTTCTGTATCAAACTTTTTCCCGTCGATTTTGATTTGTGCCAGGGCCGCGCCTGGGGACCGCTTTTTATTTATGATCTGGTCCTCGATGTACTCCGCAAAAGCAAAATCTTTCCCCAGCTTAATGTCCGGCCCCTTGGCTCTCAAATTTTCCTGGTATTTCCGATCCGCCACGTCCGCGCAGTATCTTTCCACAAATTCGTATTCGCTGGTTTGCTGGACACAGAGGCCCCGCGCAATTTCATTATAAATCGTCTTTCTGCACTTCCCCAGGGCCTCCGCAATTTTGGCTACCGGGGTTTTTATTTTCAGCATTTTTTCAATGGTCCGCCGATCCTCCAGTTTTATGTGCTTTGTTCCTTCGTAATTCATAGCAGCCTCCCCATGGCATGACAAAACCGGCGCGGTGAAATACCACGCCGGTTTCACTCTCTCCCCAGCAGCCACAACACGGAAACGTCCAGAATGTCCGCTATTGTGGTAACTTCATAATCCGCCACATACCTGCTGCCGCCCTCAATCCTGCTTATGCTGTCCCGCTCCATGGGGATCCCGATCAGTTGTAATTCTCTGCATAGGTCAGACTGTGAAAAGCGTTTCGCCAGGCGGGCCAGCCTTATGCGATCACCACAAA
>ERZ779633.150-NODE-150-length-27695-cov-11.041027_pt1 | contig 27695 bp, 20 predicted proteins | sample MGYA00514195_ERZ779633 | MGnify/ENA primary metagenome ERZ779633 (study PRJEB29562, sample SAMEA4376707) | mouse gut metagenome | isolation source: Cecum | study: EMG produced TPA metagenomics assembly of the A DSS colitis mouse model was used to assess the...
AGGAGTAATTCTGCTTCTGATACAGGGCGTGGTGGACCATGTGGCAGCCCCAGGACCGGGCCTTGCCCCAGGCGTTGAGGACGGCCACCGTCTTGACGCAGTAGGGGGTGGTGCCCTTGATGTTGTCATAGAGCTCCCGGAACTCGTCGCATACGCTCTCCACGTAGTCAATGAACTCCGGGAACTGGCAGGCCAGCTTCAGGTAGCCGCCGTAGCCGATGCGGTCGATGGGCTTGCGCAAAATGGCCCGGCGGGCGGTGACCCAGTTCTCCTTGGCCTCCCGGACGGGGTCGCCCCCCTGGTGGAAGGTGTCGGGGAAGAAGTAGGGCAGGAAGCGGCCCTCGGTGTAACGTACCCCGGGGATATCGGAGATGAGCCGCAGGGTGGAGCCGTTGCCCACGCTGCCCACCACCGCGTCCAGGCCGATGGTCTTGAACTCGTCCATATAGGGCTCGGTGCCGATAAAGTGGTCCCCCAGGAACATCATGGCCTCCTTGCCCAGCTCGTGGGTGATGTCCACCATCTCCTTGGCGAGGGCGGCCACCTCCCGGCGCTGGAAGGCCATAAAGTCCTTGAACTCCTTGGAAGGTACCCGGTACTGGTTGTTGTAATACCCCTGGTCGATGATAAATTCGGGGCGGAATTTGTACCCGGCCTCCCGCTCAAACTGCTCCAGGATGTAGGGAGAGACGGAGGCGGAGTAGCCGTACCAGTCCACATATTTCTCCCGTTTCAGCTCGTCGAAAATCAGGGTAAACTGGTGGAAGAAGGTGGTGTACCGGATGACGTTTACATAGGGGTGGTCCGCGATGAACTTCCGCAGCCGCTCCATGGTGAACTTCCGGGTCTTGGGCTGGCGGACATCAAAGGTGATCTGGTGCTCGAAGTTGGTCCAGCCGTTGGTGACGGCGTTGTACATGTGTACCGGGTCCCAAATCAGGTAGGCAAGAAAGCTGACGGTGTAGTCATGGAAGGGCTCCGGGGCGTCGATGATGACGCAGCCGTCCTCGTACTGCCATGCCTCCGGGGAGAGGGGAGTTCCCGTGGTGCGGTCCATCACCTCCCACCAGCGCTTGGGGTCGTCCCGGGTGTTCACCTCCATCAGCTCGCCGCTCACCCCCTGCATCAGGGGGATGGACAGCGGGCCGCCGGCGGCGGTGTGAAAGCCCGTCATGATGTAGCACTGCTGGACCTCATCGGGGTTGGCCTTGGCCCAGGCGTTGTCCTTCCGGGTGGTGTAATAGGTGGAGTAGACCTTGGCGTCTACGCTTTTCAGCTCCTCGGGGTAGTCGGTGCCGTCACAGTCCCGGATGGCGTCCGCCCCCCAGCGCTCCAGCAGCTCCAGGGTCTCGGGAACCACATCCACATCGGTGGGGATGGTCACCCGGCCCGTCTTGCGCGCGTCGTTCATATGATATTAAATCCTCCTCAGATAAAATCTGATTCAAGTTTTGGTTCTCCCGCCGCCCGCTTCCGGGGGCGGCGGGAACAGGTGAAAGGAGCGGGAGGGCTCAGCCCTTGACGCCGCCGCCGGTCACGCCGGCGATGATCTTCTCTGACATGAAGATGTACAGCAGGAAGGTGGGCAGGAACACGATGATCACCGCCGCGAACATGCCGCCGTACTGGCCGGTGTACTTCATGGAGTTGATGATATTCAGCAGTCCCACGCCCACGGGGGCCATAGACTCACTGGAGGTGAAAATCAGGGCCATGAAGAACTCATTCCACACGGACATGAAGTTGAAGATGGTTACGGTGATGATGGCGGGCTGGACCAGGGGGAGCATGATTTTCAGGAAGGTCTTGGGACCGCTGCACCCATCCAGATAGGCCGCCTCCTCATAGGTGCGGGACAGGGTGGAGAAGAAGTCCAGCAGGTAGATGGTGGTGTAGGGTACCCGGAGCATGATGTACAGGATGACCAGCAGCACCCGGCCCTTGATGCCCCATTGGACGGACAGGGAGTAGATGGGCATGATGACCATGATGACGGGCACGCTCATGGCGATGACCAGGCCGATGCGCAGGGCCTTGCCGCCGGTGAACTCCCAGCGGGAGAGGACGTAGGCGGCGGGGGCGGAGATGGCCAGCACGCCCACGCAGGAGATGACGGAGTAGAGCAGGGAGTTGGCGAAGAAGACGGATACGTTCTGGGCCTTCCAGGCGGTGGCGTAGTTCTCAAAGTGGAAGCCGCTCTCAAATTTAAAAATCTGGCCGGAGAAAATTTCCCGGGAGGTGGACAGGCTGGCGCCCAGAATCCAGAACAGCATTACCGCGGTGAACAGCACCCAGATGCCCACGATGAGATAGCCGGGCAGGAGCCGGGCCTCTTTTTTCCAATTGATCTTGTTCATACTGCACCCTCCTCTCTTAATATTCCAGATCGTTGCCCTTGAAGAGCCGTTCGGTGACCAGATAGACCGCGATGATAATCAGCGTCAGCACCACGCCCACGGCCGCGCCCGCCCCGGCGTCCCGCTGGGTGATGCCCTTTCCGCCGAATACCATGTCGTAGAGGTAAATCACCGGCACAATGGTGGACGACTCGGTGTCGATGGGGGAGAACATCTTGGTCCACAGGAAGAAGGTGGTGGTGTTGATGCTCCAGAAGGTGACGGAGGTTTTCAGCACGCCCTTGAGCAGGGGGAGGGTGATGTGGGTGAACTGGTGGACCTTGCCCGCGCCGTCGATGGTGGCGGCCTCGTACAGGTCCTGGGGGATACCCTCGATGCCGCTGATGTAGATGAGCATGTAGTAGCCCACGCTGCCGAAGATGAAGGAGCCGGTCATGGCCCAGAATTTCAGATCGGTGCCCAGCCACTTGATTTTGTCTCCGCCCAAAAACTGGACAATGGTGTTGAGCATGCCGTAATCATAGTTGAAGATGTACTGAATCCACATGGTGGCCAGGGCCACAGCGCTGATAATATTGGGCATGTAGATGGCGGCCCGGAAGAACTTCTTGCCCCGGATGCCGCTGGTGACGGTGACCGCCATCAGCATGGCCAGCGCCAGGGTAAACACGCCGCCCACAATCCAGATCAGCAGCATGTTTTTCATGGAGATCATAAAGCTGGTGCTGCCGAATATTTTGCTGTAGTTGCCGAAGCCGAAGAAGCTCCAGTCCGCCATGGTGGCGGTGACGCTCTCTACCCGGAAGAAGCTCATCAATACGGTGCGGCACACCGGATAGACAAACATGAGCACCAGGGACAGCAGAGCGGGCATACAGAACCAGAAGATCATCGCTTTGTTTTTTCTCATGATTTTGCTCTCTCCTTTCCGGTTTTAGGGTACAAAAAGCAGGCGGCGCCGCAGGGGCGCCGCCTGCTAACACGGACAATGTTAAGCGGTTATTTGAATCAATACAGGGCGTCCAGAGCCTTGCAGAAGTCGGCGCCAGTGGCGTACTTGCCCTCAAACAGCTCGGTGCACATGGACTTGATGGTGTCCTTGAGGTCGGTGTTGGCGTTGAGGCCGGCGCACCAGGTCATGGGCTTATCGGCGGCCAGCAGGGTCTCCACGGTGCCGTTCAGGGCAGCGGGAGCCTTGTTGCGGCTGTCAGCGGGGATCTGGGCGGCGGTGTCGGCCATCTTCTGGTCAAACTCGCCGGTGGTCAGGAAGATGATGAAGTCGAAGGCGGCCTGGGCGTTCTCGCTATAGCTGGTGACGGCCAGGGAGTTGGCGCCGGCGTAAGCAGCGGTATTCTCCACACCGCCGTCCACGGCGGGGTAGTTGAACAGGCCCCAGTTGACCTCGGTTCCGGTCTGCATGTTCACCTCGGCGGTGACATAGTTGGCGCAGACGATCATAGCGGCCTGGCCAAAGCCGATCTTGTTCTCACTGGCGGGGAACTCGTCAGGAGCGCCGTCCACAAAGTATCCCTTGCCGATCAGGTCGATGATGTCCTGGGCGGCCTGCTCAGCCTTGGTGCCGCTCCAGCCGCCGTTCATGTCCAGCTCCTCGATCTTGGCCTCGCCCAGATAGCGGACCAGCTGGTGATAGAAAGCGAAGTTGCAGTAGGCGGAGTCCTGGGCGATGGGGGCGATGCCCGCGTCCTTCAGCTGCTGGCACACGGTCAGGAACTCGGACCAGGTCTTGGGCTCGGCGGTGACGCCGGCCTTGGAGAAGGCGTCCTTGTCATAGAAGAAGCCGCCCACCTGGGGCTGCTCCACGATGGAGTTGAGATGGCCCACCCACTCGATGACCTGGTTGTTCAGGCAGGCGTAGCTCCAGCTATCGTAATTGACGGCCTTGGCCATATCGGTCAGGTCCAGGATGTTGGGGTAGGTGGTGGCGATGCGCTGGTAGTCATCCTCGATGATGTCGATTTTCTCCTTGGCCTCCAGAGAAGCGGAGAGCACCTTGTTCACGTCGCGGCCCTTGAACTCGATGTTGACCTTGGCGCCGGTCTGGGCCTCAAAAGCGGCGGCGGCCTCCTCAATCACGTTGGCCTGGGGCTCGCCGGAGGACCACATGGACCACATGTTCAGGGTTACGCCGTCGTACTGCTTGCCGGAGCCGCTGGCAGCGGGCTGGCTGGTGGAGCCGCTGGGCTGACTGGGCTGGCTGGCAGCGGGCTTGTCGCCGCCGCCGCCGCACCCGGCCAGCAGGGACAGGGACAGGGCGGAAGCCAGCAGCAGGCTGAGAGTCTTCTTCATTTTCATGTTCTATACCTCCATATTAAGTGTTGGGAATTTGCCTTTGGCCGTTCACCGGCCGATTCATGGTCCTATTGTATTATAGTTTTCCAGGAAAAACTACCCGTTTTTTGCTCTGTTATTTATATATCGTGCTTTTTCTTTTTGACCGGATTGTCTAAAATAACGGACGTTTTTTCAGAGATACTGGACAATTTTTCTGTTCTCCGTCCCGCGGATTGGGCACCATGACCGGACGATCAAAATATATATCGGGTTGATTGGAAGTATTGCATAATTGGGCGGGGCAAGGTATAATACAGATGGAAAATTTTCCTTTATAAAATTACAAAGGGAGGAGGGGGGCTTTTGATCCGATACCAGTTCAGCGTCTCCGGTACACCGGAGACGCCGGGGCGCGCCGCGCCCCGGCTGAGCTACATCACCAAGGATCAGTTCTCTACGGACTGGAACTCCAAGCTTCATACCCACGGCTGCGCGGAGCTGTTTTTTGTTCTGGATGGTCACGGGCACTTCCGAACCCTGTATGAGGAGTTTCCCATCTCGGTACAGGACCTGCTCATTGTCAACGCCAACGTGCCCCACACGGAGATCAGCTCCATGAAAAGCCCGCTGCAATATATCGTCCTGGGCATTGACGGGCTGGAGGCCGCCTCCTCCGAAGAGGGCTATGCCATGCTCCACATCTCCGACGGCTGGACGGAGCTGAACAGCTGCGTGGACCTGATGCTCCAGGAATCCGCCAAGACCCTCCCGGGCCACGAGGAGGTCTGCCGGCATCTGCTGGAGGTGGTGCTCATCCGGCTGGAGCGGCAGCAGAACCTGTCTTTTTCCGGTGAGGCCTCCGGCCCCAGGGCCAGCAAGGAGTGTGAGCTGATCCGCCGCTACATCGACAACCACTTTAAGGAGGACCTGACCCTGGACCACCTGGCTCAGCTGGCCCACTTGAACAAATATTACCTCTCCCACTCCTTCCGCAGGGAGTTTGGAACCTCCCCCATCAATTACCTCATCTCCCGGCGGGTGGAGGAGAGCCGGTTCCTCCTGCGGAAGACTGACCACTCCCTCTCCCTCATCGCCGAGATTCTGGGCTTCTCCTCACTGAGCTACTTCTCCCAGTGCTTCCGCCGGGTGGAGGGAATCAGCCCGACAGAGTACCGCAAGCAGAACCGGCAGAATATTGGATCAGTGCCATAGGCAGACGATCTTTCGTTGCGAAAGGACAGGTGAAACAATGGCCCAGAACACCCTGTATACTGTGGTAGTCGCCGACGACGAGGACGAGCTTCGGGAGGCGGTGTGCGGCATGATCCCCTGGCAGGAGCTCGGCTTCCTGCTGGTGGGCAGCGCCAGCAACGGTTTGGATGCCCTCCAGATGGTGGAGGAGCGGCAGCCGGACCTGCTGCTCACGGACATCCGGATGCCCTTTATCTCCGGGATTGAGCTGGCCCGGCAGGTGCGGGAGGTGCGGCCCGCCACCCACATCGCGTTCCTCAGCGGCTACGACGACTTTGAATACGCCCAGCAGGCCATCCAGTATAATATCATCAGCTATATGCTCAAGCCCCTGACAGTAAAAGGGCTTGGGGAGGAGCTGCAAAATATCCGCCGGAAAATTGACGCGCAGTTTGCCCTGTTTCGCCAGGCCCCGGCCCAGGGCGATGGACAGGACCTCCCGGCCGCGGCGCTGCTGGCCGCCCTGGTTCTGGACAGCCAGGCGGACCCGGACAGCCTTGCCCAGGCGGAGGGCTATGCCCGCCGGTGCGGCCTTTTCGGGAGCGGGACGGAAAAGCTCTGCTGCACTGTGATGGTATCCGTCCTGCTGAATGGGGAGGGCAGCACCGGCACCCCTCCCTCCTTCGCCGCTTCGGTGGACCGGCTGGCCGGCAAATACCTGCGGAGCGCCAGCTTCTTTGCCCCCGGCAAGGTGGTCACGGTGCTGTGGGGCAAGCCGTCGGACTTTGAGGAATACCTGTATATTTTGGCGGATGAAATCCCCCAGATGGCCGAACGGGTACTGGGCAGGCGCTGCCGCATCGGCGTGAGCCGGCCGGCCGGCGGCGTGGCCGCCCTGCATGACGCCTACTGCGAGGCGGTGGAGGCCCTCCGCCAGGGCGACAGGGCCCAGGCGGGCGCCCAGTTTATCAGCGACCTGGAGCCTGCGGTCAAGGGGGGAGAGCCGCTGTGCAAGCGGGCGCTGGAGACCCTGGACCAGCGCTATATGGACGCCGGCCTCTCCCTGGTATCCCTGAGCGAGATGCTGGACGTGAGCCCCAACCACCTGAGCGCCTGCATCAAAAAATATGCCGGAGAGACCTTTATCAACACCCTGATCCGCAAGCGGATGGAGGTTGCCCGGGAACTGCTGTCCGGCTCCACGCTGAAGGTCCGGGAGATTGCCGGCCGGTGCGGCTACACCGACCAGCACTATTTCAGCTACTGCTTTAAAAAATACTGCGGCGAGTCCCCCAACGCCATGCGCCGCAGGCTGGATGCGGAAAGGGCGGGTGAGGAGCCTTGATATCCCGAAAGGGCCTGCGCACCACCACCATTCTGGTCGCCATGGTGGTGGGGGTGGTGAGCATCATCTTGTGCTGCTGCATCGTCCTGTTCCTGAACCGCTACCGCAGCGCCATGGTGGACAACGCCCGCACCGGCAGCGCCCAGGCGGTGTCTCAGGTCTCCAATACGGTGGGCAATTACCTGCGGGATATGGAGCAGGCCATGGAGCTGGTGGAGCAGTCCATGTCAGAGAGCCCGGACAGCAGGGACGAGCTGCTGTCTACCTTTTTAAAGTGCCGCCCCGACGTGGTGGCGGTTACCAGCTACTCGGCTGCGGGGGAGCTGCTGGACTGCTGGTCCCCCGGCCGGGAGCCCAAGGAGGATATCTTTCAAAACCTCTCTTTCGATCTGGAGCGGGCCCGCTTGGCCCCTTCCCCCTATATGACCGCCCCCCATGTGGTCACGATCTTCGAGAGCTGGTATCCCTGGGTGGTCACCATGACCGAGTCCCTGACCCCGGTGCCCGGCGGGGACAATGCGGCGGCCTGGGTGTCTCTGGACCTGAGCTTCTCCAACATCTCAGGCTATATCAACAACGTCAGCATCGGGCAGCGGGGCTACTGCTTTTTGATGGACGGGGCGGGAAATATTGTCTATCACCCCCAGCAGCAGCTGCTGTACTCCGGGCTGAAATCGGAGGACACCGGGGCGCTGGCCGCCCTGGAGGACGGCTCCTATGCCGACGACACCGTAATCTACTCCCTGACCGGCGTGGCGGACAGCGGGTGGCGGGTGGTGGGCGTCAGCTATGTGGACGAGCTGGTAAACCGCAGCGTGCGGGAGATGATCCGGCTGTCCCTCTGGCTGGCGGTGCTGGTGCTGGCGGCCGCCCTGCTCACCAGCTGGCTCCTCTCCCAGCTGCTGGGCCGCCCCCTGCGTGACCTGTCCTCCGCCATGGAGAGCTTTGAGGCCGACGCCGACCACTTCGCCTACCGCCCGGTGGAGGGCACCCGGGAGGTGCAGGAGCTCTCCGGTTCCTTTGGGCATATGGTGCTGCGCATCCAGCAGCTCATGTCCACAGTGCGGCAGGAGGAGGTTAACCTGCGCAAGACCGAGCTGAAGGCGCTTCAGGCACAGATCAACCCCCATTTTTTATACAACACCCTGGACTCCATCGCCTGGATGTGTGAGCAGGGCAGAAATGCCGACGCGGTGAAGATGATTCACGCCCTGGCCCGGCTGTTCCGCATCAGCATCAGTAAGGGGCATGAGCTTATCCCCATTGCCAAGGAGATTGAACATGCGGAGAATTACCTGGAGATACAGAAGTACCGCTATAAAAATCAGTTCACGTATTCCTTTGACGTGGACCCCGGCTGCCTGGACTACTACTGCAATAAGATCACCCTCCAGCCCATCATCGAAAACGCCATTATGCATGGGCTGGACCTGATGGTGGAGGAGGGCCGCATCGACGTGCGGGTGTGCCGGGAGGGGGAGGACATTCTCTTCTGCGTCCGGGACAACGGCGTGGGGATGAGCCCGGAACAGGCCCGGGCCATCCTGGATGAGGACGCCCAGGACCGCACCGGCATCGGGATCAAGAATGTAAACGACCGGCTGCGGATTTACTTCGGAAAACAGTACGGCCTGCGTATCACCAGTGAGCTGGATGTGGGGACCCAGGTGGAAATCCGTATGCCAAAGATCAAGGAGGCGGGGGAGCATGAGGCGAGATAGGTATTTGGCCGTGTGGGCCGCGCTGCTGCTTCTCCTGTGCAGCTGCGGGGCGGACGCTGCCCCCTCCGCCCGGCGCTCTGTGGCGCTGATTACCAAATCCACCGACAGCGAGTTTTTCCTCTCTGTTTTTGCTGGGGCCAGGGCGGCGGCCACGGAGTACAACCTGGAGCTGACCATCTCCGGCCCGGAGACGGAGGAGGACTATGAGACCCAGAACAAGATGATCGCCCAGGCGGTGGAGGATGGTGCGGAGGTCATTGTGTTCTCCGCCATCGACTACCAGCGCAACGCTCCCGCCATCGACGCCGCCGCCCAGGCGGGAGTGCGCATCGTATCCATCGACAGCGGCGTGGGGTCCGGTCAGGTGAGCACCTATATCGGAACGGACAACTACGCCGCCGGGCGTATGGCGGCCCAGGCTGCGCTGGAGCGGGTGGAGGGTCCGCTGTATGTGGGGATTGTCAACTACAGCGAGGGCACCGCCAACGGCCAGGAGCGGGTCCGGGGGGCGGCGGAGGCATTGGCGGAAAGCGGGCGCGCCCGGATTGCGGCGGAGGTGTCCACACTGGTAGACGCCCCTCGGGCCCAGACCGATACCGTGGGACTGCTGCTGGCCCATCCGGAGATCAACGTTCTGATGGCCTTCAACGAACCCACCAGCGTGGGCGCGGCCCAGGCGGTTCGGACGCTGGACCGCTCCGACAAGATTTTTTTGGCGGGCTTCGACTCCAACGTAGTCACCATAGACGGCCTTCAGGACGGCTGCGTGGACGCCCTGATTGTCCAGAACCCCTATGCCATGGGCTATCTGGGGGTGGAGAGTGCCTATAAGCTCCTGGCCGGCCAGGGCAGCGGCCTGGAGCCTGTTGTTGATACCTCCACCCAGATCGTGGACCGGGAAAATCTCTTTACCATAGACGGCCAAAAGGCGCTCTTTGCCTTTGACCAGTACCAGAGTTGGGCGAAATAGCCAATATTAAAACGTGATTTTTGGCGCATTTTATAGTTTGAATAAAAATTTCTACGTTCTGCGGTGATTTTTTCCCTTGTTTTTTCACTCCATTTCCTATAATCTTTATCATAGATAAAATAAAATGTTCTTATAAAAGGGCATAATTCTCATCAGCCCCAGAGAGAACGTTTTGTTTTAATCAATTAAGAAAAAGGAGAATCGTTATGAAAAAAGCTCTTGCACTGGCGCTTGCACTCACAATGGTACTTGGGCTGACCGCCTGCGGCGGCGGCGACAAGCCCCAGCAGCCCGCCGGCTCCACCCCTGCGGCCAGCACCCCTGCGTCCTCCACGCCCGCCGCCGGCCCGGTGGCCAACAAGGACAAGCCCTTGGTCTGGTTCAACCGCCAGCCCTCCAACAGCTCCACCGGCGAGCTGGACATGACCGCCCTGAGCTTCAACAAGGACACCTACTATGTGGGCTTCGACGCCAACCAGGGCGCTGAGCTCCAGGGCCAGATGATTCTGGACTATATCACCGCCAACATCGACACCATCGACCGCAACGGCGACGGCGTGATCGGCTATGTGCTGGCCATCGGTGACATCGGCCACAACGATTCCATCGCCCGTACCCGGGGCGTCCGCAAGGCTCTGGATACCGCTGTGGAAGAGGGCGGCGCCATCAAGAGCGACGCCGTGGGCATCAACGCCGACGGCTCCGCCTCCGCCGTCAAGGACGGCAAGCTGACCATCGGCGGCAAGGAGTACACCGTCCGTGAGCTGGCCTCTCAGGAGATGAAGAACTCCGCCGGCGCCACCTGGGACGCCGCCACCGCCGGCAACACCATCGGCACCTGGGTCTCCACCTTCGGCGACCAGATCGACATCGTGGCCTCCAACAACGACGGCATGGGCATGGCTATGTTCAACGCCTGGTCCAAGGAGAACAAGGTCCCCACCTTCGGCTATGACGCCAACTCCGACGCGGTTGCCGCCATCGCCGACGGCTACGGCGGAACCATCAGCCAGCACGCCGACGTGCAGGCCTACCTGACCCTGCGCGTGCTGCGCAACGCCCTGGACGGCGTGGACATCGACACCGGCATCGGCACCCCCGACGAGGCCGGCAACGTGCTCAGCGATGACGTGTTCAAGTATGTGGACGCCGAGCGCTCCTACTACGCCCTGAACGTGGCCGTCACCGCCGGCAACTACACCGACTTTACGGACGCCACCAAGCCCTACGCCCCTGTTGCCAACCAGCTCAGCCAGGACGGCCATCCCACCAAGAACGTGTGGCTGAACATCTACAACGCCGCTGACAACTTCCTCAGCGCCACCTATCAGCCCCTGCTGCAGAACTACGACGACATTCTGAACCTGAACGTGGAGTATATCGGCGGCGACGGCCAGACCGAGGGCAACATCACCAACCGTCTGTCCAACCCCAGCCAGTATGACGCCTTTGCCATCAATATGGTGAAGACCGACAACTCCGCCTCCTACACCGCCCTGCTGAACCAGTAATCCTTTTTGGCAAGGACAGGAAACTGCCTCTTCGCTGACAAGTAAATGACTTGCTATTGGGGAGAGGAAATTCTCCATTGGGAGGAAATAACATTCCGCCCGGTGGAGGGTCCTCTCCCCGATGCGCATTTTGAGGGAAAATCCGGCAGGATCGGCGCTTTTGCCGAAACTGCTAATCTGCATAACAGGAGAGACGAGAATGGCTGATGTAAAAGGCGATGTCGTCCTGTCGATCCGCGGTATGAGCAAGTCCTTCGGCCGAAACCGGGTGCTTGACCATATCAATCTGGATCTGAAACGCGGAACCGTCATGGGGCTTATGGGCGAAAACGGGGCCGGTAAGTCCACCATGATGAAGTGCCTATTTGGCACGTATCAAAAGGACGAGGGAAAAATTTATTTAAACGGAAAAGAGATCAGCTTTTCCGGTCCGAAGGACGCCCTGGAAAACGGGATTGCCATGGTCCACCAGGAGCTGAACCAGTGCCTGGAGCGGAGCGTGGTCGATAACCTGTTCCTGGGCCGCTACCCCACCAACTCCGCGGGGATCGTGGACGAGGGCAACATGAAGAAGAAGGCCGCTGAGCTGTTCCGCAAGCTGGGGATGACGGTGAACCTGAACCAGCCCATGCGGAATATGTCCGTGTCCCAGCGGCAGATGTGTGAGATTGCCAAGGCAATCTCCTATAATTCGCAGGTGATCGTTCTGGACGAGCCCACCTCCTCCCTGACGGTCCAGGAGGTGGACAAGCTCTTTGAGATGATGCGGATGCTGAAGGCACAGGGCATCTCGCTGATCTATATCTCCCACAAGATGGACGAGATTTTTGAAATCTGCGACGAGATTTCGGTGCTGCGGGACGGCAACCTGGTTATGACCAAGAGCAGCCAGGACACCAACATGAACGAGCTGATTACCGCCATGGTGGGCCGCTCGCTGGAGAGCCGGTTCCCCCCTGTGGACAACACCCCCGGGGACCCCATTTTGTCCATCCAGCACCTGTCCACCAAGTTTGCCCCCCACCTTCAGGACATCTCCTTTGAGGTGCGGGAGGGGGAAATCTTCGGCCTGTACGGCCTGGTGGGCGCCGGGCGTACCGAGCTGCTGGAGACCATCTTCGGCGTGCGCACCCGGGCGTCGGGCCGGGTCTATTTTAAAAACCGGCTGATGAACTTCAACAGCGCCAAAGAGGCCATCGAACACGGCTTTGCCATGATTACCGAGGAGCGCAAGGCCAACGGCCTGTTCCTCAAGTGTGACCTGACCTTCAACACCACCATCGCCAATCTGGGGCAGTACAAGTCCGGCCCGGCTCTGTCCACCCCCAAGATGGTGAAGGCCACCAGCAAAGAGATCAAGACCATGCGCACCAAGTGCATGGGCCCGGACGACATGATTACCAGCCTGTCCGGCGGCAACCAGCAGAAGGTCATTTTCGGCAAATGGCTGGAACGGGAGCCCCAGATTTTTATGATGGATGAGCCCACCCGAGGTATCGACGTGGGCGCCAAATACGAAATTTATGAACTGATTATCAAAATGGCAAAGCAGGGCAAGACGATTATTGTCGTCTCCTCTGAGATGCCGGAGATTCTCGGTATTACCAACCGGATCGGCGTGATGTCCAACGGCTATCTCTCGGGCATTGTCAATACTGCGGAGACCGATCAGGAAGAGCTTTTGCGGCTCAGCGCGAAATATCTGTGAGGGGGGAACATCGTATGGCAGAAAAAATTCTGACTGCGGAGCAGGAGAAACAGCTCCGCAAACCCATCGACGACTACGTCGGCGGCATCCAGGAACAGATCAACGCCCTGCGCAAGGACGGCACCGATCGGGTCATTGAAATTCAAAGCGGTCTGGACAGCCTGAAGCGGGACCGCATCTACACAGCCCAGGAGAAGGAGACCAGGCGGGCACAGCTGCAAAAGGAGCTGGAGCAGGCCAAGGCGGTGGAGGCCAAGAACAAGGACCAGATCGCCAAGCTGATTGACGACGCCGTGGGCTACCTCAAGGCCCACTTCGACCAGGACTACTACCAGGCGGTCAAGGCCAGCTGCGTCCAGGAGAAGGCTCAGGCTCAGACCAAGTATCAGGCGGCGGTGGAGCAGCTCAACAAGGCCCACCAGGAGACGGTGGCCAAGCTCACCGACGCGCAGGAGATCAAGGACGAGAAGTATGTCCATAAAAACCGGCTGTTCGACGCGAAGATGCAGCTGGCCAAGGACCTTCAGGATGTGAAGGACCGGCAGCACGCCGCCTTCGACCACCAGTACCATCTGATCGACATGCTGCGCATGTCCAGATTTACCGCCGGTGAGACCATGCAGCAGCGGTGGGAGAACTATAAATACACCTTTAATAAGCGGGACTTCCTGCTGCGCAACGGCCTGTATCTGGCCATCGCCGTCATCTTTATCGCGCTGTGCTTCATCACCCCCGCAGTCAAGGGCCCCAACGTCCAGCTGCTGACGGTGAACAACATCCTGAACATTCTTCAGCAGGCCTCTCCCAGAATGTTCCTGGCCCTGGGCGTGGCCGGCCTGATTCTGCTGGCCGGCACCGACCTGTCCATCGGCCGTATGGTGGGCATGGGCATGACCGCCGCCACCATCGTCATGCATAAGGGCATCAACACCGGAGCCGTGTTTGGGCACATCTTTGACTTCTCCAACCTGCCGGTAATCGTGCGGGTGGTCCTGGCCCTGGTGGTCTGCATTGTGCTGTGCACCATCTTTACCACCATCGCCGGCTTCTTCACCGCCAAGTTTAAGATGCACCCCTTTATCTCCACCATGTCCACGATGCTGATTATCTTCGGCCTGGTCACCTACTCCACCAAGGGCGTGTCCTTTGGCGGCATTGATGATTCCATCTCCAAGATGATTATCCCCAAGGTCAACGGCTTCCCCACCATCATCCTCTGGGCGCTGGCGGCGGTGGTCATTGTTTGGTTCATCTGGAACAAGACCACCTTCGGCAAGAACCTGTACGCCGTGGGCGGAAACCCTGAGGCGGCCGCAGTGTCCGGTATCTCCGTGTTTAAGGTGACGGTGGGCGCATTCATCATGGCCGGCGTTTTGTACGGCTTCGGCTCCTGGCTGGAGTGTATCCGGATGTTCGGTTCCGGTTCCGCAGGTTACGGCCAGGGCTGGGAGATGGACGCCATCGCGGCCTGCGTGGTGGGCGGCGTCTCCTTCACCGGCGGCATCGGAAAAATCTCCGGTGTGGTGACGGGCGTGTTTATCTTCACCGCCCTGACCTACTCCCTGACCACTCTGGGCATCGACACCAACCTCCAGTTTGTATTCTCCGGCATCATCATCCTTGTGGCTGTTATGCTGGACTGCTTGAAGTACGTGCAGAAAAAGTAATCCCTTCTGCAAACAGAAAAACCGCCGCGGGACAGCTTATTGTCTGTCCCGCGGCGGTTTTTGCAGTCTGTTTCATGTGGGCTTTCGCTGAGGGGAATCACAAAAACCGGGCGGTTTCAGTAGGGACGCCGGTCGATGAGCGCCCGGGACAAATCCTCGGGAGTAAAGAGCTGCTCCTGCGTGTAGTAGTGCTTATCCGGTGTGCTGCCCGATTGCAGCGTCCGGATGACCTCCTCCACCAGGGGGCCCATCATGGGGTCGCACTCCACCTCCAGGGAAATCCTGCCCTCCAGGCAGTAGGTCAGTCCCTGGCGGGTGGCGTCGAAGGAGACAATCCGCACCCCCTCGGCTCCGCAGGAATAACCCCGCTCCTCCAGGGCCTGGATGGCCCCGAAGGCAGCGCTGTCGTTTTCGCAGTAGACGGCGTGGAGGACGGGAGGGCCCGCCTGACTGTCCAGCCACTGGGCGGTCTCCTCGTAGGATTTGGCCTGGGTGAAGTCGCCGTCCAGCTGGGCCAGGAGGTTCCAGTTTTCATGGGCCTCCACCGCCTGCTCCAGGGCGGCGGACCGCCCCAGCTGGGCGCTGGAGCCCAAGGTGCCCTGGATGTGGAGGATGTTGACCGGCCCCTTTGCGCCCTGAAAGGCGTTCTCCAGCCAGGCGGCGGCCTGTTCCCCCTCCCACTGGAAGTCGGCGCCCACGTGGGCAGCGTAGAGGCTCTCGTCCGCTGTCTCGATGGTCCGGTCCACCAGGATTACGGGGATACCCGCCTCCCTGGCCTCCTGGAGCACCGAGTCCCAGCCGGACACGCACAGGGGCATGAGGAGGATATAGTCCGCCCGCTGCTGGATAAACTTGCGGATGGCGGCAATCTGGTTCTCCTGCTTCTGCCGGGCGTCGTCGAAGAGGAGGCGGTAGCCCGCCTCTTCGGTAAATACCGAGCGCATGGATTCGGTGTTGGCCACCCGGAAACCGGACTCTGATCCCACCTGACTGACGCCAATCACGGTAAAGTGGGGCGGGTCCTCCTCGGGCGGCGGCTGCCGGGGGGAGCAGGAGACCGGCAGAGAGAGGCACAGCAGCAGGATAAGCAGTTTTTTCATAGGGAGCCCTCCTCCTTTCCGGAGCGCCGCGGAAAGCGTACGCTGATGGTGGTGCCCACGCCCTGCTGGCTGGAGATGGACAGGCCGTAGGGTTCTCCGAAGAACAGGCGCACCCGCTCGTGGACGGTAGACAGGCCAAAGCCCACCCGTTCCCCCCGGTCCAGGGCGGAGCACAGCTCCTCCAGCCGCTCCGGGGACATCCCCACCCCGTCGTCGGTGACCTGGAGGAGAACGTCCTCCCCCTCGCTCCGGCCGACAACGTAGATATGGCCCATTCCCCGCTTCAGTTTGATGCCGTGGTACAGGGCGTTTTCCACCAGGGGCTGGAGGGTGAGCTTGGGGAGGGGGACCTCCTCCAGCTCCGGGGCGATGTTGACGGTGTAGCGCATGATATCCTTATACCGGGCCTGCTGAATCTGGAGATAGCTGCGCACGTGCTGTTCCTCCTCCCGGAGGGTGATGATATCCCGGCCCCGGCTGAGGGAGTGGCGGAAGAAGGAGGACAGGCTGGATACCATCTCCACCGCCTCCTCGGTCTTCTCCGCCTCGATGAGCCAGATGATGGTGTCCATGGTGTTGTAGAGAAAGTGGGGGTTGATCTGGGACTGAATCAGGGCCAGCTCCGCCCGGCGCAGCCGCTCCTGATTTTGGGCGGTCTCCTGGATCTGACGGTTCAGCCGGCCGGCCATCTGTTCAAAGCCCCGGTTGAGGGTGCGAATCTCATACTCCTCCGCCTGGATGGGCTCCCGCTCCTCCAGGCTGCCGCTGTTGATCCCCTCCACCCGGGCGCACAGCTGGGCAATGGGCCGGGAGATGGACCGGCCCAGCCGGATAGCCCGCCAGGTGAAGAACAGCACCAGCAGGCCGGCCAGGGCGGCGATGAGGATAAAATCGGCCACCAGCTGCCGCTCGGTTTGGCTCTGGAGGGCGTTGAGGCGCACCGCCTCATAGTAAAGATAGTTATACATATACTCCTGGATGAGGGAGGTGAGGACATAGATGTTGTTCTCCAGCTGGCTCTGCCGGGCGTCGTAGCTGCCGGTGTCCTGGAGCTGGCAGATTTTCTCCTCCAGGTTTTGGCACAGGCTGAGCACGCTGGAGATGGCCAAACGGCTGTCCTTTTCGGTGGTGGAGGCCAGCAGCTCCCGGGCCAGCTGCTGGGCGGCCCGGACTTCGTCCAGGGGCAGGCCCTCGGAGTACTGGCTCTCGATGACGTAGTAGTACATCTTCAGGTCGATGCTGGCCTTAAAGTCCTGGTTGAACTCCGAGGCGGTGGTCACGTTGTACAGCAGGTCTTTATACCGGCTGTTGTACTGCATCAGCAGGGATATGGCGGCGGCCAGGATGAGGGCGGCCAGCAGCAGAAAGGTGAGGATCAGCCCCTGGAACCGGTGCTGGATGGAGGAGGGACGGCGGAGGGGGAGCCTCATGGCCTGCGGCCCCCTCCCGCCCGGTAGTCTCTGGGGGTGCAGCCCTGAGTCTTTTTGAAGAGGAAGGAGAAGTAGTGGGGGTCCCGGTAGCCCACGGCAAAGGCGATCTCTCCGGAGCGCTTGTCGGTGGAGCGCAGCAGCTCCCGGGCCTTATCCATCCGCTTGCCGGTGACGTACTCGGTAAAGGTGACCCCCATCTCCTGGCTGAAGACGGCGGACAGGTAGTTGGCGCTGATATTGATTTCCCGGGCGACCAGGTTGAGGGAGAGGGATTCGTCGGTAAAGTGGCTGTCGATAAACTCCACCGCCTGGCCCAGCAGGGAGCCGTACTGGCTGCTGGACGCCTTGTCCCGCAGCGTGGCCGCCTGAAAGAGCACTTGAGTCAGATAGTGCCTCAGGTCCCCCTTGGTCACGTTCTGGCCGGTGAGCTCCAGGCAGTCCAGCAGGGAGAGAAACTCCTCCTGGGTGCTGCCCAGTCCCACCGCGAACTCGGTGGCGGTAAAGCGGACGCTGAGCATCAAAAACTGGCAGAAGGGCTGGGAGCCCAGGGCCTGGGCCACGCTGTGGAGGTACTCGTCCACAAAGCTGGGAATCTCCTCCGCCGCCGCAGTCTGGAGCACCCCCTGCCAGATGGAGGGGTTGACCTTGGCCAGGTCCAGTCCGGCCAGATTGCCGCCGCCGTCCTGCTGGGTGAAAAAGCCTACGGTCTCCGGGGTTAAAATGTGCTGCCGGGGCAGGATGTACCGGCAGGCCCACAGGCGGGATACCTCCTCAAAGCAGACGGGCAGGGCGCTGAGCCGCTGGGTGGGGGTGCCGATGGCCAGGGACCAGCTCTGGCCGGGGGCGCAGGACTCATACTGGTCCCGCACCGTGTCGGCGCACCGCCGGACGCAGCCGTCCATCTTGTCCTTGTCGGCCTTGATGAGCACTACATAGGAGTTCAGGTTCCAGCGCAGCAGGAGGTATTCGGGGTATTTCATAAAGTGCTCCAGCAGGGCGTCCCGCACCCGGGCGGCGGGTTCGGAGTAGGTCTCTGACACGCCGGTCCCCTTGGGCAGGATGGAGAACAGGGCGATGGTATAGCACTGGGCCCGCAGGTCCAGGTCCAGCTTGGCGGCCTCCTCATAGATCTGCTGGACGGTGAGCTGTCCGCCCACCACCCGCTCGAAGAAGCGGCGGCGGGCGTACTGCTCATACTCCTGGGCCTCCTGGTGGAACTGGGCCAGATAGTTGTGCTGTTCCCCCTCAATCTTCTCCTTCAGCTCAGCCAGCACTCCCATCAGGCTGTTTTTGGTGATGGGCTTGAGCAGAAACCGCTCTACCCCGATGTCGATGGCCTGGCGGGCGTACTCAAAGTCGTCGTAGCCGGAGATGATGATGATTTTTACATTGGGGAACTCCCGCAGCACCAGGCGGCTCAGGTCCAGGCCGTCCATAAAGGGCATACGGATGTCGGTAATCAGCACGTCCGGCTTGGCCTGGCGGATCAGGGGCAGGGCCATCTCCCCGTCCCCGGCCTCCCCGGCGAACTCGTAGCCGCACTGGGCCCAGGGGACGGTGTCACGCAGGGTCTCACGGATGGTGCTCTCGTCTTCCACTAAAAAAACTCGCAGCATGGGGGACCTCCCTCTTCTGTGGCGGATGTTATCTTCTTCATTATACCGCAATCTGCCGGGACGGGCAAGAAAAAACCGCCCCGGGAGGGGGCGGCGGTGCAAAAGTTGGGATGATTTAGCACCTCCGCCCCGGGATACAGGCAAACTCAAATGCGTTCCAGGAAGTCCACGATAAAGTGGAGGGCGACCCCCAGGGGGACGGTGTGGCGGCGCAGGGTGCTCAGATGCAGGTAGCCGGTGTCGGACTCGAATGGGTTGATCCCGGCCACATACTCCTTTAAGCGGGGCAGGTAGGGCGCCAAAAACTCGCTTAAAAAGCCGCCCAGCACCACGTCGCAGTCCAGCGTCATCCGGATATTGCAGATGCCGATGGCCAGGTGGCGCAGCATGTTATCCCACAGCGCCTCATACTCCGCATACTGCGTGCCGCCCTGCTCCAGCATGGGGAAAAATTCCTCCAGCGGCACCCCGAAGGCCGCCCGGATGCGCCGGGGAGAGCAGTAGGCCTCCAGACAGCCCTGCCGGCCGCAGGTGCAGCGCAGTCCGCCCGGCTCCACGCACATGTGGCCGAACTCACCGCTGCGGCGGTTGTCCCCCACGTAGGGAGCCCCGGCAAAGAGGATGGCCCCGCCAATGCCGTTTTCCAGAGACAGATAGGCCATGTTCCGGCTGCTCCCCCGGACAAACAGCTCCGCATGCCCACCGCTGGTGGCGTCGTTCTCCACATAGGTGGGGTAGGGGATGGACTCGGTGAGGCCCTCCAGGGAGGTGTCCTTCAGCCGCAGGGTGGGGGCGGCGGTAATATACCGGCTGTCCGGGGACATAACGGCGGGCAGGGCGATGCCCACCCCAAGGAGCTTTGCCCTGTCGATGGAAAAGCGGTCTAAGAACTGTTCCAGCGACTGGGCCAGCAGCTCGCCCATGTCGGCAAAGCTGGCAATCGGGGTGTTGTCCACCTCCTGATAGGCCAGCTCATTGAGCAGCAGGTCGGCTGCTGCCAGGCGCAGGCGGTGCTCCGTCACCGAAATGCCCACCGCCACCCTGGCGCCGGACACAATAGAAAGCCCGCTGGCCTTCCGCCCGCCGGTGGACTGCTGTTCCCCGGAGTCCCGCACCAGCCCGGCGGCCATGAGCTCAGACAGATTTTGATACACGGTGGGCAGGCTGAGCCCCAGCTCCCGGGCCAGGCTCTGCCGGGAGCAGAAGCCCTTGGCGTCGTAGATGTAGCGGTAGACATTGCTGCGGGTCTGCCGCCGGCGGTCGGTCAGGCCGGAGTCCATATCCATACGAATCCCTCTCTTTTGTGAACGTTCCCTCTTATTGTACCACGAACCGGAAAACAGTCAATTCAATTAAGAACCTTTATTTATCTTAAAACACGTTTTGTTGATATGCCCAATTTTTCCCTGACAGTTTCGTATAATTACAACAAAATTGTGACATGATCCCAAAAAAGTATTGACATAGGTAAAATAACTTTATAGAATTAAGGCTACAGAGGCAGCCGCTTCTGTACATTTCCCGGACTGGGAAAACAACGAATCAATTTAGGAGGAAATGAATATGAAAAAGACACTTGCCCTGATCCTCGCGGCCTGCATGTCCCTCTCCCTGGCCGCCTGCGGCGGCGGGAACAGCTCCGCTCCTGCTGCCAGCAGCAAGCCTGCCACCAGCCAGCCCGCTGCCAGCCAGCCCGCTGCCGGCGGCGACACCAAGACCGTAGGCATCGCAATGCCCACCCAGTCCCTGGAGCGGTGGAACCGCGACGGCGCCTACCTTGACGAGCAGTTCAAGGCCGCCGGCTACAACACCATCGTCACCTACTCCGACAACAAGAACGAGCAGCAGGTCAACGACATTCAGAACATGCTGTCTCAGGGCGTGGACCTGTTGGTCATCGCCGCCATCGACGGCAACGGCCTGAACACCGTTATGAACGACGCCGGCGCCGCGGGCGTGCCCGTTATCGCCTATGACCGTCTGATTATGAACGACAACAGTACTTATTACGTCTCCTTCGACAACTACACGGTGGGCAAGCTCCAGGGCGAGTATGTCCGTGACGCTCTGGACCTGGACAACGCCGCCGGCCCCTTCAACATGGAGTTCACCGCCGGCGACCCCGCCGACAACAATGCCCCCTTCTTCTTCAACGGCGCTATGGACGTGATGAAGCCCTACATCGACAGCGGCAAGGTAGTGGTCCCCTCCGGCCAGACTGCTTTCGACGCCGTGGCCACCGACCAGTGGCAGACCGACGTGGCTCTGGACCGCGCCCAGAACGTGCTGGCCTCCTTCTACGCCGACGGTACCAAGCTTGACGCCTGGCTGTGCTCCAACGACTCCACCTCCATGGGCGTGACCCAGGCCGTTACCCAGGACTACGCCGGCGGCAACGCCGTGGTCATCACCGGCCAGGATGGCGACGTGGCCAACCTGCGCAACATCAAGGACGGCAAGCAGTCCATGACCGTGTACAAGGCCGTGGCCAACGAGGCCGTTGTCACCCTGGACCTGGCCAAGGCCATCCTGGAGGGCAAGACCGCCGACGCCAGCCTGATTTCCGCCTCCGGCTGGGACTTCGACTGCGCCTACGACACCGAGTCCTATGAGACCACCCCCGGCCACAAGTGCCCCTCCTTCCTGCTGGTGCCCGACGTTGTCACCGCCGACAACATGGAAGAGAAGCTGGTCACTCCCGGCTACTATGTAGTGGGCGCTGACGGCTATCTGGAGGCCACCAACGGCTAATCCCAAACCCCCCAGCAAATAAAGTACCGGTGGGCGGGGCAGACGCCCCGCCCGCCTTATTTTTAGCAGGCGATAGAGAGGAGGAACACGCTTGGCTGATGTTATTTTGGAAATGAAGTCCATCACCAAGGAATTTCCCGGCGTCAAGGCCCTGGACAACGTAAATCTGAGGGTGGAGGCCGGGGAAATTCACGCCCTGATCGGAGAGAACGGGGCGGGCAAATCCACGCTGATGAATGTGCTGTCCGGCACCTATCCCATCGGCAGCTACACCGGCGAAATCTACTACGAGGGCAAGCTGTGCCAGTTCAAAACCCAGAAGGACAGCGAGGCCCTGGGCATTGTCATCATCCACCAGGAGCTGGCCCTCATCCCCCTGCTGTCCATCGGGGAGAACATGTTCCTGGGCAATGAAATCAAAAATTCCATGGGGTACATCGACTGGGACAAGACCTTCAGCGAGGCCGAGCGCCATATGCGCCAGGTGGGGCTGAACGAGTCGGCCCAGACCCTTGTTAAGGATATCGGAACCGGCAAGCAGCAGCTGGTGGAAATCGCCAAGGCATTTTCCAAAAAGGTAAAGCTGCTCATTTTGGACGAGCCCACCTCCTCCCTCAACGACGAGGACGCCAAAATGCTGCTGGACCTGCTGATGGAGTTCAAGAAAGAGGGGCTCACCTCCATCATCATCACCCACAAGCTCAACGAGATCATCTACTGCGCCGACAAGGCCACCATCCTCCGGGACGGCACCTGCATCGAGACCCTGGTGAAGGGTGTGGATGAGTTCAGTGAGGACCGGATCATCAAGGGCATGGTGGGCCGGTCTATGGAGGACCGCTACCCTGCCAGGGAGCACAACGTCCAGCCCGACATCAACCTGGAGGTGAAGCAATGGACGGTGCACCACCCCCTGTACCCCGAGCGGGTGGTGGATGACAATATCTCCTTCCACATCCGCAAGGGTGAGGTGGTGGGCTTCTCCGGCCTCCAGGGCGCGGGCCGTACCGAGCTGGCCATGTCCATCTTCGGCCGCAGCTACGGCACCGGCATCTCCGGTGAGCTGTACATCGGGGGCCAGAAGGTGGACCTGAAATCTCCCCAGGACGCCATCCGCCACAGGCTGGCCTACGTCACCGAGGACCGGAAGACCAATGGCCTGATCCTGGGCGAGTCCATCCGCTTCAACACCACCCTGGCCCGGCTGGACAAGGTGTGCCGGGGCAGCATCATCGACCAGGATCAGGAGACCCAGGCCGCCGAGCAGATGACCAAGGATATGGGCACCAAGACCCCCACCATCGAACAGAACGTGGGCAACCTGTCCGGCGGCAACCAGCAGAAGGCCCTGCTGGGCAAGTGGATGTTCACCGAGCCGGATATCCTCATCATGGATGAGCCCACCCGGGGCATCGACGTGGGCGCCAAATATGAAATCTACTGCCTCATCAACCAGATGGTGGCCCAGGGCAAGTCGGTGATGATGATCTCCTCCGAGCTGCCCGAGCTGCTGGGCATGTGCGACCGCATCTATGTGATGAACGAGGGCCGCCTGCTGGCCGAGGTGGACGCCAAGGAGGCCACTCAGGAGAGCATTATGGGCTACATCATCCGCGACACAGCCAAGGCGTAATAGGGAGGGAACGACAATGACTGAGAAGAAACAAAAATTCAATCTGGTAAAATTTTTGACCAAATACGCCATGGTAATCGCCCTGGTGGTGGTCTTTATCCTGTTTTCCGTATTGACCAAGGGGAGACTGCTGTCCCCCCAGAATATGACCAATCTGATGCTGCAAAACGGCTATGTGCTGGTCATGGCCTGCGGCATGCTGCTGTGTATCCTCACCGGCGGCAACATCGACCTGTCTGTGGGCTCGGTGGTCTGCCTGGTGGGCGGCATCGCCGCTGTGATGGTGACCAACATGCATCTGTCCGCCATCCCCGTTATCCTGCTGTGCCTGGTGGTGGGCCTGCTGGTGGGCATTTGGCAGGGCTACTGGATCGGCTATGTCCGCATTCCGCCCTTCATCACCACCCTGGGCGGTATGTTCATCTTCCGCGGCATTGCCCGTATCGTCCTGAACAGCAAGACCGTCGCCATCCAGGACCCCACCTTCCTGAACATTTTCACCGCTTACATCAAAATCCCCGGCCTGGACGACGGTAAAATCAAGCTCTCCCCCATCATCGTGGGCGTGGCGGCTGCGGTCTGGGTCATTTTCAACACCTTGAAGAACCGCCGGGAGCGGGCCAAAAAGGGCTATCGCCAGAACAGCGCCCTGGGCGACTTTGTGAAGGCCGGCCTCATCGCCGCCCTGGTCCTCTGGTACTGCTGGATGCTCAGCCAGTACCGGGGCATCTCCGTCATGCTGGTGTGGGTGCTGGCCATCTGCCTGATCTATAACTTCATCACCGCCAAGACCGCCTTCGGCCGGTACTTCTACGCCGTGGGCGGCAACGAGAAGGCCACCAAGCTCTCCGGCATCAACACCGACAAAATCTACTTCATCGCCTACGCCAACATGGGCCTGCTGGCCGGCCTGTGCGGCCTGCTGTGCGCCGCCCGGGTGGGTTCGGTCAACGGCTCCACCGGCACCTCCTTCGAGATGGACGCCATCGGCTCCTGCTTCATCGGCGGCGCCTCCGCCTACGGCGGCAGCGGCACCGTGGGCGGCGTGGTCATCGGCGCCCTGCTGCTGGGCGTGATTAACATGGGCATGTCCATCATGGGGCTGGGCGACGCCTACCAGTACGTCATCAAGGGCGGCGTGCTGCTGCTGGCCGTCATCTTCGATGTGGTCACCAGCCGCAAGTCCGGGGCCAAGTAAGGAGAACGCCATGCTGTATATCGGAATCGACCTGGGCACCTCCGCCGTCAAGCTGCTGCTGACGGACGGGGAGGGCGAGATCAAAAACATCGTCTCCAAAGAGTACCCCCTGGAGTTCCCCCAGCCCGGCTGGAGCCAGCAGAATCCGGAGGACTGGAAACAGGCCGTTCTGGAGGGCATCCCGGAGCTGCTGGCCGGTTTTGACGCCAGTCAGGTGGCGGGCATCGGCGCCGGCGGCCAGATGCATGGCCTGGTGGTGCTGGACAGGGAGGGCAAGGTGATCCGCCCCGCCATCCTGTGGAACGACGGCCGCACCGCTAGGCAGGTGGACTGGCTCAACAATGTGGTGGGCAGGGAGAAGCTGTCCAAGCTCACCGCCAACATCGCCTTTGCCGGCTTTACCGCCCCCAAGCTCCTGTGGATGCGGGAAAACGAGCCTGACCTGTTTGCCAAAATCGACAAAATCATGCTCCCCAAGGACTATATCAACTATATTCTCACCGGCGTCCACTGCACCGACTATTCCGACGCCAGTGGGATGCTCCTCCTGGATGTGGCCCGCAAGTGCTGGTCGAAAGAGATGCTGGAGCTGTGCGGCATTTCAGAGGAGCAGATGCCCAGGCTTTTTGAGAGCTATGAGAAAGTCGGGACGCTGAAGCCCGAAATTGCCAGGGAGCTGGGCCTACCTGAAAATGTCGTTGTCTGCGCCGGGGCGGGGGACAACGCCGCCGCCGCCGTGGGCACCGGCACCGTGGGGGAGGGGGCCTGCAACATCTCTTTGGGCACCTCCGGCACCATCTTCATCTCCAGCGAAAAGTTCGGGGTGGACCCCAACAACGCCCTCCACGCCTTTGCCCACGCCGACGGGCACTACCACCTGATGGGCTGTATGCTGTCCGCCGCCAGCTGCAACAAGTGGCTGATGGAGGATATTTTCAAAACCTCTGACTATGCAGGGGAGCAGAAGGACATTACGCCCGGCAAATTGGGGAATAACCACGTCTATTTCCTGCCCTACCTCATGGGGGAGCGCTCCCCCATCAACGACACCAACGCCAGGGGCACCTTTGCGGGCATGACCATGGATACCACCCGGTCCGACCTGACCCAGGCGGTGCTGGAGGGGGTGGCCTTCGCCATCCGGGACAGCTTTGAGGTGGCCAGGACTCTGGGAATCGACATCCGGCGCAGCAAAATCTGCGGCGGCGGGGCCAAGAGCCCCCTGTGGAAGACCATTATGGCCAATGTGCTGAACATTCAGCTGGATGTCCCCGAATCGGAGCAGGGCCCTGGGATGGGCGGGGCCATGCTGGCTATGGTGGCCTGCGGGCTGTATCCCTCCGTGGCCGGCGCCTGCGCCAGGCTGGTGCGCACCGCTGAGACGGTCACTCCCGACCCGGATCTGGCCGCCCGGTATGAGGCGCGGTACCGGCAGTTCAAGGCCATTTACCCCGCGCTGAAAGATGTTTTCGCTGCCATGAACGGGGGACAGCCGTGAAAAGGCCCAACTGGACCGAGCTGGCTGTCCGGGTTCTCCTGCTGCTGGCCGGGCTGACGGTGGCCCACCTGGGGGTCACCCTGTTCCTGGAGTCCGACCTGGGCTCCGACCCCTTCAATGTGCTGGTCCAGGGCCTGTACCGCGCCCTGCCCTGGCCGGGGTGGATGACCCACGGCCGGGTCCATCTGCTGGTCAGCCTTTTGATTGTGGCGGTGCTGCTGGCCGCAGCCCGGAACTATGTCCGCATCGGGACGGTGCTGTGCATGGCCCTGGGCGGGCCCATCATAGACCTGTGGACCGTCCCCCTGGCCCCCCTGTTCCCGGAAACCCTGGCCCTCCCATGGCGGCTGCCGGCCCTGGTAGCCGGGTGCGTCATCCTGGCCTTTGGCATGACGGTGGTCATCCGCTCTGAGGCGGGCACCGGCCCCAACGACCTGGTGGCGGTAGTCCTCAGCGACAAGACGGGAAAGCCCTTCGGCCCTGTCCGGGTGGTTGTGGACCTGTGCTTTGCCCTTGCCGGCTTTCTGCTGGGAGGGGTGGTGGGGCTGGGGACCATCGTATGTGCCGGGCTGGTGGGCCCCTGCGCTCAGGTCTTTCTTCCCGTCAGCGGCAGGCTCTGTGATTTCTGCCTGAACAAAATAAGAGGTGATATGCCATGAAAATCTATTCCATCCACGACCCCGAGTTTGTCCCTTACGGGAAGGTGCTGGAGGGCTACGACCCCGCCTGCCTGCTGAAGGCCATGGAGACCATCCCCCTGCCCGAGGCGGGGGTGGCCTACGAGCCAAGCATCCCCGTTCTGGAGGCCACATGCCTCTACGGCCAGCTCCAGAACAACGCTTACGGCGGGATGCCCGTCCAGCTGGGGATGTGCTGGGGCCGGAACACCAGGCTCAACTGCCTGGAGTACCACCGGGACAGCGAGATCAATATCGGTGCCAGCGACTTCATTTTGCTGCTGGCCAAGCAGGACGAGATTGTGGACGGCGTTCTGGACACCGCCAAGGTGAAGGCTTTCCGGGCGTCCGCCGGCGAGGTGGTGGAGGTCTACGCCACCACCCTGCACTACGCCCCCTGCCACGTGGACGGGGGAGAGGGCTTCCGGGTGGCCATTGTCCTGCCCCGGGGCACCAACACTGCGGTCCCCGGCGCCAAGCCGCTGAACGAGGAGGACAAGTGGCTCACCGCCCGGAACAAGTGGCTGCTGGCCCATCCGGAGAGCTCCGAGGCTGCCCAGGGGGCCCACGCCGGCCTCCGGGGTGAGAATATCGACATCGCGGGCGACATCTGATTTCCCGCCCCTCTGGGGCGAAAAACCGTAAAAAGTATGAGGAGGAATTATTATGCTGACCAACATCCCTGAAGTAAAACTGGGCATCATTGCCGTCTCCCGGGACTGCTTTATCATCGACCTGTCGGAGCGCCGCCGCTCCGCCATCGTGGCCGCCTGCGCCAAGAACGGCCTGGGCGTTTACGAGTGCAAGACCACCGTGGAGAACGAGAAGGATATGCTCAAGGCCGTCGAGGAGGTCAAAGCGGCCGGGTGCAACGCCCTGGTGGTTTTCCTGGGCAACTTCGGCCCTGAGACCCCCGAGACCCTCATCGCCAAGAACTTCGACGGCCCCTGCATGTACGTGGCCGCCGCCGAGGGAGACGGCGACCTCATCAACGGCCGGGGCGACGCCTACTGCGGCATGCTCAACTGCT
>ERZ779633.152-NODE-152-length-27472-cov-8.144618_pt1 | contig 27472 bp, 21 predicted proteins | sample MGYA00514195_ERZ779633 | MGnify/ENA primary metagenome ERZ779633 (study PRJEB29562, sample SAMEA4376707) | mouse gut metagenome | isolation source: Cecum | study: EMG produced TPA metagenomics assembly of the A DSS colitis mouse model was used to assess the...
TTCTTAAAAGCCTTGTTTTATGCGGTGTTGCGGTGGTTGTCTATAAATACTTGCCCCGAACGGTGCGGGAAAAACAACGCTGATCCGGCTGATCTGCGGTCTGCAGGAGACGTCATCTGGGGAGTATACGCTTTACGGAAGAAAGAATACGGATAAGGATATTGTGGAGTCCCGAAGAAGAATGGGCGCTGTAGTGGAAACGCCGTCTGTCTATCTTGACATGACGGAAGCATATCGGCGGAATAGGTGGACAACAGATTAAGCGTCCGCGTCTTTTTCCCGGAGACATGAATTGTGAAAGGATTTACTTGCACATTGTAAAATGTTATGATAGGGTTACGTTCTGAAGGAAAAGATTGACAGATAATCCTCAGCGCAGAGCGTTTCGGAAGGGAAAAATATGGCGGTTACGGACGAAAAAGACTTACAACAGTTAAAAAAGCGGCTGGCGGAGCTTGCGGAAAAAGCTTACAGCCGCAATATCTATGCCTACACGCCCTTTCTGGGGCTTGCCGAACAGCAGGCGTACTACGCGGTGGAGCGGGAAGTGTCCTATGCGGGAGTCCGAATGGAGGGCGGCGCGCCCCTGTGCGAGAGAAAAATCATCCGCTTCGGCGATCCGGGTTACGAGGAGGCATTTCCCATCGCGCGGATCGAAATTCTGCCAAAGACGCCCAAGTTTGCGGAAAACCTGACGCACCGGGATTTTCTCGGCGCGGTGATGAATCTGGGGATTGAGAGAGACGTAACGGGTGATATTTTTGTGCCGGACGGGGCGCACGCGGTCGGAGAGAAGGGGGCGCTTCTTTTCTGTCACGAAAACATTGCGGACTATATTGTGGAAAATCTGGACAGAGTAAGACATACGAATGTGGCCTGCAGACGGGCGGAAGGGGAGGTCGAACCGGAAAACACGGAGCCCGGGCGGGTTTCGGTGACAGTGGCTTCTCCAAGAGCGGACGGCGTGATTTCCAAGGTGTACAACCTTTCCAGAGAGGAGAGCAGGGAATTATTTAATAACGGTCGTATCTTTATAAACGGCATACAGACACAGAATCTCTCTTATCAGCTAAAGGCGGAGGATGCCGTCACCGTGCGAGGATTCGGAAAGTTTATTTTTTATGGGCAGACAGGCACGAGCAAAAAGGGGAAAGACCGTGTGGAGGTCGGTGTTTATGGGAAAATGTAGATAGATAAATTTTCCAGACGGTGGTATACTAGTGCGAGAAGTATTTTTAAAACTCAGCAGCAGAGGCGGCCTCGTTAAGAAGTGCTAGTGCGCCATTTTCCAATTGCATACACTTTTTGCGAAGTCCAGAATTTCCTTATACAAGGCGTTTGAGGGAGGCGATGCGGTGGCATCGTTGACCGAAAACAACGCAGTAGAAGGGAATGCTGGCAAGCAAAAAAGGATAGTTAATTGGTAAATGGAGCACTAGATTTGCTTTGAAAATCACTCTCACACAGGAGAATGCCCAAAGTACGGGCATTCTCCGCACTCATTTTGCGTGAGAAGAACAGAGGCATTCTCTGTAAATGATGTATGCCAGATCAAAATAAGCGGCGCGAAAAAAGGAGAGGAGTATCCATGAATTTAGAAAACTTACAGGCATATACCGTTATTTCGAAACAGCGGATCGAGGAGCTGAAATCGGACGGTTATCTTTTGAAGCATAACAAAACGGGGGCGCGGGTGGCGCTTCTTTCTAACGACGATGAGAACAAGGTGTTCTATATCGGGTTCCGCACGCCGCCGAAGGACAGCACGGGGGTGGCGCATATCATTGAGCACACGGTGCTGTGCGGCTCGGAGAAATATCCGATCAAGGATCCTTTTATCGAGCTGGCGAAGGGGTCGCTAAACACATTCTTAAACGCCATGACCTATCCTGATAAGACGGTCTACCCGGTGGCGAGCTGCAACGACAAGGATTTTAAGAACCTGATGGACGTCTACCTGGACGCGGTGTTCCATCCGAATATCTACCGGGAGGAGAAAATCTTCCGGCAGGAGGGGTGGCACTACGAATTGGAGAGCGCAGAGGATGAGCTGACCATCAACGGGGTGGTTTACAACGAGATGAAGGGGGCGTTCTCTTCCCCGGACGACGTGCTGTACCGGGAGATTATGAATTCGCTTTATCCGCACACGTCCTACGCGGTGGAATCGGGCGGCGATCCGGACGTGATCCCGGAGCTGACTTACGAGGATTTTCTGGCGTTCCACCAGAGATACTATCACCCTTCCAACAGTTATATCTATCTCTACGGGAATATGGATATGGAGGAGCGGCTTTCATACCTTGACCGGGAATACCTGTCGAAGTATGACGCGCTCTTTGTGGATTCCGCGCTGTCCTCTGAGCCGCCCTTTGTGAAGAGCGTGCTTGTGGAGAAGGAGTACCCGATCATGGAGAGCGAGCCGGAGGAGGGAAATACTTATCTCTCTTACAATGTCTCTCTCGGAGAAAATCTGGGCCGTGAGGTGAGCGTGGGCTTTCAGGCGCTTGCGGACGCGGTGGTGGGCGCGCCGGGCGCACCCGTTAGGAAGGCTCTTCTGGATGCGGGGATTGGCACGGATATCACCTGTTATTTTGAGGCGGATGTGAAACAGCCCTATTTCTCTATCGTGGCGAAGAACGCGGAGGGCAGCCAGCGGGAAGACTTTGTAAAGACGGTCGAGGAGACGCTTACAAGTCTTTCTGAGGACGGTGTGGAGAAGAAGGCCCTGAGAGCGGCCCTTAATCACGACGAGTTTAAGTATCGGGAAGCAGATTACGGCTCCTATCCGAAGGGGTTGATGTACGGCCTGCAGATGTTTGAGACTTGGCTTTATGATGATGAAAAGCCTTTTGATTATCTCGAGCTGGATGAGACTTATAAAGAATTAAAAGCGAAGGTGGATACTTCGTTCTATGAGGATATGTTAAAGAAACGCCTGTTATCCAATACGCATAAAAGCATTGTTGTGGTGCGCCCCGTGAAGGGGCTTACGGGGAAACGGGATAAGGCGCTGGCGGAAAAGCTTGCGGAGAAGAAGGCATCCATGACGGCGGAGGAGATCGCGCGGATTGCGGAGGAGACGGAGGCGCTTGCCGCGTATCAGGAGACACCCGACAGGGAGGAGGATCTGAAAAAGATACCGCTTCTGGCCAGGGAGGATATCGGGAAAAAGGCGCGCCCTTACTGCAATGAGAAACTGCAGGCAGGGGATACAACGCTTCTGTACCATGAGATTTATACGAACGGCATCGGTTATCTGCGATTTCTCTTCGATCTGAAACAGGTGCCGGAGGAGCTGTTCCCCTATGTGGGACTGTTACAGGTGATGATCGGTCTGGTGGACACGGAAAAACGCTCCTACAGCGAGCTGTACAATGAAATCAATCTGCAGACAGGCGGCATCGCCCCTGCGGTGAACGTCTATACGAACGCAGAAGACTTGTCTGAATATAAGCTGACCTTGGACCTGAAGGTGAAGACGCTGTACGAGAACCTTCCCAAAGCCTTTGAACTGGCGGCAGAGATATTGACTGAATCGGTCTACACAGATGCGAAGCGGCTGTTTGAGCTGGTGGCGGAGAACCGCTCCGACAAGCAGGCGCAGATGATGTCCGCGGGGCATTCCCTGGCGGCAGGACAGGCGTTATCTTATCTGTCGAAGCAGGCGTTTCTGATGGATCAGGTGAACGGCCTTGCCTTCTATCGTCTGCTGGAGGAGCTTGAGAAGGATTTTGAGGGGAAGAAGGACGCGCTCTCCGACAATATGGAGCGGCTGGTGCGCTGCATCTTCCGGCCGGAGAATCTGATGGTGGACTACACCGCGGAACGGAGCGCCCTTGCGGGGATTGAGCCGCTGATTGAGAATTTGAAGGCGAAGCTTTACCGAGAGCCGGTGGAAGGGAAGCCTTATGTGCCAAAGCCGCAGAAGAAGAATGAGGGGCTGATGAGCTCCGCCCAGATCCAGTACGTGTGCCGGGCGGGCAATTTCGCGAAGAAGGGACTTCCCTACACGGGCGCGCTGCGGGTGCTCAAGGTTGTGATGAGTTATGAATACCTGTGGACGCAGGTGCGTGTCAAGGGCGGCGCTTACGGGTGCATGTGCCAGTTCGGAAAGACAGGGGAGAGCTATTTTGTCTCTTACCGTGACCCGAATCTGGAGAAGACCATCGAGGTGTATGAGAAGGCGGCGGATTTCGTGGCGGCTTTTGAGGCCGACGAGCGCACTATGACCCAATATATCATCGGGGCGGTCAGCGCGCTGGATATGCCGCTCAATCCTGCGGCGAGGGGCAATTATTCTCTGGCAGGCTATATGACAGGACTTTCTTTTGAGAAAGTGCAGCAGGAGCGCGATGAGCTGCTTTCGGCGGACGCGGAGACGATTCGGAATCTGGCGGCGCATATCCGCGCCTTTATGGAGGACGACTGCCTGTGCGTTGTGGGAAATGAGGAAAAGATTAAGGAGCAGAAGGACATCTTCGGTTCTGTGGAATATCTGACGCATTAAAAACGAGTGCTATTTTATGCAGAGATGCAACTTTTTCTTTTCCGAAAAGGTATTTAGGATAAGGACAGCAGTTTATGCTGTAAAAGCAACGTCTGTTGTCGGCTGCGCAGGTGTAAACCTGACTGTACGGGCGATGAAGGCGGGAGCTGACTAGGAAAGGGAGGAGAAAAAGAATGAGCAGAACAAATGGAAATTATGGGAGCGGCAGGAAGCGTATGGGCAGAAAAAAAGGAGTCAGGCTGCGGCTTGTTCCGGCGATTTTAACAATAACAACTGTTATTGCTGCGTGTGGCAGCACCGGCGGCGGGGCGAACACCATGTCCTTGGAATCGGCGCCGGCGGCAGGGGCAGAGGAGATTGCCTACGAGAACAGTATGGCTTATGATACAGCGGCGTACGACGGCGGCGTGGTCATAAGCAACGAGGCCAAGTCGGCTTCCTATGATTATGAGGCGGCGGAAGCCGCTGAGGAGCCGGTCAGCGAGGGAAGCTATGTGCAGGAGGAGGACGGACAGGGCGCGGTGATGCCGGAGACCTCGCGCAAGCTGATCAAGACCGTGAACATTCTTGCGGAGACGGAGGACTTTGACACCCTTGTGCCGGGACTGCAGAAGCAGGTGGAAGCGCTGGGCGGCTACATAGAATATATCTCCGTCTACGACGTACATAGTTATTATGTGGAGGAACAGCAGGTAAAGCAGCGCTGTGCCAATGTGACAGCCCGCGTGCCAAAGGAGAAGCTGGACGGTTTTCTGGCGCAGGTGGGAGAGCAGACCAATATAACCAGCCGTTCCGAGAACGTGGAGGACGTCACCTTACAGTATGTGGATCTGGAAAGCCACAAGAAAGCGCTTGTCACGGAGCAGGACAGACTGCTTGCGCTGATGGAGAAGGCGGAGACAGTGGAGGATATCATTGCCATTGAGGGACGGCTTTCCGAGGTGCGCTACCAGCTTGAGAGCATGGAGTCCCAGCTTCGCACCTACGACAACCGGATCGACTACAGCACGGTGGAGCTTACCATCACGGAAGTCCGTAAGTATTCGCCGCCGCAGGAGGCAACCGTGTGGCAGCGGATTGAGAGCGGCTTTATGAAGAGTCTGGATGATATCGGATTCGGCATCCGGGATTTTGCCATCGGTTTCGTGATCGACATTCCCTATATCGTATTGTGGCTGATCGGGATCGTGGTGGCGGTGATTGTTGTGCGCATCCTGTGGAAAGTGTGGAAAAAGCGCAGGGCAAAGCGGGCGGCTGTACGCGGAGAGAAGGGCACGGAGCGGGAGCTGCGTGTGGGGAAAATAAGGCTTCGCTGCCCGGTTACAATCGGGAAGGCGCAGGAGGAAACGGAGACGGCAGAGAAGGAAGCAGAGGCGGCTGACAGCGCGCAGATAAATAACGAATGAAATTAAACAGACAGAGAATCTGAGAAAGAGAGCAGGACGAAATAGAATGACGGATGATATTCAAAATAGCAAGGAAAATAGCGCGCAGCAGAGCGGGCAGTCGAAATCCGGCTTTGCCACGCTGATCGGCAGGCCGAACGTGGGGAAATCCACGCTGATGAACGCGCTGATCGGGCAGAAGATCGCGATTACGTCAAAGAAACCTCAGACGACCAGAAACCGTATCCGCACGGTGTATACCTGCGATGAGGGACAGATCGTGTTTCTGGACACGCCGGGTATCCATAAGGCGAAGAACAAGCTGGGGGACTATATGGTGGACGCGGCGGAGAGCACGCTCTCCGAGGTGGACGTGATTCTCTGGCTGGTGGAGCCCTCGGACTACATAGGCGCGGGGGAAAAGCATATCATTGAAGAATTGAAAAAAACAAAAACGCCTGTTATTCTTGTGATAAATAAGATTGATACAGTGAAGAAGGAGCTGCTTCTCACTTACATTGATGCTTACAGAAAGGAACTCGATTTTGCGGAGATCGTGCCTGTGTCTGCGCTGAAGAAGGACGGCTTGCAGATCCTGATTGACTGCATTATGAAGTATCTGCCCTACGGCGAACCGTTTTATGACGAAGACACGGTGACGGATCAGCCGGTGCGGCAGATTGTGGCGGAACTGATCCGGGAGAAGGCGCTGCGTTGTCTGGAGGAGGAGATTCCCCACGGCATAGCCGTCACCATCGAGCAGATGAAGTTTAAAAAGAAGCTTGTGGACATTGAGGCAACCATTGTCTGCGAGAAGGATTCCCATAAGGGAATTATCATCGGAAAACAGGGAGCGATGCTGAAAAAGATCGGTTCCATGGCCCGCAGGGATATTGAAGAACTGGTGGAGAATCAGGTAAACTTAAAGCTCTGGGTGCGGGTGAAAAAGGACTGGCGGGACAGCGACTTTTTGCTCAAAAATTTTGGCTATAATCCCGGCGATACAGAATAGAAAAACACAAATCTGCGAACCCTAGATGGAGTGAGGTAATAGTGCAGCCTTACAATGTGTTGCGAGTTGTGAATGCGCCAAAATGCGATTTTGGAACATTTTGTGTGCATTGTGGTTACTATGTAACCACGCGTGACAGTGAAGCTGAGGGCTGAGCTGCCGCGCTGTGAGAGATAAAGTATCAGGGGGCGTAAGATGAAGGGATTAAACTACTGGGAGCAGTTTATGGCGACAGGGAAAGTCGAGGATTTTCTGGCCTATAAAGATGCGGCGAGACAAGAGGATCGGGAAGAGACTGAGCAGTCTAAGGAGTGTTCTCATGCAGGGGATTACAGAGACTACGGGGATGGTTTTAAAGGCTGAACCGATGAATGATTATGACAGACGAGTCGTTTTGCTGACGAAGGAGCGGGGAAAGATATCGGCCTTTGCCAGAGGGGCGAGAAAGCAGAACAGCAAGCTTCTGGCGGCCACCAACCCGTTCTGCTTCGGCACCTTTAAGTTATATGAGGGAAGAACCTCATACAATGTGATGGAGGCGGAGATTACGAACTATTTTGAGGGCCTTCGGAACGACTATGAGGGCGCGTTCTACGGTATGTACTTTCTGGAGGTCATGGATTACTATACGAGAGAGAATAATGACGAGAAGGAGATGCTAAAGCTCCTGTACCAGTCCCTGCGTGCCCTTATGCACGAGGGACTTTCCAATGCGCTGGTGCGGTACATATTTGAGATGAAGGCTATGGCGTTAAACGGGGAGTTTCCGGGTATGCCGAAGGAGGGGGAATGGGAGGATTCCACCCGCTACGCGGTTAATTACATTGCGGAGAGCACGGTTGAGAAGCTTTACACGTTCACCGTGACACCGCAGGTTCTCGCACAGCTTAAGACAATCGCTGACGACTACCGCCGCCGGATGATCGACCGCCCGTTTAAAAGTCTTGAAATTGTAGAGAATATCTTGTATGATGATTTATGATCGAGCCGTGCGGAGAGCTGGCGGCGCATACGGAGGAAAGCTTGTTTGCCGACCGATGTGATGACAGAACTCCATAGGGCGAGAGCCCGGCATGAGCAGGCCGATGCGAAGCAGCGGGCTGCGAATGGGCACGGCGGAGTGAAATATTGATATAGAGGGGAAAATATGCGAAGGATAGCTTTCATACTTGGACTGACGATAGTGCTTCTGGGGCTTGCGGGATGTGGAGAAGGGCAGGCGCCGGAAGTCAATACGCTGTCTCTTGGCAAAGACGGAGAGGTGATACACCGGATTGTCGGGAAAACGGATCAGAGTTATTACAAGATCGAGCCGGCGGAGCTGGAGGAGTTTGCCGTTTCGCGCGTGGAGGAGTATTGCGCGGAGAATGGCGAAAAGAAAGTGACGCTGGAGGCGGTGGACGAAAAGGGCGGCAGTATCGTGATGGATTTCAAATACGCCTCACCGGAGGATTACAGCAAATTTAACCACAGAGTGTTGTATGTGGGAACGATGGAAAGCGCATCGGACGAGGGATATGAGCTGGAGGCCGTGCCCTTTGTCTCGGTGGACGGTAAGCCGTCGGAAGTAGGTTATATCGAGGACTGGGATAAAAAGCAGATGCTTATTCTGGAGACGAAGAGCGGGGAGGAGATGCTTGTCAATCTGCCCGGGAAAACGATTTATGTAAACCAGAGCGCGCACAGCGGGCAGGAACTAACCCTTGTGGGAAAAAAGAGTGTGAAGATCAGTAATCAGGAGGAGGCAGGAACTGCCTCTCTCTCCTATATCATTTACGAATAACGTGAGAAATGCGAAAAGTACTTCTAAAGACATCTCGCCATAGGACGAGACGCCAAGAAGTACTAAGTTTCGCATAAGAGAATGCCCATAGAGCGGGCATTCTCCGCATAGTCTTAATACATAGAGAGAAAAGAAAACGGAGGCAGCGAGTATGGAGAAGACAATGGAGAAAATTGTGGCGTTATCGAAGGCGAGAGGGTTTGTATACCCCGGTTCCGAGATTTACGGGGGATTGGCGAACACATGGGATTTCGGCAATCTGGGTGTGGAGCTGAAGAACAATATCAAGAAAGCGTGGTGGCAGAAATTCGTTATGGAGAGCCCTTACAATGTGGGCGTTGACTGCGCGATTCTGATGAATCCCCAGACATGGGTGGCGAGCGGCCATCTCGGCAGCTTTTCCGATCCCCTGATGGACTGTAAGGAATGCCACGAGAGATTCCGCGCGGACAAGATCATCGAGGACTATGTGGCAGAGAAGGGCATGACGCTTGAAGCTTCCGTGGACGGCTGGAGCCAGCAGCAGATGAAGGATTTCATCGAAGAACATAACATTCCCTGCCCGACCTGCGGCAAACATAATTTCACCGATATCAGACAGTTTAACCTGATGTTCAAGACCTTCCAGGGCGTCACCGAGGACGCGAAGAATACGGTGTATCTGCGTCCCGAGACGGCACAGGGTATCTTTGTAAACTTCAAGAACGTGCAGCGGACATCCCGCAAGAAGATTCCCTTCGGCATCTGTCAGGTGGGTAAATCTTTCCGCAATGAGATCACGCCCGGCAACTTTATCTTCCGCGTGCGCGAGTTCGAGCAGATGGAGATGGAGTTTTTCTGCGAGCCGGACACAGACCTGGAGTGGTTCGCTTACTGGAAAAAGTACTGTATCGACTTCTTAAAGAGCCTTGGCATGAAGGAGGAGGAGATGCGGGTGCGCGACCATGACCCGGAGGAGCTTTCCTTCTACTCCAAGGCGACCACGGATATCGAGTTCCTGTTCCCCTTCGGCTGGGGCGAGCTGTGGGGCATCGCGGACAGGACGGACTACGATCTGACCCAGCACCAGAATACTTCCGGAGAGGACTTGACTTATTTTGACGATACGAAGAATGAGAAATATATCCCTTACGTGATTGAGCCGTCCCTCGGCGTGGAGAGACTGTTCCTCGCGGTGTTGTGCGGCGCGTACGACGAGGAGGATTTGGGCGACGGCGACATGCGCACCGTGCTGCATTTCCATCCGGCGCTGGCACCCGTGAAAATCGGCGTGCTGCCCCTTTCCAAGAAGTTAAACGAGGGCGCGGAAAAGATTTTTGCACAGCTTTCCAAGAAATACAACTGCGAGTTTGACGACCGCGGCAATATCGGCAAGCGTTACCGCCGTCAGGATGAGATCGGCACGCCGTTCTGCGTGACATACGACTTCGATTCCGAGACGGACAACTGCGTGACCGTGCGTTTCCGCGATTCCATGGAGCAGGAGCGCGTCGCGATCGACCAGCTTGACGCTTACTTTGCGGATAAATTTACCTTTTGAAAGTCCCTGGGCAATCCACTTTCAAAATGAAACAGGAGGATAAGAGAACGATGAAACCTTATGGTGTAAATGAATTACGAAGGATGTTTCTTGCCTTTTTTGAGAGCAAGGATCATTTGAAGATGAAGAGCTTTTCGCTGGTGCCCCACAATGACAACAGTCTGCTTCTGATCAACTCCGGCATGGCGCCGCTGAAGCCTTATTTCACGGGACAGGAGATTCCGCCGAGACGCCGCGTGACCACCTGCCAGAAGTGCATCCGTACCGGGGATCTGGAGAATGTGGGAAAGACGGCGAGACACGGCACCTTTTTCGAGATGCTTGGCAATTTCTCCTTCGGGGATTATTTTAAGCGTGAGGCCATCGCATGGAGCTGGGAGTTTCTGACCAGAGTGGTGGGGCTGCCTGCTGACAGACTGTATCCTTCGGTCTATGAAAACGACGACGAAGCCTTTGATATCTGGAACCATGAAATCGGCATTGCCCCGGAGCGGATTTTCCGCTTTGGCAAGGAGGATAATTTCTGGGAGCACGGTTCCGGTCCCTGCGGTCCCTGTTCTGAGATTTATTACGACCGGGGTGAGAAGTACGGCTGCGGCAAGCCCGGGTGTACCGTTGGCTGCGACTGCGACCGTTACATGGAGATCTGGAACAACGTGTTCACCCAGTTTGACAACGACGGCAAGGGCAATTACACGGAGCTTGAGCAGAAGAACATCGACACCGGCATGGGGCTTGAGAGACTTGCTTCCGTGGTGCAGGATGTGGATTCCATTTTCGATGTGGATACGGTGTTTGCGCTGCGTACAACGGTGTGTGAGATCGCGGGTGTGGAATACAAAAAGGACTACGAGACGGATGTATCCATCCGCATAATCACGGATCACATTCGTTCCGCGACCTTTATGATTTCGGACGGCATTATGCCCTCCAACGAGGGAAGGGGTTATGTGCTGCGACGGATCATCCGCCGGGCGGCGAGACAGGGTAGGAAACTCGGCATCAAAGACATGTTTTTGGCTGATCTGGCAGGAACGGTAATTGAGGGCTCCAAGGACGGCTATCCGGAGCTGGAGGAGAAGAAAGACTTTATCTTCAACGTGTTAAAGCAGGAGGAGAGCAAGTTTAATAAGACCATCGACCAGGGCTTAAGCATCCTGAATGAGATGACCGAGGCGGTGCAGAAGAATGGCGGCAGGCAGCTTGACGGCGCGGATGCCTTTAAGCTCTATGATACGTTCGGCTTCCCTCTTGATCTGACGAGAGAGATTTTGGAGGAGAAGGGCTTTACGGTGGACGAGGACGGCTTTGCGGCGTGTATGCAGGAGCAGAAGGATAAGGCCCGCAAGGCCCGTAAGGTGACCAATTACATGGGCGCGGATGTGACGGTGTACGAGTCCATCGATCCCGCCATTACCACGGAGTTTGTGGGCTATGACAATCTGACATACGACTCCAAAATCACGGTGCTCACCACGGAGACAGAGCTGGCTGAGGAGCTTTCAGAAGACGAGGTCGGCACGGTGATCGTGGAGAAAACGCCTTTTTATGCCACCATGGGCGGCCAGGAGGGCGATATCGGTACGATCTCGACCGGGGACGGGGAATTCCAGGTGGAGAATACCATCAAGCTGCTGGGCGGCAAGGTTGGACATGTCGGCAGGGTGACGAAGGGCAGGATTCAGGTGGGAGACACCGCCATTTTGACAGTGGATGCCACGAGAAGAGGGAATACATGCAAAAACCACAGCGCAACCCATCTTCTGCAGAAAGCCCTGCGGGAAGTGCTGGGCAGCCATGTGGAGCAGGCCGGGTCCTTTCAGGACGGGGAGAGAACCCGTTTTGATTTCTCCCATTCTGCGGCAATGACGGATGAGGAGATTAAGAAGGTCGAGCAGATCGTCAACGAAAAGATTGCGGAAAATCTCTCTGTGGAGACGAAGGAAATGACCATAGAGGAGGCAAAGAAATCCGGGGCAATGGCTCTTTTCGGGGAAAAGTACGGGGAGACAGTGCGCGTCGTGCAGATGGGTGATTTCTCCAAGGAGCTGTGCGGCGGCACTCATGTGAAATTCACGGGAACCATCGGTTCCTTTAAGATTCTTTCCGAGTCCGGCGTGGCTGCGGGCGTGCGCCGTATCGAGGCGGTGACGGGCGGCAATGTGACAGCTTACTATCAGAAGCTGGAAGAGGAGTTACATGCGGCGGCGAAGGCATTAAAGACCAATCCCTCTAATCTGGTGGAGCGGTGCGAGCACCTGATGGCGGAGATGAAAGCTTTACAGAGCGAGAATGAGTCCTTAAAGAGCAAGGCGGCCAAGGACGCGCTGGGCGACGTGATGGATCAGGTGCAGGATGTGAACGGCGTACAGCTTCTGGCATCCAAAGTGACGGGCGTTGACATGAACGGCTTAAGAGAGCTTGGCGACCAGCTCAAGGAGAAGCTGGGCGAGGGCGTGGTTGTGCTGCTTTCCGAGAAGGAGGGGAAGGTCAACCTGATCGCTATGGCAACCGACGGCGCGATCGCGGCGGGCGCTCATGCGGGCAATCTGATTAAAGAGATTGCAGTCTATGTGGGAGGAGGCGGCGGCGGCCGTCCCAATATGGCGCAGGCGGGGGGAAAGAATCCCGCAGGAATGAGCAAGGCGGTCAATGCGTGCGTGAAAGTGTTGGAGGATCAGCTTGAACAAAAACATGCAGCAAAAAAAATAAGACCATAATATAGCAAACGTTATTTTATCGCATCGAAGAGAAGAAAGGGCGAAGAGTATCCGGCATGACAAGAGAGGGCGGCTTTGGTAAAAGGATCTGGATTTTCATTTTTTTAGCGGAAGCGGCTCTGCTGGTCATCGCCGGTATTTTTTATGGAAGGCGTGAGGCGGCGGAGCTGAGCTACACGCAGGAGGAGCTGGTGAACGATGACGGGGAAGCGGCCTTTTATCTGGACCGCTCCGCCGGGTGCCGCTATGTGGCGACGCCCGAATTTACGCTCCCGAGAGGGATGTACACGCTGACGGTGCAGTACGAGAGCGCCGGGGAGGCAAAGCTTATGGTGGTACATCCGGGAAGCCGCTATCACAGCGAGGTCAGCGGCGATATTCCGCTGTCCGAAAACGGTACCGCTTCCTGCGATTTCCGGGTGGCCTACGGGGACAGGGCCTTGCAGATGAGAGGGCAGTTTTTTGACGAGATGCAGGAGGGGGAGTATCTGCTGATCCGAAGCGTTCATATTGCTTCCGCGGACTGCGCCGTGAGAAATGCGCTGTTTCGGCTGGCGGTTATTCTCATTGCCGCTGACGGTGTCCTCTTTTTCCTTTGGAAGTGCAGGAGAGGAGAGCGGATTTTCAAGACAGAGTCTGACGGTGTACCTTTCCGCGCGCTTCTTCTTCTGACAGGGATCTGCAGCATTCCCCTTGCGGTGGACTATCTGTTTTTAAATTCCCACGACCTGTATTTTCATCTGATGCGCATTGAGGGAATCCGGGCAGGGCTGGAAAACGGCATGTTTCCGGTGCGGATCCAGCCGGGGTGGCTGAATGGCCACGGATACGCCGCCTCCGTATTTTACGGGGATTTCTTTTTGTATGTACCGGCGCTGCTTCGGTATTTCGGTGTGTCTGTGCAGGCGGCTTACAAATGTTATGTGGTAATGATCCACATGCTGACAGTGGGAATTGCCTACTACTCTTTCAGTAAAATGAGCAGGCCCAAAATCGGGCTGGCATGTACCGTGCTGTATTCCCTGAATATATATCGTCTCACTTGTATCTACACGAGGGCGGCGGTGGGCGAGTACTCGGCAATGACCTTTATGCCGCTTGTCCTGTACGGCCTGTGGCTGCTTTACACGATGCCGGAGGACACAAGGCGGCACAGGGACAGTTGGATTCCCGTGACAGCGGGGTGCACGGGCATTTTTCTCTCCCACATGATCTCCACGGAAATTACGGCGTTTTTTATCGTTCTTTCCGCGCTGCTTCTGTGGCGGAGGACCTTCCGGAAAAAGACCATGCTTGTCATTTTCAAAGCGGCGATTGCCACGGTACTGTTAAACGCTTGGTTTCTCGTTCCGTTTCTGGACTATATGGCAAGCGGCAGCTATGTCATCAATGACGCCGGTAAATACGGTTCCTACCAGATTGAGAAGACGGGCGCCTTTGTGGCGCAGCTTTTCATGGGAGGCTTCGAGCCTTTCGGGCATTCCCTTGACGCGGCGGAGGGCCTTACGGGGGAAATGCCGCTGACAGTGGGTCTTGCGCTGCTGGCGGTTTTGGCGGTCTGGTTCCTCTTTGGGAGGTATGGAAAGGAGGAGAGGGCGGAGGAGAGAAGCGCGGAGTTTCTGGCGGTGTCTCTCTCCGTTCTGGGACTTGGGATGGCGATCTGCCTTTTCCCATACACGTGGTTTGCAAAAATATGTCCCGTCTTTCAGATGCCCATTGTGAGTGTCCAGTATATATGGCGGTTTTTCTCTGTTGCGGCGCTGACGCTTACCTGGCTGTTTGGGCTGCTCATGAAAAAGGAGCGGGTTCCCCTGAACGGGCGGAAGCTGGCGGCCGGCGCACTGGCGGCGCTGTCCTTGTGGCAGGGAATCTTTTTCATGGGTCAGTGCCTGCAGAGTGCTCTGCCATACCGCGTTTATCAGGCCGGCAACATGTCAACCATGAAGTCGAAGAGCGCGTCCTCGGAGGAGCAGGAGAGCGTTATGGGCGGAGAATACCTGCCTGTTGACCGGAACGAAGCCTTTTTCCTTTCGGATTATGTGGCGGCTTATGTGGAACGGCTTACTTACGACGAGACGGCGCTTACCGTGAGGGATTGGAGGCGCGAAGGGGGCGCGGTTACGGTCGACCTGGAAAACAGGGCTGACAGCGTGCAGCAGGTGGAAGTTCCGCTTTTGTATTACAAAGGCTATCGGGCGGCGGCGGACAACGGGGAACCGGTGCAGATCGTTCCCGGCGCTTCTTATCGGATTTCGCTCTGCGTGCCGGCCGGGTTTACAGGCAGCATCCGGGTGGTCTTTCGGGAGCCGCTGTACTGGAGAGGAGCGGAGCTGCTGTCTGCGGCCGCCATACTGGGGGTTCTTCTGTATAAAGCGGGCATTGCGGGTAGAAAACGGGGAAATAGAATAAATTTACATTTTTCGGTTGACTCGTAACTAAAATGTGATATAATTTGTATTGTGTGAGAACACGCAAAATAACCCAATCAGTCGAAATACTCTGGGACTGAAGGGAGGTCAGGTGCGGAAATGTCAAACGTAATCGTAAAAGAAAACGAGACTTTGGACAGCGCGTTGCGTCGTTTTAAGAGAAGCTGCGCGAAGGCTGGTATCCAGCAGGAGATTCGTAAGCGCGAGCATTACGAGAAGCCCAGCGTAAGACGTAAGAAAAAGTCCGAAGCGGCAAGAAAACGCAAATATAACTAAACAGTGGAACAGACCCGGAAATTGCTCCGGGTCTGTTTTTATGCGCAGCCCCATGCAGAGGGAGTATGCCGCTAAAGCGGCGCATGGGGCGCGCGGCGGGTAGGGAAGATAACTCTTCCCTTACTCGATCGTTACATTATCGCTCAGTACAGGCCGACGCCTCGTCCCAGCATGAGGATCTTTCTGATCTTTTCCAGCGCTTCCACATAATAGAAGGTGAAATTGTAATCATAGGGTACAAGGAACAGCAGAATACATTTGCAGAGAGACAGAAAAGCCCAGATCGACACGATGCTGCTAAATCTCCGGGCTGTCTTTGCGGACAGATTTCGATAGTAGAGCCCTGTCACGAGATAGCACAGCAGGCAGAGAACCCAATAGATATCCATATGGTAGCGTTCCAGCACGGTGGGAGCCCAGAGAACGTCAGCGAAGGCGATCAGCAGAGGAATACAGAACAGGATTATGATACAGCGGGGCAGACGGCTTTCCCGTATCTCACCGCGGACGCCCTCCGAGGCGATGCCGAAAAAGGGCAGAAACAGGATGGGGAAGTTGAGCAGGATGCCGTCGAAGGTGACGAAGGGAAACTGGTCGGACATGGACGTGTAACCCACAAAAAATTTGCAGATGCTGTCGAAGGTTTTCAGCGGTTGGAATCGGGAAAAGAAGCTGCCGTAATGGCTCTGATCTGTGATCGTGAGCTGATAGGCCTGTCCGAATTCAAAGGGATTGTCAAAGCGGGCGTAATTGTACAGCATGAGAAACACACCCACAATCATATAGGGAGAGGCAGCGAAAAGCAGTTGTTTTCCAAGCCGGAGCGTGAACTTTCTGTTCTTTAAAAAGACCGCGAGAAGCGGCAGGACAAACAGGTTGGCTAGAGCGATGGGCGGGCGGCACCCGAAGGCAAGGGCGCCGGTCAGGCTGCCTAAAAAAGCATAGCGGATGCTGGCGCTCTCTTTTTCACAGACGAACACGGCGCGGATGAAAAAGAAGAAGCTCCAGATTTCCATGCAGATGGCGGCGGAGATGGCGGTGCAGTACAAGGCCGGGGCAGAGACGGCGTACCAGACGCTCATCACGGAAAAGGCGGCCGACAGGGAGAGGTACAGCCCGAGGGACAGCTTTTTAAAAAAGGTTTTGCTGAGAGTAAAAAACAGCGAAAAAACACCGCAAATGAACAGGGCGGTAAATATCTGCGTCGCGTGGTAGGTTGTCAGGCTCATACCCGTGAGGAGCCGGTAGGGAAGAAAGAGCAGAAAAACGGGCACGACACCGAAGTACATGTAATAATGGCCGTTATAAAAGGCGTGATCCCAGTGAAAGGATACGTTTGCAGCCTCTCTGGCATCGGGGTCGTAAGGGTTGTCCAGAGCCAAAAGTTTCGGATCAATATCGTTATAGTCAATATAGAGATGCCCTTCCAAAAAGGATTCTGTCAGCAGTTCATACTGGTTCATGTAATCCGGCTTTTCGCCGTTGTAGGAAGGGGAAAGTCCCATGGGAATGACACATAAAAGAATGGTCATTGTCAGGGTAAGGACAAACAGCCATCCGACCTTTTTGCTTTTTGCATCCATGGTTATGGAATGAAGGGAAGAACCGGGTCTGAGGCAGAGCAGGACGAAGAAAAAAACGCCCCATATGAAATATCCCGCCAATAAAGTCTTACTCATTTTGTCTGTACACATCCTTTCGTCTGACCGGTTGTCGTATATAGTATAGCACGGGAGAAGAAAAGTGTTTCTTAAAATTCTATGATTTCTGTCGGCATATCCGTTGTCCCACTCCAATATGTATAGTACAGAAGGAATGGTAGGGGTGACTTAGTTTGCAGGGAAAAAGAAAGCGGATCGTTGTATGGCTTTTGACGGGTATACTTTTAGCGGAGACTTTATTTACGACTATGACCATACCGGTCAATGCTGCGCCGGAGGTAACTACGCCGTCCTATATTGTGATGGAAGCCTCCACTGGGCAGGTGATCTGTGAGCAGGATGCGGATACCAGACGGAGTCCGGCCAGTATCACCAAGATCATGACGCTGCTGATTATCTTTGAGCATTTGAAGAGCGGCAGGATACGTCTGGAGGATGAGGTAACCACAAGCGCCTACGCGAAATCCATGGGCGGATCGCAGGTGTTTCTGGAGGAGGGAGAGACACAGACGCTCAAGACCATGATTAAATGCATCGCGGTGGCCAGCGGCAATGACGCAAGTGTGGCGGTGGCGGAGTACATAGCGGGGAGTGAGGGGGAATTTGTGAAGCTGATGAACGAGAAGGCGGAGAGTCTGGGAATGCAGAACACGCATTTTGAGGATTGCTGCGGCCTGACGGATTCCGATGACCATTATTCCTCGGCCAAGGATGTGGCGATTATGTCCAGGGAGTTGATTACGAAATATCCGGAGGTCTTTGACTATACGACTATCTGGATGGAGGATATCGAGCATGTGACGGCGCAGGGAACGAGCACCTTCACGCTCTCCAGTACCAATAAGCTTCTGAAGCAGTACGAGTGGACGACAGGCTTAAAGACCGGCTCCACCTCCAAGGCGCTCTACTGCCTGTCCGCTACGGCGAACAAGGACGGCATGGAGCTGATCGCGGTGGTGATGGCGGCGCCGGATCCCAAAACCAGATTTCAGGATGCCATGTCGCTGTTAAGCTACGGTTACAGTGTGAGCCAGATGTATAAGGACGACAACAAGGATCCCCTTCCGGCCCAGAAGGTGGAGGGCGGCATTGAAGATACGGTGAATCTGGTCTATGAAGCGCCTTTCTCCTATCTGGATACGGCGGGCAATAATCTGAATGACATTGAGAAGGAGATCAGCCTGCCGGGCGCTGTAACCGCGCCCATAGCGGAGGGGGACGCCGTCGGTGAGGCGGTCTATAAACTGAACGGCGCCCGTATCGGCAGTGTGTCCATCCTGGCGGCAAAAGACGTGGAGAAAGCACAGTACAAGGACTATTATAAGAAGGTGTGGGGGCTGTACCTGATGAAGCGGTAGAGAAAATGCCGACACAGGTCTTTGCACTGTGCTGCAAAGTCCGTAAGAAAATGTAGTGGTTTAAGAGCATCAAGCCATCGCGAAGCAATTTGGCATGGCTTGATGCAGTACTGCTGAGCGAAGCAAAGCAGCACACAGAACAAAAGTTCACAGATTGCGGCGAAACAGGGGGTATGATACAATGTTTGGGTGGCTTTTACAGCCAACCACATGATATACGGGCGGGGAGGAATATGGCGGAAGGTATAGCAGCGGTATTGGCTGCGCTTATATGTATATGTCTGGCTGTGACAGTTTGGGACAGCAACCGGTTTGTGACGATTGCCTACGAGATCAAATCCGATAAGATTACGAAGCCGTGCAGGCTTGTGCTCCTTGCGGACTTACATAACAAGTCCTTTGGAGAGGGAAACGAAAGGCTCCTTGCCGCGATTGACAAGGCTGCGCCGGATGGGATTCTGGTGGCGGGGGACATGCTGACTGCCATGAGAGGCGCGGACTACAGTCGGGCGCTTTCGCTGATGGAAAAGCTGTCCGCACGATACCGGGTTTATTACGGCATGGGTAACCATGAGTACCGTCTGGGACTGTATCCTGACGATTACCCGGGGATGTATGAGGGTTATATGTCCGGTCTGAAACGGGCGGGGATTGAGCCGCTCATCAATGAGACGGCCTATCTGCCGGAGTGCAATATCGCCATCTGCGGCGCACAGATCGACAGGGCGTATTTCAGGCACTTCAGGAGAACCCCCATGGAGACGTCTTATCTGTCAAAGCTTTTGGGAACGCCGGATGGGGAAATCTTTCAACTGCTGATCGCCCACAACCCGGTGTATTTTGACGCTTACGCCAAGTGGGGCGCGGATCTGGTGGTTTCCGGGCATGTGCACGGCGGGATTATGAGGCTGCCGGCGCTGGGCGGGGTGCTTTCCCCGGCATTGACCCTGTTTCCCAAGTATGACGGCGGCATGTTTAAGGAAGATAACAGTACCATGATACTGAGCCGGGGACTGAGCAGTCACACGCCCCCGGTCAGGATTTTTAATCCGGGCGAGTTGATTGTGATTGATTTAAAACCGGGTAAAGTGTGAGGGAAAACACTGAGCTCGAATGATATTGAAAGAGGACAGGCTATGGCAATTCCTGTGAAGCTGGAGGTGTTTGAGGGTCCGCTGGATCTGCTTCTGCACCTGATTGACAAAAATAAAGTGGATATTTATGACATCCCCATCGTGGAGATCACCGAGCAGTATCTGGACTATATTAAGCAGATGGAGACGGAGGATATGAACGTCATGAGCGAGTTTCTCGTTATGGCGGCCACCCTGATCGACATTAAGTGCCGGATGCTTCTGCCGAAAGAGGTGAACGAGGAGGGGGAGGAGGAAGACCCCCGGGCGGAGCTGGTGGAGAAGCTTTTGGCATACAAGATGTGCAAGTACATGTCCTACGAGCTGCGTGACCGCATGGTGGACGCGGAGAGGAATCTCTACAAGAAACCGACACTGCCGGCGGAGGTGGCGCAGTACCGCCAGCCGGTAGACTATGAGGAGCTGATCGGGGATATGACATTACATAAGCTCCACGAGATATTCAAACAGATGATAAAGCGGCAGGAGGACAAGATCGACCCTGTCAGAAGCACTTTTGGGAAGATTGAGAAGGACGAGATCGATCTGGATTTAAAGACCGCCTATGTGGAAGCATACGTGCGCAGCCATAAGACATTCAGTTTTCGAAAGCTGCTTGAAAAGCAGGCCGGCAAGATGGAGATCATCGTGACCTTCCTTGTGATTTTAGAGATGATTAAGACAGGGCGGATCGGAATCGAGCAGGAGGATACCTTTTCGGATATTATCATTACGGCGCGGGAAAATGCGGCCAGCGAGCCGCTGCAGCTGACGAGCGTCAGCTGACGGGAAACGCACTTTAAGAGGGGACAGGCATGGAAAAGAAGAAGGCAAAGGCAGTTCTGGAAGCGATTTTATTTACCATGGGTGATTCGGTGGAGATCGACAGGCTGGCTGCTGTGATCGAAGAGGATAAGGATACCACGAAGAAGCTTCTGGAGGAGATGGCGGCTGCCTATCAGAAGGCGGACAGAGGGATCGGTCTCACCACCCTGGACAACGCGGTGCAGATGTGCACGAAGAGCGAGCTGTATGAGTATCTGATCAAAATTGCGAAAACGCCTAAGAAATTTGTGCTCACGGACACCCTTCTCGAAACACTTTCTATCATTGCCTACAAGCAGCCCATCACCAGGCTGGAGATCGAGAAGGTGCGGGGCGTAAGTTGTGACCATGCGGTGAACCGGCTTTTGGAGTTTGACCTGATCGCGGAGGTGGGCAGGCTGGACGCGCCGGGGCGGCCGCTGTTGTTTGGAACGACAGAGCAGTTTCTTCGGAGCTTTGGAGTGAAATCCATCGAGGATCTGCCGGAGCTTTCGGCAGTACAGATCGAGGAGTTTAAGCAGCAGGCGGAGTCCGAGGTGGAGATGCAGCTGGATATTTAATGTTTCAAAAAACGCACTAAAGGAATCGGACATTTGTACCGATATATAATTTGTAACTATATTTTGAATAGCACACATTTCCCTGAATAATTCTGATATCTGTATGAACCGATTGTAAGGAAAGACTGCATGGATGCGGATTTCGTCGGGGGGGGGGTAAAATGCTCTCAGTACAGCCAAACATGGTTGCGGCAAACGCGAGCCGACAGCTTGGCATAACCACGAAGGATAAGGCGAAGCGGTCAGAAAAATTATCTTCCGGTTATCGCATCAACAGGGCGGCAGACGATGCGGCGGGTCTTTCTATTTCCGAAAAGATGAGAAGACAGGTGCGCGGCTTGACACAGGCTGCGGCAAACGCACAGGACGGCATCTCCATGGTACAGATCGGAGAAGGCGCTCTGAATGAAGTGCACGATATGCTGCAGAGGGCCAACGAGCTGGCGATCAAGGCGGCCACAGGCACGCTGCAGGATGTGGATCGCGCGATGATTGACGAGGAAATCCAGCAGCTCAAAGCAGAGATTGATAAGACAGCGCGCAATACCACGTTTAATGAGATTGCGCTGTTTCCGGAAAACGGCCATTCGCCCATTGCCACAAGCTATCTGGAAATGAAGGGATATGATATCACCCTTGACTTAAAGAACGGCACGTTTCAGATTAATGAGGCACAGGCGGGACCCGGTGCGGCAGGCGCAGGGCGGGCGGTCAATATTTCCAGCGGCAGCGTTCTTGCGGATGAAATAGCGAATAAGATTGTTCCCGGTGCGATAGAGAGGATCCTTGATTCTTTTCCGTCGTTAAAGAATGCGGTCGGAAGCGATACCATTGATATGGCTTTACAGGTGGCATACATTGACGGAAAGAACAATACGATGGCATACGCCTATTTTACATACAGCCTTGGCGGCGGGAAACCCACTTCCATGGGAATCCGTGTGGATGCCGCTGACTTTAACGACGCGGATGCGCAGGGCACGGGAAGTAACGCGGACGCGCTGAAAGCGACCATGGCGCATGAGCTGATGCATTCGGTGATGCAGTATACATTGACGGACGGCATGAGCGGCCGCAAGGGAGAGCGGTATCCGACGTGGTTCGCAGAAGGAACGGCACAGCTTGCGGGCGGCGGTTTTGCAAACGGATGGAACGACACGCTTTCCTATTATGCGAATTTTCTGACGAGCGAAAACGACGCCAGTCAGGACAGCAACATCAGTAATTATCTGTCGAAGTTTACGATGGGCGGCAGACCTTACGGCCACGGCTATCTTGGCACGGCGTATCTGGGGTGGCTGGCAAACGGCAAAGGAGCCGTGACAGGTGCGAATATTGCCGCTGGAATGGATAAGATATTTGCAGATCTTCTCGCCGGCAATTCGCTGGCTTCGGCGATTCAGAACAACACGGGTATTGATGTGGACGAATTGAACAGGCGTTTTAAGAACGGAAACGCGGAATTGACGGAATTTGTCAGAAAGCTTGCCTATGAGTCCAAGACGGGCGCGGGATCGGTGATCGCGGCAGGCGGTCTGGGTGTCGGTCCTTCCTCGGTTCTTGGTACAGGAGCGCTGGATCAGCCTTTCAGAATTGATCCTTTCCAGATCAGCATCGATTATAGCGGACCGGAGATGATTGCGCTGCAGGTGGGCGCGGAAGCGGGCATCCACATTGACGTCGATCTGTATAAGATGAGCAGTCAGGCGCTGGGGCTTGAGGGTATGAATGTAAAGACCACGGACGATGCGGATCTGGCCATCGACGGGATCAAGCGGGCGATTCATTATGTGGGCAATGTGAGAAGTCATTACGGCGCAATCCAGAATCGATTGGAGCATACGATCAATAATCTGAATAATATTTCGGAGAACACCGCAGCGGCGGAGTCCCAGATCAGGGATACGGATATCGCGGAGGAGATGGTGGGATATTCCAACGGACAGATTCTTTCGCAGGCGGGAGCTTCCATATTGGCGCAGGCGAACCAGAGTTCCCAGATGATCTTAAGTCTGCTCGGCTGACGGACATGAGAAGAGCGCTTGAAGGGAGCAAAATGCGATGGGTGAAGTGATTAACGTGCGCTGTGCGGCCTGTAAAAAGGAATGGCAGTGCTTTACGGGAAACGGCCTGCTGCATGGCAGGATGGAGGCGGTTCTTGCCGCCTTTTCGGAGGAGGAGCGGCAGCAGGCGGAAAGGCTGATGGGGGCGGGGCCGTTTCCCCTGTATGATTTCCGCTACAGCCTGGCAGTCTGCGGGCACTGTCACAACGTAGTAGCTGTTCCCGTGCTGCGGGACGTAGACAGCGATGAGATTTTGACGGGGAAGTGTCCTCTGTGCGGGAAAAGGACGAAAAGTCTCTGCGGGGAAGAGCAGAGTGTGGAGAAGTGGAGTGAAAAAACAGCGTGCCCGGTCTGCAAAAGCAGGAGACTGGAGGCTGTGGAGGAAGGCCATTGGGACTGACTGTCCGGCAAACGGCATGAAACAAACCATGTCATAGGAGAGCGTGTTGCGCATATATATTAACGAACAGAAACTTTAGGACGTGGGTATGCGTAACATAAAAAAGATGACAAACAGAGCGGGAAAACGGATATACTACAAGGTGGCGGCCATCATAACGGCAGCTGCCTTGTTTTGTGTGCAGGGGCAGACGGGAGGTACCGCAGGTACACGGCACGTTTCCCGTTCGACGGATGGGGACGCGTTTTCCGGTGCGGCTGATCGTGCGCCATATACGCAGGCGTCGGAAATCGAAGCGCAGGAGAGCGTTCTTGTACCGGCCATGTCTGACGGAACGGAGGAGAAGGCGGGACAGGAAGACCTGCAGCTCTATGCCCAGGCGGCCGTCCTCATGGACGCGGATTCGGGAAGGGTTCTCTATGGAAAGAATCCCGAAAAAAAGCTGCCCATGGCGAGCACCACGAAGATCATGACATGCATTCTTGCACTGGAATACGGCAGCCCGGAGGATATTGCGGAAGTCTCTTCTTACGCGGCAAGTATGCCGAAGGTAAAGCTGTATATCAAACAGGGGGAGAAATATTATCTGCGGGATCTGCTGTACTCTCTGATGCTGGAATCCCACAACGACTCAGCCGTGGCGGTGGCGGAGGCGGTGGGCGGCAGCGTGGAGAAGTTTGCCGCGATGATGAACCAGAAGGCGCGCGATATCGGCTGCTTTGACACTTATTTCATCACGCCGAACGGTCTGGATGCGAAGGTAAATGACACCGGGAAAGTGCATTCCACAACGGCGGCGGATCTGGCGAAAATCATGGCCTACTGTGTGACGGATTCCCCGGAAAAGGAGCGCTTTCTGGAGATTACGAGGACGCAGGGCTATGATTTCACGGACGTGGACGGTAAGAGGAGTTTTCACTGCAATAACCACAACGCTTTTCTCGGCATGATGCAGGAGGCGCTTTCCGGGAAGACGGGATTCACGAACAATGCGGGCTACTGCTATGTGGGGGCGGTGGAGAGCGAAGGGCGGATCTTTACGGTGGCGCTTTTGGCCTGCGGCTGGCCAGGCAACCGAAGCTACAAGTGGAGCGACATGAAGAAGCTGGCGGCTTACGGGATGGAGCGGTATCAGTACCGGGATATTTATGAAGAACAGACCTTTTCCGATATTCCGGTCAGAAACGGCATAGCGGGGGAGCGGGGAACGCCCTTTGAGGAGGCAGCAGTGTCCGTCACCCTGCAGGCGGGGGAGAAGAGTCTGCCGTATCTGCTTTGCGAGACGGATCAGGTGGAAGTGAAAAGCCGTGTGGAATCCATGCTTGACGCGCCAGTTGCCGCGGGGGAGGAAGTGGGGGCGGTATTCTATTATCTGAACGGGGAACTGGTGAAAAGATATGCGGTGTGCGCGGACACGGCAGTGGAGGAACGAAGCTTTTTGTGGATTCTGGAATATATTTTAAAACTTGCATTTTTTTTGTAATTTCTGCTGGTCGGGAATTGCATTCTGTGTTATACTACAGTCGTGCGCTATGTCAAATAGCAAAAGTTTTTATTCATTATTTTTTATAATTATATAAATGGAGGGCTGAAAAATGAGTACTACTTCTCAAGCGAGTCAAAGAATCAATGCTTTACTCGATGAAAACAGTTTCGTTGAGATCGGCGGTCTTGTGACAGCGAGAGCGACGGATTTCAATCTGAAACAGACTGAGACTCCGTCTGACGGTGTCGTGACCGGCTACGGTGTGATCGACGGCAATCTCGTGTATGTCTACAGTCAGGACGCTTCCGTGCTGAACGGTTCCGTGGGCGAGATGCATGCGAAGAAGATCGTAAACATCTATGAGCTGGCGATGAAGATGGGCGCGCCCGTGATCGGACTGATCGATTCGGCGGGGCTTCGTCTGCAGGAGGCGACAGACGCGTTAAACGGATTCGGCGAGATTTACAGATGCCAGGCGATGGCCTCCGGCGTGATTCCGCAGATTACGGCTGTGTTCGGCAGCTGCGGCGGCGGACTTGCCCTGATTCCTGCCATGACTGATTTCGCGTTTATGGAAGAGAAGAATGCGAAGCTGTTTGTCAATTCCCCGAATGCGCTGGAGGGAAATGAGATTTCCCGCTGCGACACTTCCGCAGCGGCGTTTCAGAGCGAGGAGACAGGCCTTGTGGATATGGTGGCGGACGAGCCTGCAATCCTCGGTCAGATCAGACAGCTCGTTTCCATCCTGCCCGCGAACAATTCCGATCTTGCGTGGACGGATTGCACGGACGATTTAAACCGTGCCTGCGCCCAGATCGCAAACTGTGTGGGCGATACGGCGATCGCTCTGTCTCAGATTGCGGACGACGGTCTGTTTGTGGAGGTGAAGCAGGATTACGCGAAGGATATGGCGGCGGGCTTTATCCGCTTGAACGGCGCTACCGTCGGTGCGGTGGCAAATCGTACCGAGATCTGCGACGAGAACGGCGAGGTTGTGGAGAAGTTCGATGCGGTAATCTCCCCGAGAGGGGCGGAGAAGGCGGCGGAGTTCGTGAACTTCTGTGACGCTTTTGACATTCCGGTGCTGACCCTTACCAACGTGACGGGATTTGCGGCGACCACCTGCTCCGAGAAGCGGATGGCGAAAGCGGCTGGCAGGCTTACATATGCCTTTGCCAACGCTACTGTTCCCAAGGTAAACGTAATTATCGGCAAGGCATACGGAAGCGCGTATGTGGCTATGAATTCCAAGGCAGTCGGCGCGGATATCACGGTCGCATGGCCGGATGCACAGATCGGCATGATGGACGCGAAGCTGGCGGCAAAGATCATCTGCGACGGTCAGGGTGCGGATGCCATCGACGCCTGCGCGAAGGAGTATGAGGCACTGCAGAATAATGTGACCAGCGCGGCGAAGAGAGGCTATGTGGATCAGATCGTGGAGCCGGCAGATACGAGAAAATATGTGATCGGCGCGTTCGAGATGCTCTCCAACAAGACGGAGGGACGTCCCGAGAAGAAGCACGGCACCGTTTAAGGAGGCATTATGAAAAAACTATTGGTAATATTAGGGATGATTACCTGTATGGCCTGTCTTTCAGCGTGTGGTGAGGAGGAAGCGAAAAGCGGCCCCATCAGCGATGAGCAGGCAGTACAGATCGGTACGACCATCGTGGATCAGATGAATACGATCGTGAGCCAAGGCGCTATCGAGCAGTATGTCGATCAGCCCGCACTCTACAACGGTTTTCAGGGCTGGCAGAGTGCGCTGGACGATATCGGCACTTATGAGGGCGTGAGCGGCGGTTCGGTAGCTTTTGATGAGGATGAGGTTGCGATCACGGTAAATGTGCTCGGTTCCTCGCACAATGCGGATGTGGTGATTGTTCTTGACAACGCGCTCGCGACTTATATCGGAATTACTACCAACGTCCATTATTCAACTGGAGAGATAATGGCCAAGGCCGGTATGAATACCGTGATCGGTATGGGAACCGTGTTTGTGGTTCTGATATTGATCAGTCTGATTATTTCCTGTTTCTCGCTTATATCCAAATTGGAGGGGAAACAGAAGAAGGAAGAGCCTGCGGCAGCCGTTGCCGCATCCCCTGTGGTGGAGCAGACTTCTGCCAAGGAGGAGCTTTCCGACGATACGGAGCTTGTGGCGGTTATCGCTGCGGCGATTGCAGCTTACGAGGGTGCTGCATCCACGGACGGGTTCGTGGTGAGATCCATCAGAAAATCTAATAAGAGTAAATGGCAGAATGCCTAAGATCATAGGAGGATATGAAGATGAAGAATTATACAATTACCGTAAATGGCAGCGTATAT
>ERZ779633.153-NODE-153-length-27106-cov-8.296366_pt1 | contig 27106 bp, 24 predicted proteins | sample MGYA00514195_ERZ779633 | MGnify/ENA primary metagenome ERZ779633 (study PRJEB29562, sample SAMEA4376707) | mouse gut metagenome | isolation source: Cecum | study: EMG produced TPA metagenomics assembly of the A DSS colitis mouse model was used to assess the...
ATCCCTACCCTCATCGGCCGGATCATCTTCTGTTTTGCTCTGGCCAAACACGATAGCCTTGTCGTATTAGGAGGGCGAGGAGGGGTCTACAATGTGGGTAGTAACCCGCGTCATTTGTGCCAAGTCAGACCGAGAGGATGAATGCCACCATGACGAAATTCCCCATTTTATTAAAGACAGCGAAGAAGACCAAACACCCCCAGACCCCGCCGATCAAGCCCCTCAGACCATACGAAGAGATGGTAGGCTGGGGCGCGATCGAGGACGGCTATAAAGGTGCGTTCAGGGGGCCGAGGAAATACACCCGGGAGGCGGTCAACTACGACCTTATTTCCGAGGTGAACAATGTCGAATTGTGGCGCGAGCTTAAAGCGATCGAAGTGAAGCTCAAGCCTGTTCTGGAGCAGCCCGAGCGGAAAAAACAAAAGGAGTACACCCCGGGCCCATACCGGCACAAGATGATTAAAGAGCCAAAGGAGCGGAGCCTCCACATTCCCCAGCTCCGCGACAAGATCGTGCAGCTCGTCATCCATGATGTGCTTCAGGACATTTACCGCCCCGTCTTTGTTGAGAACTCCTATGCCTGTCTGTACGGGAAGGGCCCCATTCGGGCCGCGCTGGCCGTACAGCACGACATGAGGGTCGCCCGCATGAAGTGGGGCGATGAGGCCACCGTCATAAAGATTGACGTCCGCAAGTTTTTCTATTCCATCGACCGCGCTATTTTAAAAAAGCTCCTATCCGCTTTGTGTTTGACTGCCTCAAGGAGAACACCACCCAGGTGCGGAACATGAAGCAGTACCTGCTGACCGTGCTGTACAACGCTCCGGTGACGATTGAAAGCCACTATGCTGCACAGGTCAATCACGATCTCTATGGCGGAGAGGTGGCATAGAGATAAAGACAGTGCTGTTCTTATACTTGGGTAAAATTTCAAAAATGTTAAAAAGTTCACAAGCTTTGGAACTTGTTTTTATATAAAACACCTCTTGCAAATTTAGTGAAAGGAACTATGATAACTTTGCATTTATTTCATACATGCAAGAGGTGAATTGTTGATGTCTTATCACTATTTGTTAGATTTAGCTCTAATTTTATTGAGCACCAAACTGCTGGGGATCGTCACCGGAAAATTCCAAATGCCGCGGGTAGTGGGCGCACTGCTGGCTGGACTGATCCTGGGGCCTGCGGTACTGAACATCCTTACGGAGACTGCGTTTCTTTCCCAGTTGAGTGAACTGGGTGTAATTGTCATTCTCTTCACAGCGGGAATGGGCACCGACCTGCGGGAACTGCGGGGTGCCGGGAAAGCAGGCTTTCTGGTGGCGCTGTGCGGTGTGCTGGTACCTATGCTTATGGGCACAGGCTTTGGCTGGCTGGCGGGAAATCTGGGGTGGCTGCCAGACAATACTCTGATAGAGAACATTTTCCTGGGCACTGTATTGACCGCCACTTCTGTGAGCATCACGGTAGAGACCCTTAAGGAATTGGGACATTTGGATACCCATGTTGGCAGTACAATCCTAGCCGCCGCCCTTATTGACGATGTACTGGGCCTGGTGGCTCTGACAGTAGTGGCCAGCATGGCGGGAGACGGAAGCGGCCTGTTGCTGGTATTGCTGAAAATCATGCTATTTTTCGCCTTTGCTGTCGCTTCTGCTTGCGGAGGTATCTGGCTGTTTCGCCAGATGATCGCACGTGCCCATCAGAAGAATCTCCGCCGGTATCCGGTTTTTGCTTTTGTGCTCTGTCTGTTGCTGGCCTACTGCGCGGAGGAGTTTTTCGGCGTGGCCGATATTATCGGAGCCTTTACCGCAGGGCTGGTGGTGGCCTGTACGCCCAAGGCCGATTACATCCGCTCGAAATTTGAACCTCTGAGTTATCTGCTGCTGACACCGGTGTTCTTCGCGGGGATCGGTATCAAGGTGGAACTGCCTCAGTTGGATGGGCAGTTGGTTGTGTTTTCCCTGCTGCTCCTGGCAGTGGCGATCTTGTCCAAGGTGATCGGCTGTGGACTAGGAGCCAAGCTGTGCGGATTTCATGGGGCGGAATGTCTTCAGGTAGGAGCCGGAATGGCCTGCCGGGGCGAGGTAGCTCTGATCGTAGCGAACAGGGGGCTGTCTATGGGGGTACTCAGCCAGGCTATGATGACACCTATTGTGATCACTGTTGTGGGTTGCGCAGTGCTGACGCCGATTCTGCTGAAGCTGTGCTTCAGCGGGCAGGCCAAGGGAGCATCAGCCAATAGTACCATCGCTGACCGTTATCATAAGGCAGAGCAGTTTGAACTGATGTCTGATCAAATGCTGGGCAAAAAGGGTCAAATTCACGATTGACAAGTCAACCATTTTAAGGGAACAGCGGCAAAAATGCAAGCCGTCGGTAGAAATAATTCAAAGACACTCTTCTATTCTTAGCTAATTTGCTGGTTGACGGCTGGATTTGAATATGCTAATATTTCCCCATCGCAAGGGCAAAGACGTCTGGAAGCGAATTTTCGTGGACGTCTTTGCCCTTGCCCTATTTTTTTGTGCGTTTTGAGAAAGGGGAAATTGTTATGGACATGTCCGTATGGTATTTGGTGGGAGCTGTGCTGGTATTTTTCATGCAGTGCGGCTTCGCCATGGTGGAGACCGGCTTCACCCGGGCCAAAAATGCGGGCAACATCATCATGAAGAACCTGATGGACTTCTGCATCGGCACCGTGGTCTTTATGCTCCTGGGCTACGGGATCATGAACAGCGAGCACTACTTTTTCGGCCTGATCGGGATGCCGGAGTACCAGCTGTTCACCGACTTCTACTCCTTCAACTGGTCCAACTTCTTCTTCCAGCTGGTGTTCTGCGCCACCGCCGCCACCATCGTCTCCGGGGCCATGGCGGAGCGGACCAAGTTCCTGTCCTACTGCATCTACTCCGCCGTGATCAGCGCGGTGGTCTACCCCATTGAGGCGGGCTGGGTTTGGAACGGCCAGGGCTGGCTGGCCCAGCTGGGCTTTGTGGACTTCGCCGGCTCCACGGTGATCCACATGGTGGGCGGCATTGCCGCCCTCATCGGGGCCATTGTCCTGGGTCCCCGTATCGGCAAGTACACCAAGCGGGCGGACGGCTCAATCCAGGTCCACGCCATCCCCGGCCACTCCCTGACCATGGGCGCCCTGGGCTGCTTCATCCTCTGGTTCTGCTGGTACGGCTTCAACGGGGCCGCCGCCTCTGACGCCGCCCAGATGGCCTGGATCCTGGGCAACACCACCATCGCCCCCGCCGTGGCCACGGTGAGCTGCATGATCTTCACCTGGGTCAGGAGCGGCAAGCCCGACGTGTCCATGTGCCTCAACGCCTCCCTGGCCGGCCTGGTGGCCATCACCGCCCCCTGCGCCACGGTGGACGCCCTGGGCGCTTTCCTCATCGGCGCGGTGGCTGGCATCCTGGTGGACGTGGTGGTGGAGTTTTTGGACTTCAAGCTCCACATCGACGATCCGGTGGGCGCGGTGGGCGTCCACTGCGCCAACGGCATCTGGGGTACCGTGGCCGACGGTCTGTTCAACGCCGAGAGCGGCCTGTTCTACGGCGGCGGCTTCGCTCACCTGGGAATCCAGCTGCTGGGCTTCGCCTCCATCGCCCTGTACACTGCCGTGGTGATGACGGTCGTCTTCCAGATCATCAAGGCCACCGTGGGCCTGCGGGCCTCCGCTGAGGAGGAGATCATGGGCCTGGACATCACCGAGCACGGCCTCACCTCTGCCTACGCCGACTTCCTGCCCTCCTACCCCGGCACCATCGGGGGAGAGACCGCCTCCAAGGCGGTGGATGTGTCCGCCCTGGAGCCCCTGCCTCTGACCCCCCACCTGGCTACCCACACCGGCACCGACCGGCTGACCCGGGTGTCCATCATCTGCAAGGAGGAGCGCTTCCCCGTCCTGCGGGACACCATGGCCGCCCTGGGGGTCACCGGCATGACGGTGTCCAATGTGATGGGCTGCGGAGAGCAGCTGGGCAAGACGGGTCAGTACCGTGGCGTGGAGATGAGCATGAACTTCTTCCCCAAGGTGCAGGTGGACATCGTGGTGTCCAAGATCAGCCCCGAGCTGGTAGTTGCGGCGGCCCAGAAGGCCCTGCGCACCGGCGGCAAGGGGGACGGCAAGATTTTCGTCTACAACGTGGAGAACGTGGTGAAGGTTCGCACCGGCGAGACCGACTACGACGCCCTCCAGGACGAGCAGCGGTAATTTACGTCGGCGGCCCAAACCAACGGTTTGGGCCGCCTGCCGCCGATCACAGCGAACGTCAAGTTTCGATTAAATCCGCAAGGGTAAATTGTGCCAAATAGTCGGAAATCACCTTGTCCAGGCCCTGCCAAAGGGGGAGCGTCCGGCAATTTTTGCTCCGGGGACATGATCTGGTCCCCGGTTCCAAACAGGCAACAGGAGCCAGCGGCCCCTCCATCTGCTCAATGACGGCCTTTACGCTGTACTCCTCCGGGGGCCTGTTCAGCCGGTAGCCGCCGCCCTTCCCCCTTAAAGTGCTGAGCAGTCCACCCTTTACCAGCTCTTTTACCACAAGCTCCAGGTATTTCTCCGAAATTTCCTGGCGGGCTGCTACATCCTTCAGCGGCACAAATCCGTCGCCCTGATGCTCTGCAAGGTCTACCAAAAACCGCAGCGCATATCTACCCTTTGTGGAAATCATCATAAAACTCCCTCCCGTTTTGCCCTATTATACCACAAGGTAAATAGGATTTCAAGAATTACATTATCCCTATTGACAAAGTGGGTATATAGGAATATACTCGGGACAACAACAGAGAAAGGGGATATTTCCCATGAGCTATAAATTTGAGACCTTGCAGCTCCATGTGGGGCAGGAACAACCCGACCCCGCCACCGACGCCCGGGCGGTGCCCATCTACCAGACCACCAGCTATGTCTTCCGCAACTCCGCCCACGCCGCCGCCCGGTTTGGTTTGGCGGACGCAGGGAACATCTACGGACGGCTGACCAACTCCACTCAGGACGTGCTGGAGAAGCGCCTTGCGGCACTGGAGGGGGGCGTGGCGGCCCTGGCCCTTGCCTCCGGCGCGGCGGCCATTACCTACACCATTCAAGCTCTGGCCCAGGCGGGGGATCACATCGTGGCCCAGAAGACCATCTACGGCGGCAGCTACAACCTGCTGGCCCACACCCTGCCCCAGTTTGGAGTGGAGACCACCTTTGTGGACGCCCACGATCTGGAGGCCGTCGCCGCCGCCATCCGACCCAACACCAAGGCCGTCTATCTGGAGACCCTGGGCAACCCCAACAGCGATATCCCCGATATCGACGCCATTGCGGCCATCGCCCATAAGCACGGCCTGCCTCTGGTCATCGACAACACCTTCGGCACTCCCTACCTGATCCGGCCCATCGAGCATGGGGCGGACATTGTGGTTCACTCCGCCACCAAGTTTATCGGCGGACACGGCACCACCCTGGGCGGCATCATCGTAGACAGCGGGAAATTCGACTGGAAGGCCAGCGGCAAGTATAAGCCCATCGCCGAGCCCAACCCCAGCTATCACGGGATCAGTTTTGTAGATGCCGTTGGCCCCGCCGCCTTCGTCACCTACATCCGTGCCATCCTCCTCCGGGACACCGGGGCGGCCATCTCCCCCTTCAACGCCTTCCTGCTCCTCCAGGGGGTGGAGACCCTCTCCCTGCGGCTGGAGCGCCACGCAGAAAATACCAAAAAGGTGGTGGAGTTCCTTTCCAATCACCCCCAGGTGGAGAAAGTCAACCATCCCAGCCTGCCTGACCATCCCGACCACGCTCTCTACGAGAAGTATTTCCCCAACGGTGGCGCGTCCATCTTCACCTTTGAGATCAAGGGTGGGCAGGAGGAAGCCCACAAATTCATCGACAGCCTGGAAATCTTCTCCCTGCTGGCCAATGTGGCGGACGTGAAGTCCCTGGTGATCCATCCCGCCACCACCACTCACTCTCAGCTCTCCCCCGAGGAGCTGCTGGATCAGGGCATACGCCCTAACACCATCCGCCTGTCCATCGGCACCGAGCACATCGACGACATCATTGCCGACCTGGAAAAGGGCTTCGCCGCTGTGGCGCGGGGGTAGCCAATGACAACAGTCCTGACAATACTCGTTTTTGCATTGTGTATTCCTCCTTCATGTAAATTTTATCAAACAACGGCTTCTGCCGGTGTTTGCATCATGGAATATATTTTGATTTATAGGCATTCTGTCCAAATAACTCTTCTCAATTATAGGTTTTTTTCGTTAAATCTTGAATGTAAATTTTCTCTTGAAACCTGTAACTTTTCTCCTGGTTTTTCTTTGACATCCAGAATATGTAAAATACACTTTTAGAGTGCTGTGAAAGACAAAACCCGCCTCCCGCCTTCATACGGCGGACAGCGGGTTTAGGCTTTCTTAGTTTGTGGAACTCAGCAGTTGACTCAGAAGCTCTTCCTCTGCGGACAGCGAGGGCAGAACGATGAGCGGGGCCAGCAGAGACTGGCCGGAGAAATCGGTGCTAATGTCCTCCAGAATGGAGTAGACACCGGCATCCAGACCGGCTAAGGCAGGACATTCGCTCCATGGAACAATCTGCCCTCTGTTTACTTTGTCCCCGTACCGGGCCAAAAACCTTTCCGGATCCTCCACCAGGTAGAGAGTACTGGTTCCGGCGGCTATATCGGACACCAGCAGCGTGGTTCCAGCTGTCTGCATGTCTGGGCTGACGGCGCTGCCGTCAAAGACAACGGTGTAGTCGTTGACCTGCGCCAGGGCTTTGCCGTCCCCGTTCCGGTCGCCAACCAGACCGGCCAGGGACCGTTCCAGCGATTCCCGCACACTGTCCGGGAGGGGCTGGGCGTGGACTACGGCGATTTCCAGATCGGGTTGCCGTCGGGAGAACAGGACATTGACTGTCCCTAAGAGCAGACTGGCGCACAGCACACCTCCCACCACCAGAGGCCAACGCCTCCGCCAGAAAATTTCGCCCTGCTGCCGGGTGCTCAGGGTGCAGGTCCCCTCCACCGGTTCAAATTCTATTGAAAATTTTTCCTCTAAAGCAGGGAGGACCATCTGGGCGGTAAACAGCGCCAGGGGCCAAAAGCCGATGAACAGAGCGAAGGGGACTCTCACAGGAAAGAGAGCGACTTCCAGCCTGCACCAGAGCAAGGTCCCGCCTGCGGCGGCGCAGACCCGTCCAGTCGCAGAGAGCAGGACGGTCAAAAAATCCTGGAAGGCCGGTTTTTCCTCCCGGACGCACAGGACGGGAAAAATCACTGCGGCGGCCAAGCTGAGCAAGAGAAAATCCACCCCCAGAAACAGCCAGACCGGAAGAGGGACCGCCCCCCGGCCCAGCAGGCGGCCCGCGAAGGTCCAAACCAGCCCCAGCCCGCCGCACAGCAGCCCCAGAATGGCCCCAGTCCCCGCGGACGGCAACAGGAACTGCCTCACTGCCCGCCGCCAGCGGGAAAACCAGCCCCTGGTTCCGACCTGAAACGCTTGGATTGCCAAAGACAGCATAGCTGTCCAGAAGACGCCGGCCACGGCTCCCCCGGCCAGGCCGGACAGCAGGACGATCCAGATGTTCTCATAGATCAGCCCCAGGCTGAGTCCCAGAGCCAGGGGCAAACATCCCAGGAAGGTCAGAATATTGCCCCCCAGCAGCCCTCCCAGATTGTCCCAAAGAGTCTGAACATAACGATTCAATCCGCTCATGTCGCTGCCGTCCCTCTCACGCGCTGCATATAGGCCCTGGGGGTAACCCCCTCCATCTTTTTAAATACCTTGCTGAAATAAAAGGGGCTTTCAAAGCCCACCCGCTCGCTGATCTCATAGATCTTCAAATCGGTGCCGGCCATCAGGTCCTTGGCTGCGTTCACCCGGGTGGCGGTGACGAACTCCACAAAACCGCTCTCCCCCCACTGGGCAAAGAGCTGGCTGAGATAGTTGGAGCTGAAATTGAACACCGCCGCCACCTCGTTGAGGGAAAGCCGCCCGTTCAGATTTTGACGGATGTAGTCCTGGACCTGAACCACCTGCTGCATGTGGTAGTCCTGGGCCTGGGGCTTGCAGAAGGCGATTGGGTTTCGCTCACTGAGCAGGGAGAGTGTGGAGAAGGCGGTGCGGTGGCTCTCGCAGACCTCTAGAATGTCTGTGACCGGCTTGCCCACCGCCCACCAGATTGGGGTGCCGAAGTAGTTTTGCAGGACGCCTCCCGCTTTCTCCAGCACGGCGGTCAGCCGGTCCTCCAGCTCCTCCAGGTTGGAGAGGGGGAACAGCACTGAGAAATGGCGCAGGTCCATCCCGGTCACGGTGCAGGGCATATATTTGGGCAGGGTGTCCGCCGCCATGTTGGTGATCCCGGCGCTGAGGGTGGCCAGCTTTTGGGTCTCCAAGGTGTGGTTTTTCAAAAGGCCGATGGCAGCGATATAGTGGGGCGCGTCAAACCGCAGGCCAAAGTCCTGGCACAGGCGGTGAAATTCCTCCCGGTTGTCAAACAGCCCGCCGTAGAGGCGGAGGAAGAACCGCTCCCGGTACTGGTTCAGACCGTTGGCCGGGGAGAGGGAGGCACTGCCCGGAGCCCGGAGGGCCCGCTCCCGCTGAATGCGGTTTTCTGCCCGGCGCAGGGCGTTCTCCAGGCTCTGAGGGGTCAAATCCAGCTTGACCAGGTACTCCAGCACCCCCAGGTTGATGGACTGCTTTACGTAGTCAAACTCCTCATAGCTGGTGAGCATAATGAAAATCGGCAGGCCCAGGTCCAGCTCCTGGCATTTTTTCACCAGCGCCAGGCCGCCCATCACCGGCATTTTTATGTCGCACAGCACCAGGTCGGGGCGCAGCTCCTGAATGGCTTTCAAAGCTTCCTTCCCGTTTCGGGCGGTGCCTGTCACCTCCCAGCCCAGCTCGTTCCAGTCCAGCATCCCCTGCAAGCCAATCAGCACCAGGGGCTCGTCGTCTACCAGCAGCACCTTAAACATTCTATCATCCCCTCAACATATACCAGAATTGTTGACACCGGGCCGCCGAGGGCGGCGGCCCCTACATATCGCCGTAGGGGCCGGCCCCCTGGCCGGCCCGTTTAGCCGTCTATGGAACACCTGGGCAGGCGCATGGTGATGGTGGTTCCGTGACCGGGGCTGCTCTGGATGGTCAGCCCGTAGTCCGGGCCAAAGCTGAGCTGGAACAGCCGGTGAACGCTTTGCAGCCCCAAATGGCGAAATTCCAAATCTTCCGCTTCCCCTCCGGGACCGGTCAACAGCTGGTCAATCTGCTGCGGGTCCATCCCAACGCCATCGTCAATCATATGGATCAGCATATCCCGGTTTTGGGAGTCCTGCTCCAGCACGATGGACAGCTTTCCAACTCCACCGTTGGGCTCGATCCCGTGGAAGATGGCGTTTTCCGCCAGCGGCTGGAGGGTGAAGCGAGGAATCAAATAATCCCGGTCGCTCCCCGACAGCGAGGGCAGCTCCAGGGTGATAGTCCCCCCGTAGCGGTAGCGCTGGATGGTGAAGTAATCCTCCAGCAGGGCGAACTCCTCCTCCAGGAAAACCAGCTTCCGGCTGCTTTTGGACACACTTTTCATCAAACGGGACAGGGCCGTGACCATCTCGGCCACACCGGGGGCGTGCTGGATGGTGGCCATCCACTTGATGCTGTTGAGCGTATTATAGATGAAATGGGGGCTGATCTGATTTTGCAGCATCCGGTACTCCAGAGCCAGCCGCTGCTGCTCATCCTCAATTCGCTTTTCCATCAGGGAGGATACATTCCGGGACAGCCTGTTGATCCCCCGGCCCACGTCGCCCAGCTCGTGGTTCCACTCAATGGCGGGATTTGGGGAGAAATCCCCCTGGCTCACGGTCTCCATCTGCCGCTGGAGCGCTCTGATCGGGACAGCCACCGTCCAATGGAGGAGAACAGCGATCACGATACCCATGAGCAGGACAAAAATCAGGCTGAACAGGGCTGGCCCTTGGATCAGAGACAGCGGGTGAGAAAACTGGCTGTTGGGAATCACTTCCCCCAAATAGAGACCGTGGAGACCGAGAGGACACAAAATCACATTGCAGGCATTCCCATCCAGCTCGGTGGAGTAGAGCAGGGTGCCGCTGTCCAGGGTGTCCTGGGCGGGGTCCTCGGAGTCGGGGAGTTTTTCCACCGGGCCTACCAAGGTAAAGGTCCCGTTTTCCACCCGGTAGAACTGGCTGCCCATGATCCAGCACAGCCAGGCCCCCTCCTCCAGGGAGAAGTCCTTCAGGGTATCCGTAATCAGGGCGGGGGAAACGGATAAATAGACGGAGGCGGTGTAGCGCCCATCGTTGCTGTTGGTCTTGGAGGAGATGGGGATACCGTTTACTGCAATACCCGGCTGAATCAGGGGATCGCGGATGATCTGCTCCCATTGGGTAGGAAACTCCCCCTCTCCGAAGCCGGGGAATTTGGCGATATTGTCCCGATCCAGCAGGACCGACTGGTTGACGGCGGTGCCCAGCATGATGGTCCGGCCGTTTGTGCTGTGGATCAGGTAGCGCTGAATATAGGGGGCGGTGTGCATGGAGTTATACTTGTTGGAGATGATGGGGTAGATGGAATTCACCATAGTGCTGGAGGGGATGTTGGTCAGCATGGCGGTGCGCACATTGGCGTCTATGCGGCTCCAGCGGGACAGGTCGTCCACCTCCTGAATGTCCTGGCAGATGGCGGCGGCGGAGGTCTGAAGGGCATACTCGGCGCTTTGAATGACCGACCGGCGCAGCTGGGCGGACAGGGACAGCGTACTGGTTACCACAATGGCCCCTGCGGTGAGCAGGGTAAACAGGACGGCTAACGTCAGCACCCGGGCCTGGATGCCAAACCGGAGGGCGCCCCTCCCGTGTACGACATAATTCACAGGTTTCATCCCCTCATCCCCCATAAAACCACTTTTGATTATCATAGCACTGCCAAAATAACAATGTCAAATGAGCTTTCAATATTTACTGTCAAACTGCACATAATCCCGAAAATAAAAAAGACAGGTTTTGAGAAAAAATACATGTTTTTGCGAAATGACATATAAAATCCCATAAAAATTTGCAGGTTCTAAAAAAGATAATCCATTCAGAAAGTCCAAAAATCCCGGTATAATAGTGGCAAGCAATGGGAAATCCGACAAAAATATAAGCTCGGATTTGTCCCGCACAGCTGAACCATTTTTCTATCATGAGGAGGAACAGAAATGAAGAAAATGCACAAATTACTCAGCGCTGCGCTGGCTCTTGTTATGGTAGCCAGCCTGGCCGCCTGCGGCGGCAACGGGAACAGCTCCACTCCCAACACCAGCGGCAGCAATCCCAGCGCCCCCGGCAACAGCTCCACTCCCGCTCCCGCCGGAAACCAGACCCTGACCTGGGCTCTGTGGGACAAGGAGGCCACCGCCTACTGGCAGGCTCTGGCCGACGGCTACACCAAGACCCACGAGGGCGTCACCATTGAGATGGTGGACCTGGGCTCCAACGACTACATGACTCAGCTTGCTACCCAGCTGTCCGGCGGCAACGGCGAGCTGGATGTGCTGTCCATCAAGGACATTCCCGGCTACGCCAACCTCATCAACCTGGAGATGCTGGAGCCCCTGAACGACGTGCTCACCACCCCCAAGGAGGACTTCGGCGGCGTTCTGGAGCAGCTGACCGACGAGAGCGGAAATTTCTACGGCATCCCCTTCCGCTCCGACTTCTGGGTTGTCTTCTATAATAAGGACCTCTTCGACAAGGCCGGCGTGGCCTACCCCACCAACAACATGACCCTGGAGCAGTTCGACGCCTTGGCCCGTCAGATGACCAGCGGCTCCGGCGCTGACAAGGTCTATGGCAACCACTACCACACCTGGCGCTCCGCCGTCTCCCTCTTCGGCATCCTAGACGGCAAGAACACCATCATCGACGGCACCTACGACTTCCTCAAGCCCATCTATGAGATGGTCCTGAACCAGCAGAAGGACGGCGTTGTCCCCGATTACGGCGAGCTGAAGACCGCCAACCTCCACTACTCCGCCGCCTTCCAGAACGGCTCCGCCGCCATGGTCAACATGGGCAGCTGGTTCCTGGCCACGATGCAGAAGTACAACGCTGAGGCTTCCTCCAACGGCGTGGAGCCCGTCAACTTCGGCATGGTCAAGTATCCCCACCCCGCGGGCGTGGCCGCTGGCACCACCCTGGGCACTGTGACCTCTCTGGGCGTCAATGTCAACTCTGACAACAAGGACCTGGCCATCGACTTTGTCAACTGGTGCGCCGGTCCTGAGGGCGCCGCCGCCGTGGCCGCTACCGGCACCTTCCCCGCCGTCAGCACCAGCGAGACCATGGACATCATCGCCGCCACCGAGGGCTTCCCCGATGATGCCGGCTCCAAGGAGGCCCTGACCACCGCTGCTGTCTACCTGGAGATGCCTCTGAGCAACAAGGCCTCTGAGATTGAGACCGTTCTGAACACTGAGCATGACGCCATCATGACCGGCGCCGAGACGGTGGACGAGGGCATCAAGAACATGAACGAGCAGGTTCAGGCCATCCTGAACGGCTGAGATCAATAGTACTCCGAAATCGAATCTTCGATGAGAGGCGGGGACGGCCAACGGCCCGTCCCCGCCTCTTTTGCGCCAAATTCAGAAAGGAGAGAATGCTATGTCCGCTGCTCCCTCTGCCGCGCCGGCGGCGAAAGCCCCTCAAGCCCCCCGAAAGCGGGGCGTGAACCGGGAACTGCGCAACAACCTCACTGCCTACTCCTTCATTGCCCCCAACTTTGTGGGCTTCTGCGTCTTCACCCTGGTCCCCATGGTGGCCGCCATCTTCCTGTCTCTGTGCAGCTGGGACGGCGTCCACCCGGTGGAGTTTATCGGGATTCAGAACTTCATCGATCTGCTGGGGGACAGGACCTTTAAAAACGCCTTTATCAACACCATCGTCTACTGCCTGGGCACCGTCCCCCTGACGCTGGTCTGCTCTCTGGGGCTGGCTATGCTCCTGAATCAGGAGGTCCACTGCCGCAACTTCTTCCGCACTGTGTCCTTCTTTCCCTACGTGGCATCCCTGGTGGCGGTGGCGGCCGTGTGGAATATGATTTTCTCCCCTAGCATGGGCCCGGTGAACATGCTGCTGTCCAATCTGGGGGTGGAGAACCTGCCCCGGTGGGCCGCAGGCAAGGAGACGGCCATGATTACCGTCATCCTGTTCAGCGTGTGGAAGAACATGGGCTACTACATGGTTATCTATCTGGCCGGACTCCAGGGCACCAATCCCTCTCTGGTGGAGGCCGCGGAGCTGGACGGGGCCAACAAGTGGCATGTGTTCTGGCATGTCACCCTGCCCCAGCTCCGCCCCACCACCTTCTTTGTCACCATCACCCTGACCATCGCCTCCTTCAAGGTGTATGACCAGATGTACATGATTACTCAGGGCGGCCCCGGCGATGCCACCATGACCCTGGTCCACGACATCTACAACATCGCTTTTGTGAACACACCCAAGTACGGCTACGCCAGCGCGGTGGCCATGGTGCTCTTCGCCATGGTGCTGATTATCACGCTGATTCAGTTCCGCAACTCGTCCAGCAACGATTAAGGGGGTGGAGAGATATGACAGATTCCAAAAAGAAAAACAGTATGATCGGCAAGGTGATCATCTATGTCCTGCTGATTCTCATTGCCGCCCTGATGCTCATCCCCTTCCTGTGGATGCTGTCTGCCTCCCTGAAGATGAACAAGGACGTGTTCTCCTTCCCCATCCAGTGGATTCCTGACAACCCCCGGTGGAAGAACTACGTGGACATCTGGACCAAGATTCCCCTGCTCACCTTTGTGAAGAACAGCACCAAGCTGACCATTATCGTCACCCTGCTCCAGCTGTTCACCTCCAGCTTTGCCGCCTATGCCTTCGCCAAGATGAACTTCAAGGGAAAGAATCTGCTGTTCCTGGGCTATATCGCCACCATCGCTGTGCCCTGGCAGGCCTACATGGTGCCCCAGTTTATGATGCTCCGGGGCTGGGGACTGAACAACACCCACCTGGCGATTATCTGCCTCCAGGCCTTCTCCGCCTTCGGCGTATTCCTGATGAAGCAGTTTTATGAGGGGGTGCCCACCGAGCTGTGCGAGGCCGCCCGGATTGACGGGCTGACGGAGTACGGCATCTGGTTCCGGGTCATGCTGCCCCTATCCAAGCCGGCCCTGTCCACCCTGACCATCTTCACCTTCGTCTCCACCTGGAACGACTTTCTTGGCCCCCTGATCTACCTGACCAAGAACGAGGTCAAGACCATCCAGATCGGCTTGCGCATGTTCATCAGCCAGTACTCCGCCGAGTACGGCCTGATTATGGCCGCGTCGGTCATTGCCCTGATCCCGGTGCTGATCATCTTCCTGGCACTGCAGAAATACTTTGTCCAGGGCGTGGCCGCCACCGGCATCAAGGGATAATTCCAATCATTTCTGTCAGCCTGAGGGGGACAGGGTCCGTCCCTGTTCCCCCGTTTTTTCGTGAGGTGTTTATGATGGCGGAACTCCCATTTATCACCCGAGACCAGGCCCTGGCTGCCTTAGATCAGGCCATTGAGCAGGTCCGGATGAATCTTCCTTTGTATACCTACCAGTGCCAGAACCACTCCAGTGTAAATAACCTCTATCCCATCTGTGATAATGTACAGTGGACCTGTGGTTTCTGGCCGGGAGAGGTATGGCTGTGCTATGAGCAAACTGGGGAGGACTGCTTCCTTAAAACAGGAAAATGTCAGGTGGAGAGCTTCAGCTACCGTATCCGGCACAATGTTCAGGTGGACCACCACGACATGGGGTTTCTTTATATTCCCTCCTGTGTAGCGGCCTGGAAGCTTACTGGAAATCGGATGGCCCGAAGCGCCGCGCTGATGGCGGCCAACCAGCTCAAGGAGCGATTCCAGCCTCAGGGGGAGTACCTTCAAGCCTGGGGGTCTATGGACGACCCGGCCAACCGACGGTTTATCATCGACTGCCTGATGAACCTGCCTCTGCTGTACTGGGCCAGTCAGGAGACGGGGGAGGAGATCTATGCTGACATCGCCCGTCGGCACACCGTCACCTGCCTGACCCACTCCTTCCGTCCGGACGGCTCAACCTACCACACCTTTTTTATGGACTCAGACGGCACACCCCTCCGGGGGGAGACCTGTCAGGGCTACCGGGACGACAGCTTCTGGGCCAGGGGGCAGGCCTGGGCGGTGTACGGCAGTATTCTCAGCTACCGCTATACCAAGGATCCCACTGCTCTGGAAGCCTTTTATGGGGCACTGGCCTTTTATCTGTCTCGATTGCCCAGGGATATGGTTCCCTGCTGGGATATGATCTTTCTACCGGACAGTGGCGAGCCCCGGGACTCCTCCTCCGCAGCCATTGTTGCCTGCGGTCTGCTGGAGGCGGCCAGGCTCCTTCCGGGCAGCGAGGGAGAGAGTTATCTTCGGTTGGCCCATCAAATGATGGGCGTTCTGGTTCGGGACTACGTGCCGGAGAATCCTGTCCCCGGTATGGGGCTTCTCCTGCACGGAACCTACAGTAAGAAAAGCCCCTACAACACCTGCACCCCCGAGGGGGTGGACGAGTGTACCGCCTGGGGGGACTATTTCTATCTGGAGGCCCTGACCCGGCTGACCAAAAATTGGACCCCTTATTGGTAACAATTGCGGGTGGCCGAAGGCTACCCCTACAGGAGCATGATTATGAAACAATATCATTACGCTGAGCAGGATTTCTCTAACAAGCAGGCCGCTCAAGCCTCCCTCATGCGGCTGCTGGAGCCTTTAAAGCAGTTTTATTCCCCCAGCGGTGCCCGGGTGGATCTGGGCGTCACCAGCGCCCACTATGAGAACAACTCCATCCCTATGGAGGCCTTCGCCCGCCCCCTGTGGGGGCTGGTGCCCTTCTGGGCGGGTGGCGGACAGGAGCAAGAGTTCGAGGATCTGTACCGCCGGGGGCTGTCCGCTGGGCCCGATCCGAACCATCCCGACTACTGGCATACCTGCCGGGACTACGACCAAAAATTCTGCGAGATGGCCGCCATCTCCTACGGCATTCTCCTCACACCGGAGAAGGTATGGGAGCCCCTGTCTGAAAAGGCCAAGGGTAATCTGGTGGAGTGGCTGTGGGAAATCAACCGCAGCGAGTGCTGTGCCTGCAACTGGCAGTGGTTCGCCATCATCACCAACCTGGCCCTGAAATCGGTGGGCCGGCCCTACAGCCGGGAGCGGATGGAGTCGGGCCTGGCTATGATGGAGGACTACTACGACGCCGGCGGCTGGTACAAGGACGGCAACGGCGGGGAGAAGGATTACTACAACCCCTTTGTCATGGTGACTTACGGCTTGTTCTACGCCAAATTCATAGAGCAGGAGGAGCCGGAGCGGTGTGCCCGGTTCCGGGAGCGGGCCCGCCAATTTGCCCGGGACTACCTCTATTGGTTTGCCGGGAACGGGGCCTCCATTGCCTATGGCCGGTCCATGACCTACCGCTTCGCCCAGTGCGCCTTCTTCTCCTTCGCCCTGCTGTGCGGGGAGGAGGTGCTCCCCCTGCCGGTGATGAAGGGGGTGCTCTGCCGCCATCTGGCCTGGTGGCTCAACCAGCCCATTTATGACAACGCCGGGGTGCTGACTATCGGCTACGCCTACCCCAACCTCCAGATGTCCGAGAGCTACAACGCCCCCGGCTCCCCCTATTGGGCCTTAAAGGGATTTGCTTTCCTGGCCCTGCCCGACGGCCACCCCTTCTGGAGTGCGGAGTGCGCCCCCTTGCCGGAGCTGGAGCGGTGTAAGTACCTTCCTCACGCCAACCAGGTGGTCCAGCGGGGAAATGATAATGTGGTGGCCCTGGTCCCCGGGCGGACGGAGCTGGACGACCACAGCCACACGGTGGAGAAGTACTGCAAGTTCGCCTACTCCAGTAAATTTGGCTTCAGTATTTCCCGCTCCCCTTATACCCTGGCCCAGAGCGCCCCGGACAGTATGCTGTGCTTCCAGGTGGGCGGACTGTTCTATGTAAAGACTGTAGTGGAACCGGGCTATACCGTGGGCGACGCGGGACTGAGCTACCGCTGGTCCCCCCTGCCCGGCATCCGGGTGTGGACCAGAATCATTCCCATCGAGACAGGCCACATCCGGGAGCACACCGTCCAGAGCAACGTGGAATGTACCGCCTACGACTGCGGCTTTGCGGTCAACGCCGACGATCGCCTGGAGAGCATTCGGTCAGCGGTGGGAAGCACCGCCGAGGCCCGCTGCGGGGAGGATTTTTGCGCTGTCTCCTCCATGGGCGAAAATGGTGTAGGTGAGGTTCTGCTGCCCGATCCCAATACCAGCCTGATGTTCCCCAAGACAGCCATCCCAATGGTGGCCTATCAGATTCGGATAGGCATACAGACCATCCGGACCCAGGTGGATTATTTCCCGGAGGGCGAGGGATGAGCGGCTCCAGGTGGATGACGGTTCCGGGGGAGATTGTGCCTAACCTCCACGTTCTGGCCCGGACGGAGCTTGCGCTGCCCCCTGGCCCCTGGGTTCTCCGGCTGAGTGCCAAGGACTACTGCCACGCCTGGCTGGACGGCCAGTGGCTGGGTCAGGGGCCCGCCCCCGGTCCGGAGGATTCCTGCTGGTATCAGGAGTATCCCCTGGAGGGCGGACAGACTGTGACACTGGCCCTGCACCTGTACTACCAGGGGCTGATAAACCGGGTTCGGAACAGTGGCGACGGCAGATGCGGCCTATGGGCTGCGGTGTGTCAGGGGGAGCGGGAGCTGCCCGTCTCAGCATGGCGGTATCAGGTATGTGCCGCCTACTCCGGGGAGACCATCGGCTACGACACCCAGTTTTTGGAGAACTTCGACTCCCGTCTCTGGCCCCAGGACTGGGAGCAGCCGGGATATGACGCCGAGGGCTGGCCTCTTATGATCCCAGCAGACTGGGATATTCCCCTGTCCCTCCAGCCCACCCAACCTCTGTGGCGGGGACAGGTGGAGGCAGTGTCCCGCCGGGAGATCCCCAGCGGCGTTTTGCTGGACTTTGGCCGGGAGCGAGTAGGAACCCTGTTTGCCCAAGCTGTTGGCCGGGAGGGAGATGTCCTGACCCTGCGCTTTGGGGAGGAACTGGACGACACCGGCCGGGTGCGCTTTGACATGCGCTGCAACTGCCGGTATGAGGAGTTCTGGACGCTGGGAGACGGAGTAAGCACCCTGCACCAGTTTGACTATAAGGCTTTCCGTTATGCGGAGGTGCTGGGACTGGACAGCGGCCCCGATCTGACGGAGTGCTGGATGTGGGAGCGGCACTACCCCATGGACGACGGGCTGTGTATCCTGTCCTGCCGGACGGACGAGCTGGAGGACATCTTCCGCATTTGCAAAAACGGCGTCCGGTGCGGCAGCCAGGAGGGATATCTGGACTGTCCCAGCCGGGAGAAGGGTCAGTATCTGGGGGACGCCATGATCACCGCCCGGAGCCAGGTATGGCTCACCGGCAAAACCGATCTGCTGCGCAAGTGTATCGGAGACTTTATTTGCTCCGCCCGAACCGACCCCGGCCTGCTGGCGGTGGCCCCGGGCAGCCTGCGGCAGGAAATTGCCGACTTCTCCCTGCTCTTTCCCTCTCTGCCCCTCACCGACTACGCTTTCACCGGCGATAAGGCGTTTTTGAAGTCCTGCTATCCCGCCGTATGTGGCATGGTTGAGCGCTTCGGGCAGTATGCCCGGCCAGACGGTCTGCTGGAGAACGTGGCTCACGCATGGAACCTGGTGGATTGGCCGGAACAGGCCCGGGACGGCTATGACTTTCCCCTCACCCGCCCGGTGGTGGGGGAGGGGTGCCACAATGTGGTCAACGCTCTGTGGTATGGGGCGCTGGTAATGAAGGAGGAGATGGAGCGCATTTTAGCGCTGCCTGTGACAGAATGCTCAAGAGGGGTGGGAAAAGCATTTCTGCGTACCTTCTGGAGACCAAATCAGGAGCTGTTTGCGGACAGCGAGATCAGTGACCACTGTTCCCTCCACGCCAACGGCTACGCCGCCTGTTTTGGGCTGACTCCCCTGGGAAGCAGGAAAGCGTATGAGGCGCTGCTGCTGGAGCCGGGCCGACACTGTGGGCCATTTCCCATGTACTTTGCCCTGCGGGGACTGGCCCGGCTGGGGCGATATGACACACTGTACCATCTGCTGGTCCGGGAAGATGAATACGGCTGGCGGAACATGCTCCGGGAGGGGGCGACCTCCTGCTTTGAGGCATGGGGGAAAGATCAGAAGTGGAATACCAGCCTGTGCCATCCCTGGGCCAGCGGATTTATCCCCCTGCTCATTGAGGAACTGGCTGGAATCCACCCTGATCCTGATGATCCCGAGGGCTTCCGCTGTACGTCCCATCTTCCGAAGAAGCTGTACGGCTTTTCCCTTCAAGTACCCCTGAAGGGACGGCTTTTACAAATTACGATACCGGAAAGAAGGTCAATCTAATATGCTCTATCCCAAAATGAATGAGGCTCGGGCCCTGCTGGATCTGGGGGGCGTCTGGTCTTTCCAGACCGCCCAGCCGGACAGTTGGCCGGAAAACTGGGCCGGTGAGCCCCTTCCAGACCCCATGACCATGGCGGTGCCCGCCGCCTACAACGACCAGAAGGACGATGTCAATCTCCGTGGCCACTACGGCTGGGCCGTATATCAGCGCTCCTTTGCCGTTCCCCATTCTCTGATGGAACAGCGGGGGGTGCTCCGCTTCGGGGCGGGGACCCACGCTGCTCAGGTGTATCTCAACGGCAAAAAGCTGGGGGAACACAAGGGAGGCTTTCTCCCCTTTGAGTTTGAGGTAAACAGCTTCCTGGTTTCCGGGGAAAATCTGCTCACCGTAGCGGTGGACAACCGGGTGAACTTTTCCACCCTGCCGGTGGGCAACGAGGGCGGTGTGGCTTTCTTCGGCTCCGACAACCCAGGGATTCCCTCCATTGAGCTGGCCAAGACCCGCTGCAAACCCCAGAACCGGCCCAATTTTGACTTCTTCAATTACGCCGGCATCATCCGCCCGGTGAAGCTGTACACCACTCCCCGGGACTACATTCAGGACATCACGATCACCACCGGGTTCTCTGGAACAGAGGGCTATGTGGACTACAGCGTCAAAGTGGTGGGACAAAAGGCTATTGGTGTAACTGTCCTGGATGAGGCGGGCAAAACAGTGGCTAACGCTCAAGGAAACCAGAGCCGGCTCACTATCCCAGAGGTGAAACTGTGGAACCCCGGTGCCCCTTACCTCTACCGGCTGCGGGTGACCATGGGAGAGGATGTGTACGAGCAGTCCTTCGGCGTGCGGACGGTGAAGGTGGAGGGGACGAAGTTCCTCATCAACGGCAGGCCCTTCTACTTCAAGGGCTTCGGCAAGCATGAGGACGCCTTTTTCCGGGGCCGGGGAATGGACGAGTGTCTGAATGTAAAGGATGTGTCTCTCATCCGCTGGCTGGGGGCCAACTCCTTCCGCACCAGTCACTACCCCTACGCGGAGGAGATGTACGACCTTTGTGATCGGGAGGGCATTGTCATTATCGACGAGGTCCCCGCCGTGGGCATCAACGCCGGCGGCACTCAGAACCCCTATGAGGTTATGCGCATTCAGGAGCACCACCGGGATGTGATCCGGGACATGATCGCCCGGGACAAAAATCACCCCTGCGTGGTCATGTGGTCCATTGCCAACGAGCCGGACACCGAGCACTTTCCCCAGGCGGCCTACGACTACTTTTACCCCCTCTATCAGCTGGCACATTCCTGCGACCCCCAGGACCGCCCTGTCACCTTGGTGTGCTGCCAGAACGACTATACCAAGGACATCATCACCCGGGCCATGGACGTGTGCTGCATCAATCGCTACTACGGCTGGTACAACCTGAGCGGCGACCTGGATGCCGCCTGTGACGCCTGGAATACAGAGCTGGACTTCTGGGCGGGAATCGGCAAGCCGGTGATGGTCACTGAGTACGGCGCGGACACCTATCCGGGCATCCACAACACCAGCGGAGAGATGTTCAGCGAGGAGTATCAGGTGGACTACTACGCCCGTATCAACGCTGAACTGGATAAGCGGCCCTTCTTTATCGGGGAGCAGGTGTGGAACTTCGCCGACTTCTCTACCATCCAAGGTCCCATGCGGGTGGACGGCAACAAGAAGGGTCTGCTCACCCGGAACCGCCGTCCCAAGCTGGCCGCCCACTACTTCCGCAAGCGCTGGAACAATATCCCCAATTTCGGTTATAAGGATTGAGCGCTGAGGCGCTATATCAGGGAGGTTTATCATGGATATCCGCTATTCTGCCAACCCTAACGACGTAAAGCGCTACACCACCCAGGAGCTGCGGGACGAGTTCCTCATCGAAAACCTGTACCGGCCCGACCAGGTGGTGGCCGTTTACAGCCACGTGGACCGTATGGTCACCCTGGGCTGTATGCCTGTAAAGGAGTCCGTCTCCATCGACAAGGGCATCGACGTGTGGGCCAACTTCGGCACCCGGTATTTCCTGGAGCGCCGGGAGATCGGCATGTTCAACATCGGCGGCGCCGGCACTGTCACTGTGGATGGCACCGTCTATGAGCTGGGCTGCAAGGACTGCCTCTACATCACCATGGGGACGAAAGAGGTCCGTTTTGCCAGCGCGGACAGTGCCAAGCCTGCCAAGTTCTATATGGTGTCCGCCCCCGCCCATTGCAGCTATGAGACCAAGCTCCTCAAGCTGGCCGACGCCGCCAAGAAGCCTCTGGGCGACCCTGCTACCTCCAACAAGCGGGTCATCAACCAGTTCATCCACCCCGACGTGCTGAAAACCTGCCAGCTGTCCATGGGCATGACGGTGCTGGAGGAGGGCAGCGTGTGGAACACCATGCCCGCCCACACCCACGAGCGGCGGATGGAGGTCTACATGTACTTCGAGGTGCCCGAGGACCAGGTAATCTTCCATATGATGGGCCAGGGCCAGGAGACCCGGCACATCGTCATGCGCAACGAGCAGGCCGTGATCTCCCCTTCCTGGTCCATCCACGCCGGAGCGGGCACTGCCAGCTACACCTTCATCTGGGCCATGGGCGGGGAAAATCAGGCCTTTGACGACATGGACACCATCCCCACCGTGGAATTGAAGTGAGGTATCGCCATATGGATATGAACAAAGCATTTTCCCTGGAGGGCAGGGTGGCCCTGGTCACCGGCGGGGCCTACGGCATCGGCTTCGCCATCGCCGAGGCCCTGGCCGGGGCGGGGGCGAAGATCGCCTTCAACTGCCGTTCCCAGTCCAACCTGGACAAGGCTCTGGCCGACTACACCGCCAAGGGGATCGACGCTCACGGCTACATCGCCGATGTTACCGACGAGGGACAGGTGACGGAGTTGATTTCTAAAATCGAAGCCGAGCTGGGGAGTGTGGACATTCTGGTGAACAACGCCGGCATCATCAAGCGCATCCCCATGACAGAGATGTCGGTGGAGGATTTCCGCCAGGTAGTGGATATCGACCTGGTGGGTCCCTTCATCTGCGCCAAAGCGGTCATCCCCGGCATGGTCAAAAAGGGCCACGGCAAGATCATCAACATCTGCTCCATGATGAGCGAGCTGGGCCGGGAGACCGTCTCCGCCTACGCCGCCGCCAAGGGCGGACTGAAAATGCTCACCCGGAACATCTGCTCGGAGTACGGCGGGGCCAACATCCAGTGCAACGGCATCGGCCCGGGCTACATCGCCACCCCCCAGACCGCCCCCCTCCGGGAGCGGCAGCCCGACGGCAGCCGCCACCCCTTCGACCAGTTCATCGTCTCCAAGACCCCGGCGGGCCGCTGGGGGGACCCGGAGGACCTGATGGGCCCGGCGGTCTTCCTGGCCTCCGACGCCTCCAACTTCGTCAACGGCCACATCCTCTATGTGGACGGCGGCATCCTGGCCTACATCGGCAAACAGCCCTAGAACAATACGAGTAGAGGATCGCTTCCCCAACGGTCGGCCCCCTCTGGAGAAGGCCGGGGTGTATATGACCGACCGGGACACGGTGAACAACACCGAGAAAATGAAGGTCACCACCTGCCTCAATCCCCTGCACACCGCCTTGGCCGTCTACGGCTGCCTGCTGGGCTACGACTCCATCGCCGCCGAGATGAAAGACCCCCAGCTGAAGGCTCTGGTAGAGAAGATCGGCTATGTGGAGGGCATCCCCGTGGTGGTGGACCCCAAAATTCTCAGCCCCATGGACTTCATCCATGAGGTCATTGACAAGCGACTGCCCAACCCCTTCATGCCCGACACTCCCCAGCGCATCGCCACCGACACCAGTCAGAAGGTGGCCATCCGCTTCGGCGAGACCATAAAGAGCTACATTGCCCGGCCCGACCTGGCCCCTGCGTCCCTGACCCACATCCCCCTGGCCATTGCCGGGTGGCTGCGCTATCTGCTGGCGGTAGACGACAAGGGAGAGCCTATGGAGTGCAGCAGCGACCCGATGCTGGAAACCCTCCAGAAGCAGCTGGCCGGGGTAAAGCTGAGTCAGCCCGACACCGCCTCCGATGCTGTCCTGGCACCCATCCTGTCCAACGAAGCTCTCTTTGGTGTAGATTTGTGTCAGGCAGGCCTAGCGAAAAAAATTGGTGGAATGCTCCGGGAAGAGCTGACCGGACCGGGTTCCGTCCGCGCCACTCTGGTAAAGTATCTGAGCAATTAACACTTCTTCCATACAATTTTATAGGGGAGATTTAGACATGAACGAAATCTTGAAATCCATTTCAAATATCGGCATTATTCCCGTTATTGCCTTCAACAGCGTGGAGGAGGCAGTGCCCCTGTGCAGAGCCCTGGCAGCCGGCGGACTGCCCGCCGCCGAGGTCACCTTCCGCACCGCCTGCGCCGAGGACTGCATCAAGATCATCAACAAGGAAGTCCCCGATATGCTGCTGGGGGCTGGCACTGTCCTCACCACCGACCAGGCTGACCGGGCCATGGCTGCGGGGGCCAAGTTTATTGTGGCTCCGGGCTATGATCCCCGTGTAACACAGCACGTCATTGACCAGGGCGGGCTGATGATTCCCGGTACTGCCACCTCAGGCGAGATGCAGCAGGCCATGAACCAGGGCTGTGAGGTGCTGAAATACTTCCCCGCTGAGGCCAACGGCGGTGTGGCCATGCTAAAGAACATCGGCGCAGCCCTGAAAAGTGCCAAATGGATGTGTACCGGCGGCGTCAACGCCAAAAACGTGAACGACTATCTGGGTTACGACCGGATCGTGGCCGTGGGCGGCACTTGGATGTGCAAGAGCGACATGATCAAGGCCGACGAGTGGGACAAGATCACCGCCATCTGCAAAGAGGCCGTGAAAACCATGCTGGGCTTCTCCCTGGCCCACGTGGGCATCAACTGTGCCAACGAAGTGGAGGCCCAGCGGGCCGCTAAAACTATCTGTTCTCTCTTTGACTTTGACTATAAACCGGGCAACAGTTCCATCTTCGCTGGCAGCGCCGTGGAGTGTATGAAATCCCCCTATCTGGGCAGGAACGGACACATTGCCATCGGTACCAACAACCTGGACCGGGTTGTCTACCACCTGGGCCGTCAGGGGGTGGCGTTCGACGAGTCCACCCGCAAGCCCAAGGCCATCTACCTCAAAGGCGAGGTGGGCGGTTTCGCTAAGCTCCCTTTGCAGAGCTTCCAGACTTTTGACCTTCTTCCGCAGGAGCGCCACAGTTGCCTCCTGCGATTTCTTTTGCTTCTCTATCATGTGCTGCGCCTCTACCACACAGTGGGCTTGCTGAAGAATGGCTCCGGTAACAGTATCCAGAATCTCCGATTCATAGATTTTCTCTGGATAACACTCCATCCCCGGCACTGTACGCGGTGTCTGACAGCAGTAATAGCGGTTTTTGGTCCCGCGCCGGATAATGGCATATCCGCAGACGCCGCAGTACACCTTCTTGCTCAGAGGTTTTTTCGCCTTGTTATGGGAGGCCAACTGCCGCTGTTCCCCGCCGAGCCGTTTCTGCGCTCTGGCAAACAGCTCTTTTGACACCAGAGGTTCGTGACGGTCCTCAACGATGATCCAGTCCTCCAGCTTGGCCGTCAACTGCTGATGAACGCCGATACGGGGCCGGACACGTTTTCCGTACACCATGCTTCCGATATACTGCCGGTCCCGGATGATCCAGTCGATTGCCGCTCTGCGCCAATAATTTGGCTGCCAGTTTGCGTGTGCGCTTGAAGTACCGACCTTGATCTGCGAGGGGGTAGGAATTCCCTCGGTGTTGAGAATTGCCGCCACTTTTTCCGTATTAAGATTTTTTCGTGGAGTTACACACTTTCCGCGTCTGCCCACTGATAGGGCTGGTCAATCGGCCAGGACAGGTCCAGGGCGGGAAGCTTCAAGGGCTGCTCCCCCTCCATGTAGTACCAAATGTCCAGCGCGTCCGGGTTGCTGCCCTCCAGGGTGAAGCCCTCCTGCAAGGTTTTCTGGATGCTGTCCAAAATCGTTTCCGCAAGCTGACCCACATCGTACATATGAAATTCCTCTTTCTGCGGGTCTGGCGGGCCGGTGAACAGGGCCGATTCGCTGGACAGGCAAACGCTCATGCCGCCCTTGCCGCTGATGACTTCTTCCGCCAGGGTCAAGTCCCAGCCAGTCAGATCAGCGATGCCCTGAATCAACTTCTCCGGGGTCAGCTCCCCCTCATAGATCATAGGGTATTCGGTGAAGCCTCCGGCCTTTGTTCCAATATACAATGTGGCCGTCTGCTCATTAGCCGGGGGTGTCGGTTCAGTGGGTTCATCCTCCGGGGGAATTGTCACTATGTTAGAGGGGGCCTGCGTAGGTTCGCTGTCCTGTGGTGGTGCTGGCTGGTTGCAGCCCGCCAGCGCCACACAGAGGGTCAGCGCGAAAAAATTGCAAGTCTTTTCAAGTGTTTTCCTCCTGGTTCTCAATAAAGTTTTTCAGCATCTGCGCTACCTGCGCGCGGGTGGCTTGCCCCTGGGGGCCTAACCGCCCATCGCCGTAGCCGTTCAAAATGCCGTTCTCCACGGCCCAGCGCATGGCCTCCAGCGCAAAGCCGCTGATTTCGTCCGTGTCGGTAAAGTGCAGCTCCTTATGGGTAGCGGCGAGACTGCCGGAGTACCGCCAGAGCATCACTGCCAGCTGCTCACGGGTGATGGGGTCGTTGGGTCCGAATTTGCCGTTGCCGTAACCGCCCACGATGCCTTGGCTGGTGGCCCAGCGGACAGCCTCGGTGTACCACGCCTCGCCCGCCACGTCGGAGAAGTCCAACAGGTAATTTACCACGGGCCTGCCTTCTTTATTAAAGAAGATTTGAGCGAGCTGGGCGCGGGAGAGGGTATCGTTCGGTCTGAACCGGCCATCGCCGTACCCGTTCATCAGTCCCCGCTCCTGGACGAACCGTACCGCCTCGTAGTACCAATCATTCTCGGACACATCGGCAAAAGGATTGTTCCAAAGCGTTTCGATAATATTGCCACCAGCACCGACATTGATGTTGGTAGGTATGCCATTGCTGCCACCAATACCTGCGCTATGCTCCCCCCCATTCGCGGTCACAGTGCTGCCATTGATAGTATTATCTTGCTGGAGCCAGCTTAGGAAAAATTGTTGATATGCTCTTTACAAAAGGTGTCCTCTCTCCGACAGGGAATCCTAAATGGACCAGAGCCGCTGTGGACAAACTCCTGGCTAATAAGAAATATATCCCAATAGTTGGTGTAAACGCATATATGGATGCTCAATTTGAAAAGGCCCGCCGGTGTAATGTGGATTATACCGAGCTGTTTGTGTTATCTTATCCATAGCTAATAGGTGATACCTGCCTCTCGGTTTGGTCTGAGCAACTTTACCGTACCACAGGTCAATCCTATTCGCTACCCTTTTATCCTTTCTTGTAATATATCATTGTAACACCTACAGAAGTAAAAAAACTGTCGAAAAATTTTCCTTGACAGATCTTGATTTTTATGATACCCTATTTGAGCAAATAAGGCTGGAGGCCCCCATGCCGGAGTGGCGGAATTGGCAGACGCCCGGGACTTAAAATCCCGTGGGAG
>ERZ779633.155-NODE-155-length-26586-cov-8.165241_pt1 | contig 26586 bp, 26 predicted proteins | sample MGYA00514195_ERZ779633 | MGnify/ENA primary metagenome ERZ779633 (study PRJEB29562, sample SAMEA4376707) | mouse gut metagenome | isolation source: Cecum | study: EMG produced TPA metagenomics assembly of the A DSS colitis mouse model was used to assess the...
AGCCGTAGCCGGCCAGGGTGTGGGAGGAGGTGGTCATGGGGAAGATGCCCAGGTCGGGGTCCTTCATGGAGCCCAGCTGGCCCTCCAGCAGGATGGTTTTGCCCTCCTTCAGGGCCTGGTGGACGAAGGACACCGTGTCCCCCACCCAGGGGCGGATACGCTCCCGCAGGGCCAGGAGCTGCTCCATGATCTCGTCCGCGCTGACTTTGGGCTGATGGTACAGGTGCGCAAAGAGGACGTTTTTCAGCTCCACTGCGGCGGCCAGCCGCTCCCGGAGCCGGGGTTCGTCAAAGAGGTCGCACACCTGAATGCCCGTTTTGGCGTATTTGTCGGAGTAGAAGGGGGCGATGCCGCTCTTGGTGGAGCCGAAGGCCCTGCCGCCCAGGCGGGCCTCCTCATAGGTGTCCTGGAGGATGTGGTAGGGCATAAGCAGCTGGGCCCGGTCGGAGACGATCAGCTTGGGCTCGGGCACTCCCTGGGCCTCAATCTGCTCCAGCTCGTCCGCCAGCTTGGCGATGTCCAGGGCCACGCCGTTGCCGATGACGTTGGTGACATGTGGGTAAAAGATACCAGAGGGGAGGGTGTGCAGGGCGAAGCGGCCATAGTCATTGATGATGGTGTGGCCGGCGTTGGCCCCGCCCTGAAAGCGGATGACCACGTCGGACTGCTTGGCCAGCATGTCGGTGACTTTGCCCTTGCCCTCGTCGCCCCAGTTGGCGCCTACGATTGCTTTTACCATATTTGCTGCCTCCGGGGACCGGGATTCGCAGCCAAATCAGGGTCTGCCTTTTCCGGCCCCCCGTAACGGGGGTATTATACCCCTTTTTGTTCAGGGTTGCAAGGAGAAAATAGCCGCGTTCCAATGGCGGCTTCTGTCATCCGGGCCCCGTTCCGCATAGGATAGGGCAGAGGCCGGGCCCCCGGAGGGGTTCGGCCTGGGAGGTATTCTACAATGCAAGCAACAGGAACCTTGAGCGTCCGGGTATATACGTCCCAGGCGCAGATACCCCTGGAGGGGGCCACTGTGGTGGTGGCCGTCCCGGGGGAGGGGGGAAAGCGGAAGCTGCTCTCCCTGCAATATACCAACAGCAGCGGAAAGATACGCCCGGTGGAGATCGACGCCCCCGCCCTAGGGGAGAGCACCTCCCCCGGCGGCCTGCCGGGAGACGGCGCTCCCTTTGCCCTGTGTGATGTGTGGGCGGAGCAGCAGGGCTACGCCATGCTCCAGATGGAAAACGTCCAGGTCTTCCCCGGGGTGGAGACCATGCAGGACATGGAGCTGGTCCCCCTGCCCCTGGGGCTGTGCAGCCTTCAGCAGCGGGATGAGCGGAACATCACCGCCCAGGACCTGTGAGGCGGCGCCATGGTAAACATCCTTCCATATGTGCCCCGCACCATTACAGTGCACCTGGGCCTGCCCAACCAGTGGGCGGAAAATGTCACCGTCTCCTTTCCGGACTATGTGAAAAATGTGGCGTCCAGCGAGATCTATCCCACCTGGGAGCCCGCCGCCATCCGGGCCAACATCCTGGCCATCATCTCCTTCGCCCTGAACCGGGTATACACCGAGTTTTACCCCAGTCAGGGCTACGACTTTCAGATCACCTCTACCACCCAGTATGACCAGAAGTTCATCCGGGGGCGGAACATCTTTGAGAACATCAGCCAGGTGGTGGACGAGATTTTCAACGACTATATCCGCCGCCAGGGCTTTGTGGAGCCTCTGGCCGCCAAGTTCTGCAACGGCACCACCTCCAAGTGCGCCGGCCTGTCCCAGTGGGGCAGCCAGGAGCTGGCCCAGGAGGGGGCCAACTCCGTGGACATCCTGCGCCACTACTACGGGGATGACATCGAGCTGGTGGTGGACGCCCCCATTCAGGACATCGCCGCCTCCTACCCCGGCACCCCGCTTCGCCTGGGCTCCGCAGGACAGGATGTGGTGATTGTCCAGGCCATGCTCAACCGGATATCCCAGAACTACCCGGCCATCCCCAAAATTTCTCCTGCCACCGGCGCCTTTGGGGAGGACACCCAGGACGCGGTCATCACATTCCAGCGCATTTTCAATCTGGCGCCCGACGGCGTTGTGGGCAAGGCTACCTGGTACAAGCTGATATACATCCACTCCGGAATCCTTCAGCTGGCCGAACTGGTGAGCCAGGGACAGACCTTCTACGCCGTCCGGTTCCAGTTTCCCGGCACCCTGGCAGAGGGGGACAGGGGCGGCGAGGTGGAGGTTTTGCAGTATATGCTGGCCATGCTGGCCCAGTTTGACAATGCCCTCCCCGCTCCGGCCATGGACGGCGTCTTTGGCCCCAATACCACTCTGTCGGTACGCTCCTACCAGCAGCTGGTGGGCCTCACTCCCACCGGAGTGGCGGACGAGCGGACCTGGAACTCCATCTATGACCATTTTGTCCAGGCGGACGCGTTCCTCCGCCGTTATGAGGCGCAGCAGCCGAAGGAGGTGAGCCTATGAACGGCAATCAGAGCCGGGAGCTGTTGGAGCGGGAGATGCTGGCCAATCCGGTGAAGAGCTTGCAGTATATGCTGGGGCAGCTGTCAAAGGTCTACAAGTTCCTGCCCCAGCTGGCGGCAGACGGCGTCTATGGCGAGCGGACCCTGGAGGCGGTGATGCTCTTTCAGAAGGAGGCGGGCCTGCCCGTCACCGGGACGGTGGACCAGGCCACCTGGGACGCCATCCGAAACTGCTGGCTGGAGCAGCGGGCCAGGACCAGCTACTCTCGGGCCACCCGGATTTTCCCCTCCGAGGGTATCCAGGTGAAGGAGGGGGAGACCAAAGAGTATCTGATCGTGCCCCAGACCATGTTCAACATTCTGGCCAAACAGTTTGAGGGCATTACCCCCTGTGAGGCGGACGGGTGCAACGGCCCCGCGTCGGCGGGCAACATCCGCTGGATTCAGAAGGCCGCCGGCCTGCCCCAGACGGGCTGTATGGACACCGCCACCTGGGATGCTCTGTCCCATCTCTACGAAATCTTTGTGGTCCAGGACCCCGACTGCCAGCCCGCCTTTACCGGAGGCTGGGGATAAAAAACAGCGCCGCCCGCCCCATATGGGGCGGGCGGTCCGCGTTTACAGGGATGCGCTGGGCAGGTTGTCCACAAAGGCGCGCAGCTGAGACTGGCTGGTCATCTGGCCCAGCTGGAGCAGGATGGCGTTTCGCTGCTCCGGTGTACAGCGGTCGTAGTAGGCGGCCGCCTGGGGATTTTTTTGCAGCAGCTCGCCGAAGGTCACCGCCGCATTCATGTTCAGATCCATATGATCACCTCAGCCTCAGTATGTCCCCCTTTTTAATAAGTATGCGTGCAGACCTCCAGAATCTTGGCCTGAATGGCCTTCAGGTCCTCAAAGGTCTCGGGGCGGCGGCGGGGGTCCCGGAGGATGGCGGCGGGGTGGAACAGGGCGGTCATCCAAACGCCGTTTTTCTCAAACCACTGGCCATGCTCCCGGGTGATCTTAAAGTCCTCCTTAATCAGCTTGCAGGCGGCGATTCTCCCCAGACAGATGATGATCTTGGGACGGATCAGCGCAGTCTGGCTGCGGAGATAGTCGATGCACGCCTCCTGCTCGGTGTTCAGGGGGTCCCGGTTCTGGGGCGGGCGGCACTTGACCATGTTGGCGATGTACACGTTCTTTTCCCGGCTCAGGTCGATCATCTCCAGCATGTCGTCCAGCAGCTTGCCCCCCCGGCCCACGAAGGGCTTGCCCTGGAGGTCCTCGTTTTCGCCGGGGCCCTCGCCGATGCACATGACCTCCGCGTCCCGGGGTCCGGCGCCAAAGACCACGTTGTGCCGGGTGTCCGCCAGGGCGCACTTCTGGCAGGACAGGCAGGCCTGTTCCAGCTCCGCCCAGTTGTTGTAAAGCATAGTGTTACCTCCGATCTGTTTTTTGGGGCTCGACATTCGACAATATCATCACCAATATACCATATTATGATCCGCCAGGAAAGGACTTTTTGACGGAAGGATGGGACGAAAAAAATTATTTTGAACTTTTTTACCATTTTCCCAGGGAAAGGATGGACGGAAACCTTTTCAATGGGACACAAGATGTAGATGGGGACAGGAAAGACATCGCACATATCTTGTGCGCCCTCTTGGAAAAACCGGGCCCCGCAGAAGAATAGAACATGCGTTTTTGACGCAAAAAACGCAAGTTTTTGATAGAAATACCAGTCTTTCAGACAAAATCGTCAGAAAAAACCTCTTGATTTTTATGTCAACAGGAGCTATACTGGAGGAGCTGAGTGGAGCAAAGTGGGGGAAAATCCCTGATATCAGCGTCAAGTGGGGGAGAGGTGAGGGACAGTGACCGGCACATACGAGCACAGCATCGACGCCAAGGGCCGGCTGTTTATCCCCGCCAAGCTCCGGGAGGAGCTGGGTACCGCCTTCTACCTGGCCATGGGCGTGGACGCCTGCCTGGCCATCTACCCCCAGTCCACCTGGGACCGCTTCACTGAAAAATTCGCCTCCCTGCCCATGAGCCAGTCCAAAGGGATGCGCCGCCTCTTTGCCAACGCCGCCAAGTGTGAGCCGGACAGCCAGGGCCGCATTGTCATCCCCCAGAAGCTGCGGAAGTACGCAGGGCTGGAGAAGGAGGCCGTGATCATCGGCGTCCACGACCGGGCGGAAATCTGGTCCGCCGAGGCCTGGAACGCCCAGGAGGAGGAAGAGATGACCCCCGAGATGATGGCCGCCTGCATGGCGGAGCTGGGGTTCTGATATGAGTGAGTTTATCCACCGCCCCGTCCTGCTGGACGAGTGCATCGGGGCGCTGAACATCCGCCCTGACGGGACCTATCTGGACGGCACCCTGGGCCGGGCGGGCCACAGCGGGCAGATTGTCCGCCGGTTGACCACCGGCCGCCTCATCTGCGTGGACCGGGACCAGGCGGCCCTGGACGCCGCCCGGGAGCGGCTGGCCCCCTGGCTGGACCGGGTGGAGCTGGTCCACAGCAACTTTGACCGGGTGGACGAGATTTTGGACAGGCTGTCCCTGTCCGGTGTGGACGGGATGCTCTTTGATTTAGGCGTCTCCTCCCCCCAGCTGGACGACGGCAGCCGGGGCTTCTCCTATATGGCGGACGCACCCCTGGACATGAGAATGGACCGGGAAGAGGGCCTTACTGCCGCCGGTGTGGTGAATACCTGGCCCCAGGAGGAGCTGAGGCGGGTCATCGCCCAGTACGGTGAGGAGCGCTACGCCCCCCAGATCGCCGGGGCCATTGTCCGCCGCAGGGAGGACAAGCCCATCGCCACCACCCTGGAGCTGGTGGAGGTCATCAAAAGCGCCATGCCGGGAAAAGCCCTGCGGGAGAAGCAGCACCCCGCCAAGCGCACCTTCCAGGCCATCCGCATCGCCGTCAACGACGAGCTGGCCTCGGTGGAGCGGATGCTCCGGAGGGCCGTCCCCCGGCTGAACCGTGGCGGGCGGCTGGCGGTGATTACCTTCCACTCCCTGGAGGACCGCATCGTCAAGACCGGCCTGGCCGGCTTTGCAAAGGGCTGTACCTGTCCGCCGGATTTCCCCGTATGCGTCTGCGGAAAGACCCCGGATATCCGGTTGGTGAATAAGAAACCCATTGTCCCCAGCGAACAGGAGATTCAGGAGAATCCCCGGGCCCGCAGCGCCAAGCTGCGGGTGGCAGAGAAGTTGTAGCGGTTTTCTTGTGGGACCCGGCCCCTTGGCCGGGTCATCTGAAAGAATAAAATGGCCCGCCGAGGGCGGCGGGCCCCACAGAGAAGTTGTAAAGGAGAACACTCCATGGCCAAGTACCGCCGCCGTAATACAACTGAATACCGCACCTACGGCAGCGTGGCCTACGCCCCGGCCTATGACGGCTCCGCCGTCCGGGCCCCCCGGCGGGAGGAGGAGCTGCGGCGGGCCCCGGCCCCCTATCCCAGAAGGCGGCAGCAGGTCCGCAAGCGGGAGCGGGCCAAGGTGGAGGTCCGCCCGGCGGGAGCGGTGGCCCCCTTTGCGGTGATCGGCTTTTTGGCGGTGGCCCTGTTCGCCGCCATGCTGGTGACCAGCTACGCCCAGCTGACAGTGGCCAACGACGAGATGGTCTCCCTGCGCCGGGAGCTGTCCACACTGAAGAGCGACAACGCCGCCCTTACCGCCCAGTACGAGCGGGTCTTTGACCTGGCCACCATCCAGGCGGCGGTGGGCGAGACCATGGTGCGGCCCACCAACGACCAGGTGGTGTATATCGACCTGTCCGAGCCGGATACCGTCACCGTTTACAAGGAGGCGGGCCCCTCTCCGCTGCGTTCCCTGATGGACGGGGTGGGCGACGTGTTCGGGAGCATTCTGGAATATTTCCGCTAAAGCCCTCATAAGGTAGCATCGGGCCTATATAGAGAAATTTGGGCGCAAGAAAGTGGCTTTCTTGCGCCCTTTGACCGCAAAGGGGGATCACATGTCAGTCAACAGATCCACAAACAGAGCAAGAAACCGGTCCGGGCGGGCCCCGGCTTCCAAATCCGCCGGCCGAAGCCGGTATGAGCAGGGGCTCAGCTGGGCGGGCGCGCCCACCAGCGCCACCCGGGGCAGCCACTCCAAGCGGTCGATCCTCCGGCGGACCTTGGTGCTGATGGTGGTGTGCGGCATTCTGATGTTCATTCCCCTGGGCTGGAAGCTGTATGACATCGCCATCCTCCACCACGACGAGTATCAGAAGCGGGCCACCCAGCAGCAGACGCTGAGCTTTTCCATCTCCGCCCAGCGGGGCAACATCTACGACCGGAACGGCAATTTGATGGCCATGTCCGCCACGGTCTACAAGCTGATCCTGTCCCCCCGGGACCTGATGAACAGCGTGCCCAAGAAGGACAAAGAGGGCAATGAGGTGCCCCAGGAGGTCCGGGAGGCCAGCATAGCCCTGCGCCAGGAGCAGATGGTGACGGAGCTGATGACCCTGTTTCCGGAGCTGGACCGGGAGCGGGTAAACAAGCAGGTCCACAACACCGCCAGCGCCTACTGGGAGGTGAAGACCGGCATCGAGGAGGAAGACGCTGAGCCTCTGCGGGAGTATCTGGCCGAGCACAAGACCGCCTCCTACCTGTACCTTATTCCGGACACCAAGCGCTACTACCCCTACTCCAGCCTGGCCGCCCAGGCCCTGGGCTTTGTCAACGCCAACGGTGGGGCCTACGGCATCGAGGCGGTATATAACGACGTGCTGGAGGGCACCCCCGGCCGGGTGATGACCAACAAGACCGCCGGCGGCACCGAGCGGTTTAACACCTACGCCGAGTATGTAGACGCGGTGGACGGCTGCGACCTGACCCTCACCATCGACGCCACCATCCAGTCCTACCTGGAGAAAACCCTAGATGAGGGCATCAAAAAATATGACATTCAGGACGGGGCCTTCGCCATCGCCATGGACCCAAACACCGGTGCCATCCTGGGCATCGCCAGCTCCCCGGACTTCGACCCCAACAGCTATTCTACGGTGATTAACGAGGACCTTCTCGCCCAGATGGAGCAGTCAAAAGAGGAAATCTATGAGCAGCTAAAGGCGGCCAACACAGAAAACCTCACCGACAGCGAGCTGATGGCCAAGGCGGAGAGCCAGGCCGTCTCCAACGCCCGGAACACCCAGTGGCGCAGCCGGGCCATCGACTCCCGGTATGAGCCGGGCTCCGTGTTCAAGGCGGTGGTGCTGGCCGCCGCCCTGGAGGAGGGGGTGGTCAGCGAGAGCGACCACTTCTTCTGCTCCGGAGAGGCCAAGGTGGCCGACCGGGTGATCCACTGCTCCAATCGAAACGGCCACAAGGACCAGGACCTGGCCAAGGCGGTGGGCAACTCCTGCAACCCCGCCTTTATGGAGATCGGCCAGCGGCTGGGCAAGGATCGGTTTTATCAGTACTTCGAGGCCTTCGGCCTGATGGAGAGCACCGGCGTCGACCTGCCCGGCGAGGCCAGCCTGAAAAACGCCATTTGGCCCAAGGAGAAGATGGGCCAGGTAGAGCTGGCCACCGCCTCCTTTGGCCAGCGCTTTGAGATCACCCCCCTGCAGATGATCTGCGCCTTCTCCGCCGTCATCAACGGGGGCAACCTGGTAAAGCCCTATGTGGTCCAGTCCATCAGCACTCAGGACGGCACCGTCATCCAGAATACCCAGACGGAGGTGGTCCGCCAGGTCATCAGTGCCGAGACCAGCCAGCGGGCCGCCGACATCTTGGAGATGGTGGTATCCCAGGGCACCGGCAAGAACGCCTACGTGGCGGGCTACCGCATCGGGGGAAAAACCGGCTCTTCCGAGGTGCGGACCGAGCAGGACCACACCTTGGTCTCCTTCATGGGCTACGCCCCCGCCGATGACCCCCAGGTGATTGTCCTGCTGGGGTATGACCGGCCTCTCCCCGCCCAACTGGGCGTTCACTGCAACACCATCGCCGACGGCACCTACATCAGCGGCGGCAACATGGCCGCCCCCATGGCCGGTCCCCTCATCGCCGAAATTCTGGACTACATGGGCATCGAGAAGGTGTACAGCGCCGACGAATCCGCCGCCGTGGACGTGTCCATGCCCAAGGTGACGGGCATATCCCTGGCCGACGCCAAAAAGGAGCTGGAGAAGAAAAACCTGAAATGCCGCACCATCGGTGAGGGGGATACCGTCTCCCGCCAGGTCCCCGCCGCCAAAACCAGTATCCCCGGCGGCTCCACCGTCATCCTCTACTTGGGCGACGCCGTTCCGGAGGAGTCCGCCGCCGTCCCCGATGTCACCGGTATGACCTATGAGGGGGCCAAGAGCGCCCTGGAGAAGGCCGGCTTCTTCATGCGGGCCTCGGGCGTCTCCACCTACTACAGCAACACCACCACCGCCGAGGGCCAGAGCGTGGACGGCGGCAATGTGGCCGCCATTGGCACCGTGGTGGATGTCCACTTCTACAACGTAGTGGAGGACGGCCGGGCGGGATAGGCCAGCCGTTGTCACGCCTCGGTCCCCTCGCGGCCGGGTCGCTTTTGCTCCGACTCGGAATACAAACAGACCCGCGTCGCGGTTCTTGGTTTGTATTCCGCGCTCCGTTCCAAGCTCCCCTGCTCGGGGATTCGGCGCTTCCTATATAGAATAAAACCGCCCTTTGAGGGGTGACACCATGACATTGCGCCAGCTTTTGACCGGCGTCCCCCTCACGGGGGGAAGCCTGGACTTGGATATGGAAATTTCTTCCATATCCTACGACACCAGAACCCTGGAGCCGGGAGCCCTTTTCGTGGCTCTGCCGGGTGACAAGACCGACGGCCACCTGTATATGGGGGCCGCCGTGGAGAAGGGGGCCGCCGCCGTTTTGTGTGAGCGGGCCCCGGAGGAGCCCGGCCCCTGGCTGGCCACAGAGGACAGCCGGCTGGCCCTGGCCCTGGTTTCGGCCAACTGGTTTGGCCGTCCCGGAGACCGGATGTCCCTGACCGCCGTCACCGGCACCAACGGCAAAACCACCACCACAAGCCTGCTCAAGGAGCTGCTGGAGCGGGCGGGGGGAGCCAAGGTGGGACTCATCGGCACCAACCGGAACATGATCGGAGACCGGGAGCTGCCCGCCCACCGCACCACCCCGGAGAGCTATGAGCTCCAGGCCCTCCTGCGGCAGATGGCCGACGAGGGCTGCACCCACGTAGTGCTGGAGGCCTCCTCCCACGCCCTGGTCCAGCACCGGACGGCGGGGCTGACCTTCGACACGGCGGTGTTCACCAATCTGACCCAGGACCACCTGGACTACCACCGCACCATGGAAGCCTACCGGGAGGCCAAGGGGCTGCTGTTTCGCCAATGCAGGAGAGCCGTCCTCAACCTGGACGACGGGGCGGGGCGGTGGTATCGGGAGCGGGTGGACTGCCCTGTGTTCACCTACTCAGAGAACAAGACCGGGGCGGACCTGTCTGCCAAGAACATCCGCCTGTTCCCCGGACATGTGGAGTTCGAGGCTCTCACCCAGGGGGACTTGGCCCATATCCATCTGCCCATCCCCGGGGGGTTTTCCATCTACAACGCTCTGGCCGCCCTGTCCGCCGGGCTGTGCCTGGGGCTGGAGCTGGAAAGTATGGCCGCTGTCATGCCCAATCTCCACGGGGTGAAGGGGAGGGTGGAGGTGGTGCCCGTTCCAAGGGCCTACACCGTCATCATCGACTACGCCCACACCCCCAACGCCCTGGAGAACATCCTCACCACCGCCCGGGACTTTACGGCGGGGCGGCTGATCTGCCTCTTCGGCTGCGGCGGGGACCGGGACCGGACCAAGCGGCCCATTATGGGGGCCATTGCCGCTGAGCTGGCCGACCTGGCGGTGGTCACCTCCGACAACCCCCGCACCGAGGACCCCCAGGCCATCATAGACGGCATCCTGGCCGGTATGGGGGAGGGGACCGCCGCCCTCCATGTGGAACCGGACCGGCAGAAAGCCATCGCCTGGGCCCTGGAGCAGGGAAAGCCGGGGGACGTGATTGTCCTGGCGGGCAAGGGACACGAGACCTACCAGGAGATCGGCGCCGTCCAATACCATCTGGACGAGCGGGAGGTGGTGGCGGAGTATTTCCGCTCCCTGGGTGGCCGACAAGAAAGGACTGGAAAAGTTCCCGCGGATGTGGTATGATGTTTTGTCCTTGTGTGCTTCAAAAGAGAAATAACCGGGAGGGTTCCAGATATGACATACATCCTCAGCTTTATTATCGCCTTTGGCGTGGCGGCCATCGTGGGCCAGCTGCTCATCCCCCTGCTGCGGCGGCTGAAGGCCGGGCAGTCCATCCGGGCGGACGGCCCCACCTGGCACATGGCCAAGCAGGGCACCCCCACCATGGGCGGCATCATGTTCATCCTGGCCATCGGCGCGGCCTGCGTGGTGGCCGGGTGGGAGGATATCCGGCAGGGGAACTATAACCATCTGTATGTCTTTCTCTTCGCCCTGGTCTTTGGCGTCATCGGCATGATTGACGACTTTCAGAAGCTGCGCCACCACGCCAACGAGGGGCTGACGGCGGCACAGAAGTTTCTGCTCCAGCTGGCGGCGGCCATTGTCTTTACGGTGCTCATGCGGCGGCAGGGCTATCTGACCCCCAACCTGTTTATCCCGTTCTTCAACGTGACCATCCCCCTGCCCTGGGTGGTGTATATGGTCTTCGCCGCCTTTGTTATGGTGGGAACGGTGAACGCCGTCAACCTCACCGACGGCATCGACGGCCTGGCCACCGGCGTGACCATCCCTGTGGCCCTGTTCTACATGGCCGCCTCCGCCTGGTTCGGGCGGAACGATCTGGCTGTTCTGTCCGCCGCCCTGGCGGGAGGACTGGCCGCCTTTCTGATCTACAACTTCCACCCGGCCAAGGTGTTTATGGGGGACACCGGTTCCCTGTTTTTGGGGGGGATGGTGTGCGGCCTGGCCTTCGCCCTAGATATTCCTCTGGTCATCCCCGTGATCGGCCTGGTCTATGTGGCCGAGGTGCTGTCGGACATTATCCAGGTGGTCTACTTCAAAAAGACCCACGGCAAACGTTTCTTCCGTATGGCCCCCCTCCACCACCATCTGGAGATGGGCGGCTGGAGCGAGACCAAGCTGTTCTGCGTCTTCTCCGGTGTCACCCTGGCCCTGTGCTGCCTGGGCTTCTTAGGGGTGATGTATCGGTATCCCATGTGATTTTACCCTGTGGGACCCGCCCCCCCTGGACGGGTCAGCTTCAAAATCATCGATGGCCCGCCGAGGGCGGCGGGCCCCACAATGAAGTTTGACCGCAGCAAAGAAAGGAGGCCCGATCCTTGGCCCGTAAAGCAAAACGTGACCTTACCATGGATGAGCAGCTGGCCCGGGGGCCGCTGGACCTGCCCTTTCTCATGCTGGTGCTCTTTCTGCTGGGCATCGGACTGGTGATGCTCTTTTCCGCCTCCTACTACACCGCCTACCGGGACTCCTCCCGCCCGGTGCTCAACAACCCTTATTTTTACATCCTCCGTCAGGCGGGCTACGCGGGGGCGGGGCTGGTGGTCATGTACGTGGTCTCCCGCTTTGACTACGGCTACTTCCGCCTGCTGGTAAAGCCCCTGCTGGCGGTGTCCATTATCCTGCTGATTATCTGCTATATCCCCGGCCTGAACGCGCCCATCAAGGGCGTGCGCCGCTGGCTAAGGATGTTCATCTTCTTCGGCCCCACCTATCAGCCCTCGGAGATTGCCAAGGTGGCGGTGGTGCTCTACTTTTCCGCCCGGCTGTCTATGCGTGACCGGGAGAAGAAGCGCCGCTTCACCAAGCGCACCAGACTGGGCCGTACCCTGAACTGGATGGAGCGCATCGGCCTTCTGGAGCTGGTGCCCTACGGCCTGGTGCTGGTGGTGGTGCTGGGACTGGTGGCCTTTGAGCGCCATGTGTCCGGGGCGCTGCTGGTGGCCATCGGCGCGGTGGCGGTGCTGTTTGTGTCCGGAATCAGCCTGAAATGGTTCATCGGCGTGGGCGCCGGCGGGGTGGGCCTTGTGGCCCTGATGTATGTGACTACAGATTATGTGAAACGAAAATTTGAAATCTGGCTGCACCCCGAGCTGGTGGACCCCCAGGACGGCGGATATCAGTACTGGCAGGGCGTCTACTCCATCGCCTCCGGGGGGCTGCTGGGCCGGGGGCTGGGCAACAGCAACCAGAAATACGGCTTTGTCCCAGAGCCGGAGAACGACATGATCTTCTCCATCGGAGTGGAGGAACTGGGACTGGTAGGGGCCTATCTTATCCTGCTGCTTTTCGCTCTGCTGATCCTCCGGGGCTACTGGATTGCCCTCCACGCCCGGGATAAGTTTGGAATGCTCACGGTGGTGGGAATCATTACCCTGCTGGCCGCCCAGGTGTTTTTTAACGTGGCCGTGGTCACCGGGCTGGTCCCCAACACCGGCATCTCCCTGCCCTTTTTCAGCTACGGCGGCACCGCCCTGATGATACAACTGGCGGAGATGGGCATTATATTAAGCATTTCACGGCAGATACCAGCCCCCAGGAAGGATTGACTGTGATTCTGTAGGGCGCGACGACCCGGCGCGCCGCAATGGACCATAGGATACAAACGGCGCACCGGGTCGTCGCGCCCTACAAAAGATGCCCGATTTTCAATAACGAGGTGCAGTTATGAACATCTTATTCACCTGCGGCGGCACCGCCGGCCATGTAAACCCAGCGGTGGCCCTGGCCCACGTGTTTCAGGAGAGGCATCCCGGCTGCCGGGTCCTCTTTGTGGGGGCCGACGGCGGCATGGAGAACAAGCTGGTGCCCAAGGAGGGCTACCGCATCCAGACGGTGACCATCACCAACTTCCACCGCTCTCTGGCTCCGGCGGACATTGCCCACAACCTGGGCACCCTGGCCAACATGCACAAGTCCCACAAGCAGGCCAAGGCCATTCTGGACGAGTTCAGGCCCGACCTGGTAGTGGGCACCGGGGGCTATGCCTCCTACCCCGTGGTCAATGAGGCCGCCCACCGGAAAATCCCTACCGCCGTCCACGAGTCCAACGCCGTCCCCGGCCTGACCACCAAAGCCCTGTCCAAGGTGGTGGACCGGGTGATGGTGGGCTTTGAGGAGAGCCGGGAGCACTACGACAACCCGGACAAGGTGGTGGTGACCGGAACCCCCGTCCGGGGGGACTTTTTCAAGTACACCAGGGCGGAGGCCCGGGACAAGCTGGGCTTTGGCGACGACCGGCCCCTGCTGCTGTCCTACTGGGGCTCGCTGGGGGCGGAGGTGATGAACCAGAAGATGGTGGATTTCATCGCCAAGGAGTGCTACGAGGGGGCCCCCTGGCGGCACATCCACGGCGCGGGCCGTGACTACCCCTGGATGCAGGAGGAGCTGCTCCGCCGGGGTTTGAAGCTGGGAGACAACGGCATCGAGGTCCGGGAATATATCTACGACATGCCCCTGGTGATGGCCGCCGCCGACCTGGTGCTCTGCCGGGCGGGGGCCTCCACCATTTCGGAGCTCACCGCCATCGCCAAGCCGGCTGTGCTGGTGCCCTCCCCCAATGTCACCGCCAACCACCAGGAGAAAAACGCCCAGGTGCTGGCTGGCCAGGGGGCGGCAGTCCTCCTGCGGGAGGCCGACTGCGTGGAAAACACGCTCTTTGACAAGGCCGCCCTGCTGCTCAACGCCCGGGACCGCCGGGAGGGGATGGAGAGAGCGCTCCGGTCCATGGCGGTGCCCAATGCGGCGGAGAAAATTTATGAGACTTTGCGGGAGATTATGAAATAACCAAATTTCCCTTTCCGGCATAGGATAGCCCAGATTCCAATGATTTGGAGGGCTGTCCCATGAGCTGTTATGAAATTACGGGCGGATGCCCCCTGTCCGGCTCTCTGGCCGTCCACGGGGCCAAAAACAGCGTTCTGCCCATTCTGGCCGCCTGCCTGCTTGTCCCCGGGCAGTGCGTGCTCCACAACGTCCCCAACCTGTCCGACGTGTCCGCCACCCTGGACATCCTGCGGCTGCTGGGCTGCCGGGCAGACCGGGAGGGGGACACCGTCACCGTTGATGCCTCTGCCCTGAGCCGGTCCGATATCCCCGAGCACCTGATGCGGGAGATGCGGTCGTCGGTGATCTTTCTGGGGGCGCTGCTGGCCCGGCTGGGGAGGGCGGAACTGTCCTACCCCGGCGGGTGTGAGCTGGGTCCCCGGCCCATCGACCTGCACCTGTCCGCCCTGCGGGCCCTGGGGGCCGCCATCCTGGAGGAGCAGGGGGCTCTGGTCTGTGAGGGCGGGCGCCTCCAGGGGCGGGAGCTCTGCCTGTCCATCCCCAGCGTGGGGGCCACCGAGAACGCCATGCTGGCCGCCTGCGGCTGTCCCGGCTTGACCACCATCATCGGGGCTGCCCAGGAGCCGGAGATCGTGGACCTGCAGGAGTTCCTCCGGGCCGCCGGAGTCCAGGTGTCGGGGGCGGGCACGCCGGCCGTCTTTGTCCGGGGCGGGACGCCCCTCCGCCCGGCGGAGTACCGGGTGATGGGAGACCGGATTGCCGCCGCTACATACCTGTGCGGAGCCGCCGCCGCCACGGGAGAGGTGGAGATTACCGGCGTGAACCCGGACACCCTCACAGCCGTTCTCGTCTGTCTGGAGGAGGCGGGCTGCACCCTGCATACCGGCCCGGACCGCATGGTTCTGGCCTGTTCCGCCCCGCTGAAGGGCATCGCCCCGGTGCGCACCGCCCCCTATCCCGGCTTTCCCACCGACGCCCAGGCCATCCTCATGGCCGCCCTGGCCGGGGGAGAGGGGGCCACCCTCTTTGTGGAAAACATCTTCGACAGCCGCTACCGCCATGTGGATGAGCTGCGCCGCATGGGTGCGGATATCCAGCTGGCAGGCCGGGCGGCTATGGTGTCGGGGGTGGGCAGGCTCCATGGAGCCGCCGTCCGCAGTACCGACCTGCGGGGGGGAGCCGCCCTGGTGGTGGCCGCCCTGGGGGCTGAGGGGACCACCCAGGTCTCGGAGCTGCACCATATCCGCCGGGGCTATCAGGAACTGGACAGGAACCTGCGGGCCCTGGGTGCGGACATTAGAGAAATACCGTAAGGAGACCACCATGCCGAGATACAGCCACCGCAGCAGAACACGCAGGCGAAACAGAGGCCGGTTCGGGCCGCTGTTCAAGCTGCTGTGCGTCATTGCGGTCATCGTGGCGCTGACGGTGGGAGCCACGGTGTTTTTCCGGGTGGAGCAGGTGACGGTGACGGGCAACCGGCGCTATACCCAGGAGGAGATCATCGCCGCCTCGGGCATCGAGCTGGACGACAACCTGTACAGCCTGAACAAGGTGCGCATCGACCGGAACATCCGCACCACCCTGCCTTACATCGGGGAGCTGACCATCAACCGGGCCCTGCCCAGCACCATTGTAATCACCGTCACCGAGTGGGAGGCGGTGGCCCAGGTGACCGTCCCCGACCCGGAGCGGGTGTCCGCCCTCCAGCAGGAGCGGCTGGAGGAGGACCCCAAGGCGGAGCCAATCCAGACTGCCAGGGAGCCCTGGCTCATCAGTGTGAAGGGCAAGCTGCTGGAGCCCGCCCCGGCCAACGCCCAGGCCATTGCCGTGACCGGCCTGATTCCCCTGGCGCCCCAGGCGGGCAGTCTGCTGGAGGTGCCGGAGGAGGAGACCCTCCAGCTGGCGGCCCTCACCGGCCTGCTGGCGGCGCTGGAGGCCAGGGAGATGCTGATGGAGGTGACCTCCATCCGTCTGGAGTCCACTTATCTGGTGGCCCGGTATGCCGGGCGCTTTGACGTGAAGATGAAGCTGAACGCCGATTTCGACTACGACGTGCGGCTGATGCGGAGTGTGCGGCAGCAGATGGAGGCCAGGGAGGGCGAGGAGGTGGCGGGGACCATCGACCTGACCCAGGAGCACCAGAGCGCGGTGTTCTCCCCGGAGGAGAACAGTCAGGGCGCTCCATGAAAAATTTGGAAACATACGTCGATGCGCGATTTCCTCTTGACCTGGGGGGAAAACTGCGTTACAATGAAGCATAATATGTCCAAAACCTGGGACCTCCCACAAAATGATGCTGCGGGACCCCACTTTACATAGGAGGAAGAACAATGGCGTTTGGATTGGATATGGGCCCCGAGAGCGTGGTCAGCATTAAGGTGATCGGTGTGGGCGGAGGCGGCAATAATGTGGTCAACCGTATGGTGCGCAGCGGAACCAAGGGCGTGGATTTCATTGCCGTGAACACGGATAAGCAGGCGCTGGAGGCCTCCAGCGCTACCATTAAAATCCAGATCGGCGAGAAGCTGACCAACGGCCAGGGCGCCGGGGCCGACCCGGAGGTGGGCCGCAAGTCCGCCGAGGAGAACCGCAAGCAGATTTCCGAGGTGCTGGAGGGCACCGACATGGTGTTCATCACTGCCGGCATGGGGGGCGGTACCGGCACCGGAGCGGCCCCCATCGTGGCCGACATCGCCAAGGAGCAGGGCATCCTCACCGTGGGCGTGGTCACCAAGCCCTTCCGGTTTGAGGGCGCGCAGCGTATGAGAAAGGCGGAGGCCGGCATCGCGGAACTGCGGGCCAAGGTGGACTCCCTGGTCATCATCCCCAATGAGCGGCTGAAGCTGGCCAGCGACCAGAAGATTACCCTGGCCAACGCCTTTGAAATTGCCGACGACGTGCTCCAGCAGGCGGTCCAGTCCATCTCCGACCTGATTAAGAACACCGGCTTTATCAACCAGGACTTTGCCGATGTGTCCGCCGTGATGAAAGACGCCGGCCGGGCCCATATGGGCGTGGGCCGGGCCGCCGGCAAAAACAAGGCAGAGGAGGCCGCCAAGATGGCCATCTCCAGCCCCCTGCTGGAGACCTCCATCAACGGCGCCCGGGGCGTGCTCATCAACGTCACCGGCTCCATGGACATCGGGCTGGAGGAGGTGGAGACCGCCGCCAATCTGGTGCAGGAGGCCGCTTATCCCGACGCCAACATCATTTTCGGCGCCGCCTTTGACGAGAGCCTGGAGGATGAAATCCGGGTGACCGTCATTGCCACCGGCTTTGAGGAGAACCAATCCATCCCCTTCCCCCACCAGAAGGAGGAGCCCGCCCCTGCCGCCCCTGCGGCGGAGGAGAACGCCCCCGCCGGGGAGGAGGCCCCCGCCGCCGAACAGCCCGCCGCTCCCGCCGAGCCTGAGGCCCCCAAGCCCGCCGTCAACGACGACGATTGGGATATCCTGGAGAAGATTTTCAGCAAGAAGAGATAAGCTTTAACCGCCCTGCCTGACGGCAGGGCGGTTTTTCATAGAAACAGCGCCAGAATGGATGTCATAATCCCGCAGACGCAGATGGCGATGGAGCTCATGGCCCCCTGGACCTGGCCAATCTCCATGGCCCGGGTGGTGCCCAGGGCGTGGGAGCAGGCCCCGATGGCCAGCCCCTCCGCCACGGGCTCGGTGATGCGGAACCGCTTTGCGAACAGGGGGGCGAACACCGCTCCGGTGAGGCCGGCCACCATCACGGCGGCGGCGGCGATACCGGCCACACCTCCGTGGCTCTCGGCGATGCCCATGGCGATGGCGGTGGTGACGCTTTTGGGCAGGAGGGAGGCGGTGAGGGCCTGGTCCACGTGAAAGACCCTGCATAGTGCCAGGATGCTGCCCACGCTGGTGAGGCTGCCCGCCAGACAGCCCGCCAGAACCGGGAGAAAGTTTTCCTTGAGGATGGTCCGCTGGTTGTAGATGTTCAGGGCCAGCACCGCAGTGACGGGGCCCAGCATCAGCTTCACAAAGTCGCCGCCGATGGCGTAGGTCTCATAGGGGATGCCGAAGACGGACAGCCCGGCCAGGATGAGGGCCACGGCGATGAGCAGGGGGTTGCACAGCAGCAACCCTGTTTTTTTCTGGACCCAGCAGCCAAAGCACCAGGCGGCGGCGGAGAGGGTCAGCCCGAAGAAGGGGGAGGACAGCAGGGCGTCAGGCACGTTTTTCTGCCCCCTTCCCTTTGGCGCGGCGGATGAGAAACTGGACCGTCCGGGCGGTGACGAAATAGACCAGCGGCGTGGTGAGAAAGCTGATGAGCAGGAAGGGGGCCAGCTGGCCCAGAATGGCCGGGGTGTGCTCCATCACCCCCACGCAGGAGGGGAGGAAGAAAAAGGCCATGTTGGCCACCAGAAAGCCGCTGAGCTCCCGGATGTGCTCCGGTTTGAGGGCCCCGGTGAACAGCAGCAGCATCAGCAGCAGCAGAGCGATGACGCTGGCCGGGAAGGCCACCGGAATCAGGGCCGCGACGCCCTCGGAGACCAGGCAGACGCCGAAAATAATGGCCGCCTGTGCCATGATGTTCAAGAAATCACCTCACGCTGTTCCGACCGTCCCACCAGATAGTCCAGGGACACACCGTAGAAATCTGCAATCTGAACCAGGACGGAGGCGGTGGGTTCCCGCTCACCGCGTTCGTAACGGACATAGGTGTTATGGGCAATCCCCATTTCTGCGACGGCGCTTTTTTGAGATAAGTTTCGCTCCTGCCTGAGAGCAAGAAGCCGTTCGGGTAGTTTTGTCACTTTATTGATTTCTCCTCTTGACAAACCCCGTTTGGGGTTGTTATAATGAAAGACAACAAACCCCGTTTGGGGTAGAATGGGGGCATCACAATGGACGACTTGACCCAATGCCTGTACGATTTTTTGCTGGAATGCCGCATGGGAAGTCTGCGGGAGAACAAGGAATACAGGGCGTGTCTTTCCGCCGTGGAGTTACAGGAGGAACAGGTGAAGTCCTTCTTGAACGGGGAGCAGCGAAAGGAGCTGGAGCTCCTTCTGGACCGCGTTGCGGAGCGGGACAGCATCGAGCAGACGCATCTGTTCCAGGCGGTGCTGGAGCTGGTCAGAGAGCTGGGCGCTCTGGTGCGTTAGTCCCAAATCGCCGTGGCAAAGTAGTCCTCGGGGGTCTCCGCCCGGCGGATGAGGCGGGTGGAGCCGTCCTGGCACAGCAGCACCTCGGCGGAGCGCAGCCGGCCGTTGTACTGGTAGCCCATGGCGTGGCCGTGGGCGCCGGTGTCGTGGATGACCAGCAGGTCGCCGGTGTGAATTTCGGGCAGCATCCGGTCCACGGCGAACTTGTCGGAGTTTTCGCACAGCGAGCCGGTCACGTCGTACTTGTGGCCGCAGGGGGCGTCCTCTTTCCCCATGACGGTGATATGGTGGTAGGCCCCGTAGATGGCGGGGCGCATGAGGTTGGCGGCGCAGGCGTCCACCCCGATATACTCCTTGTGAATGTGCTTCTGGTGGAGCACTTTTGTCACCAGATGGCCGTAGGGGGCCAGCATGAACCGGCCCAGCTCAGTGCAGATGGCCACGTCTCCCATCCCGGCGGGAACCAAAATCTCTTCGTAGGCCCGGCGTACCCCCTCGCCGATGACCGCGATGTCGTTGGCGGGCTGGTCCGGGCGGTAGGGCACCCCCACGCCGCCGGACAGGTTGATGAAGGTGATGTGGGCCCCCGTCTCGTTTTTCAGCTCCACGGCAGTTTGAAAGAGGATGGCCGCCAGGGCGGGGTAGTAGTCATTGGACAGGGTGTTGGAGGCCAAAAAGGCGTGGATGCCGAACTCCTCCGCCCCCAGCTCCCGCAGACGCCGAAAGGCCTCGGTCATCTGGGGCCGGGTGAGGCCGTACTTGGCGTCACCGGGGTTGTCCATCACCTGGAAGCCCTCTTTGCTCTCCCCCAGGGTGAAGGTGCCGCCGGGGTTGTACCGGCAGGAGATTTTCTTGGGGATATGGCCGATGGTCTGCTGCAAAAAGTCGATGTGGGTGATGTCGTCCAGGTTGATGGTGGCCCCCAGCTGGTCCGCCAGGACAAACTCCTCCGCCGGGGTGTCGTTGGAGGAGAACATGATCTCATCCCCCTTGAAGCCGCAGCGGCCGGACATCATCAGCTCGGTGAGGGAGGAGCAGTCCACGCCGCAGCCCTCCTCGTGGAGGATTTTCAGGATCTGGGGGTTGGGGGTGGCCTTTACGGCGAAATACTCCCGAAACCCCGGGTTCCAGGAAAAAGCCTTGTACAGCGCCCGGGCGTTTTCCCGGATGCCCCGCTCGTCGTAGAGGTGGAAGGGGGTGGGATAATCCTTGACAATCTCCTGGAGCTGCTCCAGGGTGACAAAAGGTTTTTTCATAGGTGCGGTCAGCTCCTTTTCTGTATATAAGGCAAGAGACAGTCTAACTAATTTGTGTGGATTTGTCAATAAAATCCTTGACAATCCGGGGGTGGAAATGCGATACTGATAGCTGTATTCTGGGAAAGAAAGGATTTTTGTATATGGCCTATTCCAAGGAAGACATTATCCGTATCGTAGAGCAAAGCGGCATTGAATTTATCCGGATGCAGTTCACCGATATTTTCGGCCAGATGAAAAACGTGGCGATTACCGCCTCTCAGGTGGAAAAGGCGGTGAACAACCAGATCATGTTTGACGGCTCCTCCATCGAGGGCTTTACCCGCATCCATGAGTCGGACCAGTGCCTGTATCCCGACCTGAACAGCTTCCAGATCGTCCCCGAAAAGGTGGCGGGGGGCAAGGTGGCCCGTATGTTCTGCGACGTGTATAACACCGACGGCACTCCCTTTGTGGGCGACCCCCGGGGGGTTCTGCGCCGGGTGCTCCGCCGGGCGGAGTCCATGGGCTACGACGTGTTCAACATCGGCCCCGAGCTGGAGTTTTTCCTCTTTGAGACCGACGAGAACGGCCGGGCCACCACCCGCACCAAGGACGAGGCCGCCTACTTCGACCTGGGTCCCCTGGACCACGGCGAGTCCACCCGGCAGGAGATCTGCCTGAACCTGGAGAAGATGGGCTTTGAGATTGAGGCCAGCCACCACGAGTGCGCCGTAGCCCAGCATGAGATCGACTTCAAGTACAACAACGCCCTGGAGGGGGCGGACAAGATTATGACCTTCAAGCTCACCGCCAAGAGCATTGCCCAGAAAAACGGCCTCCACGCCACCTTCATGCCCAAGCCCATCTACGACATCGCTGGCAATGGTATGCACCTGAATATGTCCCTGTTCAAGGACGGAAAGAACGTGTTTTACGACCCCAACGGGGAGCGGGGCCTGTCCAAGACGGCCTACGCCTTCATCGCCGGCCTGCTGGACCACGTCCAGGGTTTTACCGCCGTCACCAACCCCCTGGTCAACTCCTACAAGCGGCTGGGCGCCGGCCACGAGGCCCCCCGATACCGGGCCTGGTCCGCCTCCAACCGCTCCGCCCTCATCCGCATCCCCGCCGCCCGGGGACAGGCCACCCGAGTGGAGCTGCGCTCCCCCGACCCCGCCTGCAACCCCTATCTGGCGGTGGCCGTCTGCCTGGCTGCCGGACTGGACGGCATTGCCCGGGGCCTCACCCCGCCCCCGGAGATCACCGGCGACATCTACGCCATGGACGACCGGACCCGGGAGCAACACGGCATCTACACCCTGCCCGATACCCTGAAGGACGCCCTGGACGAGCTGGAGAAAGACGCCCTCATTCTGGATGTGCTGGGCCAGCATGTGGCCGAGCACTATATCAAGGGCAAGCTGAAGGAGTGGGACGAGTATCAGACCCGGGTGTCCAGCTGGGAGCTGGAGAAGTATCTGGTTATTTATTGATCCCCGCCGGGGACGGCTCAGCCGTCCCCGGTCTTTCTGTGTCCATTCCCGCATAGGCTAAGGCCGAAAGGGGGAATCAGCCATGCGTTTTACCAAAATGGAAGGGCTGGGCAACGACTACATCTACCTCAACTGTCTGGAGGGAGCTCCGGAACGCCTCCCGGAGCTGGCCCGGAGGCTGTCCGACCGTCACTTCGGCGTGGGGGCGGACGGGCTGATCTGCATCAGGCCGGGACGGGGAGGGGACTTCTCCATGGAGATGTACAACGCCGACGGCTCCCGGGGGGCCATGTGCGGCAACGGCATCCGCTGTGTGGGCAAGTACGTCTACGACAAGGGCTTCACCTGCAAGACCTGCCTCACCATCGACACTGACGCCGGTCCCCGGACGCTGGAGCTTCACATCTTGGGCGGCGCGGTGGACGCTGTGACCGTGGATATGGGCCCGGTGCGGGTGTTTCCCGCCGTCACCCTGGAGGCGGAGGGGGAGACCTTTACCGTCGTCCCCGCCGACGCGGGCAACCCCCACGGGGTGATCTTCTGTCCGGACCCGGAGGGGGTGGACCTGGAGCGTTTGGGCCCGGTGCTGGAGTGCCACCCCGCCCTGGGAGAGCGGCGGAACATCGAGTTTGTATCCTGCCCCGACGGGGAGCATCTCACCATCCGGGTGTGGGAGCGGGGGAGCGGCATCACCCTGGCCTGCGGCACCGGGGCCTGCGCCTCCTTCGGGGCTGCCCTGGTGGAAAACCGCTGCGGCACAGCGGTGGAGGCCAGCCTCCCCGGAGGGTGCCTCACCCTGGAAAAGCGGGGGGAGAAGGTCCTCATGACCGGCCCGGCCCGGACGGTCTTTGAGGGAGAAATCCAATTTTAGACAAAAAACTTTCCTTGACAACCGGGGGGGATACCTTTATTATATAAGAATCGTGTCCAGAAGGGGGGTCCGCCGTGGAATACATTACCAGCCGCCAAAATCCTCTGGCGGCCCGCATCAGAAAGCTGAACAGCAGCCGGGCCGCCCGGCGGGAGGCGGGGCTGTTTGTGGGCGAGGGCCCCAAGCTGCTGGAGGAGGCGGTAAAGGCGGGCGTTCGTGTCGATACCGCAGTCACCGCTCAGGGGATTCCGCTTTCCGCTCCGGAGGGGACCCGCCGGGTGGAGGTCCCCCCCGGCCTGCTGAAAAGTCTGTGTGATACCCAGACGCCCCAGGGCGTGCTGTTCCTGGCGGAGATGCCCGATACCGCTCCGCCGGAGCGGCTGGAGGGGGACCGCTGGCTGGTGCTGGACGGCCTCCAGGACCCGGGCAATGTGGGCGCCATCTGGCGTACCGCCGACGCCCTTGGGGCGGACGGCCTGCTGCTGGTGAACCACTGTGCCGATCCCTTTTCCCCCAAGACGGTGCGCTCCACCATGGGGGCCTGCTTCCGCCTGCCCCTCTATGAGGTGGACGCGGAGGCGCTGCCGGGGCTGCTGGAGCGGTCCCGCCTGCCCCTGTACGCCACCGCCCTGCGGGAGGACACCGTGGACATCAAGACGGCGCAGCCGGACCGCTGCGCCGTGGTGATTGGAAGCGAGGGGCGGGGTGTGTCGCAGGAGCTGCTCCGCCTCAGCGAAAAGACCATCAAAATCCCCATGCGGGCGCGGTGCGAATCGCTGAACGCCGCCGCCGCCGCCGCGATTGTGCTCTGGGAGATGGGACGGAACAGGCTTTAGCCGGTTTTTCGATACAGCCCCTGCACGATGAGAAAGGCCGCTGCCAAAAGGACAAGAAAGGCGATGTAGGCCGGGACATAGCCGCCCAGCCGGTCGGCTAGTAGGCCGGGCAGGGGGCCGAATACCAGCATCCCGGCGGTGAAGGCCACAGTGATGGAGCGCACGCCACCTTCGTAGCCCTGCTCTCCGTATAGGTCGGCGGCCCAGCGGGCCGGAGAGACGGCGGTGATGGACATACCCAGCCCGAAGGCCGTGATGGCCAGGATGGGGAGGACAACGCCCCTCGCCGGGGCCAGGGCGCACAGGGCCAGAGACAGCAGCAGTACGCCGAAGGCAAACCGGTTCCCGCCCCGGCTCCCCAGCCGGTCATAGACCTGGCCGCAGAGAATCTTGCCCAGGCTGATCATAGCGCCCAGGTAGGACAGCAGGGCGGCCACAAAGGGGCTGTCGTAGCCCGACGAGGTGTAAAGCATGGTGAGATGGGAGAAGCCGGGCCCGCCGGTGGCCCCCACCAGCAGGGCGGCCAGCAGGAGCAGCGCCCGCCGGCCGGCGGACAGCCCGGGTCCCTGTCTGCGGGCCGTTTGCGCCGTCTGATTCAGAAGCGTACCCTCCCGGCGGTAGGGCTCCAGCCCCAGCTCCTCCGGACGGCTGCGTACCAGCAGCCACACCAGGATGCCGCACAGGAAGACGGAGGCCCCCTCCCACAGAAAGGCGGCGGTCATGCCGCGGTTTGCCATGATTTTGGTGAGGAGCACCGGGGCGAAGACGGTTGACACCCCGCTGCCCGCCGAGGCCAGCCCCAGGGCCAGTCCCTGCCGGTGGTGAAACCACCGGCCAATGGCCAGGGAGATGGGGACCATCCCGGCCCAGCAGTAGCCCACCCCTGTGAGGGCGGCGGCGGCGCAGTACATGGGAAAGCTGTCCGCAAAGGCGAAGCACAGGCAGGACGCCCCCACCAGGAGCACCCCCAGGGTCATCACCAGACGCAGTCCCCATTTTGCACACAGCTGATTGACGCACAGCAGGGCGGCCAGGATGAACAGGCTGCGGGTGGTGGTAATCCAGGAGCCCTGGGCGTCGGTAAAGCCGTTGAGACGGATAATCTCCGGCTGATAGATGGAGAAGACATTGACCCCCAGCCCCATAACGGCAAAGAGGGCCAGCGCCCCGCCCAGGCAGACCAGCCAGGCGCGGTGGGGACGGTTTAACATAGCATCACTTCCTTCGGTATAACGATACCTTGGGATGGAATATTTGTAAAGAGGCAATTTGCACAGGAGGAGGCGCGTTCCATGTCAGAGCTGAAATACTGGCTGTGGCTCACCACCCGGAAGGGGCTGGGCCCGGCGGGGGCGCTGATGGTACTGGACCACTTTACCACCCCGGAGCGGGCTTTTTACGGCGAACAGGAGGATTTTGATGCGCTGCCTTTGCAGCCCTTTGTGCGTCAGTCCCTGATGGACAAGAGCCTGGACGAGCCCAACCGCATTTTAGGTGACTGTGACCGGCTGGGTCTGCGGATGATGACCATTCATGACGCCGTCTACCCCCAGCGGCTGCGGCAGATTGGCGTTCCGCCGCTGGTGCTGTATATCAAGGGAAAGGCGTTTCGCTTTGACGAGGAGGTGGCTATCGGCATCGTGGGGACGCGAAAGCCCGCCGCTGTCAGCCGGCAGCGGGCGGAGCGCTTGGCCATGGAGCTGGCCTCCAAGGGTGCGCTCATCGTGTCCGGCATCGCCGAGGGCATCGACTCCTGCGCCGTTACCGGGGCGCTGAAGGCAGGCCGGTCGGTGGTGTCGCTGCTGGCAGGCGGGGTGGACCGGATCTTTCCCCAGGAGAGCCGGCGGCTGTATGAGGATGTGGCCGCCGTGGGGGCGCTGGTTTCGGAGTACCCGCCGGGCACGCCTCACAAGGGGGACCACTTCAATCCCCGGAACCGCATCCTCAGTGGGCTGTGCCTGGGTGTGCTGGCCGTGGAGTGCGAGCCCAAAAGCGGCACGATGCTCACCGTCAACCACGCCCTGGAGCAGGGGCGGGAGGTGTACGCCATTCCCATCGGCCTGGAGGAGCAGTGCGCACGTGGGACCAACCGGCTGATCCACGACTACAAGGCCAGGCTGGTGGAGCGGGCGGAGGATATTTTAGAGGACTTTGCGGACCGCTTCCCGGCCAAACTGGCCGGGCTGGCCCCCTTGTCCCCGGATGTGGCCCGGGCCCGGCTGTCCAAGGTGGAGGACAAGCCTAGGGAGGAGTCTTCTGCCCCCAAAGGCTCCGCACCGGCGGAGGAGAAGGTCCCCCGGCGGGAGCTGGTCCCCCGGCAGCAGCAGAAGACCCGATTTACTGACGACGAGCTGGACATCCTGGCCGCCGCCGCCAAAGCCTCCCTCACCGCCGACGAGATCGTGGAGAAAACCCAGATTCCCATGAAGCGGGCGCTGTCCGCCCTCACCATGCTCCAGGTCCAGGGGGCCGTGGAGGAGCGCCCCGGCCGGCGGTTTTACGCCCTGGTGGAATTAGAACAGTAATCAATCTCTGGAGGTAAATCCAAAGTGGCAAATAAAACTGATTTAGTCATTGTAGAATCCCCGTCCAAGGCCAAGACCATCGGCAAGTACCTTGGTCCGGGGTATGAGGTCAAGGCGTCTATGGGCCACGTCCGGGACCTGCCCAAGAGCAAGCTGAGCGTGGATATCGAAGGGGGCTTTGTCCCCGACTACCAGCCCATCAAGGGCAAGGAGGACGTGATCAGCGACCTGAAAAAG
>ERZ779633.156-NODE-156-length-26571-cov-5.889312_pt1 | contig 26571 bp, 28 predicted proteins | sample MGYA00514195_ERZ779633 | MGnify/ENA primary metagenome ERZ779633 (study PRJEB29562, sample SAMEA4376707) | mouse gut metagenome | isolation source: Cecum | study: EMG produced TPA metagenomics assembly of the A DSS colitis mouse model was used to assess the...
TATCTCCTGCCGAGAATACATTACCAGCACTTCTCCTTTACACCTTAGCGCATTTTGAGGCTACATCGGGCAGCAACCAGTGAAGCGCTATAAAGCTCCAAAAGCCGAACAGCCCACCCAGCGCATTTAAAATCAAGTCGTCTACATCCGTCCCCCGAGAGATAAAAAGTTGAAACACCTCAATAAACAGGGATAGTGCCGCCGTCCACAGGGTGCTTTTCCACCACTTGGGCTTGTCCGAGAGCAAAGCGGCAAAAAATCCAATCGGCAAGAACATAATGACATTCCCCGGGAAATTGATCCAAACCGCCGACCAGAGACCATTACGGATATAATAGCACAAAAGTTCCCAACTCTGCCGGATCGGAATTAGATTGATCCCTCCTTGGAACGGCCTCGGAAGCTGGGGGCTTTGGCCGGAGAGGACCGCATCCCAAAATCCGGCAGGGGTCAGGATCAGGGCCAAAAGCCCAGCCAGAAACATAAAAAAGAGTAATACTGCTCCTTCCCGATAGGGACCGCCGGTCTGGTCCTTTTTTTCAAGGCATGCCCGTCGCCAGGGGCGGCTAACCGCCCAAAGAAGTGCCCCAAAAAGAGCGGGAAGAGCCATTTTAACTATATATGAGATGATATCATCCACTGGCTCTTCCCCTTTCATTTGTATAGCTCCAGGTATGTCTGAGGCACCTGACCGATAATAATGGTCTCCGCCACACAGACTGGTGTTGAAACGAAGGTCTCTACAACACCGCCGGGCAACAAGAGATCGGCGGTGACTGTAATATCCAGTATGACCCGATGGAGCGTTTGATTGATCCCGGCACTGATAAAATCATTGCGGTAGTTTCCTTCCGCTGAGGCCACTGACAGCACCTGGACCGGCAGATCAGGCCCTGAACCGGCAAAGATATCCATTCCAGTGAGCGCCCCCAAAGGAATGCCAAGGCTATGAATATCAAGACTCTCCACCTTGGCAACCACTTGCGCCATCACGGAACTCCTTAAATTGTTCAGACGAACCGTCTCCGTGGTAATGGTCGCGATCCCTCCGCCAGGTCCTGGCTCCATGACTACCATATCGGAATATCGCAGAGCCTCTTGCGCTAATACAGCGGCAACGGCCTCATTGGAGATCAGAGTCAATTGATTACGCAGCTTGGCCTGGGCAAGGGCCACCAATTGGGGGCGAACAGCGGCGCTGACCTGATGGATCAGAAACACGGCAGTAATGACCCCAAGGAGGATCGAGACTATAAACTGACCAGGAGCATACCTGCGTCTCCATGTGCGCGGCCATATTCCCCGTAACAGCGATTTCCGCATCGTCTCACCTCCATAAGGCAGACTATGCGGAATATAGTTCGTCCTAAGACAGCAGTGTCTCCACCGCCAGCATAACACCCAGCTTTCCAGACTCATAGGTCAAGCCGCCCTGGAGGTACGCAGTAAATGGCTCCCGCATAGGACCATCGCAGGACAACTCAATGGAAGCGCCTTGAATAAACGCTCCGGCAGCCATGATAACTGGAGTATCATACCCCGGCATATCCCAAGGCTCTGGGGTAACATAGGAATCCACAGGGGCACCAAGCTGAATGCCGCGGCAAAATTTTTTCAGCGGCTCCGGCGCGCCAAAGTGGATCATCTGGATAATATCGTGGCGGCACTGCGTAGACGCGGGATCGGTATCATACCCCAGCAGCTCCATCATCCGTGCGGCAAAAAGAGCCGTTTTTACCGCCTGGGCCGCGACATGAGGAGCGAGGAAAAGCCCTTGATAGAGACTGCGGTTGTTGCCCAGCGTGGCGCCACACTCTTTCCCAATTCCGGGAACTGTGAGACGCATAGCCGCGCCTTCCACCAAATCGCGGCGCCCTGCCATATATCCGCCCATAGGAGCCAGCCCCCCGCCGGGATTTTTGATAAGGGAGCCAATGACCATATCCGCGCCTACTTCTGTAGGTTCTATTGTTTCTACAAACTCGCCGTAGCAGTTGTCTACAAGTATAGCCACGTCGTTCCGAACTGCGTGGATGGCCCTACAAATGTCACCGATCTCCGATACCGATAAGGTAGGTCGGGTGGCATAGCCCCGGGAGCGCTGGATGACCGCCGCCTTGACCGTAGGGTCACGAAGAGCCTCGGCAATGGCGACCAGGTCAGGGTTCCCTTGCGGCGTCAGTTCTGCCTGACGATAGCCGATCCCATAGTATTTCAAAGAGCCGGGAGCGCTTCCAGTGATACCGATGGCGCTCTGAATGGTGTCGTAGGGCGCTCCAACGGCATAGAGAAGAGCCTCTCCCGGTTTCAATGCGCCAAAGAGAGCACAGGTAATGGCGTGGGTGCCATTGACAAATTGGAGCCGCACCAAAGCATCCTCTGTGTGAAAGATATGCGCGTAGATCTTTTCCAGTTTATCCCGACCAATGTCATCATAACCATAGCCAGTGGTCCCTGCAAAATCGCTCTCAGCCACCCGGTACGTCTGAAAAGCATCCAAAACCCTCTCTGCGTTGGTCTGGGCAATTGCGTCTACGTTTGTAAACTGGGCTTGGAGATCGGCCTCCGCCTGTTTGGCAAGCTCCCTTGTCTTTTTGCTTATCTGTAAAGGCATAGTATTTTACATTCCTTTGTGTTACTTGTTTTCAATGAAAGCTGTCAATACCCCGACACAGGCTTCAACATCGGACAGGTCTACTATTGCGGTAGGTGTGTGAAGCCCACGGCAGGGGATCGAAAGTCCACCGGCAACCACGCCGCACCGGCTTTGAAGGACGGTCCCTGCTTCAGCGGCACTCCCCTTTGCCTGTACATCCTTCTGGTACTTGACCTGCCTCATTTCAGCAAATTCAGACAGCCGTTTTACCATTTGAGGATGATAGACCGTGGAAGGGTCCATTACCTTGATCCCAACGCCTTTGCCTAACGCAGTGTTTGTTCTGGCCGCTCCCGGCCAGTCACACGCATCGGTAACGTCAATGGATATGGCATAGTGAGGTTCGATCCCATAGGCCGCAGTTTTTACGCCGCGAGAAGCTAACTCTCCCTGCACGGTAAAGACGCAATAGAGATCATAGGCGCTCTCTTTTACCAGCTCCAACGCGTTTAGCAGCGCCGCACAGGAGACCCGGTTATCAAGATAAGGCGCGATCATCCGGTTTCCGGCAACCATAGCCGGGGTGGCAAAAACCGCCGCATCCCCCAACTGCACCAGCTTCTGAGCCTCTTCTCTGCTTCCGGCGCCAATATCAATATAGAGGTCGTCTATGACCAACTTTTCCTCATTGGCCTTACCGTGGACCCGCACAACTCCGTTGAACGTTTGCCCGCTGATGTCGGTAAAACGGACGGGCGCATTGCGAATATTCTTAGGCTCCAAATTCCCCAGCCGTCCTACCCGAAGCATACCGTCCTCTTCAATATAGGTGACGACCAAACCGCTGGTATCCATACGCGCGCTGAGCATTAGCTTTGGACCTGTCCCCCTTTTATGCACAATGAGGTTTCCCATGGTATCGGTGGTGATCTCATCGGCATAGGGTTTCGCCAGAGAGGAAATGCAGCGTGCTGCCATCCATTCCCGCCCCGATGGGCCAAAGACTTCAGTAAGGCAAGCGATCTGCTCGAACATATTCATCATAAGATCATACCCTCCCCGCGGCAATGGCTTCCACAAAGTGGAACGCCAGCAGCTCCATCTGATTCAAGTCCTGGGTCGCCGCCACGCTGGACGGTGAATGCAGGTAACGTACAGCGGCGGAAATGGCCGCCACCCTTACACCTTCCCTGCTGCGCTGGATAACTCGAGCATCGGTCCCGCCGGAGATATATTCCTTGGTCTGCCAGGGGATATCGTGCTCCGTCGCCAGATCCCGAAGCAGTCCATAGAGCGCCGGGTCGTAGACCGTTCCACCGTCCATGTAGGGCAATACCGGCCCCTTTCCAGGGCTACATACCCGGCGGTGCGCTTCGGTGGTGGGCGCGTCGGCGGCGGTGGTCCCCTCCAGAATAAGAGCGATCTCAGGCTTCACAGAAAAGGCCGCGCCCATTGCACCGCGGGTACCTACCTCCTCCTGAACTGTAAAAGCGAATGTCACCTCAATAGGAAGTACCTGCTCCATCAGCTCGATCATTACCGCACAGCCAACTCGATCATCGATAGCCTTGGCCTTCAACATCCCCTGGCCAAACTCGGTGATGAAGTCGGAAAATACAGCGAAATCACCGATATGGGTCAACTTTTCTGCTTCTTCCCTGCATTTGGCGCCAATGTCGATATAAAGCTCCTCAAGCTTTGGGACTTTCTTCTCTTCCTCAGCGGTTGTCAGGTGGATGGCCTTCAATCCGATCACGCCGGGGACCCGGTCTTTTCCCAGGAAAACCGGCTTGCCGATCAACACCCTTCGGTCTATGCCTCCCAGACAGACAAACTTCACATAGCCATCGTCAGTGATCCGTTTGACCATTAGACCGACCTCATCCATATGTGCCGCCAGCATCAGGCTTTTGCGGGCGGGCAAAAGCCCCTCCTTAACACAGATCAAGTTCCCCATTCCATCAATGCGAGTCTGCGCTCCCGCAGCCTCAGCCCGCTTTTGGAGATAGTCCCTAACTGGCCCTTCATAACTGGAGGGACCGCTGAGGGCACAGAGGGTCTTTAGCGTCTCCAGCAGCACTCAGCCCACCTCCCTTCCCAGCTCTTTGATAAAGGCCGCAAGGAGCTGGGCAATATGCTCCATATCCTCCAGCGCCGCTACTTCAATGGGAGAATGCATATACTTGATGGGCAATGACACCACTGAGGTGGGAATGCCCTCCAGACAGGTCTGCATATACCAACCGTTGGTGCCCGTAGCGCCGGACATGACCTCTAACTGATAGGGAAGCCGGTTGACTTTTGCTTTCTCGACCATACGGTCGGTCAGCGTCCATGTCATGTTAGGGCCAACGCCAATGGCCGCGCCGCCATACATGGCGCAAGCCTGGTCGCTGGGATGAGGCAGATCAGGGGTCGCGGCATGGGTCACATCCACCGCCACACACCAATCTGGCTCAATGGCGTTGGTGCCGACCACAGCGCCGGAGCCGGATACCTCCTCCTGTGTGCTGCCCATGATATAAACGTCCACGTCCAGCTCCTCTTCCTTCAGAAGCTCCGCCGTCCGCAAAAGGATGGCAAAACAGGCTCGGTCATCCAAAGCCTTACCGCAGATCTGATCCCCGGCCAGACGGCGGATACTCTCCCGGTATACGATGGGCGTACCAATATGGACGGCCTCCGCGGCCTTCTCCTGGCTCATCCCAACGTCAATGCGAAGCGCCTCAATGGCCACCGACTTATCATGATCCCCGGCAGTTTGAACGTGTGGCGGCAGACAGGTCACAACGCCGAAAAGCGGACCATCCTTTTCAAGGATGACTACCTCCCGTGCCGGAAGCATTCGGGGGTCCACCCCGCCGATGGCCTCAAAACGGAGAAATCCTTCCTCAATGCCAGAGACAATAAGGCCGATCTCGTCCAGATGGGCGTCCAGCAGCAAACGTTTTGCTCCCTGTTTTCCGCAACGCTTGACTGCGATCACATTACCCAGTCGGTCAACGCTGACCTCGTCCATCAATTCCCACAACATCTCTACCGCTACCTGAGCGACCTGGCTCTCATAGCCGGAAGGTCCTCCCAGCGCGCAAAGGCGGCTCAGGGTCTCGTATAGCTCCAAAGGGCTCTCCTCCTTATCGCTCTATAGCTCCAGTACGATGTGCTTAAAGGTATTTCCCCGCTCCATAAAATTGCGGAACTGGTCAAAGGAAGCACAGGCTGGGGAAAGGATGACCACATCCCCGCTTTCTGCAGCCCCATGCGCCGCCAGGACTGCCTCCTTAAAGTCCGTGTACTCCTTAATAACAGGACGGCCTTCCGCAAAATCCGGGGCAGCCTCCACCGCTTTGCGGATCTTTGAAGCAGTATTCCCTGTCAAGATAAGCCGCTTTACATGTTCTGTAATGGCAGGGCCTAAATCGTCAAAGGGAATGTGCTTGTCGTAGCCCCCGGCAATGAGGATGACCTTTTCCGGGAAACACTTCAGTCCCGCCATAGTCCGGGTAGGACTGGAGGCAATGGAATCATTATAATAGCGCACGCCGTCCAGTGTCCGTACCAATTCGATCCGATGCTCTACCCCACTGAATTTCGCGGCAAAACTGCGGATCACGTTTACCGGCACATGCTCCTTCACGGCGGCAATGGCCGCCATATAGTTTTCTACGTTGTGATCCCCGGGAAGCAAGATCTCTTCCCGCCGTAGGATGAGCCGTTCTCCTCCACCGTCGTTGAGCCAGATGGCGTCGTTTCGGAAAAATACCGCGTCCCCGGAGGGCTGCCCTTGACGGCTGAAGACCGTCACGCTCCCGGGTGCTTCTGCCGCAAAGGCTGCGGTAATAGCGTTATCGGCATTGAGAACAACTTGATCCGCTCTGTTCTGATGGAGGAAAATATTCTTTTTCGCGCTGATATACTCCTCCATGGACTTATGAACGTCCAAGTGGTTGGGCGCCAAATTCGTGACCACGGCGATATGGGGACTGAGAGACATCGTCATAAGCTGAAAGGAGCTGAGCTCCACCACAGCAAAATCTGACGGCTCCATCATCTTTACATCGGGCAGCAGGGGCTTGCCGATGTTGCCGCCCAGATAGACTGTCTCTCCCGCTGCCTTCAACAGCTCGGCAATAATGGTGGTGGTGGTAGTCTTTCCATCACTGCCGGTAACGCCGATTATGGGGCAGGGACAGACCTGGAAAAACACCTCCATCTCAGAGGTCAGCACACTTCCCCGCCTCACGGCGGCGGTCAGCTGAGGCAGGTCGGGCCGCATACCGGGGGTTCGGAAAATAATATCCTGCCCCTCCAGATGCTCCAGGTAGTCTTCTCCCAGGCATACGTTGGCGCCCAAGCTTTTCAGCTCTTCCACCCGGTCATCGAAATCCTCCCGCCTGCGCTTATCGCAAGCCGTTACCTCCACTCCCGCGCGCAGCAGCATGCGAATGAGAGGAGTATTGGATACCCCGATCCCCAGTACCGCTACTTTTTTCCCCTTGATGTTGTCTAAATATTCTCGAATGGTGAGACCCATAAGGCGATCCCTCCCGCTTTGAAAGAATTGCCAGAATATTATATCTCTTTTCACGGTAGATTTCAACGAAAACAGGTTTGACATTGACGGTTTTATACGATACAATTGATCTGCAAGCAAGCTGGGCAGCCGCGTCTGTGGGGCGAAAGGCCCATGGATGAGGAAAGTCCGGGCTCCACAGGGCAAGGATAACGGGTAACGCCCGCCGGGGGCAACCCCAGGAAAAGTGCAACAGAGAGATACCGCTGTCGAACGGCAGGCTTTCGAGTCTGCGCGCGCAGTAAGGGTGGAAAGGCGAGGTAAGAGCTCACCCGACACTCTGGTAACAGAGTGTCGCTGTAAACTCTATCCGGAGCAACGCCGTGGGAACGCACAAGGCCGGCCCGGCCGCGTTCAGGAGGCGGCTTGAGCGCGTTGGCAACAGCGCGTCGAGATAGATGGCTGTCTTAAAGGACAGAACCCGGCTTACAGGCTTACTTGCAATATGGACCGGCGCCGCGTGTCAACGGCGCCGGTCCTCTTTTTGCGCAAAAAGAGAGACCGAGGCGATCTCCCCGGTCTCTCTTTCCTTTAGCCCTGATCCCAGTTGTGCCAGACGTTCTGCACGTCGTCATTGTCCTCCAGTAGCTCCACCAGCTTCTCCATATTTTTGACATCCTCTTCGGACTCCAGCTTTACATAGTTCTGGGGAACCATCTCAACGGCGGCGCTGACAAAGGAATACCCCTTCTTTTCCAGGTTTTCCAGGACAGTGCCGAAGTCGTCAGGCGTGGTGGTGATCTCAAAAACATTCTCATCCTCAGCGGACATATCCTCGGCGCCGGCCTCCAACGCGTCCATCATCACAGTGTCCTCGTCCAGGTCCTCTTTCTCAATGATGATAACGCCCTTCTGGTCAAAGGACCAGGAAACACAGCCCGTGGCGCCCAAGCCCTTGCCGTACTTATCCAGCAGGTGCCGGACCTCAGGCGCGGTGCGCTGACGATTGTCTGTAAGCGCGTCTACGATAATGGCGACGCCGGAGGGACCGTAGCCCTCATAGGTAACGCTCTCGTAGCTATCGGTGTTGCCCGCGCCCAAAGCGCGCTCAATGGTACGCTTGATGTTGTCGTTGGGCATATTGGCCGCCCGAGCCTTGGCGATAACGGTGGCAAGGCGGGAGTTGTTGGCGGGATCGCCGCTGCCGCCGGTCTTGACCGCCACGATCATCTCCTTGGCGATCTTGGTAAAGGCGGCAGAACGCTTGGCGTCTTGAGCCCCCTTGGTCTTTTGAATATTATGCCACTTGGAATGTCCCGACATATGATCTATCCCTTCTTGAAAAATTGCTCATATATTTTATCACATAAAAACTGCTTTTGCAACTCTTACAAGCAAGAAAATACCTCTTTGTGCCGTACCGAGCGTATAACGCAAATTTGGGGGAAAGCGCTTTCCAGCCACTCTACCAGCACAGGACAGACCACATTCTCTGTGGAAAAGTGTCCCGCGTCAATGAGATTGATCCCCATGGCCCGGGCAGTCAGGAAAACGTCATACTTCACATCGGCGGTGACAAAGGTATCGCACCCTTTGGCCGCGGCGTCGGAAAGCATTCCTCCGCATGCCCCGCCCCCCACCGCCACCTTGCCGACAGGTTTCCCGGCATCCTCAAAACGAAGGCCGTCAGCCTCCAGCGCTTGGCGGATAAAAGCGGAAAAAGCACGGGCGTCGGCAAATCCGTCCACCTTCCCCACCCTGCCGATCCCGTAGGGACGTCCTTCAGTATCGACGCCATCAAGGTGAAGCTGCTCTATATCCGTGAGGCCAAGCCGCCGGGCAAGGGCGTCGTTGACGCCTCCGTCCACCGCATCCAGGTTGGTATGCATACAGATGCCGGAGACGCCTGCGGTAAGCATTCGGATCAGAATATTTCCCTGCACCGTGTCGGCGCGGACGGTCTGTACCTTCTCCCAGGCACAGTTCATGACCGGGTGATGGGAAACGATCAGTTCCGCCCCGGCCTTCAAAGCCTCGTTGACCACCTCTTCGGTGATGTCCAGGGCGACCAGGATCTTTTTGACCTCCTTGTCGGGAAAGCCCACCAACAGTCCCACATTATCCCACTCCATGGCAATTTCTCTGGGCGCCTTAGAGAACAAAAATGACTCGATCTCTTTTACCGTTGCCACTCTTCCCACTCCTTTTTCATCCGGGCCACCTCCCAGGCAGCCAGTTCATACCATTTCCTTTTTTCCACATCCTCCGGGCGCTGGGAGCGTTCCAGCCCAGCTACCGCGCGGCGAAGCTTTTGAAGTTCCTGGTCCAGATAGCGGCTTCGGAGGGGAGCGTCCATCTGCCGTTTCTGCCGTCCGACCCAGATCTCGCCCTCAGTGAGGGGCTTCATCTCTCCCGGCTGGGTCAATATAACTACGTAGAGAGTCTCCCCCTCCTCTACCAGCACCTCTTTGAGGATAACGAAGCCATTGCCGGAGAGGTGCCGCCGAAGACCATCCATACCGCTCATGGCCTGCAAAATATATCTATGTCCCGGCTCACCGGTCCACTGGGCGGCACGAAGTATCTCCGCGATGGTCTCGCCTCCCATTCCGGCAATGGTGATCACGTCGGCCTCATGGGGAGCGATCCCGGAAAGGCCATCGCACAGCCGAAATACCGCCTTGTCCGAAACCTGCCAGCGTTCTGCCAGCGCCCGCGCGCGGCTCAGAGGACCGGGGCGCAAGTCGGAGCACACCGCCCGCTCCACGATGCCGTGCTGGATCAGCCATACGGGCAGCCGCCCATGATCGGTGCCTACATCCGCCAGCCTGGCTCCCGCCGGGACCATGTCAGCCACCGCCTGAAGGCGGGGAGAAAGGGAGAATGGACGTTTCACTGTGGTGCCTCCTTCCTTTCGGCCTTAAGAGAAAAGGAGCGGCTTTTGCCGCTCCTTTTTGTTTTGCTTACTGCGCGGCGGATAACAATTTGTTGATCTCGCTCAGCAGACTTTCCACATCTACGCCGTGGACCATGCACGCCTGCTCCACGGTCTCCCCACGGGAAGCGGGGCAACCAAGGCAATGCATCCCGATGGACATGAAAACGGGCGCAACCTGAGGCGCAATGTCCAGAATATCGCCAATGACGGTATCTTTGGTGATCTGAGCCATTTGAATATACCTCCATATCATAAATGTTGATGGCACGGTGATAGTATATCCCAAACCCGGACCTTTTTCAACAGAAAAACAAAGTTTTACAAAAAAGACGGCTTTCCAGCTTTGGAAAACCGTCTTTTATGTACGGGGATGGGCTTTATTGTATACATCTTTCAGTTTCTGGTTGATGACCTGGGTATAGACCTGGGTAGAGGAAATATCTGCATGGCCCAGCATTTCCTGAATGGAGTGCAGGTCGGCGCCGTTTTCCAGCAGATGCGCGGCGAAAGAATGGCGCAGCGTGTGGGGGGTGATATCTTTTTGGATACCCGCCATGTCCTGATAGTGCTTGATGATCTTCCAAAAACCCTGACGGGACATTCGGGAACCGTTCATGTTAACAAAGAGAGCCCGTTCCTCCGGCTGCTCAATGATCTGGGGCCGCACATGCTCGATATAATCGCTCAGCGCCTTGACAGCAGTGGGATACAGGGGGATGATCCGCTCCTTCTTGCGGGCCTCACAGCGAAGAAAGCCGGCGCTCAGATTCAGGTGCTCCAAATTGAGGCCAATAAGCTCACTGACACGGATACCGGTTGCATAGAGAAGCTCCAGCATAGCCTTGTCACGGCAGCCCTTTGCATCCCGTGAATCAGGCTGCTCCAAAAAAAGCTCCACTTCCTTGCTGGTAAGTATCTGGGGCAGCTTCCGCTCCACCTTTTCTAAGCTCAGCCCCTTGGCGGGATTGGTCTCAACAACGCCTTCCACTTGCAGAAATGTATAGAAGGACTTGAGAGAGGCCAGAGACCGCGTCACCGTGGAGACCGTCTTTCCAAGGCTCAAAAGATGCTTGGTATAGTGATCCACATCCTCCTGGGTCGCTTCCTCGGAGACGATCTGCTCACTTGCCAGCCACTGAAGATACTGGCTGATGTCACGGACATAGGAACTGACGGTATTCTCCGATGCCTGCTTCTTTTCTATCAAAAACGTCTGGTAACTGGTCAGCTGGTCCATCCTCTCTCACCTCTTTTCACCTCTAATTAAATCAATGCCCCGGCCCAACCGGCAATAAGAACAGGGACAAGATATCGCTCCAAAAATATTCCCATACATACCACCGCGACACACACACCGCAGCGGAAGAAGTAATCCCGGTGATACGGCAACTCACGCCGCCCCTGCCCCGCCGTTCGCCCTGTCAAAACACAGGCGGCGGAAAAACTTTGGACCGAGAGCAGAAAAAACGCCGGGATATAGAATAGCGCCGGGACACCAAGCAGCAGAAATGCCGTCATCAGACCTCTGCCTCCGTATGCTTGGGCAAACGCGGCCACGGAAAAAGCCAGATAAAAGCCTCTCATCGCTGTCAAAACCGGGAGTCCAAATACTCCCAAAGCGGTAAACCCCAATAGGAACGCCGCCAGCGACCACCGCACGGCCCGCCACACAAGCGTCCAAAGCGCCGGTTCCTGTAACGCGCCCCCTTGCGCTGCCGTCAGAAACTGCTCCAGATAACCAGTCATGGCATCCATACCGCTTCCAGCCGACCAAACAGCTCCAAAACACCCCAGCAGCCCTCCAAGGGCAAAAAAGGTAGCCGTCACGACGAGAGCCGGGGTGCCCTCGATCGCCGGCGACCACCAGAACCCTGCAACCGCCCTGCGCATAGTCTTCACCTCCACAGCCAGCCTATGCCGGCGGGGACAAGTCCATGCCTCCACTTGGGTAGTGCAGGAAAATCACACCCCTATTCTAATCTACTTCTTTACATAATGCAACCCCTTTTTGCAAAAAATTTCATTATGCGCAGATATTATGTTAATTCAATTATGTTAACCTTGTTAATCTGAGTTCGTGTGTTACAAGTCTCGACACCATAGAAAATGCGGTAATGTCACAAGATGTGGTGTGGCTACACCCGTTTTCCTCCCAACATTTGGGGCGTATTGATTATGTAAACTACAACAATGAAAAGAGGTTGACAGTTAAAAAACTGTCAACCTCTTCTGCGCTTTTTTGTTTTTGTACTTTTCCGCCCGCCGCCGCTTAATATCCCGGCAGCGGCGCCCCCGCATATCGCTCCGCAGAGCAGCCCTATCCCCCCGCTTTCCAGGGAAATATCTTTATAAAGGAGCAATCCCAGGGTAAGCTGAAGCAGAAAGAGTACTGCTCCTACCGCAATTCCCACAAAGACCCCTTTGGAATGACAGTGCCGCACCGCAAACACGCCGCCGATAAATCCCCCCAGCACACAGCCTACCACTGTAAGCTGATAGCGCAGTTCAGCGCCGATCAGCCCCCTCGAAACGCCAAACGCCGCCAAGAGCAAAAACAGCACACAGGTCAAAAACGCTATTCCGCCGCCCAGCAAAATGGCTTTCCCGTACCGCAGAAGAACGGTTCCCTGGTCTTCCTCGCTTTTTCGCATAAAAATACCCTCCCCACAAGGATGTTCATTTCATCCTATGCCGGGAGGGCATTTGGTATGTCCCAATTTACTTCGGCTCTTCGCTGGAGGTAGGTGCGCCCTTGCTGGAAACGGCCCACTTGGTAAGCTCTACACGCACTCTGTCGGCGCCCACCTCCATAACCACGGTGTGCTCCTTCACGGCGCAAACAGTGCCTACAATGCCGCCGATAGAAGTGATAACGTCTCCTACCTGCAGACTGGAACGCATGGCCTCAGCCTCTTTTTTACGCTTGTTTTCCGGGCGGATCATCAGGAAATACATGACCACCAGCATAAGCACCAGGATGAGAATAGACATCATATTCGGATCCAAAAGAAATCCCTCCATTAAAATAATTTCATGTGTGACGCAGTATGACACAGTATAACGTAATCTGGAAGAAATTGCAAGACTTTCCCAAAAGAAACTCTTATACAGTCAAATCTTTCGCTCCAGCAGAGGGGAATATTTCTCCCGGAACCGAGAAAATTCCCCCTCCTCGATAGCGGTGCGGATACGGACCATAAGGGTGTTATAAAAATAAAGATTATGCATCACAGCCAGACGCATAGCCAGCATCTCCCCCGCTACAAATAAATGGCGAAGGTAAGCCCTGGAAAAATGTTGACAGGCGGGGCAACCACAGGCGGGATCAATGGGCGAGCTGTCCAGCCTATATTTCTCATTTTTCAGGTTGATGGAACCCTCCCAGGTATAGAGCCTCCCATGGCGGGCATTGCGGGCCGGCATCACACAATCAAAGAAGTCCACGCCTCTGGCCACCGCCTCAATAATATTGGAGGGCGTCCCCACCCCCATCAGATACCGTGGCTTCTCTCGGGGCATATGGGGTTCCACTGCGTCGATGATATCATACATCACCTGAGTGGGCTCTCCCACCGCCAGCCCGCCAATGGCATACCCCTCACAGTCCACCTTTTTGATCTCCTCCATGTGCCAAATACGCAGATCGGGGTATGTGGCGCCCTGATTGATACCAAAAAGCATCTGTCCCGGGTTCACGGTATCTGACAAGGCATTTAACTTGTCGTGTTCCGCCTTACACCGCTCCAGCCACCGGAAGGTGCGTTCACAGGAGGATTTGGCATACTCGTACTCCGCCGGGTTCTCCACGCACTCGTCAAAGGCCATGGCAATGTCGCTGCCTAGGTGGGATTGTATTTGCATAGACTCTTCCGGCCCCATAAAGATCTTACGGCCATCAATATGGGAGGAAAAATAGACTCCCTCCTCCTTGATCTTCCGTAACCCGGCCAGAGAAAAGACCTGAAACCCACCGCTGTCGGTAAGGATGGGGCCGTCCCAATCCATAAATTTGTGCAGTCCCCCCATTTGCCGCACCACGTCGTCGCCGGGGCGCAGATGGAGATGATAGGTGTTGGACAGCTCTATCTGACAGCCGATCTCTTTTAAATCGGTGGCGGACACCGCGCCCTTGATGGCCCCCTGGGTCCCCACGTTCATAAATACCGGGGTCTGAACAGTCCCATGGACACAGGTAAAAACGCCCCGGCGGGCCTTTCCCTCAGTCTTTATCACTTCAAACACAGAAAAACTCCTTTACTTGTGGGCATAAAAAAACGCCTTTAACTCCGCTTTTTGCTCCGAAGTCAACTCTTTTTTGGGGATCGCTGCTACCGCGCCTGCCAGAGCCTGTAGCTGGTGGAGGCAGGCGCCGGAGTCTACCTGACTGCGGATCGCCAGCCAAGCTCCCTCTGCGCCCATCTCCCGCAGGGCCTCCGGGGTCTCCACGCCGATTTTTCTCAAATTTTTCGCCAAAACAGGGCCAATGTTGGGCAGTTCAGTCAATTGCATAAACCGTGCCTCCTCACGATATAAACATGGCGTCGCCAAAGGAGAAAAAGCGGTATTTTTCCTTTACCGCCTCGGCATAGGCCCTGAGCACATTTTCCCGTCCCGCCAGGGCGGAGACCAGCATGATAAGGGTAGATTCGGGTAGATGGAAATTTGTCACCAGCGCATCCAGCACCTTGAATCTATAACCGGGATAGATATATATATTGGTCCACCCGGCACTCTCCTTCAGCGTTCCATCCCCCGCCGCCCAGCTCTCAAGGGTTCGACAAGAGGTGGTTCCCACGCAGACGACCCGTCCCCCGGTCTTTTTGGTTTCATTTATGGTCCGGGCGGTCTCGGCGGAGATCATGCAATATTCCGAGTGCATCTCGTGCTCGGTGGGGTCGTCCTCCTTCACCGGGCGAAAGGTCCCCAACCCCACATGGAGCGTGACATAGCACACCTTTACGCCCATTGCCTCAACTTGAGTGAGAAGCTCCCCAGTAAAGTGAAGCCCTGCGGTGGGTGCCGCGGCGGAACCCACCGCCCGGGAATAGACGGTCTGATACCGTTCCGGGTCGTTCAGCTCAGTCTTGATATAAGGCGGCAAGGGCATTTTCCCCAGCCGCTCCAAAACCTCAAGAAAAATACCTTCATGATCGAACTTCACGATGCGGTTGCCGCCGGGAAGTTCCTCCAGGATCTCCGCTGTCAGCAGACTTCCGTCTCCAAAGCTCACCTTCTGACCGGGGTGGAGCTTCCGGCCCGGGCGCACCAGGCACTCCCACTTCTTATCTCCTTTGTCTACCAGCAGCAACACCTCCACCGCGCCACCAGAAGGGTCCCGCCGCCCCAGCAGCCGGGCGGGCAGCACCCGGGAATCGTTGAGGACCAGACAATCTCCCGGATGGAGATACTGGGGCAGATCATAAAAGTGGCGGTGCTCGATGTCTCCGTTCTCCTTGTTTAGCAGCATCAACCGGGAGCCGTCCCGCCGCTCCAGCGGTGTTTGGGCGATCAGCTCTGGGGGCAGATCATAGTAAAAATCAGAGGTCTTCATTCAAAATGTTCCTACTTTCCTGTCAAATCAGTAAATTTCCACACCGGGATAGTAGAAGGTCAAAATATCCTCAAAGGTCATCCCCTGTTGGGCCATGGCATAAGCTCCCCACTGGCTCATACCCACATTGTGGCCGTAGCCCCGGCTGGTGATGGTATAAATGACCTCGTCATCCACCGCCGTCTCTGAGGTAGACGACTGGAGAAATTCAATACCGGCAGAGGTAATGATATAAGGATTTTTGTCCAGTTTCGCCTTCTTCTTGTCTCCGCCAATGACATAAACGCCATTCATGGTGGAAAGGGTGCCGCCGTCGTCCAGATAATAGACGCCGGCCACATTCGCCCCTGTTTTCGTAACGGTATAACGGATGGATTGCAGACCCAATAGCCCCCTAAATCTATTGGCGCCGGTCATGGTAAAAGGCCATACCTTTCCGTTTGAATCTGTAAACGCAATAGACTTTACATTCCCTGTAGGGGAAAGCCCTGTGACCTGAAAGTCCACAATATCGGCGCAGTTGCCGGCATTCTCTTGAATGTATGGCTGAACAAGAGCATTGAGCTCCGCGGAGGTAAAGGTCTTCTGATAGTCCCAATAGGGGATCTTTTCCGCGATGGTCTCCTCATAGGGATCGATGACACCGCAGAGATAGGGATAGTTCTTCCCTCCCCACACATTCTTCACGTCCTCTGTACCGCCGCCGTCTGAGGCAAAGTAGTAGGTCTCTGCCAGCTTTCCGTCATACCAGACCCGCAGGCCGTCTGTCTCCGCCACCGCCTGATCGGTACGCTGGGTAGTTCGGGACATGCCGGGATAGGCCTGGCAGTTGGTGGTGGAGCAGACGTCAAAACCGTACTCCTTATGCTTACCTACGCTCCGCTCATAGTAAGTCCGGGCTGTGACCGCCTGGGCCTTCAGGGCCTCCAGGGGCCAACTGGCGCTCATTTCCTGGGAAATGACGCAGCTCAGGTAGTCGTTCATGGGCAGATAGTTGGTAATGGTCATATTGCCGCCGCCCAAGCGCCGGAACTGGAAGGAACCATAATAGCGAGCGCCCTTAAAGTATGTGACTGTCTTCTTCGTATCGTCTGTTCCCGGCTTCACAGTAAGGGAATTCTGTTCTCCCCCGTCAAATTGGAATAGTATGGTATTGGTTTTGGTTTTGACCACCGAAACGCCGTAGGCGCTGGTGCCCACCGCCGTGCCGCCCAACTGCTCGGCCATGGCCTGGGCCTCCTCCTGAGCGGCATAGGAGCCAAAACGCACCTGGTATTCCCCGTTGATCCACGCTGGAAAACCTCCCACATCCCACGCCTGTGTCTGCGCCTGCTCAAATGTGGCGTAGGTCCCAGGGAGCTGTATGTGCCAGCAACCCACCAAAACATCAGAGGTAATGGCGTCGGAATAAGTGACCAGGGAGGAACCGCTTCCGCCATAATTATAGCCATAGTAGACATTCTGGGTCTTGACCACCGAAAGAGCGGACTCTGAGGTATAGCCTACCTGCCAAAATTTCCGGGTCTCATCGGTATAGCCGAAGCGGTAGCCGCTGCCCACGTCGTTAGCTAAGTTGGCTCCCGCCAGCGCTTGCTCGCCATAGACAAGGCCCACATGAACGACTTCCCCAGTAGGCTCCGACATCTCCGGCGGCTGTTCCGCCTCCGGCAGAGGTGTTTCCACAGGCTGCGGCGCAACATTTGGTTCCGTCGCCTCTGCCGGAAGTTGCGGTTCATCATTTTCAAAAGGTGACTCTGTTTCTACCGATGACACGGGAGAAAGGGCATTTTCCGTGCCGCTCACCTGCTCCACCCCAACAGGCAGCATCGGCTCGTCGTCCTCCGTAGCGTAGGCATGCCCAAGGCCACCGGCTATCAGCGCAAGAGCGCATAAAATAGTAATGGTTTTCTGTTTCATTTTGCGCTCCTTTGGTAGATGTGTTGATTGACACCGGCGGCTCATTTATGATAGTATCGAAACGACACTTTGCATCACGGTGTCGAAATATTTATTTTACATTATAATACAAAATCGTCCATTGGTAAAGCCACTGATTTTTTCCTTTTTTCCACATATCATAGAAGTGTATGGAGGTCGATCACTATGAACAAATACAAGGTCGGTATCATCGGCTGCACTGGTATGGTGGGCCAGCGGTTCATTACCCTTACCTGCGGTCATCCCTGGTTCCAGCTTACTGCCTTGGCGGCCAGCGCCCGCAGCGCCGGGAAGACCTACGGTGAGGCTGTGGAGGGCCGTTGGAAGCTGGACATCCCCATGCCTGAGTCTGTCAAGGGCATGACCGTTCTGGACGCTGAGGCGGACAAGGAAATGATCGCCTCGCAGGTAGATTTTGTTTTCTCTGCCGTAGATATGAAAAAAGAGGAGATCAAAGCACTGGAGGAGGCTTACGCCAAACATGAGTGCCCGGTGGTCTCCAACAACTCCGCCCACCGCTGGACCCCTGATGTGCCCATGGTGATCCCAGAGCTGAACCCGGAGCATCTGGAGGTCATTCCCTCCCAGCGCAAGCGACTGGGCACCAAGCGGGGCTTTATCGCCGTCAAGTCCAACTGCTCCATCCAGAGCTACGCCCCTGCCCTCTCCCCCTTCCGGGAGAAGTTTGGACTGGAGAAGATCGTAGCCTGCACCTACCAAGCCATCTCCGGCGCGGGAAAGACCTTTGAAAACTGGCCTGAAATGGTAGACAACATCATTCCCTATATCGGCGGCGAGGAGGAAAAGAGCGAGCAGGAGCCGCTGAAGGTCTGGGGGCGGGTGGAAAACGGCGTCATCGTTAACGCCGACAAGCCCGCTATCACCGCCCAGTGCCTCCGGGTACCTGTGACCAATGGCCACACCGCCGCGGTCTTCGTCACTTTTAAGAGCAAACCCTCCATGGAGGAAATGAAGGATATCTGGGCCAATTTTCAGGGTGAGCCTCAGCGTCTCAAGCTCCCCATGGCTCCCAAGCAGTTCTTCCACTATTTTGAAGAACCTGACCGTCCTCAGACCCGGACGGAGCGGGACCTGGAGAAGGGTATGGCTATTTCCATTGGCCGCCTTCGCCCGGATACCCAGTTCGACTACAAATTTGTCTGCCTGAGCCACAACACCCTCCGGGGCGCTGCGGGCGGTGCGGTGGAGCTGGCGGAGCTGCTCTGCGCCAAGGGCTATATGGATTAACCTTACCTGGAAAGGATGTTATCTATGCGGGAACCTGTATTTAGCGGCGCCTGTACCGCCATCGTCACCCCCTTTGATGAAAGCGGCGCGGTAAACTATGAGGCTTTCGGCCACTTGATCGAAGAACAGATCGCCTCCGGCGTGGACGCCATCTGCGTTTGCGGCACCACTGGAGAGAGCGCCACCATGTCCATTCGGGAACATATTGCTGTGGTGGAGTACTGTGTGAAAAAGGTAGCGCACCGGGTAAAGGTCATTGCCGGAGCCGGCAGCAACGATACCTCCGCTGCCGTTTATCTTTCCCAGCATGCCCAGGACTCCGGGGCCGACGCCCTGCTCCATGTGACTCCTTATTACAATAAGGCCACACAGCTGGGTCTTATCAAGCATTACGAGTACATTGCGGATCGGGTAGAGCTGCCTATCATCCTCTACAATGTCCCCTCACGCACCGGGGTCAGCTTTACCGCGGAAACCTACAAGACCCTCTCTCAAAATCCCAAGATCAACGGCGTCAAGGAGGCCAGTGGAAACTTTTCCCTGTTGGCCCACACCCGCTTCCTCTGTGGCGAGGACTTCTTTATCTGGTCGGGCAACGACGACCAGGTAGTCCCTATGATGAGCCTGGGAGCAAAGGGCGTCATCTCTGTAGCCTCCAACATTGTTCCTGAGGTGATGGTCAAGATGAGCCATCTGTGCCTGGAAAACGACTTTGCCGCCGCCTCCAGGCTCCAGATCGAGTACATGGACTTTATCGACGCTCTCTTTGTGGATGTCAACCCCATCCCCATCAAGACCGCCCTCAACCTGGCCGGAAAGAATGTGGGCGGACTGCGGCTGCCGTTGTGCGACATGACGGCGGAGCATTTGGAACTTCTGCGCTCGTCTATGGAGCGCATGGGTCTGCTCTAAAGCGGAAAGGACTCACATCATGCTGAAGATACTGATTTCCGGGTGCAACGGCCACATGGGGCAAGTGGTAGCACAAATTTGCCGCGAGAGCGGCGATGTAGAGGTGGCGGCGGGCTTCGATCTGTTGGGCCAGGAGCGGGAGGACTTCCCCGTCTACTCCTCCCCCGCCGCTTTCCAGGGCCAGGCCGACGCCCTTATCGACTTTTCTTCTCCCGCCGCTCTCCCCGCCCTTTTGGAGCTGGGCGCCGTCCGGCATATTCCGCTGGTACTGGCCACCACCGGCTACTCCCCGAAGCAGCTTGCCACCATTGACGACACCGCCCGGAAGGTCCCCATTTTCCGCTCCGGCAATATGTCTCTGGGTATCAACGTCCTCACCGAGCTTGTCAGTAAGGCCGCCGCCGCGCTGGGAAGCGACTTTGACGTGGAGATCATAGAACGGCACCACCGCCGCAAGGTAGACGCTCCCAGCGGGACCGCCCTTATGCTGGCCCAGGCCGCCTCAGAGGCTCTGCCCTATGAGCCGGAGTATATCTATCAGCGACAAAGCGTTCGCAAGCCGCGGGATTTTAAAGAGATCGGCATCTCCTCCGTGCGGGGCGGCAACATTGTAGGCGACCATGAGGTCATTTTCGCGGGGCGGGATGAGGTCATTGAGCTGAAGCACTCTGCCATGAGCCGGGAAGTCTTCGCCTCCGGCGCTCTTCGGGCCGCCCGGTTCCTCGCCGGGGTGAAAACGCCGGGACTATACTCCATGAAAGACTTAGTCGATCAGATCATCTAATACGAAAAGCCGCCACTTTGGCGGCTTTTTTCTTTTTTGCAATGAAAAAATACAGTCCTCTCCATCGTGTTAAAGGTGAAAGGAGTTGAGGAGATGTGTTCGTTTGGTACCGATGAATACATTGGCCGGATCGTAGCGGAATACAGCAACACCCTGCTGCGGATCGCCATGACCCGGCTGTCCTCTCCCGCTGACGCAGAGGATGCCGTCCAGGAGGTCTTTCTGCGTCTGCTCACCGCCAGGCCCCATTTCCGGGATGGGGAACATGAGAAAGCATGGCTCATTCGGGCCACCATCCACCGGGCGGTGGACATCTGCCGGAGCCGGGAGCGGCAAAACCTCCCCTTGGAAGAGGCGGAGACCCTATCGGCCACGGATGAGGGCAGCTCAGAACTTCTTTCCGCTGTGCAAGCCCTGCCGGAAAAGTACAGCAGCGTCATTCACCTGTACTATTACGAGGGCTATTCCATCCAAGAGATCGCCAAAACGCTCGGCCTGCCCTCCCCCACTGTGGGCACACGGCTGTCCCGTGGTCGGGAGCGGCTCAAAAAACTATTAAAGGAGGACTGAACATGGATCGTCAGGACTACCGTGCCGCCTTTGACGCCATTCCTTTCGACGAACGCTTCCAGGAAAAGACGATAAGCGCCCTCCGGCAACAGGCTGGGCAAACGTCTGAAAGGAAGTATATATCTATGAAAAAGAAACGTTACGCTCTGCTTGCCGCCGCTCTGTCCGCTCTGTTCGTAGTCTCCGCCGCTGCAGCGGTGATGATGCTCAGCCCTAAGGATGTGGCCCAGCGGGCCGGAAACGAGACTTTGGCCGCCGCTTTTGAGAGCGATGAGGCCGTCACCATTGACAAGACAAAAACTGTCGGCGATCACCGCGTGACACTCATGGGCCTGGTCAGCGGCGAGGGACTGAGCCGGGTAGAAAGTCTTCCCGGCGGCGTTAGCCAGGATAAGACCTATGCCGTTCTAGCCTACACCCGTACCGATGGCACGCCTATTGAGGACGATATTCCTGAGCTTACCGTCACTCCCCTGGTAGAAGGCTACGCTCCCTGGCAGCTCAATGCCTGGACCTTGGGCGGCGGCACCCACACCTTTGCCCAGGATGGGACGCTCTACTACCTCTTTGAGTGCGACAGCGTGGAACCTTTTGCCGACCATACTGTTTATCTTGCAGTCTACCCCGGCACTCACATTCCCCCCAGTGCAGAGTCCTTTGACTACAATGACGCCACCGGCGCCATTACCGCCAAAGGCGACGCCGCCATGTTTACCTTGCCTTTGGATCAAAGCAAGGCCGACGCTCAGAAGGCAAAGGACCTGGCGGGTGACTTCCTGGCCCCTGTTCCCAGTGAGGCCCCCGACGTGAGCACTGCTGATGTGTTCTTTGAGACTGAATCAGACGGTGTTCTCCTCCCCCAGTAACTCTTTTCTTCTCAGCGAAACGCCCCGGAAGCAGATGCTTCCGGGGCGTTTCGCTGCAATTTGGTTCAGTCGCTTTTCTTCCAGGTGGAACAGATCGCCACCGGCTCGCCATTGGCATCGATGCCCTTTTCCGCCAACCGCCTGTCGGCCCATTCCCGCATCAGGGAGTAAAGCACGGCAAAGGTGGGTACGCCCAGGAGCATCCCGGCGAAGCCGAAGAGGCCGCCCCCCACCACAATGGCAACCAGGACCCATATGGCGGACAGCCCAGTGGAATCGCCCAGGATCTTTGGACCGAGGATATTGCCGTCAAACTGCTGGAGCGCAATGATGAGGATACCAAAGCGCAGAGCCGCCCAAGGATTTACGATAATAAGTATCATTAAACAGGGCACCGCGCCAATGATGGGACCAAAGAACGGGATCACATTGGTCACGCCCACCACCACGCTCATCAGTACAGCATAAGGGATGCGGAACACCGTGGTCAAAAGGAAGCACAGTACGCCGATAATGGCGGAATCCACTAATTTGCCGTTGATAAAGCCGATGAAAATACGGTTGGCCCGGTCCGCTATGCTCAGGATCTCCCGGGAACCTCGGGCGGGAAAAAGGGCGAAGATCAGCTTCTTCATCTGGCGGATCAGCTGATCCTTCCCCGCCAGCATGTAAATGGAGGCAATGAGGGCAGTCAAGGCGTTGACCACACCGTTGCCCACCGACATACCGAAGTTGAAGAGTTCCGGCGCCGAGGAAGTGATAAAATTGGCGGCGTTTTTCATCAATGTCTGATAATCGGCTACCAACGAGGGCAGCTCGTCGCCCTCAATATGAAAATACTGAACAAGGTCCTGCACCATCTGGGTGAGGTTTGCCAGGTAGACAGAAAGATTGTTGACCAAGTTGAGAACGGAGCCTACCACCTGAGGCAAAACCAATTGCAAAAGGACCACAATGACCGCCAGAGCGATCAAATAGACCGAGACAATGGCCTTTGTCCTGCTATGATGGCCGTTTTTATACACCTTTTTTTGGAAAAAATCGGTGGGGGCGTTGAGCAAATAGGCCAGTACAAAGCCGGCAATAAAGGGGGAAAGCACGTTTAAGACCCCGTTGATCGCGGCGCGCACCTGATAGAGGTGCGTCAAGCCAAGGTAAAGGGCAATGCCTATACACACCACCGCAAGGTTGGAAATGGTCCGGCTATCCAGCCGATACCATTTCTTTTTATCCTCCATTTGCTTTTCCCCCTTTCTCCTTCCAATAGTTTAGCACACCGTGGTCATTCTGTCACCACCCGGTGGAACACTTTTTTGCCTTTCTTAAGAATTAGACCTTCTCCGGCAAAAGCATCGGCGGCAAACCGGGTCGTGGGGTCCGCAGCCCTTTCGCCGTTGACCTCCACTCCCCCCTGCTCCACCAGGCGGCGGGCTTCTTTCTTAGAGGGGGCCAGGGCACATTTGACCATCATGTCCAGCAGCCCAATAGCGCCGTCTGTAAAATCGGCGGCAGCCAACGCAGTCGAAGGCATATCGGCGGCGGCATCCCCACCGCCAGAGAAGAGCGCGCGAGCGGCGTTCTGGGCCTTGACAGCCTCCTCTTCCCCATGGACCATCTTCGTAAGTTCAAAGGCCAGGATCTCCTTGGCCTCGTTGATCCTACCGTTCTGCCATGTGGCCATCTCATCGATCTGTTCCAGGGGGAGGAAGGTGAGCATACGGATACATTTCATTACGTCGGCGTCACCCACATTACGCCAATACTGGTAGAAATCATAGGGTGAGGTCTTGTTGGCGTCCAACCACACCGCGTTACCCGCCGTCTTACCCATCTTATTGCCCTGGGAGTCGGTGAGCAGGGTGATGGTCATGGCATAGGCGTCTTTGCCCAGCTTCCGGCGGATCAGCTCAGTGCCGCCCAACATATTGCTCCACTGGTCGTCGCCGCCAAATTGCATATTGCAGCCAATGGTTTGAAACATATGGTAAAAATCATAAGACTGCATGATCATATAGTTGAATTCCAGAAAGCTGAGGCCCTTTTCCATCCGCTGCTCGTAACACTTGGCCCGGAGCATATTGTTCACCGAGAAGCAGGCGCCCACTTCCCGAAGCAGCTCCACGTAGTTGAGCTTCAGCAGCCAGTCGGCGTTATTTACCATCATGGCCTGGTTGGCCCCATCACCGAACTCAATGAACCGCTCCATTTGCCGCTTAAAGCACTCGGCGTTGTGGTCGATATCCTCCTTGGTCAGCATTTTCCGCATATCGGTACGTCCTGAAGGATCGCCGATCATGGTGGTACCGCCGCCAATGAGGGCAATGGGCTTATTGCCCGCCATCTGGAGCCGTTTCATCAGGGTCAGCGCCATAAAGTGCCCCGCAGTCAGGCTGTCGGCTGTGCAGTCAAAGCCAATATAAAAGGTGGCCTTGCCCGCGTTGATGAGTTCCTTGATCTCCGCCTCATCGGTGACTTGGGCGATCAGCCCACGGGCCACCAGTTCGTCATAAATGGTCATTTTTCTCGCTCCTTCATTCCATATTGTTTTGTGTTATTCATTCCATATTGTTTTGTGTTATATCTCTATTGCTTTTCCGCTGCTGCGGGCACTTTTCGGGAGCGTATAACATTATAGGAGATGACTGCCCCCACTACGATGACAGCGCCTACAAAAGAGAGAGGGCCGATCATTTCATGGTAGAATATTGCCACCAGAATAGGATTCAGCACCGGCTCAATGCCGGAAACCAGGGATGCCGTCACCGCCGGAGTTGTCTTCAGGCCCTCACACATAAGCGTATAGGCAAGTCCCACCTGAAACGCGCCCAAAATCACCAGGCTGGTAAGCGTTGTCGCGGTAAAGTCGGTCTCCTGCAAAAGAAACGGCAGCCCAAGAACAGCACTGCACACATCTCCCCAAAAGACTGAGGAGATGGGATCGGAATCGGGCATATCATTGAGAAGGAACACTCCGGCATACGTCAGCCCGGAGATCAGCGCCAGGATATTGCCAAGCATACCGCCCATTTCAAGACTCTCCAGAAAGAAGCAGATCACACCGGCCAATGTCACGCCGCATACGGTCACATCCAGCTTTTGCGGCTTTTTCCGCCAAAAGAGCAGGGAGAGTACGATAACGAAGATGGGCGCGGTAAATTGAAGGACAATGGCATTGGCCGCGGTAGTCATCTTATTTGCCAAGGCAAACAGAATGTTTGTCCCGCATACGCAAGCCGCGCCCAAGGCGATCCATCGGTTCCATCTCGGTCTATGGTGGGTCAGGACCAGATACCCCCCCACCACCAACAGTGCTACCATGTTCCGGCCTCCGTTGATGGCCATACCGTTCCACGGGATCACCTTGATGCACAGGCCGCCTATGCTGTATAGCACCGCCGCCAAAAAGACATAAAGCGTTCCCCGACGCTGAGCGCTGGAGCGCGCTTTATCAACTGACTGCTGCATAAAAAACACCCTCTGTCCTTTTGATTGGACAGAGGGCGTCTATTGAACGCGGTACCACCTCTGATTTACTCTTGCCTCACGGCAAAGAGCCTCAGGCCGTGCCTATATACACGGCGGTGCTGTAACGGGCACAGCCCGGTCCGCCCTACTGCGCAAGCTGCGGTTCAGGCGACGGCTCCGAGGGGTATTCGCCTTCGCTCCGCCCTCCCCCTCTCACCAGACCGGGGTCTCTCTTTGCGGCAAAAACGGAGGTTACTTGGCCTCTTCATCGCTGTAAGGCGTATTATAATATGCCAAATTTCATTTGTCAACCATCTTTGCCCTTTGGCGGCAACACCCCATTCTTGCCATAAATACGGTAATGTGGTAAGATGAGAATGACACTTTTAATTTTCAGGAGGAATCCTTATGCTGTTTGTCGAATATCCCAAATGCACCACCTGCAAGAAAGCCAAGGCGTGGCTGGAGGCCCAGGGTCTTTCCTTTGAAGATCGAAACATCAAGGAACAAAAACCCACCGAGGCCGAGCTGCGGCTCTGGCACAAGCACAGCGGTCTGCCCCTACGGAAGCTTTTCAACACCAGCGGCCTTCAATATAAAGCCCTCGGGCTGAAGGACAAGCTCCCCACCAAGAGCGAAGACGCCCAGTTTACCCTTCTCGCCTCAGACCGAAAGTTGGTAAAGAGGCCGGTCCTGGTGGATGGGGATACCGTCTTTTTTGGCTTCAAAGAGGCCGACTGGGCGGCTGGATCTCAGAAATAAGTGTTGCATTTTCAAGGTTTAGAGGGTAAAATATACCTCAACTCATAAGAGAGAAGGAGCGTGGGGACCATGCCGGAAGAAATGAAGCCTGTCATGGCACAGAATTTTATCCACGATTTTATTGATGAGGACATCGCTCCCGGCGGACAGTACGCCGGGATGAAAGTCCATACCCGTTTTCCGCCGGAGCCCAACGGCTACCTCCATATCGGCCACTGCAAGGCCCTGATCATCGACTTTGGTACGGCGGAGAAGTATGGTGGGCTGTGCAATCTGCGGATGGACGACACCAACCCCTCCAAGGAGGACGTGGAGTTCGTGGAGGCTATCCAGGAGGACATCCACTGGCTGGGCTTTGACTGGGGGGACCGGTTCTTCTACGCCTCGGACTACTTTGATAAGATGTACGAGTACGCTGTGGAGCTCAT
>ERZ779633.158-NODE-158-length-26415-cov-6.797269_pt1 | contig 26415 bp, 28 predicted proteins | sample MGYA00514195_ERZ779633 | MGnify/ENA primary metagenome ERZ779633 (study PRJEB29562, sample SAMEA4376707) | mouse gut metagenome | isolation source: Cecum | study: EMG produced TPA metagenomics assembly of the A DSS colitis mouse model was used to assess the...
TGTACCGGCTGTAGTCAGCCATTTTTAACCCTCCTAAAACTCAAATTCAATGTCGTCCTCATGGGGAAACTCGTTATCGCTAGGGGTATAGTTGGCCGGAGAATAGGTCTCGCCGTCCAGCTTGAACTCGTCCCGAGCCACTTTCTCCCTGAGAAAATCATGGGCGGCGTCGCTGCTGGTGCAGATCAGAGCAAATTCCTCTTCAGTCAGTTTCATTGTGACGCCAAGACGGAAAAACATTTTTTTCATATCGGTGTTCCTCCTCACACAAGATCGGCGCTCATAAAGGTATCAAAGCTGTCAAAGTTGCTCCAGTAGGCGGTGTCGTCCTCCGTGGCGGAGACTTGTGCCCAAACATTGGTCAAGTCGTGGTCATATGTTCTGGTATCCACATTAAGGCCATAACGCAGGCAGTGCGCCGTCCACAGACTGCGCAGCTGATTACAGGCGAGTTCTGCATCGAAGCAGTTTTCGTCTGCAAAGGCAAGGACATACTGAAGCGCCCTCTCCCGTTCTCTGTTGTCCTGCGACTCAATGGCTTTCAGCCGCGCAAGAAGCGGCGCTCCAGTGAGCAGTGTTTCTATCTCCCAATCCTGTCCGACGCGCCATGCGGTGAAATTTTCTCCGGGGCGCAGACGCTGGAAGTCATCAGGGTAGGAGGCGTGGCCCTTCCGGGCCATCGCCTCGCCTGCGCTTGTGTTTATGTAGTACACGATTTTTCCTCCCTCAGTCCATCTGATAGTACATCCCGGCCTCATAGCCCTGTTCCTTCAGATATTGGCACATGGCCTCGGCAGCTTTTGTCCGGGTGTACCCCTGTCCGGCGCCTCGAACGGTAAAGACATAGGCTTTAAGGAGCGTCCACTCAAAGCAGCCTACTCCGGCCGCTTTTGCCGCAGCTTCCACAAGTTTTTTGTTCCAGCCCGTCAGGAAAAGGGCAGGGGCGTCAAAGTTGCAGGTGCCGCCGTCATCGGTTCCCATGTGCGCCAATCCATAGGCATGGGCCGCTTTCAAATCATCAGCCAACTTTTTATACCTTCCAGACAGCGCGGGCACATGGTATTCGTCCCTGATCTCCTTGAAAAAGCATACCGCATCCTCTGCGCTGGTGCTCTGATAAGAAATGATTTCCTCACCGCTGCCGTCATTCAGCATAAGCATGGTTTCATACTTTTTATCCGAAAGCAGGACCGCGCTCAACGTCGCGCTGCGGCCATCAGCCAGACGGATATGCTCGTCCCGTTTGATCTGTGTTGCCATTATGCTTTCTCCCTCATAATTTTTTTTGCAGATCCGCTCAAAGCCTATACAGATTTTTGCCTCTCTGCTCACATCTTGCACTTGATTCCATAGTCTTTTTCGATGCAGTCCTGGATTTTCCGGCCCATCTTGTGGGTGGAATCGCTGACCAGCGTGTACCCGCTGATGCCCCAGTACCAGGAAAAGGATTTCCCGTTTTTCCGGAAGACGGTGCAAGTCACATCCGCACCCTTAGTCAGCCGCAGCATCGTTTCATCTCCGCTAAAGCAGCCAAGGGCAATCAGATCCATTTCGTGGCCTTCCTCAACTTTTAGAACAACGCACTCAGCGTTATTGACCGCTACGGTGGTAATGTCTTTTAAGCGCATTTCCGTATAACCTCCAATCATTTTTTTCATCACGAAACCAAAGGCTCAATACTCTCATTATTCAGATGCCGGGCCAGCAGCTTGCAGTACCCGCATACCTGTTCCTCGTCCAGCTCTACCCACTCGCCGCAGGCGACCTGATCGCCGGAGACCGGAATCAGGCGGATGTTCCCTAGGGCCTGGGCCTCAATGACCCGAATGGTGGTGTCGCCAAAGAAATAGCAGACCGTCCCATCCCCCTGTTCGGTACGGGTGAGGTGGGGGATCGCCGCCTCGTCGCGCGTGGGCGGTCTGGAGGCAAAGTCATTCATCGCCCTCGTTCTCCGACCTGACCAGTCCATCGAAGATGCCCTCCAACATTTCTCCGTCATAGCTGTCAATGATACCGTTGTCCCGGCAATAGCTCAGAATGTCATCGAACATCCAGCGGCCAGCGTTGGCCTCGTCTCTGCTCAGGCGCTTTTCCTCGCGGAGTGTATCCAGGCAGTCCTCCATGTCGCCGCGTGTGTTTTGGAACCGGCAGTAACTCATATTTACCATGAACATAACCTTCTTTCACTTTATAATTATTGAGCAGGGAGAGCGCAATCGCTCTCCCTGCATTGTTTTACACTCCAGCCATCTGGAAAAACTGGGCCGGTGTCAGCACCGTCACACCCAGGTTCCGGGCCTTGTCCAGCTTGCTCCCGGCGTTCTCTCCGCAGACCAGATAGTTGGTTTTACTGCTCACTGAACTGCCGGCATGGGCACCCACAGCTTCAATCTTGGCGTTGATCTCACTGCGGGTATACGGCTCCACCTTGCCGGTGACCACGATGGTCAACCCCACAAAGGGATTGTCCCGATCCGGCTCGGCCTGCTCAGGCTTGGGCGGCGCGATATGCACATAGCGGCGAAGCTCGCTCCACAGATACCAGTTTTCCTCCTGCCCAAACCAGTTGTAGATATTCTGGTGCAGGGCGTCCCCGAAGCCGGGAAGCTGGGTAAAATCGAAGCCGCCGCAGACCGCCGCCTCAAACTCGTCCGGGCTGCTGTGGAACCGCCGGGCCAGCGTCCGGCTGGCGTCGTTGCCGATCTGGGGAATGTCCATGGCAATCAGATACCGCTCAAAGGTGGTATCCCGGCTGCGCTGGATGGCGTCCCAGAGGTTCTGCCAGGACTTCTCACCGAAGCCGTCGATCATCAGGATCTCGTCCCGGTGCTCGTCCAGATGGTAGATGTCCAGGCAATGATCCAGCACGCCCCAGCCAATCAGCTTCTCCAGCGTTGTTTCAGACAGTCCCACAATGTTCATTGCCTTGTTCCCGGCGAAGTGGACGAACTGCCGCAGACGCCGGATGGCGCAGTTGGGATTATCGCAGAACAGAGTCTTGACGATTCGTTCCACTCCGTTTACCACGGTTCTGGTCACATGGATACGTGTGGGCTGGTGGCAGCAGGAGCAGGACTGGATAACAGCCCGCTCCATGCAGAAGCCGCCCCGGTCCAGATTGTCCTCCACATGGGGGATGATCTGATTGCGCTTGGAGACCAGCACCCGGTTCCCCGGCATCAGCTCCAGCCCCTCAATAAAGGAGACATTGTGCAGGCTGGCCCGGGAAACGGTACAGCCGTCGATCTCCACTGGCTTCAGGATGGCGACTGGGGCGATTTCGCCGGTGCGGGTGGGTGTCCACTCAATGCACGTCATAACCGTCTCATATTGGTCGTCCTCAAACTTAAAGGCGATGCCGTCCTTGTAGTGGTGGCCGGTGCGTCCGCAGCTCTTGGAGTAGGCGATATTGTTGTAGGTCACCACAATACCGTCAATGGGGATGTCGTAATCCTTGGCATACTGGCGCAGCCGCTGAATGCCTGTTTCCGTCTCCTCCTGGGTGAGTTTCCGGTTGGTGGCAAGGTAGTAGCAGTGCGTGAAGCCCAGGGGCGTCAACTGCTTCAGCTTGTCGGATTTGTTCTCCAGACCGTCAAAGCCCTCCAGCACATTGAAGGGCATGAAGGTCACGCGGCGCTTCCGGCAGTCCTCGGATTTGAGCAGCCGTACCGAACCGGCGGCCAGATTGCGCCCGTGTTTAGGGGGCTGGCCGCCGCTGTCCAAAACGGTGTTCTTGATCGCCTCGAAGTGGCTGGGGCGGATAAACGCCTCGCCGGTGACCACCAGCCGCCCCTGATAGGGAATCTTGGTGGGGATACCGCTGATGCCATGGACATTGTGGGTGATATTCTCGCCCACATCGCCGTCGCCCCGGGTAGAAGCCTCCAGGATGACGCCGTTCTCGTAGACTACCTTTAAGGTGAGGCCGTCCAGCTTGGGCATGAGCAGCACAAGCTGATCGCCCATAAAAGCGCACAGATCCTCCACCTGCTTGACCTTATCCAGCGACAACAGGGGGATGGGGTGGGGAACCTTTTTCAGCTTGTCCACCGCCGGCCACCCCACAGTCTGGGTGGGGGAATTGCCCAGCTGAACGCCCAGTTCCTGTTCCAACTGGCCCAGCTCGTCAAAAAGCCGGTCATACGCCTCGTCGCTCACCGTGGGAGCATTGAGGCTGTAGTATTCGTACCTGTACCGATTCAGCTGCGCAGTCAGCGTCCGCAGCCGGTCAATGCCTGTCTGTGCCATCTTCTATTTTCCTCCTAACTGTCGGTGACAGTCCGGCACGCCGCCAAAATGACAGCAAGCGCCAGGTTGTCAGTTGTGGGGGAGGGCGCACAGTTTTCATGTGCGCCCTCCAGCGTGCTTCCTTAAATTTCGTAGGCAGCGTCTGTAAGCCATTCCAGACATTTGCGTTTCGTGGGAAACTCTTCTGTCCAGGCGTCGCCGTCACAGTTGTCGATCCCGACATAGACGCTGCCATCTTTCAAAAAGAACAGGCCATAGGGATGCCGGCTCTCAATGATGGTGTTTGCGTCCTCACGGCTGATTTCCCTGGGATCACTGGCGATTTTCCTGGGGCACCAGCGTGGAGCTGTCTTGATGTCCGGTTCGTCGGTGCCGCCTTTGGTATATGCAATAAAGCCGGGGCCGCTGCTTGCTCTGGGTGAAATCAACCGGAAAGCAGCATCAGCCTCTTTGTGGCCGCATAGGCAGATTCCCCGTGGTCGGCTTAAATGATCGTTGTTGCCTGTGTACTTGAATCGGCCAATTATTTTCATCATCGGACAGGATGCACAGCGGATCGGAGCCATTAGTGTGCTGTGTGTTTTCACTATTTTTTTAGCCATCTGCTATCTCCTCAGTACATTGCTGATGGAAATGCTGCTCGAAGCTGCTTTTTTCTGCGGCAGTGAAAAAGGAGATGTCGTCATTCCACAGCCGCAGAACAATTCCTTCCCCTTTAATTGGGATGACCTGCAACTCAAACTCTGCGCCCCATCCATCTCTATACTGAGACTCAATCTGGTTGGTAAACGCATACAATTCGTTGCGGGTGAGGTCTGCGGCCATACACAGATCCAGTCTGGCATAGAGACGTGGCCCTGATGATTCAACAGTGATGTGGGCAGACTGAATTTTTTGTCTAATTGCCCATTCCATCATAGGATCATCCGGCAGATGGAAATACTGTATCAGGTCATTGCTCGGATAATCCTGGGTGTGGAAGACATCCATGCTTTGGGAAATAACTTCCTGATATTGCCCCGCATAGTCATACAGCGCCTCAATCGGTTCATCTGTCTCCATATCTATCAGACTGGCGTGTACTGTCGAGTACAGATGGGGATTCGCTATCAGGCCGGACCATGCTTCCTCCTGTGTGGCGATTTCCTTCTGCACCATTTTGGCAGAACCACCCAACGGGAGATTTGTCTTCTGCGGAGCATAACGGCCAAAGTTCAGCTCATGGACGATGCGGCTGATCTCCGCATCGTTATCCCAGGCGCAGTCCATGACCGTCCGGGCAGAGCCATCGAACACATAGACCGCTGCCTCTCCGCCGTACAGCATCATCAACACCTCCGGCCGCTGGGCGCAGACCATCGCCAAATTACCAAGTTGCTTCATCATGTACCTCCAATCTTATGCCGCGGCGTCAAGTGTCTCACGAAGGGGAAGTACCATAGCGCAGTCGCTTCGGCCCTCCGCCTCGATGACAACAGGGGTATGGATGCCGCTAATCTTGACTATGACACGCTTCTCGCTCTTAAACTGGCTCAGAGCGTCATACAGGTGGCGCAGATGAAAGCCTACAGTCGTGTCACCCGTTCTGCTGATCTGGATGGCCGTACTGTATTTCCTGTCGTGTACCTGCATCAGAAGCTCATTTCCCCGCAGATACACATAGGGTTTGCGGGTCGTGGGGAGTACGTCCTTCAGGTAGTTCAATTCCTCAAGAAATTCTCTGGGGGATACCGAAAATTCCTCCAGATATTTTTGCGGGATCGCACTCTCCAAATGATACGGCACACTGTCGGCCATTCGGAAAATGACCGTCGTATCCCCATCTGTCACAGACAGCCAGGGCTTTGAGAACCGGAACTCCACCTGACAGCGGCCGAACACTTTCAAATGATGCAGCAGCGCCGCCTGAACCAAAAACGGCTGGGGGAAAACCGTATCCCCGTTATCCCAGGCGGCCCGGGAGCCATCCAGGGCAAAAACCCGGCTGCCTGAAAACTCTACGCAGGTTGTGCTTTCTCTGGTTCTCTGTACCGGTTTCATTTTCTCGAATGAAACCCGGTCATTGAGTCATTTCAGGTCTGCGTCGTCGGCGGTATACGATACATCGCCCGCCACGTTCGGTACGTCGGGGCAGAGGTCTGGAGAATGGGTGTCAAACTCCGCAATCCTGGAACCGCAGGACAGGCGGACAAAGCCGCCGCTGTCCTTATTGGCGTTTTCCGTCAATTCCATCGTCAGGCTGCCGTCAAAACAGCGGCAGGCCCGCTCTGCTTTTTTTGTCCGGGAGAAAACGAAGGAGAAGTTATCGCCGCTGGCGGGAATCTCCTTGATGACCCAGGTGTTCAAGTCCGTTGCGGTGAGGATGCACCGCCCATTGGAAAAACGGACGCTTACCTCCTCCAAAACGGGGATAACCGATGTTTTCAAGACCGGGACAAGGCTTGTCAGCGCCTCCGAAAAGGCTCTGGCGTTTACGGTGGCCCGCATGGGGCGCACCGTCAGCTCTAAATCGCTCATAGCTGCTTCCTTTCTCTCATGCACAGCGCAGCCAGACCACCAAAGGCCGGCTGAGATCCGCTGTGACAGTGTTTGTTGTAACATGGACGGGCCGGTAAGCGCCGTCCAGTTCGCATTGTGTGGAGGTCTCCACTTGACACGATCTCCGCATCAGGTCGCTGCGAATCATTTTGAACAGGCCAAGCCGTCTGTCGAGGGAGTCATCTGCCCGGCAATACGTCTGAGGGGCGTATAAATACCACCCAGACTTCTCTTTAAGCCAAAACCCGTAGGTCAGACGAAGCTGGTTCCCGCACTCGCGTACCCGTTTTCGTTCAATATGCTTGACATAGCCCACGGCGGCCTGGAAGCCTCCGGTGAGAAACCGGCGTCCAACCTCACTGCGCTCCTCATGGGTCAGCGGGACCGCCGTTTTCTTCTGCCCGGGAAGGCCCTTGATGACCTGAAAGCTCTCCGGGGCCCAGCGGTAGCCGCTGATTCCATATTGAAATCGCTGCTTTTTCATATTCACTCCTCTCAGGCCGCGATCCGCATTTCCCAATAGGGATCGGATTCCTCCAGCGCACTCATGGGAACAACGGCGTTGGGCAGGTAGTGGGGAGCGTTGCGGAAACCGTACTGGGCCTGGGCGCTGCTGCAAGTGCGCAGGGCGAAGCGCAGGCTCATAAAGATATAGCCCTTCAAGGTCTTGCCGGCCTTATTGTCGGGGTCGTACAGCTCCACGGCCCGGATCAGCCGCATGGCGAGGGACTGGTACACATCGTCCCGGTCCAGGTGGGCCGCCTTAATCAAGGAATAATTCTGCTTGATCACGCAGTCGATGCACCAGAGATGCTTTTGCACCAGAGAATTGCGCTGGGGGATTGTCAATGTCATTTCACTCATTCCTTTCTGATCGCGGAGCGGGCATACCCAGCAAAGGGCACACCCGCTCCATTTCACTATGCCGCCGCTTCCATGAGGTCAGCGGTCAGGACATCAACCAGTCTGCGTCCAGCCAGATGGCCGGTGTAGATAATGACATTATCCCGGCGCATCTGGTCAAACTCCTGCTCCCGGAGAATCCGGCTGGCAACCGCCTTTTCCCGGTCGTCTGCGGTCAGACGTTTCGCAACAACACGCTGCCACTTCGCAAGGAATTTCTTCGCGTCTACAATGTCGGCTTCCTGCCTGTCAAACATGGTGCGCTTCTGACGGATGGTCCCATCCGGCTCAATCTCCAGGGTATAGTAGGGAATGTTGAGCGCGGATGCTCGCCGTAAGAAAAGAATATAAGACTCATGAGTTTGAATCCGATCCCAGTAGCGGTCAGCTCCACGGAGACAATGGCAGAGCATATCGCCCTCCACAATAATATCCAGCACTCCGTTGGGAGCGACTACGGCATACTCCTCGTTGGCGTATTCATATTTGGCCTTGATGGATTGACAGATACTGTCTACATTGGGGAAAGATTTCAAAACTTCAGCGGCTTGCTTCTTCTTGTCCATCTGCTTGCAGCGCAGTACCAGTTCGTCATGCCGCTGGCGAAGCAGCTTGACCCGGTAGATGATCTCATCATTGGTATCAATCCCCAGCCGCTTTGCCATGGAGAGATAGTCCTTCCATGTGGTAAGCACCTGCTTAACCGACTCCTGGCTGGTCTCCGCCTGACGCCGCAGATAGTTGTAAATTTGAACGGCGCTCATTTTGTCCCAGATGAAATCCAAATCTGATTTGCTGATTTTCTGTTCGCAGAACCAGTTAAGCACTTCATCGGGAATCGGCTTTCCGCTCTGTTTTTCTGCTTGCAGCCATTTCAAAAGGGCGGTACCTCCGTCATTCCGGCGCAGCCGTTCCAGGCTCTGCTTGTCAAGCCCCAGCGCCTTTGTGAGTGAGGTGGCCTGGGGCGCTTTGATCAGGTCGTACATACAGCCGGGATTGTATTCACACTCGCCAGCCAACTGGGACAGACCTGCTTTCCAAATCTGCTCAAACTGCGGGATTCTATTGCAAATAGTAAAATAGGCATCCGGGTTGGCTACCATGCGGTGTCCATAGATCCAGTCCAGCAGCCCGGTCTGCCTCAGCACAGGTTTTAAGTGGGGCAGTGTCTTACCGTAGACCCGCCCCGGCTTGTCTCCGTGGCTGTTATAGATAGAGTTGGCCCCCATCCAGGTACAGGCAGGAACCCCGGCGATCCAGCGCATGGAAAACTGCTTGTATACGCCCCAGTAGTAGAGACGGCGCTTCAGATCTCCGTCATAAATCGTGCGCCAATGCTCAACGCAGTATCGCTTGGGGGATTTAAGGTTTTCTTTCAGATACCGCTTCCCGGCCCAAAACTCTCGGACAACAAAACCGTCCGGCCGGGACTGGATCAGATAGATGCAGACCTCCTCGGTATCCAGCCACCTGCCCAGTCTGCCAATCGCCTTGTAGGTGATCTCATGCCGGCAGTGAGGGCAGAGGCCCGTCTTATTGTGGCGGGGCTTTTTCTTGATGGGCACATCCTTTTCGCAGCAGGTGCAGTAGCCTGTTTTGGCCCCGCCTCTCCGGTACTCATAAAAGATATAATTCTGAGGGATGCCGACTTTATCCACCCAGCGGTCCCAATCTTTGGGAAGTGCTGGGGTCAGCAACATATCAGCATCCCAGGCGTCGGTTTCTTTCTTGTACCGGCGTATCCGGGCCTCCTCTCGTAACTGCTTCTGATAGGTGAGGATCGCCTCATACCCCTGCTCCTTCGAGTTCAAATAGGCCGCTACCACCTTTGAGTCCGCAACTGTTATCCATATATGAGGCATAAAGTACATCTGCGGCCAGTCCAAACGGTCCAGTTTAGCCTCACGCCATTTGTCTTTAATGCGGTCATAGGTGATAAAGCGTCCGGCACTGCGGTCAATGTATACCTCATAGGACGGCTGGCGGCCGCTGACGCGCAAATTGTCCGGGTAGTAGAGTGCCGCCTTCAAAATACCGTTCTCCACACAGCAGCGCATATAAAGCTGGTACTTCCGGCGTGTGTCCTGATGGGAACCCCAATATGTGTTGACCGTAACTGTTTGAGGTACATCCGCTTTGGCAACTGCAATCATTTTAGGGGTAGCGTTCAACTGCCGCATAGCGAGCAGTTCTCGCTTTTTCATTGTCAACTCACCTTCCTTATCTTCAAGTCGATGTCATACCAGGTATTTGGCATGATGTTCCGGCCATCCACGCGAACCAGTGCGATCTGAACAATCTGTCCTCCATCTGGGACTTCCTTCGCAAAGGCCAGAATGTCACCCTTCTTACCGCAAGCAACAGGATCGGCACCCCGGACAACCGCATAGCCACACTGAGCCTCGCCCCGGTTCTGGCATACCTTCTCATTCCACTCACGCCCCGGGTGGTCCACCATGTAGGCCAGAGCGTGGAGGAAAAATTCCTTTCGTTCCAGCTTCTTGATGATGGTCAGCTCCGTACAGGCGATTTTGGAATCAGCCTCGTCCTCGTCGATGTCGCCACCCGGCCGAACCAGATAGTATTCCGAGTGCTCCATGTCCTTGTAATAAGACAGGCAATCCAACGGGTTCTCAGCGCAATGAAAGCCATTATGGGCGCAGTTGGCCTCCACCGTTGTGTTTAATCCCATTACATACTGGTATCCCATGCAAATCAGGCCCGGGTGAAAGCCTTTATACGCAATCATCCCGTTTTCTCCTCTGGCATCACAAAATCACCGAGGGAGAGCTGGCCGGTAGGTTCAGCCGGCTTCTTTGGGGCCTCTTTCGCGGCCGGCTTCTTCGGAGCAGCCGCTTTTTTATCCCCTGACTTACCCTTGGCCGTCTTACCGCTCTTGCCCTTGGAGGCGCCGCCAGTATAGGGCTTGGGCACGAACTTCTCTTCATCCTCATGATCTTCCTTGACATCAGGGTTATTGAAATAGTCCTCGGCCCACTGATAGCACAGATCGTCGGGGATGTCACACCCGTACCCCTGCTGTCCCGGTCCGGGCTGGATGCCATTGGCCTTCATCTCGTCCTGCGCATAATCCCAGGCTTTCCGGCTGATGTACTGGAAGCAACGGATCATGCTCTTGCGGGGGTGCATCACCTTTTTGGCAAAGTCAAGATCCGCAATACACTTGGTCTGGATGTACTCGGCCACGGCCTCCCTCATGTTGCGCCGGGTCAGCTTTTCGGTGTCCGTGCTCACCCGCTTCATGGAGGCTTCCAGCAGCTCGTCCTCACTCATGGCGGCCAGGCGGTCAAGCTGTTCCTGTTCGGCGGCCTTCTTTGCCGCCTGCCGGGCGTCAAACTCAGCCTTACGCTTGGCCTCAGCCGCATCGTGGGCTTTTTCTTCTCATCCTCGGTTGCCGTGTCCTCCGCAGCTTCGGCCGGCTTTCCGGCATCGTTTGGAGTCTCTGTCAAAACCGTGCCGGCCTCCTGCGCGGGCGGGGTCAAAGTGGTGCCCGGCTCCGTCTGGCTCCCCTCCGCAGTGACAGCGGGCAGCGGGGCAGGCGGGGCCGTCAGGGGCTCCTCCGCAAAGGCGGGGATATTCTGTGCCGGGGCGCCGCTCTCCTCAAAGGGGTTACCGCCATAGCGACGGTCAATGTCAATTTCGGAATAAGCTCCCATTGTTCAGTCCTCCTCTTACCTGGGCAGAAATACCCTGTGGTATCTGCCTGTTTTTTATCAAATCATGTAGACCAGTGTGCTGAATGGATCGAAGCAGTAGCACACCAACCCGGGATAATGCTCGGCCAGTTTTTGGATCAGCCGCTGGATAAAAAGGGCGCGTTGCTCGCCCTCATGTTCCCAGGCCAATACGATCAGATGCCGGTATTCTGGGTCATAGCGCACATCCGCGCCCAACGCATTACAAACATCCGATATGTTTTGAAGCTCCCGGTTTGCTGTCATGTGTCCGCATTCAGCCGCTTTGACAGCATCGGGGAGAACTTCACCCCAGGGAACCCGTCCACATCGCAGTAGAAGTAAGTGCGGTCGTTGTCCTCGTACAGCTCGATCACATCAGACACCGCCACATTTCGTCCGGGAAAATCCCCCGGCAGAGTATCGCAGTACCGGGTAAAAATCTGTTCCAGCACATCACGCTCACTCCGCTCGTTCGGGCAGAAGATCGCGCCGTCGTACACCAGCCGGTACAGGGCGGCGGGGGGCTGCTCGTAGCCTTTTTCCCGCATCTTTTTGATGCCGGCGAAGGCGAAGGGCACCGTTTTCCCGCCGCGCAGATCCAGCTGGTAGATGCGGTAGTGCTGGCAGCGCCGCTGGCTGTCCAGCAGATGCTGGAAGGTCGTAGTCAGGTCAACTTGCAGATAGACGTTCATCTCCTGCTCAGTCAACCCCAGATAGTCGCGCAGACTGGTTCCGTCCTCGGGCAGCGTATGCCACTGCTCCACACAGCTCTCGATGTGGTCAAGCGTGCAAAGTCCGGTCAGATACTGCTCCTTGAATGTCATTCTGTGAGCCTCCTTCTGTGCTTCTTTTTTTCGTCGAAGGGCCAACTGCCAATCGTCGATCCCCTTGTAGTTGGGATTCCAACTCAGCCGCCGGCAGGTCATGCCGTTTTTTCGCGCCAGCTGATAGACCACAGCTGCCCCTCGATTGACTTCCACGTTGCGGTATTTGTCCATATCCTCAGCCTCAATGATCTCCTCTGTACCGTTGCGGCTCAAAAAGGAGAACAGTTCATCCAGGCCATTCGGATTGTTCGCGCCGATGGTCGCCACAAAGGTGCGCCCTGTCAGCGCGTGAACAATATCCGCTTTCAGCGCCCCCTCCGTCACATAGATCACACGGGCGTGGGGATCACCGACAAAATGGATGGGGCACCCGGAGCTGACCCCCTGGTTTTTTCCGGTGGAGGTCAGCGGCAGGTATTTCGCCCCCTGTTTGTCCGGCGGGTCGTTTTCATCCCGGATAGGATGATCCAGCCGGATTTGCAGGCCACGGAGCAGTCCATCCACACCGCGCAGAGGGATCACGATGCCCGATGTGCGTGTGTAGAATTTGACTGTCCATTTTCCGTAGTCATTCACATAGAAGCCTGGAACGCCCCGCACACGGCAGCCCTGTTCCATCAGGCGTTCCGTCAGCTTCCTACATTTCTGAGACGGCGGGGTGCTTTTGAACCCGAACCGCTCAATGTCATCGTCCGTCAGTCCCCGTACCGAGCGCAGATGTTTCCGGTGCTCCGGCGTCAGCGTCAGCAGGGAGAGCAGCGCAGTCAGTGTCCGATGGATCTCCTCGTCTGGGGCCTTGTCTGAAGGTACATCCTTGGAAGATGACCCTTTGACCGGGGAGACTGGGACTGGAGCGGGCGCAAAGCCGTTCAATGCCAATGTGTCACAAATCTCCCGGTAAGCCTCCGAATTGCTGATTCCATGGACTCTTCCATAAAGGGGGAGCATCCCTCCACGCTCGCCGCAATGCCAACAGCGCCAGGTGTTTAGTTGTGGATACAAGGCAAACTTGCCTCGGTGGTCGCCACAGATTGGACAGTCGGCGTATACCACCCGGGAGCCCCCTCTCCGCCTGATATTCAGACGGAGAAGGGACGCCACATCCATAATCGAAAAGGGGAAATCTGACGAACTGATACGCCTCACTCCTTTCCATCGAACACTGGCGACGCGGGGGGATTATCCGGCCTTTTTCAGTTCGTTGTCCTGCATCAGCAAGGTAGCGGCAGCTTTCTGGCTGTTGCTGCACTCACAGAATTTGGTGAGGAAGAACCGCAGGCTGGAGGGCCGCCGTTCCGCGACCTGAGCCATTGTCCACCCCATACAGGGACCACGCGGCACCACAATGGCGCTGGCCTCTTCCATCGTCATTACCTTGCAGATCTCCTCCACCGACATATCCTCCGTATAGCTGGGCGCCGTCTGGGGCGGAGTTTCCTCCTGGCCCGGAACGGTTTCAGCAGCGGCAGGTTCGGTCACGCTGTCAACGGAAGAAGGTTCCGCCACGGCGTTGGCCGGATCGGCGGGACCGGCCTCCTGCGGGTTGTCAGTTTCCGCTGCCGGGGAGGGGAAGTTCAGCATGTTGATCAAATTGTGCTGCTGGCTGTCCGCCTGCGCAGCCTCCTCATGCTGGTCGTTTCCCATCGTGCCCTGCGCCTCCGCAGGGGCAGACGCGGCCTCTTCCTCCGGCACAAGGTCAGCCTTGACCTCCGGAGCGGGGTCAGGCTGGTCCGCCGGGTCGGGGGCGGGCGCAGACTGGGGGGCTGGATCTGGGATGCTCTCCGCAGAAGCGGAAGGCTCTGCTGCCTGGACAGATTCCGGCGCAGGCTGGTCAGCGGGAACCGGCTCGGAAGCCGGCTGTTCGGTGACAGCCGCATTTGCCGTCTCGACAGGCGGGGTCTCAGGTTCTACCTGCTGGGCCGCCGTGGGCTCCTCCTGACCGGCGGTGGGCGGCGTCTCCCGGATGGGGGGCTGCTCCACCTGAGAATCGTTCTGGGGCGGCTGCTCCAGTCCAACATCCGTCCGAGTGGGCTGGACGGACGGGCGGCACTGGCCGTCGTTGGCGGTCTGGGTCAGATCGCACAGCTGAATGCCGAACCCGGCGTTATCCAGAGCCACCATCATGGCCTCGTGCTGGGCGGCGCGGATATAGGGCCTGCGGGCCTCCTGGGGAACCATGATGTCCGCCGTCTTCATCTGCAATATCGTGTATCTGTTGGTCGGATTGTAAAAGAGTTGCTTGTCAAATACCGCTACGAAACCCATTATCGTTCCTCCTTTTAAGCGGCGTCGGGCTTTGGCCGCTTGATGTTGAACCGGCGGCTCTCGGAAATCGTGACATATTCTGTGTAAATTTCCGGGTGTACGACTTTCAGACGTTCCAGCCCTTCCTTGGAAACTCCCGGTTTTCGGACAGGATTCCAAGTGATGGTGCAGCCGTCGTCCGATATGGCGGAGCAGCTTGTACCCATGTCGGCCACAATCAGAGCCTTTAGCCGTTTCATCTCGGCCTCGACCGCTTTCGTATCTGCGTCACGCCGGCCCTTTTCCTCCTGGAGTTCTAAGAACCGTGTAACCCTTGCGGACTGCGCCTTATTCAATGAGACAGGCGGAGCATCTTTGTCCGCCGGACCCAGCGCCCGCCGCAGGCTCTCCAAGATAAGGTCGCCATCGTCCTCCCAATAGGGCGGAGGAGATTTAGCAAGCACGCTGTTCTCCCAGAAATCCTGCTCCAGCATAATCAGCTCCATCTCGTAGGCCATATCCCGGTCGATACGGCGGATGATGGCCTCGTCCTCGTTGTTGCCATAGAGACAGCAGTAGTAGACCCGATCAAGGTTCATCACAGCCATGTAGTGGCGTCCCTGTGTTTCATAGTAGACAGGAACGATCTCCTCGCCGTTGTACCACCACTTGTCCTTGGCGTTATAGTTGGTGGTCTTGATCTCCAGGATCGCCGTTGTACCGTCCGGCATTTCCACCAGATAGTCCAGGTCGGCCAGCATCCAGGGGTAATGGGGATGCTGAAACATACATTTGCGCTGATAGATTTTCAGCCCGGTCTTCTCTGCGAAGATGCGAGCCACCAGCGGCTCCAGCAGGGTGCCCACTTCCAGGGCCACCCAGTTTGCCTGATCGTCCGCCGTGACGATGCCCAGCTTGTCATAGTAGAGGTCCCGGGCCGTCCGAAACGGCGAGATGTTCAAAACCGCAGCCGCATCGCTGCCGCCCAGGCCCTTCCGCCGGTACTCCAGCCAGTCAGGCCGCGAGAGTTGTGCTGTGTCCACCAGCACAAGGGGCTGATACGCCGTATCCTGTGCCATGTTTGGTTTCCTCCTCTTCTGAAATCATGCTCTGGATCTGCACCTTCCACATCTGGCGGCTGTTGCCCCGGATGGGTTTCCTGGAGGGGCGGGGACGCTTCCTCCGCTTCCACTTGTTCTTCATGGTCATTTGCTCCTTCCTATTAGATTTATCCTCAAAGCCTTGCGGCGTTTGGGCAAAAAAATAAGCGGGAATGACAAAAATACGGCTCAAAAGCCGCATTTCCGCCCCCACTCTGGAGAGCTACCGTCATTCCCGCTAAAAGCGTTGGGGCAGACTGCCCCCTATTAAATCCTACCGGCAACCGCCCGCCTATCTGCGTGGCAGCCCTGCCGGCATAACGTACAACCTTAACAACGTATGCAATGCGGGTGTCCTCCCCGGTCACAGGCTGTCAGCCTGCCTCCGCGTTTCAGCGGAGCACGCACAAACAATCAATTACAAGCCTACTCTAACACAATATATTGTGGTTGTCAATAGGGATAATGATGTATTTTGTACTCCGCATCTATTACAGTATGAAATGAGCCAATATGGGAGGGCTGTTCTTTCCGCTCTTTTCATCTGAAAATCCTTCTTCAAAATTTGCGTCGGATTGTAGTATGTGCCTCATAATCCCTAGTGTATTATTAAGAAGAATTGTCTGGAAATATCGCATCAAAAAATTTTTTCATATATTTTTGATTTTCTTGTGAGAATTTGCCTTCTCGCTGCGTTAATTATAGTAGAGGGGTAAATTTTTTCCTCAGCCGTCTCTGCGCCTATCGAAAGAGGCGGCATCAGCCAATACAATCCAATCTGTATAGCAAACAGCAGCTTTATATTTACATCCTCCGATGATGGCAAGCGGTTTATCTGCCATCTGCGGCCGAAGCAGATATAAAAATACAAAAAGTCTGCCAGCAGATGAAAAAGTAAACCGTTACATTGTCGGGCCGGGAGTAGTTTATGATACCCCAATACTCTTTGAACCAACTCGACGGTTAGATATATAAAACCGTCGCCTTTTAATCCAGATATGGCGACCCGTAGGAGGTATCGCCATGTCTGGAGTGCTATTATATTTACATAATTTGTTAAAAAAAGCCTGTCCCTCGTAGAGAGGCAAAGCACCTGCAAGGTCGAATTTACTCACCTTTTGTCAGGTGCTTTTATAATCCCTGATGACCGTATGGCATACTGCCATGCGGTCATTTTTGTTTTTCTGTGCTGTCACCATGCCCCATGGAGACAGCTGGCGGCGGCCAAGGGCCTGCCGCGCTGCCGCTCTCCGCCGCACCTCCGAAGATTTGAAGTCTGGCACATGATCAAATTTTTGGAGGTCTTAACGTGGTCAAAAAATGCTTTTACATAGCTTTTCACAAAAATTTTTTAATCCGCCGAACAGGTCGGCTGTTTACCTTTTATCCTTGGCCCCAGAGAGCGATGGAAGGGGGGCCAGAGCATGACCCCGACTGAACGCCGTCAAAAATTGCTGGAAGTGCTGTGCATAAGACGGCACGACACCTGCGACAATTTGGCGCATGAGTTTCATGTTGCTAACTCAACGATCCGCCGTGACCTGGAGATTCTTACCTGCTCGTATCCCATTGAGACGGTGCGGGGCCGCTACGGCGGCGGGGTCAGGGTTGCGGATGGATATTTCCTCTACCGCAAGACGCTCACTCCCAAGCAGGCTGCGCTTCTTCAGCGGTTGAGAGATCAGCTGGACGGAGACGACCTTATTACGCTAAACAGCATCCTGCTCCAGTTCGCTCTCTGACGGCATCTTCCCTCTGCACCTTGATAAACAGTGGGACAAGCTCCCGCTTATAATCGGTATGCAAGTGAGACTTTGCTGCGGCATGGCTTGGACGCATAGACTGCCTGCGGAGTGGGGATGCAGGGAAGGAGGCGAGGGCGCATCCTCCGCTCCGTTAAAACGATCACATCAAAGGTACGAGCGGAACCCCAGGGCCATTGACCGGCGCAGGCAGCGCCCGAAGCGCAGCGGAGCAGTCGCATCATCCCGTACCGCAGGGTAAAAGGGGGATACTGTGGGAATGGTCTGGGCAGCCTCGTCAACTGCCGCCGCCTTCTGTCGGTATCGCGCCGCTGGTTTGTCGCCAGCGGGCTTGCATACTCCCTGTGCCGGGGGTGAGCAGTAGGGCGGTCCTGCCGCCTGAGAATACGGCACAATTTGTATATGTATCTGAATACAGGTATAGGCATCGGCGGATTCTACTTACGCCTTGGAGCAGCAATGAAGAAACCGTCGATGGCCTTGCCTGTTTCAGTTATTGGGTAAAATCGGCTGTGTTCCGAATGAAACGGAAAATTTTGGTCAATACTCATGGATGAAATGAGGTGAAGCAATGGCAAGAGAGCAGAGCAGAGAGGAACTTTTGGATTCTTTGGTCGATATTCGCTCGGTGAAAATTGATCCCGCGCAGCCCGTAGAGGAACGCATGAGGTCTTATGTGGAACAGATCAAGAACCCATATATGTTCAAGGTTGGAGGTACGGTTGTTCGTGTTTCTTATGCCAATACGCAATCGACAATCAACGATAACTTTGTAAATCTTCTGTCCAGCATATAGTTTAGATGTGGAGTAATTGGAAAATACTTTCCGATGGGATTTTCATATTTCACTGGACTTTTGCATAGTGGTATGTTATCATCGAAGTGGGCAAAATCAAGCGAAACACCACCCTTGTGTTTTCCGATTATTTAGTGAGGAATATCACAAAGGAGTGGTGGCTGATGTTGAAATTATCTTTAGACCGGTACTATAAAGCCGCCATCTACCTGAGATTATCCCAGGAAGATGGCGACTTTTCTTGTTCCAGTGAGAAATTCGAGAGCAACAGTATCTCCAACCAAAGATTGGTGATCTTGGATTTTCTCAAGAAGTGTCCGGAAATCACACTGATCAGAGAATACTGCGATGACGGCTATACCGGTGCCAACTTTGACCGACCGGATTTTCAGCGAATGATAGAAGCTGTCAAGCAGGGAGAGATAGACTGCATCATTGTGAAAGACCTGTCCCGCTTTGGCCGGGAGTATATTGACTCTGGAGCTTATATTCAGAAGCTGTTCCCCATGCTTGGCGTCAGGTTTATTGCAATCAACGACAACTATGATAATGCGCAGCCGGGAGCGGCGGACAATGAACTGATCCTGCCGTTCAAAAATCTGATGAACGATTCCTATTGCCGGGATATTTCTGTTAAGGTCAGAAGCAACCTGGAGGCAAAGCGCCGGAACGGCCAGTTTGTGGGCAGCAAGGTCGTCTATGGGTATATGAGATCCCCAGAGAATAAAAACCTGCTGATTATCGACCCGGAGGCCGCCGCAGTGGTTCAGGACATATTTCGCTGGAAAATTGATGGACAATCTCCGGCGCAAATTGCGGACAGGCTCAATCGCAATCATATCCCCTCGCCAATCGAGTACAAGAAGGGGAAGGGGTCGAAACAGAGAACCTGCTTTCAGACAAAAGAGGTTGCGCAGTGGAGTGCGGTGGCAATCTACCGTATCCTTAAAAACGAAATCTATATGGGGACGCTTGTTCAAGGGAAAACAACGTCACCGAATCATAAGGTAAAAAAGACTGTGCGCAAAGCGCCCGACGAATGGGTGAGAACGGAACACGCCCATGAAGCAATCATAGCCCCTGCTCAGTTTGACTTGGTTCAAAGGCTTATGCTTGATGATACAAGAAGCCCCGTGGGAGCAAAAGGGGTGCATCTGTTCTCTGGTAAAGTCTTTTGCGCTGACTGCGGCAGCCCAATGGTGCGGAAGGTTTCCCGCTCGAATGGCCGTGAATACACATATTTTATTTGCGGCGGAAACAAAGCGGACAAGCACGTTTGCTCCAGCCACATGATTCGAGAGAGTGCGGTTTATGATACTGTGTTGATCGTCATACAGGCCCAGATCGCCGCCGCTATGGATATGTCGGCCGCATTACGGCAGGTGGACGGCCTTGCGTGGGAGAACCGGGAGCTGGAACGAATCAAATCAAAAAGGGCCTTCCAGGAAGAAATCGCAGATAAGAACCGGCGTCTCAAAGCTGGAGCGTATGATGACTTCAAAAACGGTTTGATCAGCAGAGAGGACTATAAAACCTTTACCGAACAATTTGAACGTCAAATCAGAGAGGCTGTGGAAGCTGTCACGCAGTTAGACAGGGAGCGCCGCAGTATTATGGGCGGTCTGGCGAAGCAGCAGGGATGGCTGTCTCAATTTGCGAAGTATGAGAACATTCAAGAGCTCTCCAGGAATTGCGTGGCCGCACTGGTTGACCGTATCGAGATCCGTGAGGGCAAAGACATTGATGTTCGTCTTCTGCACGTGGATCATTTTGCCTCCATTGTCGCCTTTTTGAATGAGCAGAGAGTAAGAACAAACGCAAAAATCATTCCGATAGGGAGGGAGGCAGTATAGTATGGCCCGCGTATCAAGAAAGCGGAAGAGCTTCCCTGAGGCGGCGGCAGCTTCCCGTATTTGGAGAACTGCGCTCTATGTCAGATTATCTGTGGAGGATAACGGCAAGGATGCCGATTCCATAGAAAATCAGATTGCCCTCCTGGAGTCGTATGTTTCAGGCTGCCCCGATTTGAGCAAGGCTGAGTTATTTGTGGACAACGGTTACACCGGCACGAATTTTCACCGTCCCCAGTTTAATCGAATGATGGAGGCGGTCCAGGCCGGTGTGATTGACTGCGTTGTGGTAAAGGACTTGTCCCGCCTGGGCCGGAATTATATTGAGACATCGCAGTTCATTGAAAAAATCTGCCCGTTTTATGGACTGCGGTTCATCGCGGTGAACGATGGGTTTGATACGGCCACGGTCACGGATACGGCACAGTTGTCTATGGCCTTGTCAAACATCGTAAACGACTATTACGCGAAGGATATTTCCCGCAAAGTGACCAGCGCGCTGCAAACGAAAATGGAGCAGGGGGACTATATCGGAAACTATGCACCTCACGGGTACTGCAAAGATCCGGGAAATAAAAATCATCTGGTTATTGACCCGGAGACAGCTCCTGTCATCCGCCAGATATTCCAGTGGCGGTCCGAGGGTATCAGCTACATGGGGATCAACCGCCGGCTCAACGAAGCAGGTATTCCCTCACCAGGTCAATACCGGCTTGAACACGGAATTGAGACCAACAACAACCGCAAGGGGCGTCCCGTGCTTTGGAATAAGCACATGGTCACGGAAATCCTCAAAAATGTTGTCTATATGGGTCATCTTGCCCAGAAGAAGGGAAGCCAATGCCTCTATGCTGGCATCCCGTATCACATTACCAGCGAGGATGAATGGATCGTTGTAGAGCATACTCATGAACCTATCGTCAGTGCGGAATTGTTTGAGACGGTGCAAAAAATCAACAGGGAGAGTGCAGAACGATCCAAGGCAAATTTGGGGAAATATGCTTATCTTCCGAAGGAGAAAAATATTTTTGGGAAGAAACTCACCTGTGCTGAGTGCGGGGCCGTGATAAAGCTCCATCGGTCTTTCAGCACGAAGCGGGATAAGGCGTATTTCACGTTCAAATGCCCAACCTATGCGGAACACGGCTCAAAGGGATGCTCGGATGTCAAAATGCGAAAACCAGATTTGGATATTGCAGTATTCTCTTTTATCAAGGCGCAGATGGCTGTGTTTGTCGATATGGAAAGTACGTTGAAGCGTTTGCTGGCAGTTAAGACAGGGAAGGTTGAGCAGGGACGCACCACATCAAAACGCAGGTTGCTGCAACAGAAATTGGAAAATAAGAAGTCGATCCTGAGCGGTCTGTATGTGGATTATAAGGAGGGGCTGCTGTCTCGACAAGACTACCTGTTTACTCGGGAAAGCGTTGATGCAGACATCCGTATGATTGAGGCTGAGCTGGCTGAACAGGAAAGCGCAAGTAGTCAGACACGCGACCTTTTGACTGGAGAAATGAAGTGGCAGTATATGGTGCGGAACTATCAAAATGCTACTGAGCTGTCCCCGGAGATGGTCGAGGCTTTTGTTGAGATGATAAAACTGCATCAGGATGGCAGCCTGGAAATTAAGTTGAATTACATGGACGAATTTGCTGCCCTTATGGATGCCTGTGAACACATCAAGAAGGAGAGTGCGTAATGAAGCAACAGGTAGCAATTTACTTGCGGCTTTCGCAGGAAGACATCGACAAGCGAACCAGCAAAGTAAAAGATGAAAGCAACAGCATTTCTGCACAGAGGCTTTTGATTACCCGCCACTTGGATTTGAACCAGACGCTGCGTGATCTTCCGCGCTTGGAGTTCTGCGACGACGGATATTCGGGCACCAACTTTGACCGCCCGGAGTTTTCCAGGATGATTGAGATGGTCAAGCGTGGCGAAATCAGCTGTATCGTAGTCAAGGATCTGTCCCGATTTGGCAGAGATTATCTGGAGGTCGGAGACTACCTGGAACATATCTTCCCATTCCTCGGTGTCAGGTTCAAGGCGATCAACGATCACTATGACAGCATACAACATTCCGGGAAAACCATCGGAATGGATATTGCGTTCAAGAATCTGATTTATGATTACTATTGCAAGGACCTCTCCAAAAAGGTGAAATCGGCCATGGGGATGAAGCAGCGGGAGGCCCGGTATGTCAGCTGTGCTCCCTTCGGCTATCGAATCTGTCCGACGATGAAGCATCAGCTGGTGATTGATCCGGAAGCTGCTGTCGTTGTCCGCCGTATCTTCCTGGATGTGATTGCCGGGAAATCGACCAGCCAGATTGCAAGGGAGCTGAACAGCGAGGGAATTGCAACTCCGGCGGAGCATAAGTCCATCAGACGCCGGACGGCCTCTGGAAAACCACAGTGGACGCATTACATGATCTTGAATATCATTGAAAACTTGAAGTACACCGGAACAATGGTAAATCACACGCGGGAAAGCCGGAACATCCGAGATGGGAGTCGGCAGCGCGTTCCGAAAGAAGAGTGGTATCTTCGAGAAAAGGCCCATGAGGCGATTGTTACATTGGAGGAGTTCGGCCAGGCACAGGAGGCAATCAGCCGCAGGAAAAAGACTGTCCGCTCCCATCATAACCAATCTGACCGGGTGTACTTTTGCGGTCATTGTGGGCGGAAACTGGAAAAGGCAAACGGCATATCGTTTTCCTGTCCATCTCACCGTTATCATTCCGGCAGTCCGTGCGAGGGGGTACGGTGGCAAAAAGACGCTCTGGAGGATGCTGTTTTTGAGGCACTGAAGGTTCAAATCGAGATCGTCCAGATTGAAACCGCCGATGTCAAATCCGCTGCCCAGAGCAAAGGGAATCACTTGGAAAGTCAGCTCGCAGTTCTTCAAGCTCGGTATGATGCCTGTGGCCGGGAGAAGCTGGAGCAATATGAGGCGTACCGGGAAAGCAGAATGACGGATGAAATGTTTCTCTCCAGCCGTGACCAGTTGACCTTGCAGCAAAACTTATTAAAAGAGCAGATGGAAGAATGTGCAAGGCAGTATGAGGCCAGTAGGCAAGAGATCGAAACGGCGGATGAAAAGCAGCGGTCGGTGGGCCATATTGCAAAGTTGACAGAGAGGCAGCTCAGAGATCATTTGTATGATGCCATTGAGCGGATACTTGTCTATGGCCCCAATGACATTGAAATTGTCTGGAAGTTTCAAGATACCACCATGACCGCATAGCACAGGAGATACAGAGTGGCTGTGGCATGGTTCAGCACCTGTTTTTCCGGCCTTTGCCCTAAAATAACGTAATCCCCCACCACGTTTTTTAAGTTCCAATGCAGAGCTCCAATCCCGCAAAGCCTTGATTTTCAAGGGGTTCCGGGGTATAAAAAAATTTGTTGCACCTACTTGACACAATGGGACGACCTGGGCCGTGTAGTAATCCCCAAGGAGATCCGTCGGACTATGCGCATCCGGGAGGGCGACCCGTCACAGATAGTATTGACACCGTGGGAGCGGTTCTGTTTCGGGATGCTGGATCTGTCAAAAAGGACCGGCTGGAGTTGTACATAGCGACGAAAGAATGGGGGCGGTTCTGTAAATACCCACCGGCTCAGCATTTGCGCAGGACTGTTCAGCTCACCGGATGCAGGGACTCCAGCGAGGCGGCAAGGATGGACAGAAGCTGTGAGATGCGGGGCTTCTGCTCCAGCCGCCTGTGGGCCAGCTCCTCCAGCAGGGGCCGGTTTTCCCGCCAGACAATATCATTGACAGTGCGGATGTTGCGTTCCACAGCCTTCCAGCTGGTTTTGTATTGTTTTGCTACCTCCGGGTACAGCCATTTTGTCACCAACAGCAGCCGGTCCGGCTGTTCCATGCACAGCATGACCGCATATGCCGTATGGAAAAAACCTGTGTAATTTGCGGTGACTCCCAGCTGATACAGCAGGCCATAGATTTTGGAATATGTGTTTTCCATTGATAATCCACCTTTATGTGTCGTCATCCCATAACTGGATCATCTGCTGAAGCAGTTCGGCGAATTTACGTCTTTTCTGCGGTGACAGATGAGAAAGCCCTTGGAGAGAATCGAGAAGTATAAGCAGTATTTTAACTTGGTCAGGCTCAAACAGGCCTGCCATAAGAGTGATTGGGTCAAGCCCCAGCTTATAAGCGAGGTGTTCTACCATTTGAATTGTGGGATTTCCCTGTGCGTTGAGATAGTCCTGAAGCGCGGAACAGGAGATTTCTAACTCCTCGGAAAAATCCACCATAGAAATGCCTTTTTTCTGTTTGATGATATTCATCATATCAGCCATATTTTTTTGGATTCCCATGCTGACGACCTCCTTCGACAGTATTATACAAAAGAGACCCATAGGAATAAATGCCTGTTTAAAGAAAAATTGTACCGTTTTATTGGTGATTAACATGCAGCTCCCGGCGGTTTGCCTTTTCCGAATGGAAAAATATTGTTGATTATTCTCCTCTCTCAATAAAATATATCAAAAAACGCAATTTTTTCAGACTGTTTGCCGCAAGATGAATATGAGATCCGCGGCACAAAATCTTTCTGTAAAAATTTTTGAAAAGGGCTAAACTTTTCGGAAGCGCGGCCGAATAAATAAACAAGCGCAATAATGTGGGGTGATATTCCCCGCCTTGAAGCGGTTTCACCCGGTCCTAGGCCGGTTGAAATATAGTACCGCGCCGGAAGCGTTGAGCATCGTGGCCACGTGCTCAATGGCGGAAAGCGCAAAACAGACCTGTGCCGGGAGCAAGGATGCGCCTTGGCACATTAAAAGACGAAAGGAGTCAAAATCATGCGCGTACAACACAATATTATGGCAATGAATGCCTACCGCAACTACAACATCAACACCCGCAAGCTGTCCGGCAACCTGGAGAAGCTCTCCTCTGGCTACAAGATCAACCGCGCCGGTGACGACGCCGCCGGTCTGGCCATTTCTGAGAAGATGCGTGCCCAGATCACCGGCCTGAACGCCGCCCAGAAGAACGTGAAGGACGGCATCTCCCTGGTGAAGACCGCTGAGGGCGCCATGCAGGAGATCCAGGACATGCTCAACCGCATGGACTACCTGGCCACCCAGTCTGCCAACGGCACCTATGACAACGACGTGGACCGCGCCAACCTCCAGAAAGAGGTCGACGCCCTGAAGTCCGAGATCGACCGTATCGCTGACAGCGCCAACTTCAACGGCATCAAGCTGCTGGACGGCTCTCAGGGCGGCAGCGGCGGCGACGACAGTGCTGGTAATGCTGTGCAAGTTACCGGCGTCCGCGACGCCACCACCGACGTGCGGAAGGCCCAGGCCGGCGAGTATTCCATCGACCTGACCAACTTCAAGGCCATCTCCACTGGCGGTAATGTCACCATCAAGGTAGGCGGCACCACTGTGGCTACTGCGGCCGTCACAAGTGCCACCTCCTCCAAGCCCGTTACCGTCTCCTCCGCCAACTTCTCTCCCGCAACCGGAGATGTGTCCATTGGCGGCACCAAGTTTGTGGTTTCCAAGAGCGGCAACAAGATCATCCTGAAGATGAAGGACGTGCCCACCACCGACTTCACTGCTTCCATGAAGGTAACAATTTCCGGCGCGAAAGCCAACGCCACTGCCGGCAACCAGGGCTGGCCCGAGGGTGTCAAGGTGGAGAAGGCCGCCGTCAAGGTGGACACCGCCAAGTACGCTCAGGGCAAGTTTACCCTTAACAACGCCGATATCATAGACGGCGCCCAGATCAAGATCGGCAAGGATGTCTACACCTTCAAGGTGGGCAAGGACGGCACCGCCGGCGGCGTCAGCGGCAACGTTATCGACCTGACCCATATGAAACAGGGCCAGACCGGTCTTGCCACCGAGGCATCCCGTCTGCTGTCCCAGGCCGCTTCCAACAACTCCTGGTTCAAGGTGACCAGCAGCAACAACACCGGCACCGTGTATCTGACCGAGAAGCTGGAGAACCGCCCCTATAAGAACGACATGGTCAAGACCTCCGGCAGCACTACCGACGCTGACTGGATGGGCAACGGCCAGGGCGCTATCCCGCTGGTCAAGTACAGCGGCACCGGCGGCATGGAGGGCGCCAAGGGCGGCCTGACCCTGCAGATCGGCGACACCGCCGACGACTACAACCGGATGGACGTTCAGGTTGGCGATATGCACGTGTCCGCTCTGGGCATCAGCGACTTGGATATCTCTACCCAGGCCGGCGCTGCTGAGGCCATCCAGAAGATCAAGGACGCCATCAACCAGGTCTCCTCCGTCCGTGGCGATCTGGGCGCTATCCAGAACCGTCTGGAGCACACCCAGAACAACCTGTCCGTGATGGCCGAGAACATCCAGGACGCCGAGTCCACCATCCGCGACACCGACGTTGCCGAGGAAATGATGAGCTACGTCAAGAACAACATCCTGGT
>ERZ779633.159-NODE-159-length-26208-cov-6.881811_pt1 | contig 26208 bp, 28 predicted proteins | sample MGYA00514195_ERZ779633 | MGnify/ENA primary metagenome ERZ779633 (study PRJEB29562, sample SAMEA4376707) | mouse gut metagenome | isolation source: Cecum | study: EMG produced TPA metagenomics assembly of the A DSS colitis mouse model was used to assess the...
AGTTTCCGGCCCACGGCACCACCGGCAGAGAGCATTTCACGAAGCTGGGAAATGTGGCTGCGAAGACGGACGGTCTCCTCATCCACCGCGACCTTATCCGCAAAGATCGCCGCCTCGGTAAGGATGCGGCCCGCGTCGAGCTGTGTGTTTTGAAGCACCTCAGCCATTTTGGCTTCCAGCCGTGCCCGATAATCCGCCACAATGCCCGGGGAACGTTCCTCCACCTTGCTTGTGAGGGTTTCAATGGTTTCGGTACGGTCAAGGACGTCCTTGGCAAGCCGCCCGCCTTCTCTTTCCCGCATCACGTTAAAATCGGCCAAAGCCTCATCCATGGCTTGCAGCAAAAGCGCTTTCACTGCCTCCGGCTCCTCTTCCTTTTTTTCTACGGTAAGAACGTCGGGAAAGCGGGCCAGGTCGGTGGGATAATAAGAGTCCTTTGTCCAGCCCCCGCCCATATGGATAAGCTGCTCCAGCGCGTCCACATATGCCTTCGCCAGCGGCTGGTTTACAGTGACGGTCATATCGTCTCCGGCAATATGGCTGACATTGACAAAAACATCTACCTTACCGCGGCCTACTTTGCTCTGGATACGCTCTTTCAAAGCCTCCTCGGCAAATAGATAGCTCCGGGGCATTTTGATGGCACAGTCCAAATAGCGGTTGTTTACCGCCCGCAGCTCCACCGTAACGGTCAGTCCTTCTCCAGACGCCTCGCCTCGGCCATAGCCGGTCATGCTTTTTATCATAGGAGTTCACTCCTCTTGAAATCCAAATTATATCACAAAAGTTTTTCTTTGAAAACCCTTTTCACTCAACAGCAAGTGCCGCCCCAGGGAGTCAGGCAGCTGAAGCACAGATATGCGGTACAGGGATCGCAGCCAGTGGAGGTATAGATCCCGGGGCGGTATGTGGAGCCTCCCCGTTGGATCATGGCCATTGCCTGCCGATATTCAGCGTTGCCTGGCTCCATGGAGTAGGCAGTCTGAAAATGTTGGGTAGCTTCGTCGATCCAGCCTTTTTGATAGGCAATGTAGCCGATAAGAAAATGCCACTCAGCATCCTGGCGGGGGGCAGTGCGAAGAAGCTGCTCCGCCTGGGCCAGGTCGCCAAGGTTGATGTATTGACGCGCCTGGGCATAGAGACTGTTCCCAGCGGCCTGCTGATAGCTCCGCTGGTATTGCTGCCGGTTTTGTCCGATACCGGCGCTGCCGGAGCGGGCGCGGGTGATAGCGTCATAGGCTTCATTGATCGCTTTCATCTTCTCCTCGGCCAGGTCTGCCAGGGGATTATCCTGATAGTTGTCAGGGTGATATTTCCGCGCCAACTCCCGATATGCTTTTTTGATCTCCTCATCACTGGCGCTGGGGTCGACCCCCAACACGCTGTATGGATCGCTCATAGGCTACTTCTCCTGTGCTTCTTTTGCTCCTCCCGCCATTGGCCGGAAAAGACCAGCTCCTGTACGGTGGGAAGCCCGCTGTATATAACATTTTCTATTGCCGGGGTGCAAACATTGGAGGGCAAAAGCGCCAATGCTGCACCCGCTAAGGCGAGAGAATGGTCCATCACCTGTCGGAGATAGGTCTTATCCTCCTCCGTCCACCCACAAAACCGGGCCGACACCGGGTTGTATCGCCCCTCCCTTTCGTCTTCGGATAGGTCGTCCACCGCGTCGATGAGGTATACCCACCGTCCCACATGGTAAAGAAGCTCCGCCATTGCCCGGTCACAGCTATATTCCCCAGTTACGGGCGCGGCGGCGCGAAGGAGCCGCGCAAAACAGTCGGCGGTACGGTCAATAGAGGGGCACCCCTCCGCTTCCAGTGCTTGCAGCTCCTGAAGCAGCCCTGCCACCTGGGCGTCAAAGTCAGGATACTCTCTTCTGGCCTTTCGGTACGCTCTTGTGAGAAGCACAGAGAAAATACGCGCGCCTGTCCCTTTAAGAAAACCCTCGTCGGCCACAGTGTCCCGTAGCCGCCAATAGGCGAGGATCACGCTCTCCCCTGCTGCGGTATCCAACCACTGACTGCTTTCACAGACCGGCCTTCCATGGAACGGATGCCGGAGGCAGACACGGCAGTTGACACAGAGTGCGTCGTCCGAACGCATCAGGAGCATGGCCAAAAAGGTAAAGTCGTAATTAAGGAAAAGACGGGCAAACTGCCCGTATCTTTTCCCAATGGTTTGGCAAAGGCCACAGTAGACAGCCTTATAGTTTTCTGCCACGGCCCCGGGAATGGTATCCCAGCGGGCTCTGACATAGCCAAACACCTTCAGCCTCCAATGGAGACGACTTTGAATGTAACGCTGTCCCGCTTTTTCATCCGCCGGTCCAAAACAAAGGCGCCCAACAAACCAGCCAGAAAACCGCCGCCCCCTAAGGCGATGGCTCTCCCCTCAGCCCAGCCGAGACTGCCGCCGATAAAGTACCCCAGAAAGAAAAGGACCAAAGGAACGATATAGAGCAGCGCCGCTGCCCCTAAAACTCTGGAGCTGGCTGTTTCTACCGTAACCGTGTCGCCAACTCCGGCGCCGTGGGCGTCCTCCGCCACCACAGTGATCTCCGGGGCATTCTCCATAAAGCTGCAATGATCGCAGGAGCCGCAATTATGAGCGCTGGCACAGGCGGAGGTCCTGCGGACCCTGACCTCCACATATCCGGGAGCCACAATGCGGATCACTTGGGCAGTCTGCTTCATAAATCTGGAAACTCCTTATCTTCGGATAGATATCACGATATTATAATCTCCCACCACGCCCACATCGCTTCTTCCGTCCAGGTAGACCTTGACCGGAATGGTCTGAGAGCCGGTGGCGGCCACTGCGTTTTGAAGGTCGGCGACGATACGGAGCTGGTTGGGCGTTACCGACGCTACAGCATCGGCGGAACCCCGGATCTGCACCTGGCGGGAGGTGGTAACCTTCTCTACCTCGTACCCGGTAGGCTTATTGATGACCTCAATATTGTCCACTTCCATAGTGGCTGTGGTCAACCCGGTGACAGTGATCTTGACGGTAGCCTCACTGACGCCGCTGACATTGGTCAGTTCGGGCGCCAGTGGAATGGTAAAGTTCAGAGTATTCGTCCCCAAGACCTTAGCCAGGTCCACATTGCCCAGGGATATCTCCTTCAAGGGCTCTAGATCAGCCGCCGAACCGGAGACCATAATGGATTCCGGCTCGATCTTATATTTCACATAATTCTCCACTGTATCGGCAGTGATCCCGCCGCCGGAGATCAGGTTGACTGTCAGGGGCACTTCCTTCAACTGGAAAACGGGAAGGGTGGTACGCACCAAGGATACGTCAGGTGTGACCGCAATACCTTCCAGCGCATCGCCGGTGAAGCTGATAAACGTATAGGGCAGGTCTCCGCTGTAGGTCTGGTCCATATCGGCCCGTTCCAGCGTGACCTGGGCATAGTCGATCTGGTTGACGATAGATTCCTCGCCGCTGACCTGGATGCTGGCCGGCAGGAAGGTAAACTCTCCGGCCTGATAGCCTTCGGCGACGCCGCCCACGATGGTGCCGCGGACAGGGATGGACCGGGTGGCCTTCCGCGCAACGGTATACGTTATATTCAGCGGGTAGCGGTCTGTGATCACAAGAGAATTGGCGGAGACGGAGCTGGGCAGATCATAGGAAACCTGGTACGCCTGTGTATGCGGGCCAGGCTGCTGCACAGAGGACACGTCCACCGTAATGTTCACGGTCTCGGCGGAAAGGAGACGGTACACATCCCGTTTGCCGGTGATGTTCAGAGTAACGGTCTGATCCTTTCCCTCCGTGATCATCAGTCCCCGGCTCTCCAATATCTCTATGCCGGAAAAGGTAACGGGCAAATTTCGTACCGGCCCCTCCTCATTGGGGTTTTTATTGCCTACATACATCCAAAGGGCCATGGCGATGAGCAGAGAGAGGACCATATAAAAGCCTCTATTTTTCTCCATCCGTCGTCGCCTCCTTTTTTCCCCGGAGCTGAGCGGATAACTTTTTCAGCAGAGAGGGATCCTCCTCCTTCTCCTCCGGCACCAACTCGTTACGAAGCAGCCTCTCCAGGGTCTCAGGCGCAAGATGACGCTTGAGCATACCGTTTACCGCCACAGAAATGGAGCCGGTCTCCTCGGAGACGATGGCCACCACCGCGTCGGTCTGCTCACTGGCGCCGATGCCTGCACGGTGGCGCATCCCCAACTCACGGGAGAGATTCACGTTGCCGGACATGGGGAGCATACATCCCGCTCCCACGATCCGCCCGTCCCGGACAATGACAGCGCCATCGTGAAGAGGGGCCTTGTTCCAGAATATATTCTTCAGAAGCTCCGCGTTGACGGCACAGTCCAGGCTCGTTCCCGTGCGGATAGGCTCGTCCAACATATTTTCCCGTTCAAAAACCATCAGCGCGCCGGTCTTACTTTTCGAGAGGGCAGTATAGGCTTCCACTGTCTGGGTGATGGCGTTCTCCAGCTCATCGGGTACACTTCTGTGGCCGGAAAACACCTTTCCAATGTTGCTGCTGCCCACCTGCTCCAGCAGCTTACGAAGCTCAGGCTGAAAAAGGACTACCAGCGCCAGAACGCCCCATTCCAGCAGTCTGCTGATAAAAAAGTTTACCGTATACAGGTGGAAAACAACGGACAGCCACAGGGCGCCAATGATCAGTAGGATCCCCCTGAACACCTTGCCAGAGCTGGAGGTGCGAACCAGATAGATGATCTTGTAGATGACAAAGGCAACAATGGCAATGTCAATAATATCGGTGATCCCAATGGGGCTGAAGTTGGAGAAAAACTGCTCCACTACCCGCACGATCTGTTCCATCCTCTTCCCTCCCGCTCCAGGGGGATTCCCGGCCTTTTCCCGGCAACGCCTTTCCCTGCTATTATGCAAAATACATTATACTGTATTTCCCTGCGGTACGCAAGAGCGGAAAGCATGAAATTTCTTGATTTTCCATTCTTTTTCTCCGGCGGCTCGTCCGATTTTTCAGGAGAGAAAAGGGCAAGCCCTTTACGGCTGCCCTCTTCCCAATTTTACCCCGCCAAACGGGCGATCTCCGATACAAGTCGACGGACATCAGCGGGAGTATTGAAGTCGGAAAAACTGGCGCGAACCGTGCCGGAGCCAAGTGTTCCGGCGCTTTCATGTGCCCTTGGCGCACAGTGGAGGCCCGCACGGACCGCAATGTCCCGCAGCCCCAGCTCCTCTCCTACGCTCTCACAGTCCATCCCGGCCAGTGTAAAAGAAAGCACCCCCGCCTGGACCTCGGGGCGCTTGGAGGCATAGAGCGTCACTCCGGGGATGGCGGACAGTCCCTTTACCGCTAAGGCGGTCAGTTCCTGCTCATGGCGGAGAATGGCCCCGTCCGGCTTGGATGCAACGTACCGAAGCCCCTCCAGCAGTCCGGCGATGCCAGGGATATTATGGGTCCCCGCCTCCAGTCTATCCGGCAAGAAGTCCGGCATATCTTGCTGGGCGGACAGGCTTCCCGTCCCCCCCTCCAGAAGAGGCCGGGTCTCTCGGTCTGCCGCGCAGAGCAGCAGACCGGTCCCCTGCGGGCCATATAAGCCCTTGTGCCCAGGCATAGCGATGAACGCTGCGTCCAACTGATCCATGTGCACCGGCAATACACCGGCTGATTGGGAAGCGTCCAGAATAAAGGGGACCTTCCTTAGCCGACATAGCCGGGCGATCTCCTTTACAGGCAGAACATACCCAAATACGTTGGAAACGTGGGTGCACACCACACAGGAGACTTCTTCCGTGATCAGCTGTTCAAACCGCGCCAGGATGACCTCCGGCTCAAAAAGCGGGCCTTTTGCTACCTTGACACGGCAGCCCAATGCCTGAAGCGGCCTGGTAACGGCATTGTGCTCATAGCCGGAGATCACCACCGTATCCTTTGGCTTCACAATGGACTTGATGGCCAGGTTCAGAGCATGGGTAGCGTTAAGCGTAAAAACCACGTTCTCTGGATCGTCCAGATGAAAAAACCCCGCAGCTGTCTCACGGCAATCAAAGGCTGTTTTTGCTGCCAGCATAGCGGGCTTGTGCCCACCCCGCCCGGGACTTGCCATGCGTCCCATGGCGGATCTGACCGCCCGTGCCACAGTAGGCGGCTTTTGCAGCGTCGTGGCCGCGCTATCCAGATAGACCATCAAAGCAGTACCTCCTTATAGCTGCCGTCACCGGCAACAATGAATACCCTTTTGGGGGATAGTCCGGCGCGGGCAAGTACCACCAGCGCAGGGGCCAGGTTTCGCTCCGACACCTTTACCGAGTGACTGCACCCCTCGCTGTCAATGGTCTTTGGAGAGCGGCGGATATGGGCGGTAATGCCCGCTCGGGCCAGAGCCGCTTCGGTCCTCTGGGCGTAGGTGAGAGACCGGCAGATAATCAGATAGTAGACCATTTGAATGACCATTCCTTTCCAGTCTATGGGAGAAATGGTCTCCCATCAGGAGAGAAGAAAAGCGCTCCTCTCAGCGCATCATATGCGCCGGAGGAGCGCTCTGTCACCCATCCGCCGAGCACGGTCATGAGCAGAATAGAGCCATTTTGTCGAAACAAGGTCATCCGTCACTTTTTTCCAGCACCAGAGCGACGGCGTGGCAGGAAATACCTTCTCCCCTGCCGGTAAATCCCAAGCGTTCTTCGGTGGTAGCCTTCACATTTACCCTATCAGGCGCGATATCCAGTCCCCGGGCAAGATTTACTTTCATCTGAGGGACAAAGGGGGCCAGCTTGGGCGCTTGGGCGATGACCGTCACATCTACGTTGCCCACCTGAAACTCATTTTCCCGCAGACGCGACACCACTGTTTCCAGTAGCTTCATACTGTCGGCTCCGGCATAAGTAGGATCGTTATCGGGAAACAGGTGTCCGATGTCCTCCATGGCACAGGCGCCCAGCAGCGCGTCCATTACCGCGTGGACAAGAACGTCGGCGTCGGAATGGCCCAACAGTCCTTTTTCATAGGGAATATCCACACCGCCCAGAATAAGCTTCCGTCCCTCCGTCAGCTTGTGAACGTCATATCCGTGTCCGATCCTCATCCCGCTCCCCACCTTTCCAAAACGGCCTCCGCCATCAAAATATCCTCTGGAGTGGTCAGTTTCATATTCTCATAGGCCCCGGCAGTCAAGTGCACCGGTACGCCCAGACGCTCCACTGCGGAGCAGTCATCGGTAAGCTCCGCGCCGTCAGCAAGCGCCTTCTCCAGCGCCCCCAAGATCAAGCCATGCTCAAAGACCTGGGGAGTCTGAACGGCATAGAGCAGGGAGCGATCCGGTGTGGCCTCCACAATGCCGTTCGCCGCCCGCTTGATAGTATCCTTCACCGGCACCGCCGGAGCTGCGGCTCCCCACTCCGCCGCCTTTTCGATCACAGCGTTTATCACGCCCTGGGTGACAAGAGGTCGGGCGGCGTCATGGATGGCGATCAGCTCCGCGGAGGGCTCTGCCTCCCGTACCCCGGCAAGCACAGACTCTGTGCGGGTCTTGCCGCCTACCACCACCTTCCGCACCTTGCGGAGCGCGGCGTCTCTGCAGAGCTGTCCCACCGGGACGATCAAGTCCTCCCGGGTCGCGACAATGATCTCGGTTATGTATGGACACCCCTCTAAAGCCTGTAGGGTCCACAGGAGGACTGGAACGTCACGCAAAGGCATGAGTAGCTTATCCTCTCCCATTCGCGTAGAATTCCCGGCGGCAGGGACCACCGCCGTACAGGAAAAACCGGCGTCGCACGTACTGCGCCGAAACAGTTTATTCAGTATTCCCACACACTTCCTCCTATCTTGTCCGCCATGAAAAAAGGAACCGAAACGGTTCCTTTTTTCCTATCTTATTTTGCCAAGGCAAGATTAATGCGGTCTTCCGTCTCTTCGTAGCTGCCGCCGCCGGAAAGAACGATCTCGGAGATCAATATCTGCTTGGCGGAGTGGAGCATTTTCCGCTCTACAGTGGATAGTCCTTTTAATTCATCTCTCTGGGCAAGGGCCTTTATCACCTGGGCCACCTGGAGCAGATCGCCGCTTTTCAGCCGCAGCATATTCTCTCGATACCGCCGGTTCCAGTTGGGATCATACTCTACCTCGATATCGGGAATGGCCTCGATGACTTTTCCGGCCTCTTGAGGGTCCACAATGGCCCGAACACCGATCTCAGCGCAGTTTTCCGTTGGGATCATCACCTGCATCCCGCCCACAGGCAACTTCAGGATATAGTAATCGCGGGTCACGCCGTTGACCCGCTGGGTCGTAATGCTTTCAATGACGCCGGCGCCGTGCATAGGGTGTACGATCTTATCCCCAACGTGAAACATTTTTCCCTCCATTTCCAGTGGATGATCTTTCCAGAGAAGATCAAAAGGCAAAATACCAAGATATAGTATCTTACTTGTTATTATAGACCGTTTTTTTCGGGGATGCAAGGGGCAAATGGAACTTTTTTACAAAAAATGCAAAAACAGCGTCACTTTCCGAAGAAAATGACGCTGCATTTTTGCTTGAATCTGGAAATTACTCCTCCGCGGCGGGTCCCTCTTCCTCCGCAAAGGCGGGAGCGACCTCAGTGCTCTCGCCGTCGGCGCTGGCGACCACCTCATCCTCGCCGATTTCCTCAGCCTCAACAGGCTCGGTAGGCTCCAGCAGAGCGCGGATGGACAGAGAAACTTTTTTCTTATCCATGTCGATGTCGGTGATCTTCACCTCTACCTCATCGCCCTCATTGACTACGTCGGCAGGCTTCTCCACCCGGCGGTCCGCCAGCTGAGAAATGTGGATCAGGCCGTCAACGCCGGGGACGATCTCGGCAAAGGCGCCAAAGGTCATCAGCTTCACCACGCGGACCTTGGCAACATCCCCCACATGATACTTCTCCACAAACTGAGTCCAGGGATCCTGGCTATGATCCTTCATACCCAGAGAGATCTTCTTCTTTTCCCCGTCGAAGGAGAGGACGTATACATCCACCTCATCACCGGGGTTGACCACCTCGGAGGGATGCTTGATCCGGCTCCAACTCAACTCGGAGACGTGGACCATACCGTCCACGCCACCGATATCCACAAAAGCGCCATAAGAGGTCAGGGACTTCACGACGCCCTTGTAGTGCTTGCCCACTTCAATATCGTTCCAGACAGCGGCGGCCTTCTCAGCGCGCTCAGCGGCGGCCACGGCACGAATGGACCCCACCACGCGGCGGCGGGCACGGTTGACCTCGGTAATACGGAGACGGACCTTCTGCTTGAGCATATCGGTAAGCGGCGTATCCCGGGGAGTGCCGGTCTGAGACGCGGGGATAAACACCCGGACGCCCTTGATGCTGACCACGATACCGCCCTTATTCTCTTCAGTGACCACACCCTCTACGACGGTGTGGTCCTCACAGGCGGCCTCAATGTCATCCCAGCTCTTTACCGAGTCCAGTCGCTTCTTGGACAGAGAGACCCAGCCCTCGGCGTCATTGACCCGGACCACAAAAACCTCGATCTCTTGCCCGACCTTTACCAGGTCCTCCGCCTTGACGGTAGGATCGTCAGTCAACTCGTCCAGGGGAATATAGCCGGCATGCTTGGTGCCAAGGTCGACCTGGACCTCAGTAGGCGTAATGCCGGTCACAACGCCAACCACCTTCTCCCCCGTATGCAAAGTTTTGATCGACTTCTCCAGCAGCTCCGCAAAGGATTCCTCGATCTCCATCATTTCTTCACTCATTTTTCCACGTACCTCCTTTATGATCGCCGTAGGTGTTGAAGCACCCGCGGTGATTGCGACACGCGCCCCATTTGGAAAACCGGCAGCATCCAGCTCCTCTGGGGTCTCGATCCAGACGGTGTTGGGACACAGGGCCAAACACAGCTCGTAGAGGCGTTTTGTGTTGGCGCTGTCCCGCCCTCCAATGACGATCACAGCGTCATTTTGGGCGGCCAACTGCTGGGCTTCGGATTGACGGGCGCACGTAGCATTACATATTGTATCAAAAATTTTGATGTTTGTACACAGTTTTTTTGCATTTTCTGAACAAAAATTCCAAGCCGTCTGAGTGGACGTGGTTTGCGATACCATCGTCAGGGGCTTTTGGGCCTCCTCCGGGCATTGGGAAAAATACTCCCACAACGCCTCTCCGTCCTGAAATATCAACGGTTCCACGCACCATCCGGCAATGGCCTGGACCTCAGGATGTCCTGGGGCGCCTACGATAATGACCCGCCGCCCCTCCTCCTGGGCCTGGCGCACCAGCTTGTGGATCCGGGAGACATTTGGGCAGGTGGCGTCTACGATCCGAACGCCCCTTTTCTCCAAAATGTCATGGACGGCTTTTCCCTCCCCGTGGGAGCGAAGGATGACCACGCTTCCCTCTCCGGCCTCCTCTGGATGTTGGATCACCATGGCCCCCAATGATTTTAAGTGATCGATCACAGTATTGTTGTGGATCACCGGCCCCAGCATAGCACAGGGACCAGTCTTGGTTCGCAGAGCCTCCTCCGCCAACTCTACCGCCCGCTTCACGCCGTAGCAGAACCCGGCTGTCTTCGCTACCGTCACCCTCATCTTACCCGTGCCTCCAAAGCGGCGATGCGGTCCATCAGGTCTCTGGCAATGGCCTTATACTCCTCCGCCGAGCCTTTTCCATTCTCCGTTTTTGGTATGTACGCTTCGCCAAACACCACCGGGGTGCGGCCAAACCACTTCTTTTCCGCCGGGATATAGATCGGCAGAATAGGCGAACCGGTCCTGACTGCCAGCATTGCGGCGCCAGTTTTGGCGTCGCCCATGGTCTCGTCCTGGCTGCGGGTACCCTCAGGGAACATCAGCAGCTTATCCCCGCTCTTCAGGCACTTCATGGCGCGCTTAATAGCGCCCACATCTGACTTTCCACGTTCCACCGCAAAGACTCCAGCCTTTTCCAGCAGCCATCCCAGCACCGGGATGGAGATAAGCTCCGCCTTGGCCATGACCTGAGGCCGGTGCTTCAGTGTCAGCGCAAACACGACAAAAAGCGGGTCGTTGGCACTGGTGTGATTGGGACAGAGGACCACCGGTCCGTCCGGGATATTCTCCCAGTCAACGGCCCGGCAGGGGTGTACCAGATTAAAAAACGGCCAGACAATACAATAGAGAATGGCAAAAACGGTTTTCATGCGATCCGCTCCCGAATGATTTTAAGAAGTGCCTGAAAGCTCTCCTCCAAGGATTTCCCGGAGGTATCCACCAAAACGGCATCCTCCGCCTGCTTCAAGGGAGCCGCGGCGCGGCCACTGTCCCTTGCGTCCCGTTCCATGACCTCCCGTAGAACGTTTTCGTAAGCTTCACCGCTCCCCCGCTCCAAAAGTTCCAAATAGCGCCGCCGGGCACGGTCCTCCGGGGTAGCGGTGAGGAATATCTTTACATCGGCTCCAGGGAGCACCACAGTACCGATATCCCGGCCATCCATGACCACATCGTGGTTCTCGGCCATATCCCGCTGCATTTCCAAAAGGAACGCCCTGACCGCTGGGATGGCTGAGACCTTGGAGGCGGCGTCGGAGACCTCCTGAGTACGGATGGCCGCCGTCACGTCCTTCCCGCCCTGTTTCGGTTCTCCGCCCAGGTACATGTGCTGAAGTCCGTCATCACCGTAATTCATACAGATGACCGTCCGGGGCAACAGGGCCTTCACTCCCTCAGCGTCCGACGGGGATACGCCGCCGGAAAGGGCAAATAGGCCCAGCGTTCGGTAAATGGCTCCAGTGTCCACATAGATGTATCCCAATTCCTTGGCAATGCGCTTGGCCATCGTGCTCTTTCCCGCCCCGGAGGGGCCGTCGATGGCAATGCTTTTATGCTTCACGTACCGTTTCCCCCTCACAAAACGCCGCGGCGCCGATCCCGGCGGCATGGCCGGTGGCCCAGGCGATCTGAAGATTGAATCCGCCGGTATAGGCGTCCACGTCCAGGACCTCACCGGCAAAGAAAAGTCCCTTACACAGCTTGGAGGCCATGGTCTGCGGAGATACCTCCGTGACCGTGATCCCGCCGGCGGTGACAATGGCCTCCGCCACCGGGCGAAGCCCGGACACTGAAAAGCTCAGAGCCTTCAACGTCTCCAGCAGTCTCCGGCGCTGGGGCTTGGTGACGGAATTTGCTTTCTCTGTCCCGTCCAGCCCCGCCTGAGCCAATACGGCTGGGATCAGGCTTTTCGGTTCCAGCTTTTCCAAAACATTGGCAAGATTTCGATTGGCTCCCTCGCTCAGCTCACGGAGAAGCCGCTTATCCAAGGTCTCCTCATCCAGTGCGGGCTTCAGGTCGATAACGGCCCTGCAATCCGCAAAGCTTTCGTTTCTCAAGTGAGCGCTGGCTGATAGAACGACAGGGCCGGACAGGCCAAAGTGGGTGAAGAGTAGTTCGCCCTGTTCTTGATAAAGCACCTTTTTTCCGCTTTTGACCTTCAATTCCACATTTCGCAGGGACAGTCCCTGCATAGGGGCGCAGCCCTTCGCCTCCAGTGGTACCAGAGAACCTACCGTAGGCTGAACGGTATGTCCCGCCGTCTTGGCCAGACGGTACCCGTCTCCGGTAGACCCCGTGGCGGGATAGGAGACGCCGCCGGTAGCAATGACCACCGCCTTGGCGGTATAACGCCGGTCCCGTTCACCTTTTACCCCGACAACGGCCCCACCCTCAAGGATCAAAGCCTCCGCCCGTTCTTCAACAATGCTCACCTTAGCTTTCCGCATAGCGTGAAGAAGGGCGTCGATAACGTCGGCAGCGTTATCGGACTGGGGGTACACCCGGGCGCCCCGCTCCGTTTTCAAAGGAACGCCCAGGTTCTCGAAGTAGCGCATCACCTCGTCCGCCGGAAACCGGGTAAGAGCGCCGGTAAGAAATTTAGCGTTGTGGGGTATGTTGGCAAGACAGGTCTGCGGATCGGAAGCATTGGTCAGGTTACACCGGCCCTTGCCGGTAATGTATAGCTTTCGCCCCAGCTTGGCATTACGCTCTAAAAGAGTGACCCGCGCTCCCTCGGAGGCCGCCCACAAGGCCGCCATGCAGCCGGCGGCGCCGCCGCCGATCACCAAAACGTCACAAGACAAGGTCCTATCCCCTATTCCTCGGTCTTTTCGTAGACCTCGTATTCATCCCATATCTGTTCCAACCTACCGAAGGTCCCGGCCAGCTCCTCGCCTTTTTCCCGGCTCACCGCCACAATAAGGGCGTTGACCAGGGATAGTGGCGCCACCAGGGAATCCACAAAGGAGGCCATATCGCTTTTGGCCAAGAGAGAATGGTCGGCGATCTGAGCCGAGGGCGCAGTCTCGCTGTCGGTGATGGCGACCACCGTAGCCCCCTGATCCTTGGCGTAGCGCATAGCCTTTACCGTCCGCTTGGAATACCGGGGAAAGCTGACGCCAATGAGCACATCTCCTTGACCAATGCGTAGGATCTGCTCAAAAAGCTCGCTGGAGGAATTGGTATGGGCCACCACTACGTTTTCAAACATCATATTGAAATAGAAGCCCAGAAAACTGGCGATGGAAAAAGCGGAGCGGACCCCTAAAATGTATATTTTCCGCGCCGAGAGGATGGCGCGCACCACCTGGTCAAAGCTGGTCTGATCCAGCCCCTCCAAAGTAAGGCGGATGTTCTCCGCGTCGGCGTGCAGCACTGCGGGCAGCACCTCGCTCTTATCCAGGCGGTCATTGGCTACCTCGATACGCTGTACCGCGGTAAGCTTGTTGCGTATCATCTCCCGCAGGGCCTTTTGCATGGCGGGATAGCCGTCGTATCCCAGCTCGGCGGCAAAGCGGACCACAGTGGATTCGCTGACGTCCACCGTCTTTCCCAGCTTACTGGCGGTCATGAAGGCCGCCTTGTCATAGGAATCGAGGATAAAACTTGCAATGCGCTTCTGTCCCTTGGAAAAAGTGCTCATCTGACCTTGCAGCAAAGACAGAACGTCCCTCGCCATGGTTATCCCAGCTTTCTGAAGATGGTGTTCCAACTTTCCCTATCATAGCTGGGTTTGAGTGGAATTGCAACCCATTTTGCAAGTTTTCTTTCACGACTTGCAGAAATAAGTCAATCCACGGACCTCTTCCTCTGTCAGAAAACGCCATTTGCCAAGGGGCAGTTCTCCCAGAAGGACCATCCCCTCCCGAACACGCTGAAGACGCTTGACCTTCAGCCCCGCCAAGGCGCACATCCGGCGGACCTGGCGGTTCTTTCCCTGATGGATGGTGATAGACATTTCTCCATCTCCCAGCAGCTTTACCTGGGCAGGCGCAAGTCTAACGCCATCCAGCGTTATGGGGCCGCTGAGGATGGGCAAGGCGGCCTTCACATCCCCCTCCACCGTCACCCGATACTCCTTTTCCACCTCATGGCTGGGATGGAGGAGCAGGTCTGTGCCCTCGCCGTCATTGGTAAAAAGGAGCAGCCCCTCTGAATCCATGTCCAAACGCCCCACCGGCCATACCCGGCAGCCACAATCCTTTACCAGCTCCGCCGCGGTCCGTCGGCCTTTCTCATCCGATAGGGTGGTCACACATCCTCTTGGCTTGTTGAGAAGGACCCACACAGTCCTGCTTTGAGCGGGCAGAGGTTTTCCATCAATAGTGATCGCATCTCTGCCGGCATCGGCCTTGTCCCCGATACTGGCAACGGCGCCGTTGACCTTCACCCGACCTGCGGCTATGTATTCCTCGGCGCTTCGCCGGGAGCAGACCCCGGCGGCGGAAAGTATTTTTTGCAGCCGCTCCTCCATAACGCCCCTCCTTATCAAACTGAGGGCGGCCTATCCGGCCGCCCTGGCAGTAGCGCTGTTATATTGCATAAGCATAGCGGCGAGGGAGGTTGTCCCTCCTTTACCCCACAAAAATTCCTTCATTCGATGAAAAAGTCCGGGCGGCTTCGGCACAACGTTCTTCGGCACGCTCTCGGCGTACAGAAGATAGGTCTCCCCCACCTGCTCTTCCCCAATGAGGAACGTCAGCTTCCCCGCAATGGTGTTGGCGTCCACCGGGGCGTGTACCAGCTCCGGCAGCATGATCTTGACCCGGACCCGCTCTCCCTCCGCCAAGGGATAGACCACATCGGAGGCAGTGACCACATCCACCTGAGGCAGCAGACTCCCGGTGACGGGCAGCGTGCGAAAGACCTTATCCCTCCGGGTCAACAGGTGGGGCGGATAGGTTTGAAACCCGTGATCGAACAGGGCTGCGTGATCCTTCCAGTCGTCCCGGTCCTTCAGGGTGACGCAGATCAGGGTCTGCTCCCCTCTTTTCGCGCAGGAGACCAGGGTGCGGCCAGCGGCGTCGGTGTACCCAGTTTTCATACCTATACACCCCTCATAGCGCCAAAGCAGCTTGTTGTGGTTGGTCAAGGTCCTACCGGCCACATGGGCCGAGCGGGTGGCGACAAGTCCCTTCAAGCCTTCGTTTTTCAAGATCTCCTGGGCCAACAGGGCCATATCATAGGCGGTAGAATAATGGTCTTCGTCATCCAGCCCGTTGGGATTTACAAAGTGAGTATCCTTCATCCCCAGGCTGTCCGCCCGTTGGTTCATCCAGTCCACAAAGGTCTCTACCGACCCGGCGCAGCCCCCGGCAATGGCCAGGGCGGCGTCGTTGCCGGAGGCCAACAGCAAGCCATAGAGCAGCTCCTTCAGTGTCAGCTTCTCTCCTACCCGGAGGTACATTGAGGAACCCTCAGCCTGGTATTCCGCCTTCACCTGGATCACTGTGTTCCAATCCGGCGTGGATTCCAACGCCACCAGAGCGGTCATCAGCTTTGTGGTGGAGGCGATGAGCCTCCGGGTGTGGATATCTTTTGCGTAGAGTATCCGTCCGCTGTCGGCGTCCATCAGAATGGCGGCTTCCGCGCTGACGGCGGGCGTCTCGCCCCCATGGCAGACAGGGCATAGAAGACATACAGTCAAAAAAAGGCAGAAAAATCGTTTCATCTGATACTACCTCAAAAACAGAGATAGTACCAGTATGCGCAAAAATGCCGGATTTTATAAGAGAGTCCCCCTTAGAATTCCGCGCTCTCCTTCTTCTCCTGCTGCTTCTCCACAAAGTCAGTTACCTTGTCCACCAGGTCTGGGACCATGTCCACTACCCGGTCCAGTGCGCCGTCGGGAGGCGGCGCCACAGGCAGCAGCTTTACGCTGGCGCCCCGGACAATGAGAAAACCCATGGGAATAATGGTCATTCCGGCTCCTGTGCCGCCGCCAAAGGAATTGTCCCGGTCAGGCTTCTGGTTCTTGGTGGCAAAGTCGCCGCCGCCTACGCCGAAGCCAAAGGACACCTTGGACACCGGAATAATGGTCACTTCTCCGGCGGTGATAGGCTCACCAATCACGGTGTTCACATCGGCCATGGCTTTGATCTTATCCATGGTACCGCTCATCAACTCGCCCAAGGGGTGCTTCTTCTCTTCCATTCAGATCGCCTCTTTCTTCGGATTCTTGGTCTTGCGGTATATCATTAGAAACTTCCAGCCAAAGCGGAGGGCAAAGCTGAGAAGCTGGCCAAGCCGCGCAGAGACCACCGCGTATAGGTAGATTTTGGGATCATCGGCGTTAAAATCCACCGCTGTACGGACCCGGCGCTCTTTTACCTCAAAATTCTGCTCGAAAAGGGCCAGAATAATACCTGCGGCGGCATTGGAATAGCCAAAGCTCATCGCTGCTGCCGCCGCGTCCCTTTTTCCCGCCAAGGTATAGTCCAAAAGCAGCTCGTCGATGCGGATACGCCGTTTCAATTCCCCCGCCGCCTCACAGATAAGAGGCAGATACTCCCTCACCAGGGCTATACCGCCGCCTTGCTTTTCTTCTTTTGGCTTCTCTTTCCTGGAAGAGGGCTTTGCCTTCTTAGCCCCCTTTTTCTTCGCCTTTTTTTCTTTTTCCTTCACAGGAAATACCCGGAGATGAAATGGGCCGATCCTCACCCAAGCGCGAAAGCCTTCCGCGGAATACTCTCCGCCGCCGCCCACCCGGAGCCGTCCCAGAAGAAAGAGACATAGGAAAATGACGACGGCTATCTTCAAGGCAGTCATTCTTCCCCGTCTCCGCCATCAACGTTCACGGCGCCGCCTTCGCCGGCTTCCTGTTGGGCAAGCTCCATAGCCGCGGCCTCCAGCTCTTCATCCGTGATAGGCGCTTCATTGTCAGCATCCCCGGTCTCCGGCTGTTGCTGCGCCGCCTCCTGTTGAAGACGGGCAATGCTTTCCTGCATATCCAGCGTCAGCTGCTCATCCTCAGCTGAGGAGCTGGGCAGGTCGGGCAGTTCCTCCAGCGATGATAGGCCAAAGGACCGCAAAAAGTTCTGGGTGGTTCGGTAGAGAATGGGCCGTCCGGGCACCGCCATGCGCCCGCACTCTTCGATCAGCTCCCGCTCCACCAAAAGCCCTACGGTATAAGAACTGTCTACTCCGCGGACCTGGTCCACGTAAGCTTTGGTCGTAGGCTGATAGTAGGCAATAATGGAGAGGACCTCCAGCGCGGGCTGGGAAAGGCGGGCCGGCTTGCGGCTCTCAAAAGCCTTGCGAATGTAGTCGGCATACTCCGGCGCCGAGCAGAGCTGGTAACAGCTATCCAGCCGCACCAGGCGGATACCCCGGCGCTCATAGCTGTATTGATCGGCCAAACGCTGACATACCGCGTCTACCGTCTCCCGGTCCACCTCCAAGGTCATACAGATGCGCTCCACGCCCACAGGCTCTCCGGCAGCAAAGAGGATCCCCTCAATGGCGGATTCCACTTCCTTCAATTCCATAGAGGTCTCTCCCCTTTCAATAAGTATCGGCGGAGAACTCAAAGTCCTCGTCACCGCCGCCGGTGCTGGTCACGGTACAGTCGGTCTCGGTGCCCGCAAGGCGCAGCCGCCGCGCTTTACACAGCTCCAGCACCGCCAAAAATGTGGCTACGATCTCACTGCGGCTTCGATTGCCCTTAAAGAGAGCGTGAAACCGGGTCACGCCAAAGCGGCGCAGCCGCTCCAATATCTCACCGGCCTTATCGCCGACTGGGTACGGTTCACGGCCCACGATCCCCTCAAAGGCCGCCATGGGGGGCGGCATACGGTTATCTGAACGTTCCAGCACGGCGGCCATGGCCCGCAGCAGATCCTCAGGCTTGTGGTGATAACGGTACATCTTGTTCACTGGAATGTGCTCCGGCACCTTGGTGATGTAATCCCTGCAGACATCATAACGGTCAGAAAGCTGAGGGATGACCGCTTGAAGCCGGGCAAAATTTTCGTGTCGCTGGTGTTCCTCCAGGGAGGCGATAAGCTGATCCAGTTCAGAAATAGCCTCCTCGTCATGGATAGAGAGAAGCATCCTGGTCTTGATAAACATGAGCTGAGACGCCATGGTAATAAACTCGCTGGCCACCTCCAGATCCAGGGCGCGGCGCTTGGCGATCCAGGCCATATATTGGTCTAAGATGAGGGCGATCTGTATGTCCTGGATCTCCATTTTGTTCTTCGCCAATAAGCTCAGGATCAAGTCGAGAGGGCCGTTAAAGTCCTCGGCCTCCTCATCCCGGACCCGGATGACCTTTTCCAGATGATAGATCGGGGTTTCCAAGGGCTTCACCTGCCTTAAACTCAAAAAAAGCTAAACAGTTCTGAAAACATGAGGAGATATTCCGTTCCATATTGAAAGCCAAACAAAGCGCAGAAGCCTTCCAATGTTCGGGTCATCAACCAGCTCAGAGGGCCGGAGAAGGCCCCTAAAAAGGTCAAGACCAGTACCAAAAGCATCACATAGCGCTCATAGCGCAGAATAGTCAGGTATATCTTGTCCGGCAGAAAGGAAAAAAGGATCTTGGAGCCATCCAGAGGAGAGATGGGAATAAGATTAAAAATGCCCAGTCCCACGCTCAGGATAGCAACATTCGCCAGAAACACCATAAGAATATACACGGGAACATGATCCGCTATGGCGGCGGGTAAATGAAAAATGAGAGAAAACACCGCCACCGCAAGAAATGCCAGAATAAAGTTGGACATCGGCCCTGCCAGCGCGGAGAGGGCCATCCCTTGCTTGGGCTTTTTGAACCGACGCATATCCACCGGCACCGGCTTGGCCCAGCCCACCTTTGCCACCAGCATCATGGCAAGGCCCATAGGGTCGATGTGCTTGATGGGATTCAGGCTCAGTCTTCCGGCGTCTTTGGCCGTAGGATCGCCCAGCAGGTAGGCCGTCAGCCCGTGGGAAAGCTCGTGGATGGTGATGCAAAACAGGGCCGCGGCGGCGGAGATAAGCAGCCCTAAAAGTCCCCACCAGTCCATACCCTGGACAAAATCGGATAGACTGGTCACGGGGCCATCTCCTCTCGGCATAACAACTTCGATTATACTATTATATCAAACTTTTTTACCAGATACAAGCAAAGATAAAGAAAAGGCACTCATCCACCGAATGAGTGCCTTTCAGACAAGCGCCACGACCCTTTGTGGCCCCTCTGGGCGTGCTTCCCCTGTCAACGAAAGCCATCTTTTTAGTCAATATAAGTACGGAGGACGCCGACGCCCTTGATTTCTACCTCCACCACATCGCCACACTTCATGGGACCCACCCCGGCGGGAGTGCCGGTGGCTATGACGTCCCCCGGCTCCAGGGTCATGGCGGCGGTGATGAACTCCATGATCTTGGCAACGCCGGTGATGAAAAGGCTGGTATTGCTTTTCTGTACCACCCTGCCATTGAGCCGGGTCTCAATATCCGCATTGGCGGGGTCGATCTCGTCTGTAACCAGAGGACCGATGGGAGCAAAGCCGTCCATGCTCTTGCCCCTGGCCCACTGGCCGTCGGCCTTCTGGATATCCCGGGCGGTAACGTCGTTCAGGCAGGTGTAGCCCAGCACATAGTCCGCAAAGTCCGCTGCCTTTACGTTCTTTGCCCGCTTTTTGATGACCACCCCCAGCTCGCCTTCGTAGTCCAGCCGGGTGACAAACTCCGGCGCTCCGACATGCCCTTCGGGATGGTTGAGGCAGTTTAACCCCTTGAGAAACAAGGTAGGCTGCTCCGGGGTACCTGAGCCGTCTACCATATCGCGCAGCTCAGAAATATGGTCATAGTAGTTTCTGCCGATACACACCAGCTTGGTAGGCTCACAGGGGGCCAACAGCGTGCAGTCTTTCAAATCCAGGTGTTTGCCGTCGTAGGCCAACTCCTTGTAAGGGGCTTTGGAGAGGGTATGAACCCGTTCTCCTTCCAAAACGCCCCATACAGGCCCCCCCTCCCGCAGCACACGAACATATTTCATACCGTTCCCTCCATATGCTCTAAAATCAGCCGCAACAGTTCTTCCCTGCCTGTCCCCTTCTCTGCCGAAAAGGGAATAACCTTTACATCTTCCGGCAACTCCAGCGTTTCCCGCACCTGCGCCAAGTTTGCTTCGACCTCGCTTTTTTTCAGCTTATCCAGCTTATTTGCCACCACGACCCAGGGCTTCCCGGCAGCCTTAAAGTATTCCGCCATGGTCACATCGTTGGCCGTGGGCTTATGGCGGGCGTCCACGATCAGGACCCCCAGCGTCATCAGCGTTCGATCATCGAACCAGCTCTGGATCAGCCCCGCCCACCGTTCTTTTTCCTGCTGCGACACCTTAGCATAGCCGTATCCCGGCAGGTCCACCAGGTAAAGTTTGTCGTCAATGCGGAAATAGTTGATATGGGTGGTCTTTCCCGGCGCGGAGCCGACACGGGCAAAATTTTTTCGGTTCAGCAGCCGGTTGATGACCGACGACTTACCTACATTGGAGCGTCCGGCAAAGGCCACCTGAGGCAGCGGGTCTCGTGGGAAATCCTTTGCCCCTGCCGCCGAGCGTACAAATTCCGCCAGTTGTATATTTAACGTCATGATCCACCTCACAGAATGGGAATACGCCCGGAGCGGGGACTCCCCCGCTTCGGGCGTGGTTTTTGATGTTAAGATGCGCTGTCGCGGGCCGCCCGCTCTCCCGCCCTGGGACGGTCAATTCTCTCCCGGCCATGGACCAGCTCCGGCTGTGCGCCATTGGTAACGCTTTCCCTGGTGATAATGACCCTGGAAATGGTGGGATCGGAGGGGACGTCGTACATGATCTGGGTCAAGACCCCTTCCAAAACCGCCCGCAGCCCCCGGGCGCCGATGCCCCGCTCCAACGCCTTGTCGGCGGCGGCGTCCAGGGCCTCCGGCAGAAATTCCAGATCTACATCGTCATACCGCATCAGCCGCTGATATTGCCGAACCAGCGCGTTCTTCGGCTCGGTAAGGATACGGACCATCTGCTCTCTGGTGAGGGAATTGAGCGCGGCCAGCACCGGCAAGCGGCCCACCAACTCGGGGATAATACCAAACTGGATCAGGTCGTGGGGCTGTACCTGGGCAAACAACTCTCCCGAATTTCGTTCCTTCTTACTCAAAATCTCGGCGCCAAAGCCAATACTCTTGCGGTCCAGACGCTTTTCTATGATCTTCTCCAAGCCGTCAAAGGCGCCGCCGCAGATAAAGAGAATATTCTTGGTATTGATCTGGATGAACTCCTGGTGGGGATGCTTCCTCCCCCCCTGGGGCGGCACGTTGGCTACGGTACCTTCCAAGATCTTCAGCAGCGCCTGCTGCACTCCCTCGCCGGAGACATCCCGGGTGATAGAGGTGTTTTCGCTTTTGCGGGCGATCTTGTCGATCTCATCCACATAGATAATACCCCGTTCCGCCAGTTCGATATCATAGTCGGCAGCCTGGACCAGCCGCAGAAGGATATTTTCCACATCGTCGCCTACGTAGCCCGCCTCAGTGAGCGTAGTGGCGTCGGCAATGGCAAAAGGCACCTGCAGCACCCGGGCCAGGGTCTGGGCAAACAGGGTCTTACCGCAGCCGGTGGGACCGATGAGAAGAATATTGCTCTTTTGCAGCTCCACATCGTCTCCGCCACCGAACCAAATGCGCTTATAGTGGTTGTATACCGCCACTGAGAGGGCGATCTTCGCCTGTTCCTGACCCACAATGTACTGGTCCAGCACCTCATGGATCTCCTGAGGGGTAGGGATACCGTCTGGGGATTCAGGGTGAAACGCGTTCTCCTGTTCCCCCGCGTCGTCCAGGATCGACATGCAAAGGTTTACACATTCATTACAGATATAAGCCCCAGGCCCCGCGATGATACGGTCCACCTGCTCCTGGCGCTTACCGCAGAAGGAACAGCGGACCGACTTGTGGTCGTCGCTTTTTGCCATGGCGATCACCTCGCTACCATAATTTTAAAATACGCAAAGGAGCGGGGCCGACTGCCCCGCTCCCGGCGGTGATTCAGCGCTGATAAATGACCTTGTCAACGAGGCCGAACTCCTTGGCCTCCTCGGCGGACATGAAGTTGTCCCGCTCACAGGCGGCTGTGACCTCTTCCAGGGACTTGCCGGTATTATTCGCCAGGATCTGGTTCATCCGCTTTTTAATGACCTCCAACCGCTTCAGGTGGATAGCCATATCGGTGATCTGTCCCTGGGTCCCGGCGGAGGGCTGGTGGATCATGATCTCCGCATTGGGCAGAGCAAGACGCTTGCCCTTAGTCCCCGCGGACAAAAGGAACGCGCCCATGGAGGCCGCCATACCTACGCAAATGGTGGACACATCGCATTTGATATACTGCATGGTGTCATAGATGGCCATACCGTCGGTGACGGAGCCGCCAGGGCTATTGATGTAAAACTGGATCTCCTTTTCCGGGTCCTGAGCCTCCAGGTAAAGAAGCTGAGCTACCACCAGGGAGGCGGTGGTGGCGTTGACCTCCTCGCCTAAAAAAACGATCCGGTCATTGAGCAGCCGGGAAAAAATATCGTAGGAACGCTCTCCACGACTGGTCTGTTCCACTACATAAGGGACAAGGCTCATAGTTGCATATTCTCCTTTTCCTGATTGTAACAAAGGACGATAGATATACCAAGTTTTCCCTCTCAAACCGGGGTTTATTCCTCGCTCTTGGCTTTCTTGGCGGGCTTCTTCTCAGCCGTCTTTTTTGCGGCGGGCTTCTTCTCCTCGGCCTTAGCCGCCGTCTTCTTGGCAGGCTTTTTCTCCTCCGCCGCGGGCGCATCGGCCTTCTTGGCGTCCTTCTTGGCCGGAGCCTTGCCCACCTTGGCGGAATCAAAGATGATGTTAGCCGCCTTCTGGTTGCTGAGGTCCTTCTTCAGCTCAGTCAGCGGCACGACCTTCTTCACCTCGTCGGCCTTCATGCCATATTGCTCGGCCAGCCGCTCACACTCGGCGTCGATCTCCTTCTCGGTGATCTCGATTTTCTCCGCCTCGGTGATAGCGCCCAGGGCCAGGTCGGTCTTCACCTGCCGCAGCGCGCCCTCCATGGCTTGCATTTTCAGAATATCCACGGTAAGGCCAGTCATGGCCAGGTACTGTTCAAAGGGGATCCCCTGAGAGGTGATGCGCTGGCTGTAATCCTCCAGCATGCGCTCCGCGCGAAGCTCTACCATGGCATCGGGGATGTCTGCGGTCATGTTTTCGGTGACCTGGTCCAGCAGAGCCTCCTCAAAGGCATTGCGGGCCTGGCGCTCCCGGCGCTGGGTCAGCTTATCGCCCAGGTCCTTGCGAAGCTCGGCCAGGGTCTCGAACTCGGAGACATCCTTGGCAAACTCGTCATCCAGCGCGGGAACAGACTTTTCCTTCACCGCGTTGACTTTGACCTTAAAGGTAGCCTCCTTACCGGCAAGCTCCTCAGCGCCGTAATCGGCGGGGAACGTGACCGCCACGTCCTTCTCCGCACCGGCCTTTACACCCACCAGCTGGTCCTCAAAGCCGGGAATAAAGCTGCCCGAGCCAAGCTCTAGGTCATGGCCCTGGCCTTTGCCGCCGTCAAAGGCTTTGCCGTCCATAAAGCCCTCAAAGTCGATGTTGACGGTATCGCCCTTCTTAGCCTTACGGTCCACATCCACCATGCGGGTGGCCCGCTGGATGTAAGGCTGAAGCTCACCGTCGATGTCCTTCTCTGTCACCTTCACGGTATCCTTGGGGGCAGTGAGTCCTTTATACTTGCCCAGCTTCACCTCAGGCTTCACAGCCACTGTGGCCTTGAAGGAAAAGCCGTTCTTGTCGGCGCTGAGCAGCTCCACCTCAGGATAGCCTACAGTGTCCAGCTTTTCCTGCTGGGCTGCCTCGTCAAAGAGGCCGGGATAAGCCAGATTGATGGCCTCCTCATAGAAGACCTCGGCCCCATACATGCTCTCGATGAGCCGCCGGGGGGCCTTACCCTTACGGAAGCCGGGGACCATGATCCGGCCCCGCATTTTCAGGTACGCCTTGTTGACAGCGGCCTCAAACTCCTCGGCATTTGCCTCAATGGTCAGGGCGACCCGGCTCTTTTCCAGCTTCTCTACGCTCTTCAAATTCATTGTGTATTTCCTCCTGTCGGCGTGGCCGGGTCCTTTCCGGCTCCGCCTTGCGATATCTTTTTTATTGTAACAGGCACAGCCTGATTTTTCCAGCCTTTTTTCAAGATTTTCAGAAGTTTTTTTATTTTTCTCAGTCCAGCACCTTGAGCGGACAAAAATCCAGCTTATCGCCGGCGATGAGCCGATACTCCACACTTCCCCGGCGCCCCTCCTGGGCCAAACGGTGGCTTCCGCCGTGGAGATGGCCATAGTAGCAGGCCGACACCCGGTAAAGCTCCAGCAGGTCCACGATCTCCTGACAGATATAACCCTCATAGCGGGGCGGATAGTGAAGAAAGCAGAGCTTCGGCGCCTCCCCTGCCGCCTTCAGCGAAGTCTCCAGGCGCAAGAGTTCCCGGTTGAATACCTTCTCATTGTGGCCGTCGGCGTTTTCCTCAAAAAACCAGCCCCGGGTGCCGCATAGGGCCGTTTCGCCGTAAAAGCGACAGTTGTTGTGGAGCAGCTCAAAGTCAGTGATGCCGTGCTGGGTCCAAAAAGCGTACATTTTATTTGCCGTTGTCCACCAATAGTCGTGGTTTCCCTTTAAAATATATTTTTTCCCAGGAAAAAGGGAGTCCAGAAAGAGAAAGTCGGGCAAAGCCTCCTCCAGGCTCATCCCCCAGGAGAGGTCTCCGCAAAGCACCACCGCGTCCTCCCCAGTCAATGGGGCAAAGCCGGAGCGCAGCTTATCCACATAGCCCTCCCAGCTGCCGCCGAAGGTATCCATGGGCTTACTGCCGCCCAGAGACAAATGGGTATCGCCAATCGCGTAAAGAGCCATTATTTCAGCATCTCCCGCACTGCGTCCACCATATGGTCCTTCTCTACACAGCGGTCAAAGCGGGGCTGTTTCCCAGCCAGCTCCGCCAGGGGCTTGGGTGCGTCGATGCCGGTAAGCCTGCTCAAGGCGGCGATACTCTCCAATCCCGTGACTGCATTGGCCCCCAGCGCTTCCAATACGGCAGGGCAAAATTTAAAGGGGCTGGCGGTGGAGACTACCAAGGCGGGAGCGGCGTCCCCGGTTTCGGCGCGGTATTGAGCCAGAGCGTCTACCGCCACGGCGGTGTGAGGGTCAATGAGGTAATTCTTCTCTTTCCAGACCTTTCCAATGGTCTTCTTTGTCTGCGCATCATCGCAGAAATAGGCGGCAAAGTCCCGCTCCAGCTTCCACATGATCTCCTTGGAGACCTGGTAACGCCCGGTCTCAGAAAGCTGCTCCATATATCCCTTCACCTGAGCGCAGTCGCCGTTGGAGAAGGCGTGGAGCAGCCGCTCCAGATTAGAGGAAATAAGAATATCCATGGATGGAGATATGGTATTGTGGAAGGGGCGGTTGCGGTCATAGACCCCGGTACGGATAAAATCGGTAAGAACATTGTTGCTGTTGGAGGCACAGATCAGTTTTCCCAAGGGCACTCCCATCTGCTTGGCGTACCAGGCGGCCAGGATGTCGCCGAAGTTGCCGGTAGGTACGCAGACGTTGAGCTTGTCCCCCTTTTCCAGCGCCCCCTCCTTCATCAGGTCGCAGTAGGCCGAGACATAATAGACGATCTGAGGCAGCACACGCCCCCAGTTGATGGAATTGGCCGAGGAGAGAAACACGCCTTGCTTTGCCAACTCCTCGCGGAAGTCAGGATCGGCAAAGAGCTTTTTCACCCCGGTCTGGGCGTCGTCAAAGTTGCCCACCACCGAGCAGACCCCAACGTTTCCTCCCTCCTGGGTGCGCATTTGAAGCTCCTGAATGGCGGAGACGCCGTCCTTGGGATAGAACACAAAAATACGGGTGCCGGGCACATC
>ERZ779633.163-NODE-163-length-26002-cov-8.587544_pt1 | contig 26002 bp, 22 predicted proteins | sample MGYA00514195_ERZ779633 | MGnify/ENA primary metagenome ERZ779633 (study PRJEB29562, sample SAMEA4376707) | mouse gut metagenome | isolation source: Cecum | study: EMG produced TPA metagenomics assembly of the A DSS colitis mouse model was used to assess the...
CGCATATTACCACATTTCGGGCAAATCGGGACACGCTTTTCGTGACGACAAGGTCAATTTTTCCCGCTTTGCAGTCGCGGATCATTTGCTGAAAAGACACCCTGTGATCAAGCGAAGTACCGGAAATGCCTTCATCTGCATAAATATTTACCAGCGTCCAGTTCGGATGGCGAACGACAAAATCTTCGTAATACTTCTTTTGCAGTTCATATGAAGTAGTCTGCCGGATGTCATTTGTCGAGACACGAACGTAGACCGCCACCCGCTGGTGAGCAGAATCATCAAAAATATCCGGTTCTTCTTCCCCTGGATAATATTCATACTTGTCTTGATCCACAGCAGTACGCATTCTTTTGCGGATCTTTTCCTTTTTTTGCACTTTTTCCCTGCCACTGTCTTGATTTATCATGAGCCTTCTCTCCAGTCTATACTATCTGACAGTAAGCTCCTGCCAGAAACAGGGAACGCCTGAACATCCTGCATATCCTCCAAATAGTAAGAGGCCAGGGTGAAAATATCTTCCGAAATGAAGTAGATGCCGACAGGGGATGCCAGCTGAGCCAGCAGCCGTGCGCACAGAGTAATTTCATGGCTTTTCTTTGACACGTTAGAAATTTTCTGCGTAATAATCAGGTTCACTTTTCCCTCTATGCAGTCTTGAAGCAACCGCCCCCACTGGGGAGCAGACTCCATATTGGGAGGCGTGGAACCTTCATCCACATAAAAATCAATCAACGTCCAAGCGGGGCAAAGGGCAATGGTATCCTCAAACTGCTTTTTGTGGTAAGAAAGATAATTGCCATGTTTCGTTTGATTAAAATAACGGATATAAACACCAATTTTAAAAGACCTTTCGGTACTAGGGCGCTCACGCCTAATGCTTTGAAGCCAAATTTTATGCAGTGCAATTTTCCGACCTCGCTCATTATCTTTATCAACGGTAAATAGGGGGGCCGGCACTTCTGATATGGCATTAAGTTTACTGTAAAGTTCGATTTCTCCCATATTTCCCTCCGTAATTCAACCTGACTTTTCTCATGCAAGCCATTATATCCTATATCGCATACAAAAACGAAGCAACTGCCAGTTACAATCGGAACTGGCAGTTTGAATTCATCAAATATTTGTGTGATATTTCCTTTTACTGTTTTGTTTGACGGCAGGAGAAGATCTTTGTTCTATAATGGAACCTTCAAAACTTTTTAGGAGGTTTATCATGAAATTGGACAACACCAAGCTGGGAAAACGAATCAAGGTAATTCGAAAACAAAAAAATATATCACAAATGGCATTATCAGAAATAATAGATTGTTCCCCAAATCATCTGAGTTACATTGAAAACGGAAACAGGAGCATAAGCCTTGCAAACTTTGTAAGGCTCGCAAATGCCCTCGGGGTTAGTGCGGACGAGTTGTTGATGGACAGTCTCGACAACACAGCTGAAGCGATGAACCATGAGTTTCTATCTATCACAGCAGACTGCGGCGAATATGAAAAGCGAGTACTCCTCAGTATCCTCTCTGCCGTTAAAGCGGCGATGCGTGAGAATCAAGGTTTGCTATATGCTCATCGCCCGTCCCAAATCACCGTATAGTGGCACACCATTTCCCTCCCGCACCTCTGGAAAGCCTTCTGCCCGTTAGCTTTCCAGAGGTGCCTTCCTTTTGCTTCCCCCGTAAAAAAAATACTACGCCCAAACCGGAGAGCAGGATGACTTGATTTCAATCGGCACCATTGGGCTGATAAAGGGAATATCGACCTTTAAAGCGGATAAAAATGTGCGGTTGGCCACCTATGCCAGCCGGTGCATTGAAAATGAGATTCTGATGCACTTTAGATCGCAACGCAAGCTCCAGGGGGAGGTGTCCCTCACCGAGACCTTGGAGGCGGCGGGGGATGGGGGGACGCTGTCCCTCATGGACGTGATCGCGGTGGATGACAACATGCTGGAGGAGCTGGACACCCGGGACGCCTGTGTCAAGGTGCGTCAGTGCGTCCAGACCTGTCTGACGCCCCGGGAGAGGATGATTATCACCATGCGTTATGGTCTGGATGACAGGACTCCCCGCACTCAGCGGGAAATTGCCGGTCAGTGCGGTATCAGCCGGTCTTATGTGTCCCGCATTGAAAAAAAAGCCCTGGAAAAGCTCCAGGCGGGGATGGAGGGCTGGTCCCCCTAAAACTGGAACGGGCAGCATACTTGTGAAAAAAGCATAACAACCGCCACTGGAAATAAGAGAAAACGATCAAAATGCAAGGCAAGACAGGGGTTAACGAAAAAATAACTTGCTTTCCAGGCGGAGATGTAATATAATAGCCCTGCAAGCTGTGGTACAGCCTGCGACCTATCCTGGCGAAAAAGCCCGGCCGGGCTTTTTGCTCTTCCAGTTTGGAAGAGCAGCGCCAACTTTGAGAAAATGGAGGAAAGAAAGTATGAAGAAGAAAATTGCTATTGCCCTTTCTCTTGCTGTGATGATGAGCATGGCCCTGACCGCCTGCGGCGGCGGAGGCAACACCAGCACACCTGCGGCCAGCACTCCCGCTGCCAGCACACCTGCGGCCAGCACTCCCGCGGCCAGCACCCCCGCCGCCAGCGGCCTTCAGCCCAAGGATGGCGGTACCAGCCTGACCTTCACCACCGGCGGCGACCAGGGCACCTACTACGGCTTCGGCGGCGTCCTGGGCGGCAAGGTGGGCGAGACCACCAGCACCACCGTCACCGCAGTCCCTTCCGGTGGCTCCAAGGCCAACATTGAGAACATGGACCTGGAAGACGCCCAGCTGGGCTTTGTCCAGTCCGACGTTATGGCCTACGCCTACAACGGCGAGCGGCTGTTCACCGACAAGGTCGACAGCTTCTCCACCGTGGCCGCCCTGTATATGGAGCAGGTCCAGATCGTCACCCTGAATCCCGACATCAAGACTGTTGCTGACCTGAAGGGCAAGTCCGTCTCCGTGGGTGACCAGGGCTCCGGTGTGTACTTCAACGCCGTTGACGTGCTGGCCGCCTATGACCTGGACGTTGAGAAGGACATCAAGCCCCAGTACCTGTCCTTCGGTGACTCCGCCGAGAACCTCCAGGACGGCAAGATCGACGCCGCCTTCGTGGTTGCCGGCGCTCCCACCACCGCTGTTACCACCCTGGCTGCCTCCAACGACGTGTATCTGGTCAGCCTGGACGACGCCCACATTGAGAAGCTGATCGCTGCCTCCCCCTACTACAGCAAGAACGTCATCTCCAAGGACGCCTATGGCACCCCCGAGGACGTGACCACCGTGGCTGTGGGCGCTGTTGTCATCGCCCGCAACGACGTGTCTGACGCCGACGTGTACAACTTCCTGTACGGCGTGTTTGAGAACATCGACACCCTGGGCCACGACAAGGCCAAGGAGCTGAGCCTGGAGTTCGCCTCCTCCGTCACCGCTGTGCCCTATCATCCCGGCGCTGTAGCTTACTTTGCCGACAAGGGCATCACTGTGAAGTAAACAGGCGCTGCAACGCAGTTTCCTTAGCGTAAGCCAGGCGGCTGCGGCGGACTGGTACCGCCGCAGCCGCCTTCATTATACAGTGTGAGTTTCGCGGAGCGGATATATCTGTATTTGGCGGAATGTCGGTATATCTGCTTCGCGGACGAAGTGAAGAGAAGAAAGGAGAATTCTATGGCGTCCAACGAGAAAGACAGGCTCCAGGAAGAACTGGAGGCGAAAGCGGCTGGCGTTGAGGTTGGAACGGAGACCGACCTGGACGAGGTCATGAAAAAGTATGACCGGGAATCCAATACCCGGGTCTGGGAGGGCACTCCCAAGCTCATCGTCAAAGGACTGGCGGTGTTCATCTCCCTGTACTGCATGTATGTGACACTGTTCAGCCAGGCGGCCCAGAATGTGCGCCTGTACAACTTCCTGGCCATGATGCTGGTGCTGGGCTACCTGACCTACCCCATCAAGAAGGGGAATGTAAAGCCCAATTCCTTCCCCTGGTATGACGCTGTCTTTATGCTGATGGGCGTACTCCCGCTGATCTACTGCTCCTCCGTCTACAACAGCGTTATCGTGGTGCAGGCCCGCAAAGTTACCCGGAACTGGGTGATGTGCGTCCTGGCCGTCATCGTGATTTTGTCCCTGGTGGAGCTGTGCCGCCGCTGCGTGGGCCTGCCCATTCTGTGTGTGGTGGGTGCGCTGATGCTGTACACCTTCCTGCCCTTCGGCGCCGGCATCAAGTATGACAAGGCCCTCTACGACCTGTTTTACACCTTGAACGGCCTGCTTGGCGCCCCCATCAACGTGTGCGCCAAGTACATCGTGCTGTTCATCATCTTCGGCGCTTTTCTGGAGCGGACAGGTATCTCCACCTTCTTCATCAACCTGGCCAACTCGGTGGCCGGCTCCGCCTCCGGCGGTCCTGCCAAGGTGGCCGTCCTGTCCTCCGCCCTGTGCGGCATGGTGTCCGGTTCCTCCGTGGGCAACACCGTCACCACCGGCTCCATCACCATTCCCATGATGAAGAAGACCGGCTATAAGCCTGAGTTTGCCGGCGCGGTGGAGGCCGCCGCCTCCACCGGCGGCCAGATCATGCCTCCCATCATGGGCGCCGCCGCGTTCCTGATGGCGGAGTACACCGGCGAACCCTACGGCAAAATCGCCCTGCTGGCCGTCCTGCCCGCGGTGCTCTACTTCACCGGCATCTTCATCGCCGTCCATCTGGAGGCCAAGCGGCTGGGCCTGAAGGGCATCCCCCGTGACCAGTTGCCCAAGATCAGCACTCTGATGCCAAAGATTTACCTGCTGCTGCCCCTGGTGATTCTGGTCTGGCTGGTGTCCTCCGGTAAGCGCACCATGCAGTCCTCCGCCACCATCGCGATCATCGTGACCATTGCGGTGGGCATCATCACCAACATCGTCAACAACGTGACCAAGAATCCGGACAAGAGCGACAACATCACCGTTGGCAAGTTCTTCGACGCCCTGGAAGCGGGTGCCAAGGGCACCATCAGCGTGGCCGCCGCCTGCGCCATGGCCGGTCTGGTTGCCGGCTGCATCACCACCACCGGCCTGGCCTCCAAGCTGATTACCGCCATCGTCCGGGTGTCCGGCGGACAGGCGTTTGTTGCCCTGTTCCTCACCATGATCTGCTGCATCGTGCTGGGCATGGGCGTGCCCACCACCGCCAACTACTGCATCATGGCCTCCACCTGCGCCCCCATCCTGATGAACCCCGCCATCGGCATCCCCATGATCTGTGCCCACTTCTTCGTGTTCTACTTCGGCATCGTGGCCGACATCACCCCGCCTGTGGCCCTGGCCGCCTACGCCGGCTCCGCCATCGCCAAGGCCCCGCCCATGAAGACGGCTTTCAATGCCACCCGCCTGGCCATTGCCGCCTTTATCGTGCCCTACATCTTTGCCATGAACCCCGCCATGCTCTTCCAGTTTGCGGCGGGGACCTCCACGGCTATGATGGTGGTCCAGGTCATCCAGATTTGCGTCACCGCCCTGCTGGGACTCTTCGGTGTGGCCGCCGCCCTGAACGGCTTCCTGTACCGGCCCATGAACCCGCTGTTCCGCGTGCTGATTGCTGCGGGCGGCCTGTGCATGATGATCCCCGGCACCCTCACCGACATCGTGGGTCTGGTGGCCGTGGTGGCTGTGGTGGTTTTCCAGCGCATCGGCGCCAAGAAGACCGCGGCCTGAGTCCGGCCAAGCTTGTATTTGACCAACTTAAACAACCGGCGGGACCTTTTGGCCCCGCCGGTTGTGATACTTTTGGACAGCTTTCCCTTGTAAAGAGAACTATTTTATGATAAAATACCAAAATAGCTACGGTTGTACTGATAGAGACCGTCAAAACGGCGTTTTTGCCGGACAGGAGATCAAAATGAAAGGTATCGTTCTGGCGGCGGGGAAGGGGACCCGCCTTTACCCCATGACAAAGCCGGTGTGCAAGCCCCTGCTGCCGGTATACGACAAGCCGCTGATTTACTACCCCATTGCCATTCTGATGCAGGCGGGCATCTCAGAGATTATGATTATCGTCCCGCCGCAGGAGACCTCCACCTTCCGGGCCCTGCTGGGGGACGGCAGCCAGTACGGCCTGCGCATCGAATATGCCGAGCAGCCGGTGGCCCGGGGGATTGCCGACGCGTTGCTCATCGGCCAGGAATTTGTGGGCAACGACCGGGTGTGCTTGGTGCTGGGGGACAACATCTTCTATGCCCCCACCCTGGCTGTCACCCTGAAGCGGGCCGCCGCCAACGACCGGGGGGCCACTGTCTTTGGCTACTGGGTGGAGGACCCCCGTCCCTTCGGCGTGGTAGAATTTGACAAGGACGGCCGGGCCATCTCCATTGAGGAGAAACCCCGCTACCCCAAGTCCAACTATATCATCCCCGGCCTGTATTTCTACGACCACCAGGTGATGGATATTGCCAACCACCTGAAGCCCTCCGCCCGGGGGGAGCTGGAGATCACCGATGTCAACCTGGAGTATCTCCGCCGGGGCCAGCTCCAGGTGGTCCCCCTGGAGAAAAACTTTACCTGGCTGGATGCCGGCACCGCAGACAGCCTGCTGACGGCGGGGGATACCATCAAGCGCATCCAGGACACCACCGGCCGCTATGTGGGCTGTCTGGAGGAGCTGGCCCTCTATGAGGGCTGGGTCACTGAGGAGCAGGTCCACGCCATTGGCGATGAGCTGTCCATGACCCTGTATGGGAAGTATTTGCAGTGCCTGTAAGGGAGGAGCCATGAAACGGATCCTGATGCTGGCCACCGGAGGCACCATCGCCTCCATGGAGAGCGGCCAGGGGCTCAGCCCCGCCATCACGTCGGAGGAAATTCTGAGCCATGTCCCTGCGGTGGGGGAGCTGTGCCAGGTGGAGACCCTCCAGCTGATGAACCTGGACAGCACCAATATCGGCCCGGCCCACTGGCTGAAAATTGCCGGGGCGGTGCGGGAGCGCTATGACAGCTGTGACGGCTTTGTCATCACCCACGGCACCGACACCATGGCCTACACCGCCGCCGCCCTGTCCTACCTGATTCAGGACTCCCCCAAGCCCATTGTCATCACCGGCTCCCAGAAGTCCATCGCCCTCAACGACACCGACGCCCGGCGGAACCTGTACGACAGCTTCCGCTATGCGGTGGACCGGGATTCTCACGATGTGAGCCTGGTCTTCGACGGCAGGGTGATTCTGGGCACCCGGGCCCGGAAGGAGCGGAGCAAGAGCTTCAACGCCTTTTCCAGCGTGGACTACCCCGAGCGGGCGGTGATCCGGGATGGGAAGCTCATCCGGTATCTGGCCCCCCGGTCTTACGCCTACGGGGCGGAGCCCGTCTTCTATGACAAGCTGGAGGACCGGGTGCTGTTGCTTACCCTCATCCCCGGCATGGGGGCGGAGGCCCTGGGACTGCTGATGGACCAGTACCAGGCGGTGATTCTCCAGTCCTTCGGGGTAGGTGGACTGCCTGGCGGGGGAAACGGTCCCTTTGCCCAGGCTATGGAGGGGTGGCTGGCCGCCGGTAAGACCATCGTCATGATGACCCAGGTGCCCTATGAGGGCAGCGACATGTCGGTGTACCAGGTGGGCCAGCAGGTGAAGGAACGCTTCCGGTTGATCGAGGCATACAATATGACTTTGGAGGCCGCTACGGCCAAGCTGATGTGGGTGCTGGGCCGGACCGGCGATCCCCAGAAAATCCGGGAGCTGTTCTGTAACCCGGTCCAGTTTGACATGATCGTGTAGGGCCCGGCTCCGGCCGGCTCTCAGGAAGGAGGTGTGCCAAGTGAAGCGCCGTGTCTCCGCTTTTCTGCTGGCGGTCCTGCTGCTGTGCTCTCTGCTGCCAGCCCTGGCGGCCCCAGCGGAAAGCCACACCACCACGGTGCTCTTCACCCACGACCTCCACTCCCATTTTCTGCCCCAATCGGATGGGAAAGGAAAGGAGTCGGGCGGCTATGCCAGGCTGAAGACCGCTCTGGACCGGGAGCGGCGGACCCACCCGGACGCCCTGACGGTGGACGGCGGCGACTTCTCCATCGGCTCTCTGATTCAGACCCTGTACACCAGCCATGGGGCGGAGCTGCGCACCATGGGGGCTATGGGCTACGACGCCGCCACCGCCGGCAACCACGAGTTCGACCACACGGGGACGGGGTTTGCCAGTATGCTCAACGCAGTGGCGGACAGCGGAGACAGGGCTCCCGCCCTCCTCATGGCCAACTATAAGCCGGCGGAGGACAATCCGGACCGGCTGGATATCCAGCGGGCCATGGCCACCTACGGCGTTCAGGACTACATGCTCCTGGAGCGGGGCGGGATTACCTACGGCATTTTCGGCCTGATGGGGGAGGATTCCCACTCCTGTGCCCCCTCCTCCGGGTTTACGCTGGGGGATATGGTGGGCAATGCCCAGCGCTGTGTGGACGCCCTGAGGGAGCAGGGGGCTCAGTTTATCATCTGCCTGTCCCACTCGGGTACCAACGAAAAAAAGAAGCTGTCTGAGGACGAGCAGCTGGCCGCAAAGGTGGACGGCATCGACCTCATTGTCTCGGGGCATACCCATACCACCCTGGCCCAGCCCATCCTGGCGGGAGACACTTATATTGTCTCCGCCGGGCCCTACTGTAAAAATCTGGGTTCCATTACCATCAGCTGGACAGAAAACGGGACTAAGACCCTGACCGATTACCACCTCACTCCCATCGACGAAACGCTCTCCGAGGATGGAGAGGTCGCCGCCATGGTGGACCGGTGGAAAGGGCTGGTAGGGGGGACCTACCTGGCCCCCTACGGCCTGCTCTACGACCAGGTGCTCACGGTGTCCGGCTTTGACCTGCCCACCCCGGAGTCCGGGGTGCAGACGGGCAATGCCCTGGGGGAGCTGGTGGCCGATTCCTTCCTCTGGGCCGCGAAAAATCTGGAGGGAAACGGCGACCGTACGGTTGCCATCACCGCCGACGGAGTGCTCCGCGCCCCGCTGTACCCCGGGGAGATTACCACGTCCATGGCGTTCGACGTGCTGTCTATGGGAGTGGGGAGCGACGGTACCTCCGGTTTCCCCCTGGTGGCCTGCTACCTCACCGGCAAGGAGCTGAAAACCATTGCCGAGGTGGACGCATCCATTACCCCCCTTATGCCCGCTGCCCAGTTGTATATCGCGGGGATGGAATATTATTTCAACCCCCACCGGATGCTCTTCAATCGGGTGTGGGAAGCGAGATTGTCCGTATTGCCTGACCAAGAGTGCGGCGTTGTGCCACGAAATACCCAATTCCAACTGCCCGGACTGGAAATCGAGGACGGCCGTCTGTACCGGGTGGTCACGGGCATGTACTCCGCTCAGATGCTGGGCACCGTGAAGGGTAAGTCCTTTGGGCTGCTGTCCCTGGAGCCGAAAATGGAGGACGGCACTCCCGTCACTGACTTTGAGGACTGCATCATCCGGGATGAAAACGGCAATGAAATCAAGGAGTGGTACGCCCTGGCGGCTTACCTCCAGAGCTTCGGGGAGGAGGGAATCCCCGACCGCTACTCCATCTCCACCGGCGACGGACGAAAGCACATTGTCCGCAGCTGGAGCCCCGTGATGCTGCTGATAAACGCCAACTGGATCACGGTTGTGACCCTGGTTGTTCTGGTTGTGGCCCTGGTCCTGGCGTTTTTCCTCATCCGCGCCCTGCGCTATGCCCGCCGCCGCCGGCGGTATGGGAAAAAGAAAAATTTGTGATCTGTGCGGCGGACGCCGCTGGCAATATTCTGATGAAAAAAGGAAGTACTCTGACAGGAGGAGAGACAGTGAAGAAGTACGAAATCGCAAACAAAAAGACGCTGACCCCCGAGATCAGTCAGATCTCGGTGTACGCGCCCCTGGTGGCCGCCAAAGCCAAGGCGGGCCAGTTCATCATCCTGCGGGTGGATGAAGAGGGAGAGCGGATCCCTCTCACCATCTCCAGTGCACAGGACGGGCTGGTGACGGTGATTTTCCAGAAGATCGGCGGCACCACCATGGCGCTGGACCAGCTCAACGAGGGCGACTGCCTCCAGGACTTTGTGGGCCCTCTGGGCCAACCCACTGAGGTGGAGGACCTGGGCCGGGTGGCCGTTCTGGGCGGCGGCTTGGGCTGTGCCATCGCCCTGCCCGTGGCCCGGGCCCTGCATCAGGCGGGCAATCAGGTGGACCTGATCGGCGGCTTTAAGACCAAGGATATTGTCATCCTGGAGGAGGAGATGTCCCAGGCTTGCACCGACCTGCACATCTGCACCGACGACGGCAGCTATGGCTATCACGGTTTTGTCACCGGCAAGCTGGAGAAGCTGATCGAGAGCGGGGTCAAATTTGACCACGTCTTTGCCATCGGCCCCCTGCTGATGATGAAGTTTGCCTGCAAGCTCACCGAAAAGTACAACATCCCCACCACCGTGAGCATGAACCCCATCATGATCGACGGTACCGGCATGTGCGGCTGCTGCCGCCTGACCGTGGACGGCGAGGTGAAGTTTGCCTGTGTGGACGGTCCCGACTTCGACGGCCACAAGGTGGACTTTGACGAGGTCATTGCCCGGAACGCAACCTATCTGGAACAGGAGACCAAGGCGAGAGAGAAGCATCTCTGCCGCCTGGGAGGAGGTGCCATGAATGGCTAATATGCAAAATGTACGGACCCTGATGGGGGACCAGGACCCGGCCAACCGCGTCAAGAATTTTAAAGAGGTGGCCCTGGGCTACTCCACCGGCGCGGCCATGAACGAGGCCGACCGCTGCCTGAACTGCGTCAACAAGCCCTGTGTCAGCGGGTGCCCGGTGGGCATCCCCATCCCCGAGTTTCTCCATAAGGTGGCTGAGGGCGATATCGCCGCCGCCTACGAGATTCTCTCCAACGCCAACGCCCTGCCTGCCATCTCCGGGCGCGTCTGCCCCCAGGAGACCCAGTGTGAGGGCAAGTGCGTCCGGGGTATCAAGGGCGAGCCCATCGCCATCGGCCGTATCGAGCGGTTTGTGGCCGACTGGGCCGCGTACCGGGGCATTACCGATAAGGTGGAGCCCGTCCCCAGCAACGGCCATAAGGTGGCGGTGATCGGCTCCGGTCCCGCCGGCCTGACCTGTGCCGGTGAGCTGGCCCGCATGGGCTACGATGTCACCATTTTTGAGGCTTTCCACGTGGCCGGCGGCGTGCTGAGCTACGGCATCCCCGAGTTCCGTCTGCCCAAGGCAGTGGTCAAGCGGGAGGTGGAGAAGCTGGAGAGAATGGGGGTCAAGATTGAGCTGAACATGGTCATCGGCAAGGTGCTCACCATCACCGAGCTCTTTGAGGAGCAGGGCTTTGAGGCTGTCTTCATCGGCTCCGGCGCCGGCCTGCCCATGTTCATGAAGATTCCCGGCGAGTCCCTGGTGGGCGTCTACTCCGCCAACGAGTACCTGACCCGTATCAACCTGATGAAGGCCTACAAGGACGACGCCCCCACCCCCGTCCTGCGCAACAAGAAGGTGGCCGTTGTGGGCGGCGGCAACGTGGCCATGGACGCCGCCCGGTGCGCCAAGCGCCTGGGGGCCGACGTGCATATCGTTTACCGCCGCTCCGAGGCCGAGCTCCCCGCCCGTGTGGAGGAGGTCCACCACGCCAAGCAGGAGGGTATTGTCTTTGATCTGCTCACCAACCCCGTGTCCATCGAGGGGGACGAGAAGGGCCAGGTCCAGTCTATCACCTGCATCAAAATGGAGCTGGGCGAGCCCGACGCCTCCGGCCGCCGCCGCCCCATGGCGGTTCCTGGCAGTGAGTTCAAGATGGAGGTTGACGCCGTCATCATGTCCCTGGGCACCCAGCCCAACCCCATGAGCTATGAGGGCACCCCCGGCCTGGAGAAGAACCGGAAGGGCTGTGTGGCCGCCGACGAGAACGGCTGCACCTCCTGCCCGGGCATCTTCGCCGGCGGTGACGCCGCTACCGGCGCCGCTACCGTCATCCTGGCCATGGGCGCGGGCAAGTCCGCCGCCAAGTCCATCGACGAGTATATTAAGAGCAAAGGTTAAGCATGTTAAAATCCCGCCCCCTACAGGGCGGGATTTTTGTCTATGTATGAGATTGCTTACCGGCGGGAGCCCTGTCTCAGTTGGAAGGCGCCAACCAACTGTTTAAACAGGCTGGCCTGAGAAGACAGCTCCTCACTGGCGGCGGCGCACTCCTCACTGGTGGCGGAGTTGGTCTGGACCACGGCGGAAATCTGGTCGATGCCCTCAGTGACCTGAGAAATGGCGGCAGTCTGGCTCTCCACGGCCTCCACCACGATAGACATTTTTTCGGTCACGCCGCCGGCGCTCTCGCTGGTGCGGGCCAGGGACTGGGTGACCTTGGCGACCACGTCGCTGCCCTCGTTGACAGAGGCAATGGAGCTCTCAATCAGCTCCTTGGTGGCCTTGGCGGCCTCGTCGGACTTGTTGGCCAGATTGCGCACCTCGTCGGCCACCACGGCAAAGCCCTTGCCGGCGGCCCCGGCCCGGGCGGCCTCTACAGCGGCGTTCAGGGCCAGAATGTTGGTCTGGAAGGCAATATTCTCAATGGCGGCGATGATCTTTCCAATCTCCTCCGAGGAGGTGGAAATTTTCTCCATAGCTGTGTTGAGCTGGTTGACGTACTCCACGCTGATGCCCAGCTGGGCGCCGGCCTGCTCCACAAACTGGCCGGCCTCCCGGGTGGCCTGGGCGGTCTTTTTGGCGTTTTCCGAAATCTCGTTGACGGTGGCGGACAGCTCCTCCACCGAACTGGCCTGCTCGGTGGCCCCTTGGGCCAGGGACTGGGCGCTGTTGGACACCTGATCGGAGCCGGCGGCCACCTGGTCGGCGCTTACCTTAATCTGTCCCATGGTGTGGTTCAGCTTGTCTTCAATGCCGTCCAGAGAGCGCTTGATGGAGGCGAAATCACCCACATAGTCCTGTTGGACGCTGTTGGTCAGGTCGCCGTTGGCGATGGAGTCCAGAACGCTGGAAATCTCACCGATGTAGGAGCGGAGGCGCTGAATGGTCTCCCGGAAGATCTGGGCCAGATCGCCCACCTCGTCGCTGGAGTGGACGCTGATGATGATTTCCTGGCCGCTGGTCAGGCCCAGGTCCCCCTTCTCCAGCTGGCCGGCTACCTTGGTGATCTCAGCCAGCGGGGCGGAGACCGTTTTCTTCAAGTAGGGTGTCATAATCATGATACATACGAGAATGACGCCGATGCTCACCAGGGAGGACATGATGATGGTCATAAAGGTCTGCTGGTTGGCCTCAGCGCTGGAGATCCCGGCGAAAATGAGGCCGCTGACCTTGCCCTCCGCGTCCCGGGTGGGAACATAGGAGCACAGGTACTCCTCGTTGAGGATGGTGGCCTTGCCCACGTAGGACTTTCCCTGCTGGAGAACAGTGGAGGACAGGCTGGAGGACAGCTTGGTGCCCACTGCCCGCTTGCCGTCCTGAATGACGGTGGTGTAGGCCCGGGTATCGCCCTCAAAGATGGTAAATTCGCAGCCCATGCGGCTCTTCAGGCCGTCTAACAGTTCGTTCATATCCGCATCCCCGCTGGTCTGGCTGAGGACATAAGCCAACATATTGGTGCCGTTGGTACAGCGCTCTTTCAGCATTTTTGTGGTCAGATTGCGGAACATGATAACACACATTGCCACCGCGAAGATGACCGATATCACCTGCATGATGACTACCATGTTGCCAACCTTTTTGCCTATGCGCCTGTACTTTTTGCTGCCGTTGGTCTGCTGAATTGTTTTCATACTCATAACTCCATCCGTTAAAATTTCGTGAGTGGGTATAAAACCCAGCCTATCAATTTTAATAAAGACGCGGGATTTTTGCAAGACCCTTTTTTGTTTTTTCAGTCAGTTTTTTGGGATTGTCCTTTTCGCAGATTTAAATGTAGGGGCCGCCGCCCTCGGCGGCCCATCAAAGTGCAACGTCTTCCCTGGTTTCGGGCCGCCCAGGGGGGCGGCCCCTACAGATGATCTCCGGATAAAATGCGCGTTAGGGCACTCCCAGTTTTTTTACCTTGTTGAAACGAGGGAAAAAACCTGATAAAATAGGGCCTGACAGGACTGAACGGCCCGGACAGGAGGAGCTATGATCTATCTGACCCGTTTCGCTCTCCCCAGCGCGGGGGCGGAGCTGCATTTTCTTTCGGACAGCCGGGAGAACAAGCGCACCTGCTACACCAGCCGCTACCCCTTCGGCGTCTTCTTCAACCGGGAGGTCCCAACCCTGGAGCTGGAGCCGGTGACCATCCTCTGCGGGGGTAACGGCAGCGGCAAGACCACCATTCTGAACCTGATGGGGGAGAAGCTGGGCCTGCGCCGGGGGACGGTGTTCAACCGAAGCTCCTTCTTTGGGGACTACCTGGAGCTGTGCCGGGCAGAGACCGCGCCCGCCTTCCGGGGGGCCGGGGAGAACAGCCGGGTCATCACCAGCGACGACGTGTTTGACTACCTGCTGGACCTGCGGTATATGAACGAGAACATCGACCGCCGCCGCCGGGAGCTGCTGGAGGAGTACGCCGGCGCCCGGTACGCCAAATTTCAGATGCGTTCCATGGAGGACGTGGACCGCCTGCGTCAGGTGGTGGACGCCCAGCGGAAGACCGGCTCCCGGTACGTCCGGGACCGGGTGATGAACGACGTGGTGGAGAAGTCCAACGGGGAGAGCGCCTTTGCCTTTTTCACCAAGGAGATTGGGGAGGGGGGACTGTACCTGCTGGACGAGCCGGAAAACAGCCTGTCTCCCAAGCTCCAGCGGGAGCTGTGTTCCTTTCTGGAGGACTCCGCCCGGTTCTACCGCTGTCAGTTCGTGATTTCCACCCACTCGCCCTTCCTGCTGGCTATGCGGGGGGCCAAAATCTATGATTTGGACAGCGTGCCCGTCCGGTCCTGCCACTGGACGGAGCTGGAGCACGTCCGGGCCTACTGGCAGTTCTTCCAGGAACACCGGCAGGAATTTTAGGATGAAAAAACCGCCCGACGGGCGGCTTTTTTTAATCTGTAATTCCTCTGGCCTGGCGGGCTAATTGGCAAATCTTTTCGTCAGCGGCCTGTTTGGCAATTCGGGTTGTCTCTTCGTTGGTGGGGACATGGATATCCTTGAGCGCATAGGGGTCGTTGAGCCGCAGACCGCTTCCGGTGAGCATGGCCCGCACCTGGGTATAGGTCCACTGCCGCTCTTCCGCCGGCATACTGGCGTCGAAATATTCCGTCCAGGAACACTGATACTTGGCGGCAATAAAGTTTAACTGGCTGGGCAGGTCACGTCCCAGGGGACTGTTCAGCGCCTCCTGGTAGGCGCCGGCGTAGTGGTCCCTGATGGCGCTCTCAGCGGTGTCCCGGAAGGCTGTAATCTGGGAGACAAAGGAGTCAAAATAAGTTTGATACCAGATTTGCCCGTCCGGGTCTACAGAGGCGTTCCAGTTGACCTCCAGCTTCTGTTCACCCAGCTGCTCCTGCGCCATGGCCATGAACTGGTCTTTGGTCATACTGCTCAGATTGGCCTCAAAAATTTTCCAGCTCTGATCAAAATCCTGTCTGACCTCTGTCTCTGCGGCGGCCTGCTGGCCCTCGTGGGAGATTTCAAGTTTGTCCTGAAGGGCGCTTTGCACTTCTTTTCCTCCAGGTGCGGCAAACCGGGTGGTCCTCATGGGAGAGATTTGGCTGGCTTGGGGATGAAAGGAGATATTCATATGCCATTCGCTCCTTTGTGGTGATTGATATGAAATATATCGGCAAAAATCTGGAAAAGATAAGCGGCCATCCCACTGCGGGATAGCCGCTTGTCCTGTTATTTGACCCGCAACCGCTTGGCCAGCTCCCCGTCGGGGGTGACCTGGGCGGTCTCATAGGTGGTGTAGATTACCATGCCGGGCCGGGCCCCGCCGGGCTTCTTTACATAACGCACCGGGGTGTAGTCTACCGGGACCTTGCTGCTGTCCCTGGCCTGGGAGAACCAGGCGGCCAGGACGGCGGCCTCGTTGAGGCTCTGGAGGTCAGGCTGGCCTCCCTCGGTCCACAGAATGACATGGGAGCCGTGAATCTTCTGGGTGTGGAACCAGATGTCCCCCTTACCCGCCAGCTTGCAGGTGAGCAAATCGTTCTGGCTGTTGTTCTTCCCCACTGAGATGCGCAGGCCGGAGGTTGACATAAATTCCATTGGCTTGGAGCTGATCCGCTTCCCCCGGTCCTTGGCCTTAGCCGGGCGGCGGAGATAGCCGGTGTCGGCCAGCTCCTGGCGAATCTCAGCCAGGTCCCGCTCCCCCTCGGCCAGGGAGATGTTCTCCAGCACACTGTTCAGATAGTCCAACTCCTGCCGGCCCTTTGCCAGCTGAATGGTGAGCATCTCCTCCGCTTTTTTGGCCCGGTTGTAGTCCTTGTAGTATTTGGCGGCGTTCTGCTGGGGGGTGAGGAGGGGGTCCAGCCTGATTTCGATCTCTCCGCCCTCGGGGTCGTAGAAGTCCACAGCCCGGAGGCGGGCCATACCCTTCTCCATCTGATAGAAGTTGCTGGTGAGGATGTCCCCCAGCCGGCGCAGCCGGTCCCGGTCTTTGGTGGCGGCCAGCTCCTTCTCCTGGTTGGCGATTTTCCGGGCGGTGCGGTCCCGGGCGTTGGTGACAGACTTGATTAAGTCCTGGCCCCGCTGTTTGATCCGGTCCTGCCGCTCCCGCTGCTCAAAGAAGGCGTCCAGCAGGGGGGAGAAGGCGGGCCAGCCCTCCACCTGGGCGGCCCCCTCGTACTGGCCTACAGGGAGGAAGGTGAAATCTCGGGGCCGGCCGTCCATAGAGACCATGGTGGGGGCGTAACGTCCCGCCTGGACGGTATCCCGCAGCTCCTCCAGCCGGTCCAGCAGCCGCGCTTGGCCCGAGGGCCCCAGGGCGTTCAGCCGCACATCGGTGGCGCCGCCGGCCCGGTGGGCCAGCTCCCGGCAGATGAGGGGGGACAGCCCGCCGAAGGTGTCCAGCAGCCATTTGTCCGCCTGGGCCTCCTCCGGGGCGGCGGACAGGAGGGCCTCCAGCCGTTCCCGGTCCGCCATCAGGGGGTTTTCCTTGTCCACGCCTGGGGGCAGGCGGTAGAACATCCCCGGCTGGAGAAGCCGGCCGGCGGTGACATCGCCCCCGGTGTGGCGGATGCAGTCCAGGATGCGGTCCTCCCCGTCCAGCAGGAGGAGGTTGGTTTTGTGGCTGATGGCCTCCAGGACAAGGCGGCGCTCCACCCGGTCGCCCAGCTCGTTCAGCGCCTCGAAGCGGAGGGCGGCCACCCGCTCCAGGGGGGGCTGGACGATGTCCAGCAGCCGGGCCCCGGACATGTGCTTGCGCAGCAGCATACAGAACATGGGGGGCTTCTCCGGGTTCTCCAGGGGCAGGGTGGTCAGGTGGAGCCGGGGGTGGGCCGGGTTGGCCGACAGCAGCAGGCGCACGTTGCCCGCGCCCTGAGTCCGCAGGGCCAGCACCACCTCGTCCCGGCCGGGCTGGTAGATTTTATCCACCCGGGCCCCGGCCAGGGTGGTATTCAGTTCGTGGATTACGCCCGACAGGCACAGCGCGTCTAAAGGCATGGGGTTCACCTCTTGCAATAATTTGTAGGGGCGGACACTGTCCGCCCGCTAAATCGTCGAAGGGCGGGCGCACAATGTGCGCCCCTACGGTTTGCCAATGGCTTGAATTACTTCAATTTTGCCGGCGATGTGTCGGTTAAACTCCGCTAGATCTTCGGCGGGAATCCAATATTCCTGGTGGTAGGAGCGGCCCACGGTCTGGACCTGGTAGCGGGCCAGAAAGCTGTCGTCTACCTCAAAGCGGGTGACGTAGCCCTTGAAGCCGGAGGCCGGGTCCCGGGTGTTCCATTTGGAGGCGATCTCGGCGGCGTACTGCTGGTTGAGTACGGGGTAGAAAATGGGTTGCTCCGGCAGACGGGGCGGAAAGGCGGTGTATCCGCTTTCGGCTATCAAAGCAAGCTCCTGCTCGCCAACAGGGCGGTATAAAATCATTGGGATTCCTCCTCCATCATGACCGAAAACAATTCGTTTAACCGCTCCGTCCTTCCCTGGAGATACAGCCAGCCGAAGAGGGCCTCCAGGCCGGTGGCGGTCTGGTACTGGGCCCGGCTGGCCGCCCTGGGGACGGAGTGGGGGGCGGTGTTCCGGCCCCGGCGGAACACGTCCGCCTCCTCCTGGGTGAGGAGGGGCTGAATCTTCTCAACCCGCTCCGCCTGGGCGGGGGCGGCCACGTACCGCACCGTGGCCCTGTGCAGGTCCCTGGCCTTGGCCTTGCCGTGGAGCACCAGCCAGGAGCGGACCATCAGCTCATACACTCCGTCTCCCAAATGGGCCAGCCCCAGGGTGGACAGGGACAGCAGGGCGTCGCGGTCCATATTCAAATGAAAGTAGTCGGTCATAGTGGGAACTCCCTTCGGAAAGTGGGATGATTTTATCACATATTTGTTTGAATAGCAAGTAGGGGCCGCCCCCCTGGGCGGCCCGAAACCAAGTGAGGCGTTGTATTTTTGTGGGCCGCCGAAGGCGGCGGCCCCTACATTAAAATCTGCGAAGAGGACAATCCCCGGACATTGTCCGCCCGCCATACTGCGCCGCCCCCTACTTGCAATTTTCCCCCAAACATGATACCCTTTAGAAAAAGCCGGGGGAGGGGAGAGGATATGCGCATACTGGCCACCTTTGCCTTCTCCTTTGCCGCCGCCATCTTCCTGACCATCTACGGCGGGCTGGACGCCCTCCTGCTCCCTCTGGGCGGCGGGCTGGTTGTCATAACGCTGCTCCTGGGCCTGCTCCTCCGGGCAAAGAGCCGCGCCCGGACCAGGGTTCTGCTCATGCTGTCCGGCCTGGCCGTGGGTTTTCTGTGGACGGCGCTGTATATGGCGGTGTTTTTCCAGCCCGCCAGAGACCTGGACGGCCGCACCGTCCGCCTCACTGCCACGGCGGTGGACTGGCCCCAGGAGGGGAGCTACGGCGGCTATACCGTCCTGGTCCAGGCGGAGACAGAGAGCTGGGTCCAGGTGTCCGCCGTCCTCTACACCGACGGGCAGGGAGCGGAGCTGCGCCCCGGCGACAAAATTGAGACCGTCGCCCACTGCACTCTGGGGGACCGCACCTTCGCCGGGGAGAAGATCACCTACTACACCGCCAAAGGGATTTTCCTCCGGGCCACGGCCTACGGGCGGCTGGAGGTCCGGCACCCGGAGCAGGTCCACCCCCAGTACTTCGCGGCCTGGGCCTCCAAAGCCCTGAAGGGGGGCATCGACGCCGCCTTTCCGGAGGAGCAGGCCGGCTTTGTCCGCGCCCTGGTCACGGGCAACCGGGACAACCTCACCGACGAGTTTACCACCTCGCTGGAGCGGGCGGGGCTGAGCCACACGGTGGCGGTGTCCGGGATGCACCTGGCCTTTTTGTCCGGGGTGCTCACCACCCTGCTGGGCCGGGGGAGGCGGTCCACCGCTGTGCTTACCATCCTGTGGGTGGTGCTGTTCTGCGGCATTGCGGGCAACACCCCCTCGGTGCTCCGGGCGGCGGTCATGATCCTGCTGCTCCAGTTCGCCCCCCTGCTGGACCGGGAGCGGGATGCCCCCACCTCTCTGGCTCTGGCCCTGTTTCTGCTGCTGTGGGTCAACCCCTTCTCCGCAGCCCACATCGGGCTCCAGCTGTCCTTTACGTCGGTGGCGGGCATTTTGCTGGTGTCTGACCGAATCCAGGACTGGCTGCTGAAAAAATTCTGCATGGACGAGCTGCACAAGCCCAAAAACTGGCGGCAGAAGCTTCTGCGGGCGGGGCCCTACTTCGTGATTTCCAACCTCTCTGCCACGCTGGGGGCCTCGGTGCTCACCATCCCCCTGGTAGCGGTCCACTTCAAGCTCATCTCCCTGATTGCCCCCCTGTCCAATCTGCTCACCCTGTGGGCCATTGGCTTCCTGTTCCTGGGCGGGCTGGGGATTGGGACGCTGGCCGTCTTCCTTCCCGGCCCGGCGCAGGTGGCGGCGGTTCCCTTTGTTTGGCTGGTCCATTATCTCCAGTGGGTGATTGACAAGGTCTCCCGGCCGGCGCTGGCGGCGCTGCCCCTGGAATCGGTGTACTACCGGGCCTGGCTGGTGCTGGCCTACGCCCTCCTGCTGCTGTTCATCCGGACCAGGGGCCGCCGGCCGGTGTGGATGCCGCTGACCGCCGGGACTGCGGCGCTGGTGCTGGCGGTGGTGTTCACCCGGGCCTCCTTCTCCGCTGGGGACCTGTCGGTGACAGTGCTGGACGTGGGCCAGGGCCAGAGCGTTTTGATACGGACCGGGGGCTTTTTCACCCTGGTAGACTGCGGCGGAGACAGCCGGGACAACCCCGGCGACGTGGCCGCCGATTACCTCCAGTCCCTGGGCCGCAGCAGCGTGGACCTGCTGGTGGTGTCCCATTACCACGACGACCACGCCAACGGCGTCCCACAGCTGTTGAACCGGATCAGCGTGGGGAGCATCGCCCTGCCCGATGTGGAGGCGGAGGCCCCCCTCCGGGAGGCAATCACAGCCGCCGCAGAGGAGAGAGGGGTTCCGGTGCGCCTTGTCCGGGAGGATGCCCGCTTTGAGCTGTCGGAGGGGCGGAGCCTTTCTGTCTTTGCTCCCGTGATGGCGGAGGGGACGGCCAATGAGCTGGGGCTGGCGGTGCTGGCCTCCGCCGGGGAGAGGGATGTCCTCGTCACCGGTGACATGGAGGCGGAGGGGGAGCGGCGCCTGGTGGAGAGGGTTCCCCTGCCCTGCGTCGAGGTGCTGGTGGCGGGACACCATGGCTCCGACACCTCCACTACCCCGGAGCTGCTGGAGGTGGTCCGGCCGGACCTGGCCCTGATCTCGGCGGGGCTGAACAACAAATACGGACACCCCTCCTGGGATACCCTGTACCGCCTGGACCAGGCGGGGGCCAAAATCTACCGCACCGACCTGTACGGCACCATTGAGCTGCTGGTGAAGGAGAAGTAATATGCCGCAAAAAAGCAAAACGGATAAGAAAAAATCGGATGCCTCCGGTTTTAACAAGCTGAAAAAAGACCTGTCCGCAGGAACGCCGGGGCAGCTCTATATTTTCCACGGGGAAGAGACCTACCTGCGGGACTACTACCTGGGCCGCCTGCGGGACGCTGTCATCACCGGGGGGCTGGGGGAGTTCAACCGCCACGACATCGGGGCCAGGGACATGTCCCCCCACGCCCTGGAGGAGGCGGTGGACTGCCTGCCCATGATGGCCGGGCGGACGTTCGTCCAGGTCACCGACTTTGACCTGTTCAAGGCGGGGGACAGGGAGGAGTATGTCCGCATTCTGTCCAACCTGCCTGACTACTGCTGTCTGGTCTTCCTCTACGATGTGATCGAGTATAAGTCCGACGCCCGTACCAAGCTGGCAGCGGCCATCAGGGACCATGGCACAGCGGTGAACTTTGTCAGGCAGCAGGAGACGGATCTGGTTGGGTGGATTCGCCGCCGCTTCCGGGCGCTGGACAAGGAGATCGACCCCCGCCTTTGCAGGGAGCTGATTGAGCTGTGCGGCGGCCTGATGCAGGACCTCCAGCAGGAGATCGAAAAGATTGGCGCCTATGCCAGGGGCCCGGCCATCACCCGGGCAGATATCGACGCGGTGGCCACCCCCCAGCTCAGCGCCGGGGTCTTCGACATCGCCGACGCCATCGGCAGGAAGGATTTTGACGAGGCGGCCAGGGTGCTGGGCGACCTGTACCGGATGCAGGTGAAGCCCCAGGACATCATCGGCGCTTTTGGGATGCAGATGCGTAAGCTGTACTCCGCCCGGCTGGCCCTGGACCGGGGGCGTGATGCCGGTTACGTGGCTGAGCTGTGGGGGATGCAGTTTCCGGCCACCCGCCTGATGAACAGCGCCCGGCGCTTTTCCCTGCCCTGGTGCCGCCGGGCGGTGGTCCGCTGTGCCCAGACCGGTGCCGCCCTCCGGTCCGGTGCCGGGGCCCCGGAGGAGCTGATGACCGGCCTGCTGCTGGAGCTGGCGACACAGGTATAAAAAGTGAGGTATTATAGTGAACCTAAAAGAATTAAAAACAGAAGAAATATTAAATCTTTATGCAGATATTTTACAGGAATTGAACGACCGTCACGTTATTCGGACACACAACAGCCCAGTGGGAGATTATGCGGAGTGGCTTGTATCGAAAAAAATGGACCTTATGTTAGCACCAAATTCAGAAAAAGGCTATGATGCGATTGGACGGGGAATCCGATACCAGGTTAAAAGTCGTTGGGAACATCAAGATATTGGTACTGGCAGCCGGATTTTAGGGGCAATACGTGATTATGATGCGGAAAATTTCGACTACATTATTGCACTGTTTTTCGATAAAGCATTTCGTGTCAAAGAGGCATACCAAATCCCACGTGAACTGGTCAAAATATATGGGAGATATGACAAACATAAAAATTGTTATGTCCTGATTGTAAATAGCCAGTTGTTACAGGATAGCAGAGTGGAAAATCTGATACATATTTTTACCTGAGACAGAGGTGGATACATGCTTTACATCCGGGAGGCCATTGTGGTAGAGGGCCGGTACGACAAAAATGCCCTGTCCCAGGTAGTGGATACGCTGATCCTGGAGACAGGGGGCTTTCAGATATTCAAGGACCCGGAAAAAATGGCCCTGCTGGACCGGGCGGCCCGGCGGCGGGGGCTGATTGTCCTCACCGACTCCGACGGGGCGGGCTTTGTCATCCGGAACCGGATTAAGGGGGCCATCCCCGGCCAATATTTGAAGCACGCCTACACCCCGGACATCTATGGCAAGGAGCGCCGCAAGCGCCAGCCGGGGAAGGAGGGCAAACTGGGGGTGGAGGGGATGCCGCCCCAGGTGCTGGAGGAGGTCCTCCTCCGGGCGGGGGCCACGTTCCTGGAGGAGGGCGGCCCGGAAATGCGCTCCGGCCCGCCCCTGACCAAGGGAGACCTGTTTGCTGCCGGGCTGTCCGGGGGACCGGGGAGCGGGGAGAGGCGGCAGGCCCTGCTGAAACGGCTGGAGCTGCCCGGACACATGTCCGCCAACGCCCTGCTGGCCGTTCTCAACGGCTGTTACAGCCGGGAGGAGGCGGAGGAAATCTTGAAAAACCTTTAGGGGCGGCCGGCGGCCGCCCCTTTCGCTATCGAACCATCTCCACGATTTTGTCCAGATGCTCCGCCAAATCTCCGGTTCCGATATAGCGGATGAGCACCACCTTGTCCCCCAGAGCGGCGGCGGCGATGTGATAAGTGCCGTCCTCGCTGTCGGCCACGGACAGCCAGTCCGCCCCCGCATCGGGGTGCTCCCGGGTGGCCCAGGCTACCGGTTCCTTCACGTCCCAGAAGAAATCTTCGTCCAGCTTTATGGAGTCGGCCAGCAGGTCACGGGCCGCGGGGACGGCCAGGAAGGTGGCGTACAGGTTGAACCACCGGGTCTCCAGATAGTGGTAGGGCCCGCTGTCAAAGCGGGGGCCGTCGAGGTCAAGGCAGCGCCACTGGTTCCAGCAGATGGGGGACCAGAGGGGTGTGCCGTAGAAGACCTCCTGGTCTTTGGGCTGTCCCGTCTCCAGCTCCATCAGGGTCAGGGGGGTGAAATCGGTGACGGGCTTCGCATCGCCCAGATCGGGGTGGCGGAGGTCGAACACAAAGAAGGCCACCAGGGCGATCAGGACGACCGCGCCCAGCCAGGAGAAGAACTGCCGGCTGGGGAACCAGAACTGCCGTTTTTTGGGCAACCCCTCCATCTCCCGGATGACGGCGGCCAGCTCCCGATCTTTGGAGAGGGCGATCAGAGATTGGGGGATGGAGTTGAGCAGAAGGATGCAGGGGAGAAACGTGGTGTTATAGTGAAACAGCAGCAGCTTGGCCAGCGGGGTCCCGCCCCAGAGCAGATAGATGGTGATGCCCAGGATGACGAACAGGACAAGCAGCAGACTGCCCCGAAAGTCCTTCCGGGCCTGTTGGGCCAGCTTGTTCCACTGCTCCAGCCGGATGTCCGGGTCGGTGTGGGGCTCGGGGGCGTGGGGGTCCTCGCAGGAGAAAATGACCATCTCGTGGTTGACGCCCCCCACATGCTGCCAGCCGTACTCCTGATACAGGTCCAGCATGTCGTCGGGCGGGCCGTCGATGCCGTAGCGGCAGGGCTCCAGGCGGTAGCGCACCCGCCGGGGCTCTCCCTTCTCAAAGGTGCACACCAGGGGGCGGTACTTTTTCAGGAACAGCCCCTTGGCGGCCTGTTCTTCCAGCCATTTTTCCAGTCCACGGACATCGTACATGGATACAGGGGTCAGCTTATAGGCGCGTTTCATGGCGTTACCTCCTTATCCAGAGCCTCCAGGAACAGGGGCAGGCAGTCCTCCGGCTGAGCGAAGCCCGAGTATTCCAGCATCAATACGTCGTTCCCCCGCAGGAGCAGGAGGGTCCAGACATCCTGTCCCCGGCGGTGGTAGCGGGCCAGCTCCGCCTTGTCCAGGCCGGGCCAGTCCCAGGACTGGAAGGGCTGGACCTCCGTAATGCGGTTGTCGTTGGAGTAGGAGGGGGCTTTCTCGAAGTAGCGGACCTCCTTGTCCCGCTCCAGCCGGTAGATCAGCTCCGCAATCTTCGGGGAGCGGGCCTGGACATACCGCACGCCGGTCCAGAGGCCGTCGGAGGGGCGGGTCTCCCAGTCGGTGGAGACATACTCCTGGACGGGGACGAACCAGGAGTCGTTGATTTCAGCGTAGCCGTGGGAGTAAGGCGCGGGGGATGGGGCCAGAGGCCGGGGCCCGGCCCCCTCGGTCTGGACGATGGTGGGCCAGGGGTGGGACAGGACCGCCTCGTCCAGCCCCTGGACCTCCCAGCCGATGGAGGGGAAGAGCAGGCGGGGGATGAACTGGATTGGAACAAAGATGAGAAGCCAGGTGACATACCACGGGGGCCGGTTCCAGCGCCTCCCGGCCTTGATGGGCAGGCCCTGGGCCAGGTTGTTCCGCAGCTTTTGCAGTCTTCTGACCTCAAGGGCCATCATCGGAAGGCAGATTATCATGAGAGCAAGGTAGAGGACGGTAAGGAACACTTCCTGGGGATACTCCCACAGCAGCAGGTTCCGGACACTGTATTGGGACGTAGGGAGGAGAAACATACATACAGGCAGAAGAAACAGCGCGACCAGGGCGACCAGAAGGTTATTCCTGATATTCCGGCGGACCAGACTGTCCATGGCCAGGGCCAGGGACTGGGGGTCGGAGTACAGCTCCGGGGCGGTTGGGTTGCCGCAGGAGAAGATGTGGAAGCTGCGGCCAGCTTGGCCCACATAGGTCCAGCCCATCTGGGCGTAGAGCTCCTTGTGCTCCTCGTTTGCCTCCCTGTTTTTGACAATCGGGTCCAGCCGGTAGCGCACCGGGGCGGGGTCACCCAGCGTAAACTCGGCCCGGTCGAACCGGGGGCTGACCTCCTCCAGAAACAACCCCTGGAGGGCCAGCTCGTCCAGCCACTCCTGGATGCCCCGGATGTCGTAGATGGAGCAGGGGATCAGTTTTTTCACTGCCATGGGGATAACCTCCTTTCTCAGGCGTCTTCCTGCTGGGCCAGGTCGCGGAGGAACCGGTCGATGTGGGTCCAGGGGTCTTTTACGCCCTCAATCACGATGGAGATGTACCGGCTTCCCACCCGGCCCTGGAGATACAGCCATCCCTGGGAGGGCTCCCCTTGATAGGGGACGTTGGCGTACAGCTCATCCACACCGGGATAGGACAGCGTGTGCCAGCCGTCTCCCGATTCCCGCCGGTCGTCCAGAACGGCCTGGGCGAAAGCGGGGGAGCGGGTGTCGTAGAGGACCAGCTCCAGCATGGCCTCCTGGGTGTGCAGGTTGCCCCGCCAGCCACCCTTCCAGCCGAAGCCTTGGGAGATGTCGTATTTGACCGAGAAGGGGGAGGGGGAGCGCTTGTATTCGTTGTTGAGAGGGAGCTCATAGCCCTTCTCCAGCTCCACGTCGTACAGAGAAAACAGGGGA
>ERZ779633.164-NODE-164-length-25958-cov-10.978111_pt1 | contig 25958 bp, 26 predicted proteins | sample MGYA00514195_ERZ779633 | MGnify/ENA primary metagenome ERZ779633 (study PRJEB29562, sample SAMEA4376707) | mouse gut metagenome | isolation source: Cecum | study: EMG produced TPA metagenomics assembly of the A DSS colitis mouse model was used to assess the...
TCCTCCCCCTCGGCGGGCAGGATGACGCAGGGGGCCACCCCGGAGGTGAACTCCATGCGCAGTTTGCCGGCGGGGGCGGCTTTGAGGGCGTCCATCAGGTACTTGTTGTTAAACCCGATCTCCAGACCACCGCCGTTCCCGTCGATGGGACACTGGTCGGCGGCGTCACCGATGGCGGTTTTGGTGGTGATGGAGACATCCCCGTCCCCGAAGACGCAGCGCAGGGGGGATTTCAGCTTTTCACTGATGATGATGGATACCCGGTCGATGGAGGAGAGCAGGGCTCTGGCCTCCACCTCCACCTTGACGGTGTTGTTCCGGGGGATGGCGTTCTTGTAGGCCAGGAAGTCCCCCTCCAGCCGGCGGCAGACCAGAAGGGTGTCTCCGGTGCGGAACATGATGTGCCGGGCGCCCTGGATCACGGTGACCGTCTCCTCTCCGGAGCAAATTTTTTCCACCTCGCTCAGGGCGGAGCCGGGGACCACAAAGGAGAAAGCCCCCGCCCCCTTTTTCTCCTCTACCGCCTCGTGGCGCAGGGCCAGGCGGTAGCCGTCTACCGACACCACAGTGAGGCCGGTATCATCCACCTCAAACAGGGAACCGGTGTGAACGGGCCGGCTCTCGTTGTCGCTGACAGCAAAGAGCGTCTGGCTAATCATAGACCGCAGTACCGGCTGGGCAATCGTCAGGGCGTTCTGCTGGTCCACATTGGGCAGCTCGGGAAATTCCCCCGGGTCGGTGCCCATAATCTTATACTTGATAGGGCCGCACTGGATAAAGACCGCGTAGTCCTGGGAGGTGACCACAATGACATCGTCGGGCATTTTCCGTACAATCTCGCCGAAGAGCCGGGCAGAAAGCACCAGAGAACCCTTTTCCACGATCTCGGCGGGGACGGCGGCCTGGATGCCGGTTTCCAGGTTGTAGCCGGTGAGGCGCAGGGTCTCTCCCGCCTCCACCAGAATGCCCTCCATGGCCGGGATGGCGCTTTTGGCGGCTACAGTGCGCGAGGCGGCGGAGATTGCGCCGGAGAGCAGGGCCTTTTCACAGGAGAATTTCATAAACAGTTCCTCCAATCTATTTTTCTCTCCCGGAATAGGAGGAGAGGATTTTCTTTCGTAATAGCAGTCAGTAGGCGGAAAAAATGTGGAAAGACGGGGGAAACGCCTGGGGGCCTAAGAAAAGCGGTCCCACAGGGGGTGTGGGGAAACGGGAGCGGTTTTCAACATCTTTCTTTTTAAAGGCGTGTTTTCCACATTTGGTTGTCAACATTCCACATTTCTTGTGGAGAACTTGCGTAGGGGGACGGCCGCCCCTTACTCGTACCGGCTGTTGATGTTGGTGGTGATATCCTTGATAATTTCCGCTTTCTCCGGGTCGATTTTCACCAGGTCCTCGATGCGGTTGATGGCGTTGAGGACGGTGCTGTGGTCCCGGTTGCCGAACTCCGCGCCGATCTCCTTCAGGGAGAGGTTGGTCATGCGGCGGATCTGGTACATGGCAATCTGCCGGGCCAGGGAGATGTCCTTGGAGCGGCCCTGTCCCCGGAGAAGGGGGGGCTCCAGGTTGTAGAAATTGCAGACCTCCTGGATGATGACATCGGCGGTGGGCAGAATGTCGGATTTCTCCTTAAAGATGTCCTTCACCGCCCGGATGACGGTGTTTTTGTCCACCTTGTCCCCATTCAGGTCCTGGAAGGCCATGATCTTGTTGACGGTCCCCTCAATCTGACGCACGTTGGCGGTGATGGTCTCGGCGATGAGTTGGATGATATAGTCGGGCAGCTCCATCCCCATGCGGATGGCCTTGCTCTTGATGATGGCCGTTCTGGTCTCGTAGTCCGGAGGGACGATGTCGGCCAGCAGGCCCCACTCGAAGCGGGTTTTCAGCCGGTCCTCCAGCCGGAGCATCTCCTTGGGGGGGCGGTCGGAGGTGAAGACAATCTGCTTTTTCAGCTCGTAGAGGGTATTGAAGGTGTGAAACATTTCCTCCTGGGTGGAGTCACGGCCGGCGATGAACTGCACGTCATCCATGAGAAAGACATCCGCCCCCCGGTACTTGTCCCGGAACTCCTGGTTCCGCCCCTCCCGGATGGCGGCGATCAGCTCGTTGGTGAAGGCGTCTCCCTTGACGTAGATAATCTTGTAGTCCGGGTGGTCGCCGTGGATGGTGTGGGCGATGGAGTAGAGCAGGTGGGTCTTGCCCAGGCCGGACTCGCCGTAGATGAACAGGGGGTTGTAGCTCAGCCCCGGATTTTCCGCTGCCTTCCGGGCGGCGGCGTGGGCAAACTTGTTGGAGGAGCCCACTACAAACCGGTCGAAGGTGTACTCCTCGGTGCCGGGGAGGAAGGAACCTGTTTTGTTCTTGACTGCGGCATTTCGCTCCCCTTCGGTGAGTACCGTCACCTGGAAGTCGGCGGAGAACAGCTCGTGAAGGGCCTTCCGGATGGGGGGGAGATACCGGGTGGTGATAATCTCCTGCTTGAATTTGGTGGGGCTGTAGAGGATAAAGCGGCTCTCCTCCAGGGCGAGGGCCTCGGCGTCGTCAAACCAGGTGTTCAGGGTGGTGGCGGTCATCTCCGCCGACATGAGGGCTTTTACCTTTTCCCATACTTCTGCGGCGGGATTCATGGCGCTCCTCCTTTATTATTCATTCAAAGCGCCCTCCCCGCTTGGACAGGGAAGGCGGCAGTCAAAACACGAAATGACGTGATTTTCCACACCCATCATTATACCAAAAAACAGGAGGGACAGCAAGGTTTTTCCACATTTTTTATTTTAAATGTGTATTATATGTACCGCACAGCTTGTATATAGAGTAAAATTTGCCTACAAGATGTGGTCAGGAGGAAAAAACAGAAAAAAATTTGGTCCCCGGAGGAAAAAATGTGGTTGACAGAATCGCCTTTTGTCCGCTATAATGGTGGACGTATCTTTTGGAGGAGGGCGGTTTATGCCCTTTTCCCGCCGTCCGGTCAGGGCGGTTTCATTGCAGACCGCAGCCCCGCCGGGGCTGTTGTTGGGCCGGGAAAGCCGGCTTGAAATCTAAACTGAGGAGGTGTCCCCCATGCTTCGTACCTATCAGCCCAAAAAGCGTCAGCGCTCCAAGGAACACGGCTTCCGCAAGCGTATGGCCACCCGCAATGGCCGCAAGGTGCTGGCCCGCCGCCGCGCCAAGGGCCGCGCCCGTCTGACCCACTGAGGGAGATGAGGCGGTTATGCCGCCCCATTCCCGGCAGTGAGCATGGATCGGACCTGGAACCGGGGACGTACAGACGTACAGTTTAGATAGCGCACAAACCAGGGGCGTGGGAGCAATTCCTCCGCCCTCGCTGTGCATGCGGAGGAAATCATGAAACAGACCGTTGCCCTAAAACAGAATCATGAGTTCCGCCGGCTGTACAATAAGGGAAAAAGTGCTGTCTCCCCCTATTTTGTCATCTACTGCCGCAGGACCGGCCGGCCGGTAAACCGGCTGGGAATCACCACCGGCGTGAAGCTGGGCAACGCGGTGAAGCGCAACCGCGCCCGCCGCCGCATCCGGGAGCTGTACCGCACCCACGAGGGGGATCTGCTCACCGGCTATGATATTGTGATTGTGGCCCGCACCCGGGCAATCTACGGACAGTACGGTGAGCTGAGGCACAGCTTTCGCCAGCAGGCGAAGAAGCTGGGCCTGTTTGCGCCGAAGGGGGACAGGCCCCTGTGAAGCGTCTTCTTCTGTTCATGATCCGATTCTACCGGCGCGCCATCTCGCCCCTGCGTCCCCCCTGCTGCCGCTTTATTCCCACCTGCTCGGAGTATGCCCTGGAGGCGGTGGAGAAGTACGGCGTTTTAAAAGGGGGCTGGCTGGCCCTGCGCAGACTGTTGCGGTGCCATCCCTTCCACCGGCAGAGGTCCATTGAATACGACCCTGTGCCCTAGGGGACAGACCGGAGGAAAACCCTGCCCCGAATCGGGCCGCCAAGGGCGGCGGCCACTACGATCCTGAATATGCGGAGGTATTTTTAGTGGGTATTATTTTACAACCCTTTGCCTGGCTGCTGCTGTTTTTTTACAACCTGTTCAGCAGCTACGGCATAGCCCTGATTCTCTTTGCCATTGTCATTAAACTGGTACTCTTCCCCGTCACGCTGAAGAGTAAAAAGAGCATGATTCAGACTACCATGCTCTCGGGAAAGATGCAGCAGCTGCAAAAGCAGTACGGCAAGGACAGGGAGCGCTACAATCTGGAGCTCCAGAAGCTCTATGAGAAGGAGAAGGTCAACCCCATGGGGGGCTGCGTCTGGTCCCTCATCCCCATGATTATCCTGATCCTTCTGTACAGCATCATCCGCTACCCCCTGACCTATTTTATGGGGATGTCCGACGATCAGATTCAGACACTGGCCACCCAGCTCAACTGGTCTGATGTGGCCATCGCAAACGGCTGGGTGACGGCCGCTGTGATGGAAAAGGCGGAGGGCCTGTTCCAAAACGGCGCCTATAATCAGCTGTATCTGCTCTCCCTGGTCACCAAGGAAAATCTGGCCTCCCTCCAGTCGGCTGTGGGCGCGGATGGCCTGTTTGTCATGAACTTCAAGTTCCTTGGCATTGACCTGTCCAGAATCCCCAACTGGAGATTTTGGGCCGGCGGGATTACCCCGGGCTCCATCGGCCTGTTTATTCTGCCAATCGTCTCGGTGTGCGTGTCCTTCCTGTCTATGAAGGTGTCTATGGCCACCAACCAGATGAACAATCAGACGGAAAACAAGCAGATGGACCAGACCAACAAGATGATGATGTGGATGATGCCACTGATGTCCCTGTGGATCGGCTTTACCGTTCCCGCCGGACTGTCCATCTACTGGATTGCCCAATATTTTACGCAGATGATTCAGGAGGTCATCTGCGGCTGTATGCTGAAAAAGGACTACGAGGCCGCCCGCCAGGCCGCCGCCAAGCGGGAGGCCGAGGAGAAGGAGGAGGAAAAGCGCCGCAAGGAGGAGGCCCGTCTGGAGCGGCAGCGCCGGATTGAGGAGGAGAAGAAGAACCGGGGCAAGAAGAAACCCGCCCAGAAGAAGGACGGCGAGCCCGCCCAGGAGGGCGTCAACCGGGAGGACAGCCGGGAGGGAATCCGGGCCTATGCCCGGGGCCGGGCTTACATCCCCAACCGCTACGGCGGCGTGACCCCCTACACCGACCCCAACCAGCTTTTCCGGGCCATGGAGGCTGCGGAGGCCGGTAAAAAGAAGAAGAAGGGCAAGAAGGAAGCGGAGAAACCGGAGGGCTCCACCCAGGCCGGTTCTATCCAAATTCCTGAGAGTAAGCCCGCTGAGCCCGTGAGCCTGACCAAGGAGACCCCACCCGCTCCCATCGAGCCCCCTGTGGAGACCGAGGAGGTCGAAGTGGAAGTGGAGGAGATCGAGGTCGAGGTGGACGAGGATGAAAATAAGGAGGGCTGAGTGATGTTAAAATGGATTGAGACCACCGGGCGCTCCGAGGAGGACGCCATTACCGCCGCCCTGTTCCAGCTGGGGCTGGAGCGTGACGATGTCTCTGTTGAAGTGATTGAGCGGGCCAAGTCCGGTTTTCTGGGCTTTGGCAGCAACCCGGCCAAGGTCCGGGTGAGCTATGACGAGGTAGACGGCGTACCCCGTCCCATCAGCGAGGGGTCCTGTGTGGAGAAGGACGCGCCCAAACCGGAACCGAAGCGGGAAGAGCCGGCCCCCGCTCCCGTGGCGGAGGAGCCGGTGATTCCTGCGGCTAAGCTGGCGGAGAAGAGGGCGCCCAGGCCGGCTGCCGCGCCTCAGATGGAAACCCCTGCCGCCCCCGTGGAGGAGGAGACCATTCTCTCCGCCAAGCCGGGCATGGCCCCGCCCAAACGGAACCAGCCCCGGCCCGAGCGGAGGGAGCGGCCCCGCCGGGAGAACCGGCTGCAGGAGGGGGACGAAATCCTCATCGGCAGCGCCCCGGCCCCTGCGCCCCGTGAGCCCGTCACCATGGAGCCGGTGAGCCCGGAGGACGAGAAGGCCAACCAGATTCGTACCTTCCTTACCGGTCTGATGGGCCACCTCCAGGTGGAGGCCAGCCCCGATATCTATATCACCAATGAGGGTAATTACAAGGTGATCCTTCAGGGCCAGAATCTGGGTGCCATCATTGGCCGCCGGGGCGAGACCCTGGACGCCATTCAGCAGCTCACCAGCTACACCGTCAACCGCGGCCAGTCCAAGCGGGTGCGTATCCATGTGGACGCCGAGGGCTACCGGGCCAAGCGGGAGGAGTCCCTCCAGCGGCTGGCCCTGAAAATGGCGGGCAAGGTGGTCAAGTACCGGAAGAATATGACCCTGGAGCCCATGAACGCCTACGAGCGCCATGTGATTCACACCGCGCTCCAGGACTACAAGGGCGTTACCACCTACTCCACCGGCGTGGAGCCCAACCGCCGCACTGTGGTGGCCTACGCCCCCCATCAGAAATAATACTTTAGGCGGAAGGGGTCTCCCTTCCGCCTTTTTGGAGGTAAGACCATGCCAACTCCCCTCTACGACGCCCTGCGAAGCTACGCGGACAGGGAGATTCTCCGGTTTCACATGCCGGGACACAAGGGAAAATTTCTCCCCGTTCCCGAACTGACGGGGCTGGCTCCCCTGGACGTGACCGAGCTGTCCCCCACCGGAAATCTCTATGAGGCTGGGGAGCCTTTTGACGGGGCTCAGCGGCTGTGGGCCAGCCTCTTCGGCTTTGATTGCTGCCAGTTCCTCACCGGGGGGTCCACCATGGGCATCCATACCGGGCTTGCCCTGTGCGCCCGGCCGGGGGAGCGGATTCTGGTGGACCGGGGCTGTCACCGGGCGGTTTTCAATGCCATGGCTTTGCTGGACCTGGAGCCCGTTTATCTGGAGCGGCCCTGGCTGAGGCAGGAAAATCTGGTGGGGCCCATCTCCCCGGCGGATGTGGAAGCGGCCCTGGAGCACTGCCCGGATATCAAAACGGTCTGTATTACCTCCCCTACTTATGCCGGGGTGTTGTCTAATATCGGGGCCATTGCCCGCATTGTCCACGCCCACGGTGGAAAACTCTTTGTGGACGGGGCCCACGGGGCCCACCTGCCTTTCCTGGGTCTGGCCCCCTTCTGGGAGGCGGACGTTGTGACGGTCAGTGCCCACAAGACCCTGCCCGCCATGGGACAGGCCGCGCTGCTCTTTACCGACGGCTTTGACCTGGACCGGGTGCGGCGGACGGCCTCGATCTACGGCACATCCAGCCCCTCCTACCCCATTCTGGCCTCCATGGACCTGGCTCGGGAGTGGCTGACAGAGGGGGAGGGCTGGCAGGAGTACCGCCGGGCAGCTGTCCGGGTGGCAGAGCTGCGGAAAAAATTCCCCTCTCTGAACAGCGGCTCCGGTTTCTCCCTAGACCCCACCCGGTTTACCCTGAAGGTCAAGGACGGCCCCGCCTTTGCCCGGGCCCTGGAGGCCCGGGGAATTTATCCCGAGATGGAGGACGGGGGCCACGTGGTCTTTATCTGCACCGCCCAGGACAGCGATGAGGACTTCCTCCGCCTGGAGGGGACGCTGGAGGAGATGAGGGACCAGCTGGGGGACTGTTCCCCCATCCCCGCCCCGCCTCTGCCGGAGCGGCTGCTCTCTCTGCGGGAGGCGTTGTTTGGCCCCTGGCGGGCGTGGCCCAGGCCGCTGAAGGACTGCGAGGGAGAGATTGCCGCCTGTCAGATTGCCCCCTATCCCCCCGGCGTGCCTGTTGTAGCGCCCGGAGAAGAAATTACAAAAAAAGAACTGGCCTATTTACAGGAAATAGGGTATAATATGCTGTCAGAGGTTCGAGTGATAGGTGAGGCGTGATATGAAACTGTCTGCCCTGAGGGGAAATGAGAGAGTAAAAGAACAGCTGTCCCAGCAGGAGCGGGGACGGGGACTGTCCCATGCCTACATTCTCTCCGGCCCGGAGGGGTCGGGGCGGCACACCCTGGCCCGGCTGCTGTCGGCGGGGATGCTCTGCACCTCCCAGGGGGAGAAGCCCTGCGGCCAGTGCCCCGCCTGCGGAAAGGTGCTGCGGGGGGTCCACCCAGATGTGTCTCTGATCACCGGGTCGGGCGCGGGGAAGACGATTACAGTGGACCAGGTGCGGGCCCTGCGGTCCGACGCCTATATCCGCCCCAATGAGGGACAGCGGAAGGTCTACCTTTTGGAGAATGCGGACCAGATGAACCCCTCCGCCCAGAACGCCATGCTCAAGCTGCTGGAGGAGGGCCCCCGCTACGCGGCCTTTCTGCTCATTGCCAACAACGCCGGCGGGCTGCTGGAGACGGTGCGGTCCCGCTGTGAGGAGCTGCCCCTTTTTCCCGCCGGCCGGCCGGCGGAGGATGAGGACGGCAGGGAGCGGGCCGCCCAGGTGAAGCGGATGGCCGACGCCCTGGAGCGGGCCGGGGAGCTGGAGCTGCTGGAGGAGTCCATGCGCTTTGCCGCCAAGCGGAGCGGCGAGGAGTTTTCCCTTCTGCTGGACTCCCTTGAGGTGGAGCTGGGGACCCGGATTGCCCAGGCCCGGGACCGGCGGCGGCTCCTTCGGGCGGTGGAGCTGGTGAAGGAGCTGCGGGAGGCAGTACGGCGTAACGTAAATGCAAATCAGCTGTCCGGATGGCTGTGCGCGGGAATGTTTACAGCCCTGTGAATACAGGATTTAATTGTTCAAGGAGAAAATACAAATGGTAGAGATTATCAGCATCCGCTTTAAAAGCGGCGGAAAGGAATATTACTTTAACCCCGGCGGGACTCAATTCCAGGTTGGGGACGGCGTAATTGTGGAAACTGCCCGGGGGGTGGAATACGCCCAATGTGTGCGGAGCAATACCATGGTGGATGAGATCGACCTCACCGCCCCCCTCCGCCCGGTGGTGCGCAAGGCCACCCCGGAGGACCTCCGCCTGGCAGAGAGAAACAAGGAGCGTGAAAAGCACGCCTTTTTGGTCTGTCAGCAGAAGATTGCCGAACACGGCCTTGATATGAAGCTGGTCAGCTCTGAATACAGCTTTGACGGCAGTAAAATCCTCTTTTTCTTCACCTCTGAGGGCCGGGTGGATTTCCGGGCCTTGGTGAAGGACCTGGCCGGGGCCCTGCATGCCCGGATTGAGCTGCGGCAGATTGGCGTCCGGGATGAGGCCAAGCTGCTGGGGGGACTGGGCATCTGCGGCAAGCCGTTCTGCTGCGCCCAGTTTTTGGACGATTTTCAGCCTGTATCCATTAAGATGGCCAAGACGCAGAACCTGTCCCTCAACCCCACCAAGATATCCGGTACCTGCGGGCGGCTGATGTGCTGCCTGAAGTATGAGCAGGAGGCCTATGAGGACCTGGTGAAGCACGCCCCCAAGCAGGAGTCCTTTGTGGAGACCCCTGACGGGGCCGGTACGGTGACTGGCGTGAATCTGCTGCGGCAGACCGCCCAGGTCCGGCTGGAGTCCGACCCGGAGACGCCGAAGACCTACCACAACTGTGAGCTGTGCGTGGTCCGCAGCGGCAAGGGCAAGCGGCCGGAGGGGTATGTGCAGCCCCCCTTGGAGGAGCTGGCCAAGCTGCGCCGCCAGGACGACAGTGCCCCGGCAGTGACTGAGGAGGCAAGCCTTGCCGCCGCCATTGAGGCGGCCTTCCCCAGCCGGGAGCGGCGGCAGCCGGCCTCTCAGGAGGAGCGGGAGGACCGTCAGCCCGGCCGAAGAAACCGCCGCCGCCGTCCCAAGGGCGAGGGGAGCGGCCAGCGGCCCCAGGAGGACCGTCCTCCTCAGAAGGAGCGGCCTGTCCGGGAGGAGGAGGACGGGCAGCGGCCCCAGGAGGGGAGCGGAGAGCGCCGCCCCTACCGCCGGCGGAGGCACCGCCCCAAGGGCGGCGGGGGAGGAGGAAAACCCTCTGGGCCTCAGCAGTAAGAGATTAAAAAGGACCCGGCCGTGGCAGCACGTCCGGGTTCCATTTTCAAGGGAGATGATCCGATGGCCGGCTTTTTGAATGCCGTTTCAGCCTGTCTGGTGCTGCTGATGCTGATGTCGGTGGGCTATTTTATGGGACACTGGGGCTGGATGACTGCCGCAGAGAAAAAGTTCATCAGTAAGTTTATTGTAAATATTGCGGTTCCCTGCAACTGTCTGGTTGGGCTGCTGAACAATCTGGACCGGAGCAGCCTGGTCCAGGCGGGGGGCATGGTCCTGGCTGGGGTGCTGGCGGTGGTGGCCAATCTGCTGCTTTCCGCAGTGGTGGCGGTGATTCTTCGCCTGCCGCGGCCGCGGTGGGGCGTTTTTGTGGCGATGGCCGGCCTGTCCAACACGATTTTTATTGGGATACCTGTGTGTACCCAGCTGTTTGGAGAGGTGAGTATGCCTTACATCATGCTCTATTACCTGGGACATACCTCCTTCCTCCAGTCGGTGGGCATTATGCTGGTGGAACGCGCGGGCACCAAATCGGGGGAGAAGTCCAGTCCGGTAAAATTTTTAAAGGACATGTTTTCCAAGCCCCCGATTTTGTCGGTCATCCTGTCCATTGTTTTGCTGCTTTTGAATTTGCGCCTGCCGGAGCCGGTGATGAAATTTGCCAATTACATCAGCGGTTCTGTCTCTCCCCTGGCCCTGATTTACTGCGGGTTTATCGTCTATGAGGTGGGAATCAGAAATCTCCACTTTATGCGGGGACTGCCCACTATGCTGGTGGTACGCCTGCTGGTTTCTCCGGTGGTCTGCCTGTTCTGCTGCTCTTTGCTGGGTATGGAGGGCCTGCCCCTCCAGGTCTTTGTGGTGGAGAGCGCCCTGCCGGTGGTCAGCCAGGTGACGGTGATGGCGGGGGAGTTCGGCGCGGACGAGGAGTATGCCGCGGTGGGCTCCTGCCTGTCCATCCTGGGGAGCTTTATTACGATCCCAATTTTGATGTTGATTTTGGGATGAGAAAACGGACTGCCGGCGGCAGTCCGTTTTTCTTATGGGAGCAGTCCCAGGTCATATTTCCAGCCCAGCACCCGGGCGGCGGCCTCATCCACCCGCGCCTGGGGAAGGGTCCCCTCCTCCAGGGCGGCCAGCACCTGGGGAATCTGCTCCTGAAAGTCGGCGGTGACCACCATATCGCATCCCGCCGCCAGGGCCATCACGGCGGGGGAGGTCCCTTGCTTCTTGGCGTATTTGGTGGCAGCCTTCATGGACAGGTCGTCGGTGAGGGCGGGGCCCTCAAAGTGCAGCTCCTCCCGGAGGATTTGGTACACGGCGGGGGAGAGGGAGGCGGGCCGGTCCGGGTCCATGGCGGTGACGATATTGTGGCACACCAGAATGGCGGTGGTGCCGTCGCTGGCCTCGATCCCCGCCTGGAAGGGGAGAAAGTCGCTGGTACGGAAGGTTTCAAGGGGCCGCTCGTCTGTGACAATACCGGTGTGGGTATCGGCGTTGTCTCCGTAGCCGGGGAAATGCTTCATTACTGTGCCTACTCCGATTTGGGCGCCGTTGCTGCCTCTGATTACTGCCGCGACATACTCCGCAGTGGCGGCGGCGTCCTTGCCCAGGGTGCGGTCATAGATAAAGCTGTTGGGATCGGTGGAGACATCGCACACCGGGGCGAAATTGACGTTGATGCCGAAGCGGAGCAGATTATTGTTTTTCTCCCAGATATCGCTGGCAAAAATGTTATGTTCCGCAGATTGATGCCTGTCCAGCCACTGGGGAGACTTGCAGCGCTCCTCGAACAGGTTGGGATTCCGACTGGCCCGGATTACTGTGCCCCCCTCCTCGTCCACCCCAATGAGCAGGGGAATGGAGGCGGCATCCTGGCAGCTCTGGACAGTTTGGGTGAACGCCTCTTCCGTCAGCCAGTTTCCCGTGGCATCTTTAAAGTTCCGGGTAAAGAGGAGATAACCCCCCAGGTGATATTCCGCCGCCAGCTCCGGGCCGTTCTCTGCGGGGCAGCGGGGGAAGAAGAGCTGGCCCACCTTTTCCTCCGGGGTCATGGAGGCCAGCAGGCCGTCGATGGTTTCCTGCCGGGGGTCAGGTTCCGGTTCGGGAATCTCCGTCGGGACAAAAACCGGCTGGTCCTCCACCGGGGGAGGGGAGGGGAGCGGCGTGCTGACGCTTTCCGTTGGAGGAGAAGCCGGGGAGCAGCCCGCCAGCAGCAGGACGGCGGCAATCGCCAGGGAGAGGGCTTGCTTCATCGGAGAGACTCCTTTCCTGTGGACAGGGAAAAGCCGCGGTTTTCGATGGCAGTGCGGCAGATGGCGGACAAAGCGTAATAATTGACCGCGTTGGGGTACTGGCAGGCGGGGTGGTAGTAGTCGATTACCAGAGCGTCCTTCCAAAAGGCGATTTTGTCCGCCCAGGTATTTTCGTTGTTCAGTTCTCCGCCCAGTACGGTTTTCAGCAGCCCTATGGTGTTTCCACAGAGGATTACCTGGGGCTGGAGGAGTTCCAGCTGCTGTTTCAGCTTCCCTTTATCCTCCAAAGCGTATTTTTCCAAGTTGTTATAACTGGATGTGTTCGATCCTTCGCTTTTCTTTACATTGACAATCGCAATGGAATCAATTAACTCCCCTTCCCGTTCCCGAATGCGGTTGGGGTTATAAGCGGCGGGCTGGGAAAAGGCACTGTGAATGGCCTGAGTCCAGACCGCCGCTTTTTTCCACATCTTCCAAGGCCCGTTTTCGTGAAGTCCGGCAGTCAGGTCATAACCCGACGCTTCTTCCGTATATGCCTCCTTCAAAAAGAAACAGACCCGCGGCGTCTTTTGGGACCACCACACCTCCGGGCAGACCGCGCCGTCCAAGATAAACCGCCGGTACCCTTTTGCGATGTGGTTCTCCCTCCATCCCTCCATCAGCTGGTTTAGCCGCTCCTGCCGTTCTGAGGGGCTCACCCTTCGCTGTCCTCGGTTTTGGTGACGGCGATGTTCAGCTCGTCCAGCTGGCTCTGCTCCACGGTAGAGGGGGCGCCCATCATCAGGTCCTGGGCGTTCTTGTTCATGGGGAAGGGGATGACCTCACGGATGGAGTCCTCTCCGGACAGCAGCATTACCATCCGGTCCACGCCAGGGGCGATGCCCGCATGAGGGGGTGCGCCGTAGGTGAAGGCGTTGTACATGGCGGGGAATTTCTTCCGCACGTCCTCCTCCTCCAGGCCCACTATCCGGAAGGCCTTAATCATGATCTCCGGGTCGTGGTTGCGCACCGCACCGGAGGACAGCTCCACCCCGTTACACACCAGGTCGTACTGGTCGGCGGTGATGGACAGGGGGTCGATCTCCCCCTTGATGGCCTTTTCCACCGTCTCCAGGCCGCCGGAGGGCATGGAGAAGGGGTTGTGGCAAAACTCCAGCTCGCCGCTCTCCTCACCGACCTCATACATGGGGAAGTCTACGATCCAGCAGAACTCGTATTTCTCCTTGTCCATGTGGTTGGGGCAGAAGGCTCCCAGCATTTTCAGCAAGACCCCCGCCGTCTTCTGGGCCGCGCCCCTGGCCCCGGCGGACAGGCCCACAAAGCAGCCGGGCACAAGGCCCAGGGCCTCCGTCACCTGGTCCTTGATGGGCTGGACAAACTTGGCAATGCCGCCCACGACCTCACCCGTTTCGTCCAGGCGGAACCAGTAGGCCTTGCTGCCCGCCTGGACCTCCACGTCGGAACACAGCTTGTCGATCTGCTTTCGGGTGCCCTCAAAGCCGGTCACCACCACAGCCTTTACCGTCTGGTTTTCAAAGGGTCCAAAGCCGCAGCTGCCCAGCACTGCAGTGGCGTCCTGGACGGTGAGGTCGATGCGCAGGTCGGGCTTGTCGGTGCCGTACTTCTCCATAGCCTCCAGGTAGGGGATGCGGACAAAGGGGGGGTTGGAGGCAGTGCTGTATTTGCCGTATCTGGCGAAAATGGGGGGGAGGACATCCTCCAGAACGGCAAACACGTCCTCCTGGCTGGCAAAGGCCATCTCCATATCCAGCTGGTAGAACTCGCCGGGGGAGCGGTCCCCGCGGGCGTCCTCGTCCCGGAAGCAGGGGGCGATCTGGAAGTATTTGTCGAACCCGGAGGCCATGAGCAGCTGCTTGAACTGCTGGGGGGCCTGGGGCAGGGCGTAGAACTTGCCGGGGTGCTTGCGGGAGGGCACCAGGTAGTCCCGGGCCCCCTCGGGGGAGGAGGCGGTGAGGATGGGGGTGGTGATCTCTAAAAAGCCGTGGTCCGTCATGGCGGAGCGCAGGGCGGATACCACCTGACACCGCAGGACGATGTTCTGCTTTACCTCCGGGTTGCGCAGGTCCAGATAGCGGTACTTCAGCCGGGCGGACTCGTCTGCCTCCCGGGAGCGGGTGATGGGGAAGGGCAGTTCGTTGTGGCGGCAGCGGCCCAGCACCTCAATTTTGGAGGGCACCACCTCAATGTCGCCGGTGGGCAGCTTGGGGTTCTTGCTGTCCCGCTCCCGGACCGTCCCGGTGACGGAAATCACCGTCTCCTTGTTCAGCTCCTTGGCGGCCTGGACGGTCTCCTCGGTCTCCAGCACGATTTGCGTGGTGCCGTAGAAGTCCCGCAGCACCAGAAAGGCCAGATTCTGCCCCACCTCACGCAGGTTCTCCATCCAGCCGGCCAGGGTCACTTCCTGGCCCACCTGCTCCATGCGCAGCTGGCCGCAGGTGTGGGTGCGGTAAAAGGTGCTTGTGTCACCCATATTTATCACTCCTGTTTGTATTATTTTAATTGTTCATTACTACTTGTAGAACTTCTCTCAGCTCATCGGGAGAGGAGGGGGCGTAGCCCCGCCACGGTTTTTCTCCCTCGCCGGAGGCCCACAGATACTTGCCATCCCAATAGGCGATATAAGAGGAAGAACAGCCGCTTGTTTCACAGACCGCGATTCCGCCCTTGCCAGGCTTTAAAAAGGGGAGCACTCGGGTGTATTTCTGCCCGCGCAGGGCATTTAACGCGGCCCGCCCCGGCGCGGCCTGCTCCGCCGTGACGGGGAAGTCGCTCAGGCCAGGGTAATCGCCCTCATGGAGAATGCGGATGGTGCAGGCCGCTTTGTCCGGTATCCCGCAGCCGGAGACCTCAATTTGGTCGAAGGTCACTTCCTCCGTCAGATAGGCCAAGGCGAACCCCCCTGCGGCGGCGGACAGAAGAACGGCAATGACACAGAGGGACCACAGCAGCTTTTTCATGATGTCCTCCAAGATGTGTAGGGTGCGACCACTGGGCGCGCCGTGTACAATGGGACGGCGGGCCGGGGTCGTCCCGCCCTGCAATGGGGGAGCTCACTCCCCCTTGTCCTGGATGGGGGTGTCGCCGGCGGCGCCGAGGGCCTCGATCATTTGAATGGTGGCCTCGGTGAGGGTGAGGGTCTCCTGCTCCCCGGTGCGCATGTTTTTCAGGGATACCTTGTTCTGCCTGATCTCGTCGTCCCCCAGGAAGATGACGAAGGGGACGCCCAGCTTGTCGGCGTAGTTCATCTTCTGCTTGAACTTCTTCTGCTCGCCGTAAATTTGGGTGCGGAGCGCGGTGGACCGCAGCTGGGTGGCCAGCTCAATGGCCGGGCCCATATCCTCCGTCATGGGGAGGATGAGCACGTCGGCGGGAGCGGTGTTCAGCTGTTCGTTGAGATAGCCCTGGTCCTCCAGCACGAAGAACAGCCGGGTCAGGCCGATGGAAATTCCAACGCCGGGGAGTTGTTTATCGGTGTAATATTCCGCTAAGTTATCATACCGGCCCCCGGAGCAGATGGAGCCGATCTCCGGGTGGTCCAGCATAGTGGTCTCGTAGACGGTGCCGGTGTAGTAGTCCAGTCCCCGGGCGATGGTCAGGTCCAGGACGAAGTGGGTCTCAGGCACGCCGAAGGCGGCCAGGTTTTTGGCCACAGCAGAAAGCTCGTCCAACCCCTCGTCGAACATGGGGTGACGGTTCCGGTAGCCCTCCAGGGCGGCAAGGACATCGGCATTACAGCCCTTGATGCTGATGAATTTGAGAATCTCCGCCGCCTGGTCCTCGGTCAGCCCGATTTCCGGGGCGGTGAGCAGCTCCCGGACGGACTTCTCACCGATTTTCTCCAGCTTGTCCACGGTGCGCATGATGGCCCCCGCCTGGGCGGTGAGGCCCAGCATGGCGTAAAAGCCGTTGAGGATTTTCCGGTTGTTCACCCGGATCTGGAACCGGCGCAGGCCCAGAGCGGTGAAGGTGCGGTAGATAATGGCGGGGATTTCCGCGTCGTTGGAAATGTCCAGCTGGCCGTCGCCAATGACATCGATGTCCGCCTGGTAGAACTCCCGGAACCGGCCCCGCTGGGCCCGCTCCCCCCGGTAGACCTTGCCGATCTGGAACCGGCGGAAGGGGAAGGCCAGCCTGGCGTAATTCAGGGCCACGTACTTGGCCAGGGGGACGGTGAGGTCAAAGCGGAGGGACAGGTCGCTGTCCCCCTTGGTGAAGCGGTAAATCTGCTTCTCCGTCTCGCCGCCGCCCTTGGCCAGCAGAATCTCGCTGGCCTCGATGAGGGGGGTGTCCAGAGGGGTGTAGGCGTAGAGGGAGAAGGACTCCCGGATGATGGCCGCCATGCGGTCAAACTGAATCTGCCGGGCAGGGAGGAGCTCCATAAAGCCGGAGAGGGTGCGTGGTTGTACCTTAGCCATAATGATGTTCCTTTCTCTTTCAATTACAACACGGTTATTTTGTAGGGGCGCATAATATGCGCCCGTTTATGCCGCAAACAGCGGGCGGATGATATCCGCCCCTACGGGATGAGGCGCGCCGGGGTCGTCGCGCCCTACAGTGCGGCGTGTAGGGCGTGACCACCGGGCACGCCGTTCCACAGTGGAAAAGCGGAACGCTCCCATCCACGAGAATCGGGACGGGAGCGCATACCTTATGGAAGCGCCGCCTGTTACAGGGCGAAGGGGACCCGGTTGGGGTTCATGCCCTCCCGCCAATCCAGGTCGCCCCGGGCCAGGCCGTGGATCAGCAGCTCGGCGGTGGCTACGTTGGTGGCCACCGGGACGGAGTGCTGGTCGCACAGGCGGGTGATATAGAGTACGTCTTTATCCATCTCATTGTCCTGGGGGGAATTGAAAAACAGCACCATGTCGATCTCGTTGTAGATGATGCGCTGGCCAATCTGCTCGATGCCGCCATGCTCGTGGGACAGAAAGAGCTGAACGGGCAGGCCGGTGGCTTCCGCCACCATACGTCCGGTGGCGTTGGTGCCGCAGACGGAATGCTTGGACAGGACGCCGCAGTAGGCGGTGCAGAATTGAACCATCAGCTCCTGCTTTTTGGTATGGCTCATAATGGCGATGTTCATGGCGTCAATACCTCCTCGTATGGTTTCTGGTGGGAAAGGTGGGGCTAACGGATGCGCATAATGGGCACCCGCTGCCCCTCCAGCCGCTGGGCGATGTTCCAGCAGGCGAGGGCGGCGCCCCGTTTGCCCCGGGTGGTGAGGGGGTGGCCCAGGTTGGCGCACAGGATGACCTGGGGGTCCTCCGGCACCACGCCGATCAGGGGCAGGCCGGCGGTGTCCATCGCGTCGTCTATGGTGGTGCGCAGCTTGCGCAGCAGCTTGGTCTGGATGCGGTTCATGACCAGATGGATGGTTTTCAGGTGGTCCAGCTCCGCCACCGTCCGCTGGGCGTCCCGCAGGGAGGAGGCGTCGTTGGTGGCGATGACGATGGCCCGGTCCACCCCCCGGGTGGCCAGCTGGAAGCCGGGGCCCAGCCCGGCGGGGGAGTCGATGAGGATGTAGTCGTAGCCGGCGCGGGCCTCTGCCAGCAGCGCGCGCACCTTGTCCGATGTGAGGCTGGCAGGCATGGTCATGGGTGCGGAGAGCAGAGAGAGCCCCTTCAGGTCGGGGTGCTCTACCACAGCCCGGGCCAGGGAGCAGCGGCCCAACGCCACGTCGGAGAAATCCATGAGGGCCCGGTCGCTGAGTCCCAGGGAGATATCCAGGTTCCGCAGGCCGACATCCATGTCGATGCACAGTACGCTCCGCCCCATAAGGGCCAGGGAAGAGGCAACGCCGCTGGTAATGGAGGTTTTTCCGGTGCCGCCTTTTCCGGATGTGATCGCGATTACGGTGCCCATGGAAGCGTCCTCCTCACGTTACAGTTTAAGTGTATCACAAAATTACCGCCCGTCAACCTTTTTTGACAGAACTTTTAGAAAAAATTTACAAATTCCATTCAGATTCAGGAAAAATATCCCGTCAGAGAGGTTCTTTTTGTATTTTTACCCATTTGCGGGGATATCCCTTCAGGGTGGGGGCCAGTTTTTCAATCACAATCAGCCGGTGGGTGACCTCTGTGCCGGGGATGGTATAATCTTCAATCTGTGCAACACGGCCTCCCAGCAGTTTGATGGCGTGGGCGGCATCCTCCAGCTCCTCGTCGCTGCCGGTGGACTTCATGGCCAGGAACCGGCCCCCCACCTTGACTAAGGGGAGGCACAGCTCGCACAAAATCCGCAGGTCGGCCACGGCCCGGGCGGCGGCGAAGTCGAAGCTGTCCCGCCAGCCTTTTTTTAGGGCGCACTCCTCAGCCCGCCCGTGGATGGTGGTCATGCTGTCCACGCCGTCCAGCTCTTCACAGACCTCGCTGAGCCAATCCAGCCGCTTGTTCAGGGAGTCCAGCAGGGTGATTTCCAGGGAGGGGACCAGGATTTTCAGCACCATCCCCGGAAAGCCCGCCCCGGTGCCCACGTCGATGAGGGTTTTCCCCTCAAAAGCACAGTACTTGAGCAGGGCGGCGCAGTCCAGCATATGCAGCCGGGCCACCCCCGACGGGTTCCGGATGGCGGTGAGGTTCATCACCTGGTTTTTCTCCAGCAGCATCCGCCCGTATTGGGCCAGCCGGGCGGGGGCGTCTGCCGGGATGCGCCCGGTCACCCCCAGCTCCTCCAGCCCGGCGGAGATGATCGCTTCCATGGCTTACCCTCCCAGCGCTAAGACGCCGAACACGGTGACGGTGTCGGAGAAATTTGAGAGCAGGCCGATGATGCCGATGGGCAGGGTGGCCAGGGCCAGCAGCCAGCACAGGGCGGCGATGGCAATGGCGGGCCACTTCCCCGGTTTGCCGGTGGACCTCCAGGAGACCAGAGCCACCACTCCCAGGCCGATGAGTCCGGGGACGGTGAGCAGGGGGCCCAGGTTTCCCAGTCCGGTTGCGGTAAAGAAAAAGTAGGTGGTCAGGGCCAGCAGAATCAGGGCATAGACCAGGCCAATCCAGGCCAGGGTCCGCTTGACGGGGGAGGAGGGGGTAAAGCCGCTGTTTTCCTCCTCTTCCGGGGTGCGTTTGTTCTCTGACATTTACGGTTTCTCCTTCAGCAGGTCCCGAATCTCGGTGAGCAGCTTTTCTTCGGCGGAGGGTTCCGGGGGAGCGGGCTCCTCTGCGGGTGCTTCTTCCTTTTTGCGGTGGAGCTTGTTGATGGCCTTAATCAGGCAGAAGACCACAAAGGCCATAATCAAGAAATTAAAAATGGCCTGGATGAAGTTTCCGTAGGCAATCACTGCACCGTTGACTGTAAAGGACAGGGCGGCAAAGCTGATGCTGCCGGTGAAGATGCCCAGCAGGGGCATGACGATATCGTTGATGAGAGAGGTGGTAATGCTGCTGAAGGCTCCGCCGATAATCACGCCCACAGCCAAATCCATTACGTTGCCCCGAGCGATGAACTGCTTAAACTCGTCCATGAATTTTTTCATAGTGTCCTCCGATTTTTGTTTACCAGTGGTCGTCATCGCTGGTGCGGATCCGGGTCTCTTTGATGCCCATTTGCAGATTGTACAGCGTTTTATTCAGGGCGGTGATCTCCTGTTCCGTCAGCTGGGCGAAAAGAACGCCGTACCAGAACTTTCCCGGAGAGCGCTCCACGCACCGGACGATCTGGCCGATAAAGTTCAGCGGGGCGTATTCGTCCAGCTTGACCCGGATGCGCAGCACCTCGTCCTCCATGTGGATGTACTCCGACTGGACGCAGCAGCCGCCGGTGCTGATGTTGATAAGCAGGCACTCCTCGGGATTTTTGTAGTGGTCGTCGTCCTTGCGGTAGAGGGACACGGGGGCGGAGTAGGGCAGACGGAAGGTCTCCCGGTTTTCCGCGTGGCTCTCAATTTTCAGGTTTGTCAGCTTGAGGGCGGTGCGGCTGGAGGTCTCAACGGAGGCGCTCAGCGAAATGGGGATCAGCTTTTTGTCGTAGCCGCTGAGGCGTACGGTGGAGTCGATGGGGGCGATTTTGAAGGACAGCTCGCCCGGCAGGCGGCCCAGGGTCAGGCTCTCACCGTCCAGCTCTATGATCCGCCCGGAGAGCAGGGGCTCGCCCTCCTTGGTCATGGCGTCGATGCGCATTCCGGGGAACAGCTCGCCAGTGGGAGCGGTCTCGGCCTGACGGCCTATAATCAGGGTGGAGGGCTGTTCCTGCTCCAGCGTCAGCTCGTCCTGATCCTCCTCGGTGTCCCGGGAGAAGAATGAAAAAATTCCCATATTATAGCTCCTTTCCCTGCCTTACTTTTTGGGGACTATGACCTCCAGGCCGCCCATATAGGGCTGGAGTACCTTGGGGATCACAACGGTGCCGTCGGCCTGGAGGTTGTTCTCCAGGAAGGCGATGAGCATGCGGGGGGGCGCCACTACGGTGTTGTTCAGGGTGTGGGGCAGGTAAGTGCCCTTTTCGCCCTTCACCCGCATTTTCAGCCGGCGGGCCTGAGCGTCGCCCAGGTTGGAGCAGGAGCACACCTCAAAGTACTTTTTCTGCCGGGGGGACCAGGCTTCGATGTCGCAGGACTTCACCTTCAGGTCGGCCAGGTCGCCGGAGCAGCACTCCAGCTGCCGGACGGGGATATCCAGGGAGCGGAACAGCTCCACCGAGTAGCGCCACATCTTCTCGTACCAGTCCATGGAGTCCTCGGGCTTGCAGACCACGATCATCTCCTGCTTCTCAAACTGGTGGATGCGGTACACGCCCCGCTCCTCAATGCCGTGGGAGCCCTTCTCCTTGCGGAAGCAGGGGGAGTAGGAGGTAAGAGTCTGGGGCAGGGTGTTCTCGGGGATCATCTCGCCGATGAACTTGCCAATCATGGAGTGCTCGCTGGTGCCAATGAGGTACAGGTCCTCCCCCTCAATCTTGTACATCATGGCCTCCATGTCAGTCTGGGACATGACGCCCTCCACCACATTGCCGTGGATCATGAAGGGGGGGATGCAGAAGGTGAATCCCTTATTGATCATAAAGTCCCGGGCGTAGGCCAGCACTGCCTCGTGGAGGCGGGCCACATCGCCCAGCAGGTAGTAGAAGCCGCTGCCCGACACTCGGCCGGCGGCGTCCATATCCACTCCGTTGAAGGACTCCATGATCTCGGTGTGGTAGGGAATCTCAAAGTCGGGGACCACGGGTTCACCGAAGCGCTCTATCTCCACGTTGGCGGAGTCGTCGGGGCCGATGGGGACGGAGGGGTCGATGATGTTGGGGATGACCAGCATGATCTTGCGGATCTTCTCCGCCAGCTCGCCCTCCTTCTGCTCCAGCTCGGCCAGACGGTCGGCGTTGGCGCGTACCTTGTCCTTGGCAGCCTCGGCCTCGACCAGCTTGGAGGGGTCCTTCTTTGCCTGACCCATGAGCATCCCCACCTGCTTGGCCAGGGTGTTGCGCATGGCCCGGAGCTCGTTGGCCTCGGACATGGCGGCCCGGTTCTCAGCGTCCAGAGCCAGCACCTGGTCCACCAGGGGGAGCTTCTCCTCCTGGAATTTTTTTTTGATGTTTTCCTTTACGGCCTCGGGGTTCTCCCGGACAAATCGAATGTCGAGCATGGTTTCTCAGTCTCCTTTTGTTGTAATGTTTCACGTGAAACGTAGTTGGCTTCCTCTTTAAGAGAGATAGGGGCCGCCGCCTTCGGCGGCCCGCCGGTACGCTTGGGGCGGTAGAGTGCGGGGCGGCGAGGGCGCCGTCCCCTACTTTATAACCTTATTCCGAATCTCCATATACCGGTCATAGGGGGAAAAGCGGTCGTTGCCGGTGATGTTCTCCTTGGGCAGGTAGTCCTGGAGCTTGGCCTCCTCCATGGCGGTGATGAGCTCCCGGCACAGCTTGGTCTTGCCCCGGACGGAGGCCTCGTTGATCTGCCAGAACCAGTGCATGGCCTGGACGGCCTTTTCCTCTGCCTGGGCCTGCTCCTGGATGGAGGAGGTCTCCGCCCTGGCGGCGGCCAGCTGATCCGCCAACCCCTTGGCCTGGGCCTCCAGTTGAGCGACCTGTTCTTTCAGCTGGCCGTTTTCGCTGATGAGCCCCTGGAGGGTTTGGGCGGCGGAGTTGGACTGCTTCAAATCGTCGATCTGCTGCTGGCTCTGCCGGCGCTCCATCATAAAGGTAAACAGCAGCAGCACAAAGGCGGCCATGAACAGGATGGCGATGTACTGGAAGACCGGCTTGCGCCGTTTGCGCTGCTGGGTTTTCCGCCGCCGGGCATCCTGGTCAGGGGAGGGGGGACGCCGGTTTGTCCGGCCGTCCTCTGGAAAGCGGTGGGCGTCCTCGATAAAGGGTTCGCTGGGGTCCCTTCTGCGTCCCTCAGCCATCCTGCCCACCTCCCTGTGACTTTAAACCTTGCAGCAGAGCCAGCAGTGTCTCCAGGTCCTGTTCGTTGTAGTATTCCAGCTCAATGCGGCCCTTTTTGCCCTTGTGGGCGATCTTCACCTTGCGGCCCAGCCGGCTGCCCAGGTCCTTTTCCAGCTCACCCAAATAGAGGGAGAGGCCGGCCCCCTGCTCTTTTGGCCTTTCCTGCTTCTCCTTTTGCAGGGCCCTGACCAGCGCCTCCGTCTGGCGGACGGAGAGCTGTCCCTCCACCACCTTTTTCGCGGCCTCCTTCTGGAGGGCGGCGGTGGGGACCCCCAGGATGGCCCGGGCGTGGCCGGCGGAGAGGGAGCCCTCCTCCATCAGGGCCAGCACCTCGTCGGGCAGGGCCAGCAGGCGGAGGGTGTTGGTGATGGCGGGGCGGGATTTGCCCATCTGCTGGGCCACCTGCTCCTGGGTCAGGCCGTACTCCTCCATCAGCGTCCGATAGCCCCGGGCCTCCTCGGCGGGGTTCAGGTCTTCCCGCTGGAGGTTTTCGATGAGGCCCAGTTCCATCACCTTGCGGTCGTCCGCCTCGATGATGACGGCGGGCACCTCCTGGAGCCCGGCGGCCTTGGCCGCCCGCCAACGCCGCTCGCCGGCAATGATCTGGTAGTAGCCGGTGGCCAGCCGGCGCACCGTCAGGGGCTGGATAATGCCGTGGACCCGGATGGACTCTGCCAGGTCGTCCAGCGCCCCCTGTTCAAAGCGCTTCCGGGGCTGATTGAGGCCGGGCTCCACCTGGGAGATGGGCAGGGAGATGGAGCCCTCGTTCTGCTCCGGGAGGCCCGGGTCGCCCAGCAGGGCGTTCAGCCCCCGGCCCAGCCCCAGTTCTGTCTTTCGTTTTGCCATGTCGTTACCTCGCAGTCTTGTTCTTTTCTTTTGAAAAAGAAAAGAACCAAAAGAAAACTTTTGGAAAAACTTCGTTTTTCCTCTGACTGGCTTGAACTGCGTCTCAATAGTATAGAGTGAGAAGCAAAACGCAGTTTTGCGGGAAAGTTTCTTTTTGGATACTTTTTCTTTTCAAAGAAAAAGTATCACGTCCCCGCTGCGCACATCTCCTCAGCCAGCAGTTTATAGGCCTCCGCGCCCCGGGAGTAGGGGTCGTACTCAGAGATGGGCTTGCCGTGGCTGGGGGCCTCGGACAGGCGGACGTTCCGGGGAATGACGGTGGCGTACACCTGGCCAGGGAAGTGGCGCTTGACCTCCTCCGCCACCTGGAGGGACAGGTTGGTCCGGCTGTCAAACATGGTGAGGAGCACGCCCTCCATAGCGAGCTGGGGATTCAGCTTCCGCTTCACCAGCCGGACGGTGGCGATCAGGTCGCTGAGCCCCTCCAGGGCGTAATACTCACACTGGACGGGGACCAGCAGGGAGTGGGCGGCGCACAGGGCGTTTACGGTAAGCAGCTCCAGGGAAGGGGGGCAGTCGATGAAGATAAAGTCGTACCGGTCCGCCAGGGCCTCCAGGGCGTTTTTCAGCAGCATCTCCCGGCTGTCAATGCCGATCATCTCAATGCCCGCCCCGGCCAGGGCCTTGTTGGAGGGCAGCACGTCCCCATATTTGGTGGGCACCACTACCTTGGCCGGGTCTGCGCCGCTGACCAGCAGGTCGTAGACGTTGGGGGAGGCGGTGTTCTTGTCCACCCCCATGCCGGAGGTGGCGTTGGCCTGGGGGTCGAAGTCGCACAGCAGCACCCGCCTGCCCAGGGCGTGGAGGGCGGCGGTGATGTTGACGGTGGTGGTGGTTTTGCCCACGCCCCCCTTTTGGTTGACAACGGCGATGATCTTTGCCATAGGGATCGTCTCCTTGCGGAAAATAAAATGATTGGGTTGTGCAATTTCTCATTATATCAACCGCCGCCGGGGATTTCAACTGTTTTTGGAGAGAAAATAAAAAAGCTCCCGAACAGGGGAGCTTTTGCCGCCGAAGGCAGCCCCAAACTGTAACCCAGCGAAGCGGTTACAGTTTGGAGAGGAGGAGCAGCGAAATGAGTGCGCTTTCACGCTTGCGTGGAAGCGCAGGATAGGAAGCTTGCGACGGCGACGTTTCACGTGAAACATCAGCCCGCCCGGCGGGGGATATGTATGGTAAGCATAATTTCCTCCTCGGAGTCCTGCCGGCGGCACTGGGCGTCCACTCCTGCGGAGCGCATAATATCCAGACTGCGGGTGATGGTGTTGAGGAACAGCCGCACATCCTTGATGACAAAGGTGGGCCGCCTCCGCCCGGCGGGGGCCCTTGCCATGAGCATACCGTCCACCAGTGCCTCCGTCTGGGCCACCGTAAGGCCGTCCGCTGTGACCTGACGGGCGGCCTCCAGCTGCTGGTTCTCGTCGTTCAGGCGGAGGAGGGCCCGAGCGTGGCGCTCGGTGGCGCCGTGGTCACGGAGGAGGGCCAGCACCTCCTGGGGCAGCTTGAGCAGCCGCAGTTTGTTGGCCACGGCGGACTGGCTCTTGCCGATGCGCCGGGCCACGTCCTCCTGGGAGACGTGGTAGGTGTCGATGAGGCGGCGGAGGGCCTGGGCCTCCTCCCAGAAGTCCAAGTCCCTGCGCTGGAGGTTTTCCACCAAAGCCAGCAGGGAGGAGGACTGGCTGTCCGTCTGGACGGACAGGCAGGGGACGGCCGCCAGCCCGGCCAGCTTGGCCGCACGCAGGCGGCGCTCCCCGGCCACCAGCTCCCACTGGCCGTCCCGGCGGCGGACAGTCAGCGGCTGGAGCACCCCCAGCTCCTGAATGGAATTTGCCAGCTCCTCCAGCTCCGGCTGGGTGAAGGCGCGCCGGGGCTGGCAAGGATTGGGTTGAATGGCGTCGACGGGGAGGAAAAGCACCCGTCCGGTCTCAAAAATCCCCTTTTTTTGCAGCGGCCACATAAGGGCTCCCACCTTTCTCCTATGTATTGTGCCGGGTTGGCCCGGCCTCTGTCTATAGTTTACCATAAAATGGAAATCAAAAGGTCGAAGTCCGTCGCCGGGGAAAAATTTCCCGGGGAAACATGGGGCCCAGGGCATTCCGGTTCCGGAGGCTCCCGCGCTTTGGAAGGATTTGGCGAAAAAGCCAAGAACTGGTCCGAAAAATTGGTAAAGATTTAGGGGAAAACGGGGAAAAAGGGATTGAAAAAAGAAATTATTTCTTGTACAATGTAGCCGTGATAGTTTTCCTAAAGGACGTGGCCCGGAGCATTCGGGCCACCATCCTTTTTTCAGAAAGGCGGTGGAGCCCCATGGAGCTGCTGAAGCGGCGCATTCGCGAGGACGGAACGGTGAGGGGAACCGACGTGCTGAAGGTGGACAGTTTTCTGAACCACCAGATGGACGTTGCCCTTTTTGAGGAGATCGGCGGGGAGTTCCTGCGCCGGTTTGACGGCTGCGGCGTGAACAAGATTCTGACCATCGAG
>ERZ779633.165-NODE-165-length-25646-cov-9.769411_pt1 | contig 25646 bp, 26 predicted proteins | sample MGYA00514195_ERZ779633 | MGnify/ENA primary metagenome ERZ779633 (study PRJEB29562, sample SAMEA4376707) | mouse gut metagenome | isolation source: Cecum | study: EMG produced TPA metagenomics assembly of the A DSS colitis mouse model was used to assess the...
GTAGACGGCGATGGTGTAAAAGGTGGTCTCGGTGCTGCCCAGCATCACCGCCGCCGTGCGGCCAATGGCGGAGTCCGGGCCGTAGGCCGTTATCAGCTCCGCGCCCACTCCCAGGGCGGCATTGCCGCTGACCGGGCGCACCAGCAGCAGTCCCACCGTCTCCGGCGGTACCCCCAGCTTTGTGAGAAGGGGTGCGAGGAGCTGTCCCAGGGCCTCCAGCACGCCTGAGGCCCGGAGCATATATACCGCCGTCAACAGGGCGATCATGGCGGGGACGATCTTAATGAGCACGCCCAGCCCCTCCCCCGCCCCCTGGACCAGCGCGGAGTAGACGTCTACCCGCCGGGTCATGGCGTAGAGGGCCACAAGGGCAATAATGAGGGGGATGACCATCTGAAAAAGCAAGGTCATAGCCCGGCCTCCTTTCCCCTGGGAGGCTTGGGCCAGAACCGGGCAAAGAGCTTGGCGGCGACCACGCCCACAACTACGGAGACTCCCGATGCCAGCCACACCGCGGGGAGAATGTCGAAGGGGGTGGCGCAGCCCGCGGCCTGCCGCAGGGCGGCCACGGTGGTGGGGATGAGCTGGATGGAGGCGGTGTTGCATACCACCAGCATGCAAAGGCTGTCCGAGGCCAGCCCCGGCGTCTTTATTGCCATGCGCCGGGCGGCCTGGATGCCCAGTGGGGTGGCGGCGTTGCCCAGCCCCAGCAGGTTGGCCGATACGTTGGCCGAAATGGCGTCCATGGTCTCCCGGTCATGCTTGAAGTCAGGGTACAGCCGCCCCAGCAGTGGCCGCAGCAGCCGGGATAGCTTTTCCGCCAGCCCGGAGCGCTTCATTACCTCCATGACCCCCATCCACAGGCACATGATCCCCGCCATGGTCAGACACAGCTCCACCGCCGCCGCCGCGCCCTCCACCGCCGCGGCGGCCACCGCAGCGCCGTTACCCGCGAGCAGTCCGTAGCCCACCGCCAAGACCACCATTCCCGTCCAGATCACCGACATTGCCATCTTATCCACGCCCCCTTGTCCCTTCACTCTATGCGGTGGGAGGGGAGGGTATGTCCAATTCAGAGCCGGGGTCTCTGCGACGGTTTTCCACATTTTGGAAGTTATATTGCTTGGATTCCCGGCTGATTTCCATTTTTCCCCCAAATTCCCCTTGACAGGAAGAAAAAAACAAATATAATTATTCCGTTATCCAGCATATGGAAAAAACGGAAAAACCTTGAAAACGGGGGGATCGTAATGAAATCGACCGGAATCGTGCGGAAGGTAGACGAATTGGGCCGGATCGTGCTGCCCATCGAGCTGCGCCGCACCCTGGGGATCGAAGAGAGAGACGCCCTGGAAATTTATGTGGAGGGGAATACTGTCATTCTGCGGAAGTACCAGCCTTCCTGCGTCTTCTGCGACAGCGCTGACGACGTGGTAAATTTCAAGGGAAAAAATATCTGCCGCAAGTGTCTGAAGGAAATGGGCAAGCTGTAACAGCGAGGGCACAGGAAGCAAAAAGGAAAACATAAGACGACCCCCTGCGGAGGCTTCCGCAGGGGGTCATTTTTAAGCTGTTTTGTTGGGGCGGGCTTACACCGCCAGGAAGAACTTGACCAGGAACAGCACCGACAGAACGGCGGTGAGGGGGGAGACCTCCTTGGCCTTGCCGGTAAAGAGCTTCAGCACGGTGTAGGCGATGAGGCCCAGGCCGATGCCGTGACCGATGGAGCCGGAGATGGGCATGGCAATGAGCATGAGAGACACAGGCAGGACCTGGTCCATCTTGTCAAAGTCGATCTTCTTCAGACCGCCCACCATCAGGACGCCCACATAGATCAAAGCGGCGGAGGTGGCGGCGGCGGGAATGATGGCGGCCACCGGGGCGATGAAGATACAGGCCAGGAACAGCACGCCGGTGGTGAGGGCGGTGAGGCCGGTACGGCCACCGGCCTCCACGCCGGAGGCGGACTCGATAAAGGTGGTGACGGTGGAGGTACCGGTAAGAGACCCGGCGATGGTGCCCACGGCGTCGGCGATAAGGGCCGCCTTCATCTGGGGCATCTTGCCGTTCTTGTCCACCATACCGGCGCGGGTGGCGGTGCCCACCAGGGTGCCGATGGTGTCAAACATGTCAATGATGCAGAAGGTGATGATGAGGGTGACGGCGGTAAACACGCCCATATCCATAAAGCCCTGGAAATTGAACTTAAAGAGGGTGGTAGCCGCCATGTCGGCGAAGGGGGGAACAAAGGAGGCGGTGGCCAGGGAGGCGAAGGGGTTGACGCCCAGGAAGGCGAAGGACCCGGCCCAGTAGACCACGGCGGCGACCAGCATGCCCAGGAGCACGGCGGCCTTCACGCCCTTGTGGGCCAGAATGACGATGACAAACAGGCCGATAAACATGGTGACTACGCTGAGGACCATAGCGTTGTAGCCGGAACCCATGGCGGTCTTGGCGGTGCCGGCGGTGAGGGCGCCGAAGAAGTCGCGCATGGCGTAGAAGGGACCGCCGTTCTCAGAGTAGATACCGGCGTTGGAGCCAAAGCCGATGTTCATCAGCATGAGGCCGATGGCGGGGGCGATGCCCAGGCGAACGCCCAGAGGGATGGCGTCCACGATCTTCTCACGGATGTTCAGGACGCTGAGGGCCAGGAAAATGATACCCTCGATAAGGATAATGCACAGTCCGGCCTGGAAGGAAGCCTCATAGCTCAGGCTGGTCATGGCGGCGATGTTGCCCACCACAACGGCAAAGAAGCTGTTGAGGCCCATGCCGGGGGCCATGGCAAAGGGCTTGTTGGCCAGGAAGGCCATGACAAACATACCCACGGCGGAGGCAATGCAGGTAGCCAGGAACACGCCGTTCCACAGGGGGGTGCCGGTGGCGAAGCCGGTCAGCAGGTTGGGATTGAGGGCGATGATGTACGCCATGGTCATGAACGTGGTGAGACCGGCCAGCAGCTCAGTGCGGACGCTGGTGCCGTTGGCCTGGAGCTTGAAGATCTTTTCCATGCTTTTCTCTCCCTTTCGTTTTCCGGGGTACACAGTCCACGGAAAAAAGATAGGAGCATCATACCATATTTCGACAAATATTACTATGTGTACTCTTTCAAAATTGACAGGGATAGAAAGAGGGCTTATAATGAAAATGACCAAAAGGAGGAGGTTTTTCCATGACCTATACTATGCATGTGGCGGGGTTGACCCGCCAGCTGCCCATTTGCCCTCTCAGCGACAGCCTCCAGATCGCGGCTTTCGTCATCTTTGGAGACGTGGAGCTGACCTGCGCCTGCGCCAAGGCACTGCTGGAGAAGGCCCCGGAATTTGACTACATGGTGGCCCCTGAGGCCAAGGCCATTCCCCTTGTCCATGAGATGGCCCGCCAGGGTGGCCGCAACGAGTATTTCCTGGTGCGGAAAAAGAAGAAGGCATATATGAACGGCGTTTTTGAGGCGGTGGACCATTCCATCACCACCGAGGGGGAGCAGAAGCTCTATATGGACGGCGCCGACGCGGCTAAGATAAAGGGGAAGCGCATCCTCATCCTGGACGACGTGATATCCACCGGCGGGTCCCTGGCGGCGGTGGAGAACCTGGTGGAACAGGCCGGAGGCGATGTGGTGGGCCGGATGGCCATCCTGGCCGAGGGCGACGCCGCCAAGCGGAAGGATATTATCTTCCTGGAGAAGCTGCCCCTTTTCGACGGCCAGGGCAGACCCCTCTGACGTTTGTATGTGAATCCGCCGATGTCAAAAATTACCCCTCCCCGCGTCCATACCTGGCTGGAGAATGAGCCTCCGGTCACGTATTGAGACAATGCGGGGAGGGGTAAATTTTTGCCACGGCAGGTCGGGTACTGCCATTAACTGACAAACAACTTTACAACAAAGGTTTTTATACTTTCTGTTTTTCCTGATAGCGCTGAACCAGGTCGGCCAGGGTGATGTTGTCCACCACGCCAGCCACGGCGGCGGCGACCCTGGCCCAGACCTCCTGGGTGACGCAGACCTCCGCCCTGGGGCAGCTCTGGGGAGTGTCGGCACAGGGTACCGGGGTCAGGTCGCCCTCCAGCACCCGCAAAATTTCTCCCACCGTATATTCCTGGGCCGGACGGGTCAGCAGATAGCCGCCTCCCGCCCCCCGGACGCTACGGACCAGCCCCGCCCGGTTCAGCGGGGTGACGATCTGCTCTAAATATTTATCGGAAATGCCCTCCTGTTTTGCCACATCCCGGAGGGAGACGGGTTCCCCCTCCGAACGCAGGGCAATACCCAGCATCAACCGCAGGGCATAGCGGCCCTTGGTGGAGATCTTCATGCGCTCACCGGCTTTTTCATAGTATAGTTGTATTATATCCTTATCTGCCTGAAATTTCAAGGGGAAAGCCCTTGACTTTCGCACCAAAAAGCGTTAAAGTGGAATCCAATAAAGGAGGGAACGCTTTATGGTCGTTATCATGAAGCCGGGATTTACCCGCGCCCAGCTGGAGCACGCCATCCGGGAGATGGAGGATGGCGGGGTCAAGGTCATGATCTCCAAGGGTTCGGAGACCACCATCCTGGGCGCCGAGGGCAACGCGGCGAGGATAGATATTGAAAAGATGCAAGCCCTGCCCGGTGTGGAGCGGGTGATGCGGGTCAGCGAGCCTTATAAAAAAGCCAATCGGAAGTATCACCCCGACGACAGCGTCATCGACATTGCCCCTGGCGTGAAGGTGGGCGGAAAAAGGCTGGCAGTGATGGCGGGACCTTGCTCAGTGGAGAACGAGGAACAGATCACTAACATCGCCAAGGCGGTGAAGGCCGACGGCGCCCAGATATTGCGGGGGGGAGCCTTCAAGCCCCGCACCAGTCCCTATTCCTTCCAGGGCATGGGCTACGACGGCCTGGACCTCTTAGAGAAGGCCCGGGAGGCCACTGGGCTGCCTGTTGTCACCGAGCTGATGAGCACCGACGACATCGGCTACTTTGCCGAGCATGTGGACGTGATCCAGGTGGGGGCCCGCAATATGCAGAACTTTGACCTCCTCAAGCGCCTGGGCAAGGTGGACAAGCCCATTCTCCTGAAGCGAGGGCTTTCCGCCACCATTGAGGAGTGGATCATGTCGGCGGAGTACATCATGGCGGGGGGCAACGACAAGGTCATCCTCTGCGAGCGGGGGGTGCGGACCTTTGAGAGCTTTACCCGCAATACCCTGGACCTTTCCGCCGTGCTGGCGGTGAAGCAGCAGTCCCATCTGCCGGTGGTGGTGGACCCCTCCCACGCCAGCGGTCAGGCATGGATGGTGGAGAAGCTGAGCCTTGCCGCCATCGCCGCCGGGTGCGACGGCCTTATCATTGAGGTCCACAACGATCCTATCCACGCCCTCTGCGACGGCCAGCAATCCATCACCCCCGGTCAGTTCAAGGACCTGATGGGGAAGGCTGGCGCCGTGGCGGCGTGCGTGGGAAGGGAAATGTGAGAAAGGGGCGCTGGGCGTGAAAAAGATCGTCATTGTGGGCCTGGGCCTGATCGGAGGCTCCCTGGCCCTGGCTCTGAAGGGCTTTGAGGACTATACCGTCGTCGGTGTGGCACGGAGGCAGACCACGGTAGACTACGCGCTGAGCCACGGCGTGGGCGATGACGCCACCCTGGACACGGAGGGGGCTATCAGGGATGCCGACGTCACCTTTCTGTGCATCAACCCCGACGATATCGTGACCTTTTTGGCCCGGCACCGGGACGGCTTCAAGCCGGGGAGTCTGGTGACGGATGTGTGCGGCGTGAAGACCGCCATTATGGCCGGAGCCGAGGTCTTGCCCGGGACGGTGGACTTTATCGGCTCTCATCCTATGGCTGGCACCGAGTTTTCCGGCATTGAGCACGCCCTTCACGATATGTTCCACGGCGCCCACTACATTATTACCCCCAGGGCCGGGAGCAGAAAGGAAAATATCGCCCTGCTGGAGCGGATGGCCCATTATATTGGCTGCCGGGACGTGGTGAACACCACTCCCGAGGCCCACGACGCCATTATCGCCTATACAAGTCAAATGATGCACGTCATCGCCGCCAGCGTCTGCGACGACCCCTCCCTCTTTACCTGCAAGGGCTATGAGGGCAGCTCCTTCCGGGGGTGCACCCGGGTGGCCGCCCTGGACGTGGCGCTGTGGGCGCAGCTCTTTTCCCTCAACGCCCCTGCATTGGTAGACTGTCTGGATGTGCTACTGGAGAATATGAAAAAGTACCGGGACGTCATTGCCTCCGGGGACCGGGGGAAGCTGACGGAAATGCTGCTCTATTCCTCGGATCGCAAGCGGAAGATGGACCTGCCGGGGCCGGACCTGCTGCATTGACGGACGCCATGTGTTAAGACCATTCGTTGCAAAGTAGTTTGTCAGTCAGCGGTAGTGCCCGACCCGCCGTGACAAAAATTTGCCCCTCCCTGCGGACCCTCTACGCGTGGCGGAAGCCCTTGCGCGTAGTTTCCAGGTCCCTCAGCAGGGAGGGGCGATGCTTGCCTGTGGCAAGCGTCCATCGCACGACCGAAGGCGAAGCCGAGACATTTTTGGCAGCGGCGGATGGTCTACTCCCCCTGGATCATCCGCACCATATCCTCGGTGACGGGGGTGGTGTAGGGGTTGAGGCAGTCGTTGATAATGGCGAGGCTTCCCTCAATGTCCAATTCATACAGGGAGGAGCTGCCCTCATATCTGGCGTTGCCGTTTCCCGGCAGGGTGGCGGTGGTGAGGTCGGCAAAATCGAACTTCAGCGCCGGTTCCACGAACCACAGGAGGTTGCCCAGGCTGAGGTCGGTCTTGACGCAGCGGGAAAATATCTCGGCGTACTCGCCCACCTTCTGGGGCTTGGAGAGGACCTTTTTTGCAATGGTCTTCACCATCTCTTGTTGGGTGCGGGTGCGGCCAATGTCGGCGTCGGGGTAGGCGTCGTAAATGGAGCCGCCGGGGCCGTCGGAATTTTTTCGGCAGCGGACCACCTGGAGGGCCTGTTTCCCAGTAAGATGCTGCATCCCCGGCTCAAAATGGATGTGCAGGTCCTGAAGGGGGTCGTCATAGCTCATGCGGACGGGCACATTAAAATCTACGCCCCCCACCGCGTCCACCAGCTCCACAAAGATACGGGTGTCCACGACCACATAGTGGTCTATCGGGATGCCCAATACCTCGCCCACCGCCGTCATCAGCTCCTGAATGCCGCCGTCGGGGGGATAGACCACGTTGCCGCTGGGATAGACGGCGTTGATCCGGTGATACTTCCAGCCGGGGCGGTCAATGAGGGTGTCCCGGGGGATGGAGACAAGGCCCACCTTCTGGTTCACCGTGTCATAGGTACAGGCCATGATGGTGTCGGTGTTGCCGCTGACCTGGTCCTCGGCGCAGAGGAGGAAGGTCCAGGTGGCGTCCTTCCGTTGGAGCTGCGGCCCTTGCTGGCTCTCGTCCACGTCGGTGTTGGGGTTGTCGGTGATGACCACGCCGCCGGGAGTGGGGGGCCTTTCGGCCATGGAGGGCTGGCGGGTAGAGAATTTATAAATGCCGTAGGCCCCTACGATCAGGGCGGAGAGGATCACGATGAAGTGGTAAAGCCCCCGTCCGAACCGCCGAAGGGGCGAACGGCGTTTCATTTTTCTTTTGTGGCTCAGGGTCGTCACCCCCGGTTTCTTTAGAATGCGCTTTTAGCAGTATATCCACTTTTGCGCCGTTTCGCAAGGGCAAATGGAAAAAATAAGAAAATTGTCATAGAAAGTATGGTAGGCCACGCAAGGAGAGAGTAGCTCACCTCGCAATCAAAAAGCACTCTCCCCATGCACCGGTCCCGGAAGAGAGTGAGCCTCCGGTCACGTGTTGAGACAAGCATGGGGAGAGCGCTTTTTGCTTCTCGGTGTCACGGGATACCACGCGACAGCCCCGCTTCAGTCCTCCGCGCTGCTGTCGGGGCCTTTCAGGCAGAGCACGGTGGCGGTAAGGGAATTGACTGCCGCCAGCAGGTCGGTGAGGACCTGGTTCTGATACTGGAGCTTTTCCAGCACTTGGGTGAGGGAGAGGGCAAGCTCGCCCTCGTCGGCACAGCAGGCGCACGAGGAACAGGCGGAGCAGGCGCCGGACGTGGGGATGGGGTGGGGCCAACGGCGCATAGGCTCGGCCTCGGCGGAGCGCTCCTCGGTCTCGGTCCTCAGTTCCTCCCGGGCGGCCAGTACACGCCGACAGGCGGCCTGGGGCGTACGGTAAGTAGAGTTCATTCGTCTCGCGGGCATAAAAAATACCTCCTTTCTCGTGCCCCATCCTATGCAAAGGCGGGTTTTCTTGACAATGTTTCGGGAAAATAGTAGACTGAAAAAAATGCCGTGAAGGAGAAAACGCCATGAAATACAGCGGTTCATTGAATAAAAGGGTCCTGGCTCTCTGCCTGGGACTGTGCTTACTGGGGGCATGCGCGCCCAGGGGCGGAACGCCCACCCCCGCTCCGTCGGAAGCGCCTACGCCTACGGCGGCGGCTACGACTACTCCGTCGGAGTCCGCCGCGCCCTCCCCCTCTCTGGCGGAGGATGAAAAGGTGCGTGTGGCCCTGTTGAAGGGGCCTACCGGACTAGGCGGGGTAAAGCTTATGGAGGATAAGGCCAATAGTCCCACCATGGAATTTACCGTCTTTGCCGAGCCGACCCAGGCGGTGGCCGCGCTCACTAAGGGGGAGACGGACATCGCTGCCCTGCCCACCAACCTGGCCAGCGTTCTCTACCACAAGCTGGACGGTGGTATCCAGCTGTTGTGCCTCAACACCTACGGGGTGCTGCAAATTCTGGACGCCACCGGGGAGGTGGAGTCTCTGGCCGACCTGGAGGGGAAGACCCTCCACGCCTTTGGCCAGGGGGCCAACCCGGAGTATGTGCTGAACTATCTTTTGAAGGAGAACGGCCTGACGTTGGAGGAGGACGTGGCTGTCCAGTGGTACGCCACCGCCGACGAGTTGGCCACCCTGCTGGCCGCCGGGGAGGCGGAGCTGGGGATGCTGCCAGTTCCCGCCGCTACCGCCGCCACGGTGAAAAATAAAGACCTCCGGCTGGCTGTCGATCTCAATGACGCCTGGGAGGAGGCGGGGGCCGGAGGGATATTCACCATGGGGTGTCTGGTGGCCAGGACCGAGTTTGTGGAGAGCTGTCCCGAGGCGGTGGAGCAATTCCTCATCGACTACCAGGCATCGGTGGACTATATGACCGATCAGTCGAATCTGGATATGGCCGCGCAGCTGTCGGAGAAGCACGGCATTGTCCCCAGCAAGACCGTGGCAAAGGCCGCCATCCCTGGCGCCAATCTTTGTTTTGTCACCGGGGATGAGATGATGGACGGTATTCAGGGGTATTATCAGGTGCTCTACCGGGCCGATCCCGCCGCCATCGGCGGTTCTATCCCCGACGGGGCCTTCTACTATATGCCCCCAAAGAATTCGGCTCCGCCCGCCGAAACGCCCCAGGCAAAGGCGGTTCCAACAAACATTAAGTAATATATGGATAAAAAGCTACTAAAAGTTATCATCCCTGCCGCCGTCTGGCTGACCCTCTGGGCGGTTTTGGCGGCGGTGGTGGGGAAGGAACTGATCCTACCCTCTCCGGCCTCGGTGGCCCGGACGCTCCTGGCCCTGGCGGGGACGGCGGCGTTCTGGCGGGAGGTGGGTATGAGCCTTCTGCGGGTGGGAGCCGGGTTCTTGCTGGGGGCTATTTTGGGTACCGGGCTGGGAGTGGTCACGGCCTCCTCCCGGTGGGGGGACTTGCTCCTCGCTCCCGCTCTGGGGGCGGTGCGGACGGTGCCGGTGGTGTCCTTTATCCTACTGCTCTACTTCTGGTTCCCCACTGGATGGGTGCCTGTGGTGGTCTCCGCCCTTATGGCCCTGCCCGTGGTGTGGCGCAGCGCCGCCGAGGGGTGGGAGCGGACCGATCCACAGCTTTTGGAGCTGGCGGGACACTACGCCCTGGGACCCTGGCGGACGCTGAAGCTGGCGCGGCTCCCCGCAGCCCTGCCCTCTCTGGCCGCCGGATGGGAGACCGCATTGGGCCTTACCTGGAAGGCGGGGGCCGCCGCTGAGGTGCTCTGCCAGCCCCGGTGGGGGCTGGGCGCTGCCCTTCAGCGATCCAAGTCCACCCTGGACATCCCCGCTCTGTTTGCCTGGACGGCGGTCATCGTGGCTCTCAGCGGCCTGAGCGGATGGCTTTTGAAGCGGCTCCTCCGAAAGGGGGGAAGGGCATGATACAAGTGCGTGGGCTGACCGTCTGCTACGGGGAAAGGACTGTGCTGGACGGCTTGGATATGATTTTGCCCGACGGCGTGAGCTGTCTCACCGCACCTTCCGGGGCAGGGAAGACCACTCTGCTGCGGGTGCTGGCGGGGCTGCTGAAGCCCCTACAGGGATCGGTAGAGCTGCCGGGGCGGCCCATTCTGCTCTTTCAGGAGGACCGGCTCTTCCCCGGCCTGTCTGCCTGGGGACAGGTGGAGTGGGTGCTGCCCAAGCCCCGTCGGGACGAGGCCGGATACTTTTTGGAGCTGGTGGAGCTGGGCGGGGATAGGGACAAACACCCGGAGGAGCTGTCCGGGGGTATGGCCCGGAGGGTCTCGTTGGCCCGGTGTCTGGCGGCGGGAGCGGCCCTGAACGCGGGGGTCTATTTATTGGACGAGCCGTTTGCCGGGGTGGACCCGGAGCGGGCTGCGAGGATACTGGAGCGGCTGCGGGGGCTGGGAAAGCCCATCCTCCTTACGGCGCACAGCCCGGACCTGGCCGCCCGGTGTGACAGGATCGTGGAACTATAGCTTCGGTTGACAAGGACTGCCGACCAAAGTAAAAGCCCCCCCATGGGCCGCTGGCCCATGGGGGGGCTTTTATGTACGAAAGAAAAAGGAGTGCGCCGCCGCTTCAGAGGGGAGAGAAGCGGGAGGTGGTGTCCCGGGCCTCAGACTTTCGGAGGAGGCCCAGAGGGGTGAGGATACCGTAGAGGACGGTGGCGACAAGTCCCCCGGTGAAGCCGTTGTTGTAGAGGTTCAACCCACACACCGGGGCGCCGGTACGCTGGACCAGACAGATGTGGAGAAATCCGGCCAGAATACCGAAAGGCCAGCCGTAGCTGCCGGAGATGGGGGAGAGGGTGGTGCAGAAGAGGACGGAGAATTGGATGGCCGGATCGGTGAGGGAGAAGCCCGGTAGGATGAGACCCGCCAGCACCGCCCCCGCCATCACCGGGAGCATATTGCCCGGATGCTTGCCCCAGGCGGCGAAGCCCATGATGGTAAAGATGCCCGCCAGAGTGGGGCCGTTGAGGTCGCCGCCGATGGCCAGGATATACCCGGTGGCAATGGCCCCGGTGAGGCCCACGTTGATACACACGGCGGCTCCACCGCAGCGGGAGAGCAGGTCGCAGGGGGCACGGCCACTCTGGCGGAGCAGCTGGCGGTAGTCGCCCAAAGCCTCTCTGATCGAGCGGCCACAGCAGAGCAGGCCCCAGACGAGGAAGGAGGCGCACAAAAGAAAGAGGATAAGGCCCAGGGAACGGTTAAAGCCCTTGGCCCAGAGGAGGACGGTGTCGGGGGCCAGGCCCAGGGCTTTCAGGATGGGCACCAGCATGAGGGCGATCAGCCCGCAGGAGAAGCCCACATTATAGAAGTTCATACCCTTTTGGACCCGGAAGGTGTAGGTGGCAAGGATGGGCAGAAAGAAGCCAATGGCGATCCCCACCAGGCACCCGCCCAGAAAGCTCACCACCCCGCCGCCATTGAACCACAGAGCGGAGACCACAGGAGCCAGGGTGGTGGACATGAGGATGGTGGGGGCGTATCTGGCCAAGCTCACCCCCATAAGCTTGGAGAAGAGGAAGCCGCCCAGCAGAATGGGCCAGATGTTGGCGATATCCTTGCCAAAGAGGGAAAAGCCCGCTATCAGGCCCAGGGCACCGCAGACCGCGCCGTTCATGGGGGCCTTGGCGACCACCAGCACCCCCAGGGCTGCCAGAGTTACCAGAGCGGAGTTGAGAAAAGCTCCGCCGGGACCCGCCAGGGCGATATAGTCGGTGATGAGGGTGTCGGGGGTAAAAATGATATACGTCAGCCCCAGCAAGGCGTTGGCGGGAGAGTCCAGAAGAAAGGCCAGCGCCGCCAGCAGGGCGCAGAAGAGTAAGGTGACGGGAATGATCTGAGGGTAGGTATCGCGCTGTATCCGTTCTGTCATAGCGGCTCTCCTCTCTTTTCCGAAAAAATGACCGCCCTGGGTCAGGGGTGCAGGTTATTGGACCTTGGCAAAAAAGTCGCGGGTCTGCCGGGCGTTGCACATGACCTCGTCGTGAAGGGCCTGGAGGCTGTCAAAGCGGCGCTCGGGACGGAGGAAGGCGTAGAATTCCATCCGCACCTCCTGGCCGTAGAGGTCGCCGTCGAAGTCCAGGAGATAGCCCTCCACATTGACCGTATCCCCCGCGTCCACTGTGGGGCGGACCCCTACGTTGGTAACGGCGGGGAAGCTTCTGCCGTCGGCGAGAACGGCACGGGTGGCGTAGACCCCGTGGGCGGGGACAATGATCCCGGCGGGGAGGCGTAGGTTCACTGTGGGAAAGCCCAGGGTGGAACCCAGCCTTTTGCCGTGATTCACCGAGCCGGTGAGGACGTGGGGGTGGCCCAGAAAGCGTACCGCCTGGGCCATCTCCCCCTGGGCGATGAGGGAGCGGATATAGGTGGAGGAGACCGTGATGCCCTCCAGCTCCACCTTGGGCACGATGTCGCAGCCCAGGCCCAGCTCACCGCACAGCGCCTGAAGCCGCTGTGGGTTGCCCTCTCCCTTGTAGCCAAAATGATAGTCGTGACCGGCCACCAATCCGGCGGCGGAGTTGCCCTTTACCAGGTATTCGGTGATGAACTCCCGCCAGGGCATGGTCATCATGGCCTTGTCATAGTGGCCCACAATGACGTCCTGGATTCCATACTCCCGGCGCATCAGTCCCGCCCGGTCCGCGGGGGTGGAGAGCAGGGGGGTGGGAGAGCCGGTGATGAAGCTGGCGGGATGGGCGTCAAAGGTAAAGGCGGCAGGGATGGCGTTTTGCTCTTTGGCGCGCTGGGCGCAGAGGGAGAGCAGCGCCCCGTGGCCGCGGTGGACGCCGTCGAAAAAGCCCAAAGCGATGATACGTTTTCTATCTGTCATAGGTCAAACCTCAAAAAAGTTTTTTATGGTAGTAAGACGGCCCTTGCCCACCTCTCCCAGGGCCAGAAACTCTCCGCTGGGGGAATAGACCCGGTAGAGGCCGGGCTTGACATTGGGAAAGCTGAGCGTACCGCCGTGGCGCAGCCGCTCCGTTCCCTGGGCGTTGACCGTAAGGGCGCTATGGCCGCGGAAAAGCTGGTCCACCGGGCGGAGGAGGGAGGGGGGATCGGAGGCGTTGACGACCTCCTCCAGGGCCAGAGCCTCGCCCAGGGGGAAGCCACAGGCCTCGGTGCGGGTGAGGGCAGCCATACAGCCGCCGCAGCCCAGGGTCTGACCGATGTCGTGGCAGAGGGTGCGGATATATGTACCCTTAGAACAGCGGACCCGGAGGAAAAAGGTTTTTTCCTCCTCAGAAGACGGGACGCTTCCCTGCGCGAGCAGGGCGTGGGTAGAGACATCCCTGTACTGCCATGCGGCGTCAAGGAGCTCCAGTGAGTGAATGGTGACGCTCCGGGGCTTTCGGGCCACCTCCAGCCCTTTGCGGGCCAGCTCATAGAGCTTTTTGCCGTTTACCTTGATGGCGGAGTACATAGGGGGGAGCTGCTCGATCTCCCCGGTGAACCGGGGCAGGGTGGCTTGGAGCCGATCTGCCGCGTCCGCCGGGACCGGCCTTTCCTCCACGGCCTCCCCCCACACGTCCTGGGTGTTGGTGGCAAGGCCCAGGCGCAGGGCGGCCACATATTCCTTTTCCCCGGTCTCGGCAAACTGCACCGCCCGGGTGGCCCGGCCCACAAAGACCGGGAGTACCCCGGTGGCCATGGGGTCCAGGGTCCCGGCGTGGCCCACCCGCTTTTCATGGAAGACCCCCCGGAGCTTGGCGCACACGTCCATGCTGGTCCAGTCCTGGGGCTTGTTGATGATGAGGATGCCGGAAGGCATAGTTATCCCTCCGCCCTTATGGTATTGATGGCATTCAGAATGGCCTTTTTCGCCTCGTCCACGCTGCCGTAGACCGTGCAGCCCGCCGCGGCGGCATGGCCGCCCCCGTTCAACAGCTTACACACCGCCGAGGCGTTCAGGTCGGCCTGGGTGCGGACCGAGAGCTTGCACTCGCCCGGCTTCAGCTCCCGGATGGTGACGGCGGTGTGGACCCCTTCCAGCTGGCCCACCACCGCCGCGATATCCTCCACGTCGGCCTCGGTGGCGCCCAGGTCGGCCATATCCTGAAGGGAGATGGCGGCGATGGCGGTCTGGCCGCCGTGGTGGAGGTCCATGGTCTCCACCATACGGCTTTCCAGCCGCAGACGGACATAGCTCTTGGTGCGGAAGTGCCGCTTGTTCACCGCCTTAAAGTCGATGCCGGTCTCCATCAGCGCCGCCGCCACGGTATGAGTGTTGGGGGTAGTGTTGGTGTAGACAAAGCAGCCGGTGTCGGTGGACACGGCCAGGTAGAGGGGCAAGGCCACATCCTGGGGAAGGCTCTGGGAGCCAAGCAGGTCGGCGCAAATGTCGTACAAAATTTCCCCACAGGCGGCCTTGTCGGCCTCTACACAGTTTCGCTTGCCAAAGCCCTCGTTGGAGGGATGGTGGTCGATGCACAGCTCCACCCTGTCCCGGTAAGGCTCGGCCTTTTCCAGGAACAGCCCCAGGCTGGCGATGTCCACGCTGACCACGGTCTCGGGGACAAAGCTGTCCGGGGCCGGGGTATCCCCCCAGTAGGGGTCAAAAAGGGAGGTGGCGTCGGCGTTGGGGAGGACATAGGCGGTCTTGCCGATGTGCCGCAGGGCGCGGCACAGGGCCACGGCGCAGCCGATGGTGTCCCCGTCGGGGCGGCGGTGGGTGAGAATGAGAAAGCCGTCCCGGCTTCTCAGAAATTCGGCGGCCTGGCGGCTGGTGAGGTCAGACATACCGCTCACTCCTTCTTGTCCAGATTCTCAATGAGCTCCAGAATATGGGCGCCCTTTGCCATGGAGTCGTCCCGGACAAAGGTCAGCTCCGGGGTGGCGCGGAGGGAGAGGGCATGGCCCAGTTCCCGGCGGAGATAGCCCCCGGCGGAGCGCAGACCCTTCACCACCTGGTCGGCGTCGGACTTATCCAGGACGCTGACATAGACCTTGGCGTACTTCAGGTCGGCGGTGGTGTCGACCCGGGTGATGGAGATCAGGCCCTGGACCCGGGGGTCCTTGACGGTGCGGATCAGCTCGCTGAGACAGCGCTGTATTTCCTCGTTGATACGGCCCATGCGGGTAGCGGACATAGTGGTCACTCCTTTGTGTGTTTGTTTTCCCCCACCACCATGGTGGGGAAGGTCCCCGGAGGACCATTCTTGATGTCAAGAATGGCCAATATTTCTCCACCATAGTGGTGGAGGTGGTCTTTTGGGGGCATTCTTTGGGGCAAAGAATGCCCCCAAACCCCCGAAGAAACCCTGAGGGGGGATTTCGATTTCCCCCCTCAGACTCCCCCTTAAACGACCAAAGGGCAGGGGCTGCGGCACCTACCCTTTGGAAACCCACCCGGGGCTGTTCTCCTATCGGCTATTTACCCTTTGGCCTTACTTTGTAACGGCCAAAGGGTTCGCCGTGCCCGGCCACCGCTACGGAGTGCGGGGGCCGGGCCAACAGCCCGAAATAGGACGACCTGGGGAGGGTTCCAAGGAGAGGGGGCCCGCAGGCCCCCTCCCTTGGTCGGTGGGGGAGGGGTTCCAAGGGGAGGGCGAATCGAAACGCCCTCCCCTTGGCATCTTTTCTGGGGGTCTGGGGGGAGTCTTTTCCATGCGGAAAAGATGGCCCCCAGGACGGCCGTTCCCCCACAGTGGGGGAACAAGATCAATCTTTGAGACCTAAAAGATAATCCGACGATACATTATAGTGTTCGCAAATCAGCACCAATTTTTCAAGAGTGGTAGAAGTATTTCCATTTTCCAGCTCGCTGATCTGCGATTTTCCCACGCCCAAAAGCTGTGCCAACTGCTCCTGGGTCTCGTGATTTTCTTTGCGAGCCTGCAAAAGCCGCTGACCAAAAATTTCTTTGCGGAACAATACGATACCCCCTGACAAATTCAATGATATTGAACTATAATAAGTTCAACAACACTGAACGAGGTGATAATTATGGATGAACTGACCCGCGTCCTCTGGGACTACGCCTGCCGCTGTCGCTTGGAGGGCTGTTACAGCCTGGAAATGAAAACGATGCGGGAGGAGGAAGAGGAAATGTCGGGACGAAACCGGGAACATATAGAAAAGGCAGGGTGTCCGGCGGAAGAGCTGGAAAAGCTGTGGTACGGCCTGGAGGTCATCCGCACCGTGGACATGGAGGCCGCCTTCACCTGCGGCCTCCGGCTGGGGCTGGCGTTGAAATAGCAGAAAAGGGCGGGCGTGTGCCCGCCCTTTTCTGGGTTTAGACCTCGATCTGTTTCATCAGGTAGGCTTCCACAATATCGCCTTCCTTGATGTCCTGGTGCTTTTCAAAGGTGATGCCGCACTCGTAGCCCGCGGCCACCTCCCGGACGCTGTCCTTAAAGCGCTGGAGGGAGGCGATGGCCCCGTCGTAGATGACCACGTTGTCCCGCAGCAGGCGCATCTGCGCCCCCCGCTGGACCCGTCCGTCGGTGACATAGCAGCCCGCCACCATGCCTACACCGGTAATGCGGAAGACATTGCGGACCTCGGCGTGGCCGATCTCCTCCTCCTCGAACTTGGGGGAGAGCATGCCCTTCATGGCGGTCTCGATCTCGTTGATGCAGTCGTAGATGACCCGGTACATCCGCATGTCCACGTGGTCACGCTGGGCGTGCTCCTTGGCATTGGCGTCGGGGCGGACGTTGAAGCCCACAATGATGGCGTTGGAGGTGGAGGCCAGCATCACGTCGGACTCGTTGATGGCGCCAACGGCGCAGTGGATGACCTTCACCCGGACCTCCTCGTTGGAGATCTTCTCCAGGCTGGCCTTTACCGCCTCAGCGGAGCCTTGCACGTCGGCCTTGACGATGATATTCAGATTCTTCATCTCGCCCTGCTGGATCTGGGAGAACAGGTCCTCCAGGGTGACCTTGCCGCTGGGGCCGGAGGCGGCAAGCTTCTGGTCCTGCTTGCGCTGCTCGGCCAGCTCCCGGGCCATGCGCTCGTCGGCCACGGCGTGGAAGTCGTCGCCCGCCTCAGGGACCTCGGCCATGCCGATGATCTCCACGGGTACCGACGGTCCGGCCTCGGTGACCTTCTCGCCGGAGGCGTTGGTCATGGCCCGGACACGGCCCACGGCGGTGCCGGCGATGATAACGTCGCCCTGCTTCAAAGTGCCGTTCTGCACCAGGAGGGTGGCCACGGGGCCGCGGCCCTTCTCCAGCCGCGCCTCCACCACCGCACCATGGGCGGTGCGGTCAGGGTTGGCCTTCAGCTCCTTCACGTCGGCGGTGAGGGTGACCATCTCCAAAAGGTTGTCGATGCCGTCGCCGGTCTTGGCGGAGATGGGGCAGATAATGGTCTCGCCGCCCCACTCCTCGGGCACCAGCTCATATTCGGTGAGCTGCTGCTTGATGCGCTCAGGGTTGGCCTCGGGCTTATCCATCTTGTTGATGGCCACGATAATGGGGATATTGGCGGCCTTGGCATGGTTGATGGACTCCACGGTCTGGGGCATGATACCGTCGTCGGCAGCCACCACCAGGATGGCGATGTCGGTTATCATGGCGCCACGGGCGCGCATGGCGGTAAACGCCTCGTGGCCGGGAGTATCCAGGAAGGTGATGAGCCGGTCCTTGATGCTCACCTGATAGGCGCCGATGTGCTGGGTGATGCCGCCGGCCTCCCCGGCGGTGACGTGGGAGGAGCGGATATAGTCCAGCAAAGATGTCTTGCCGTGGTCCACGTGGCCCATGACCACCACCACGGGGGCGCGGGGGATCAGGTCCTCCTCACGGTCCTCGGCGGTGTCGATGAGCCGCTCCTCAATGGTGACGATGATCTCCTTCTCCACCTTGCAGCCCAGCTCCTCGGCAATGATGGCGGCGGTGTCGAAGTCGATGACCTCGCTGACCGAGGCCATAACGCCGTTCTTCATCAGGCACTTGACCACCTCGGCGCCGGTCTTCTTCATCCGGGAGGCCAGCTCGCCCACGGCGATCTCGTCGGGGATCTTCACGGTGACAGGGGCCTTTTTGGCGATCTCCAGCTGGAGCCGGCGCATCTTCTCCTGCTCCTCCTGGCGGCGCTTGTTGCCGCCGAAAGCGGCTCGGCGCTGGGTGCCCCGGTTTTTGAACTTCTCCCGGCCAGCGTCCATTTGCTTGGTCTTGGACGAGGCGATGCGCTCCAGCTTCTCGTCGTACTTGTCCAGGTTCACCCCGCCACCCTTGCGGGTGTCCACCACCCGCTTTTCGGGCACCCGGGTGGTGGGGCGCTGGAGAGGCTGCTGGGGCTTTTGCTGCGCGGCGGGATGAGAGGCGGGGGCCGCGCTGGGAGCCGCCGGAGCGGCGGCCTGGTCCGCCGCCGGGGTAGGCTTGCTTTCGGCGGCGGGGGCGGCTTTTTCTTCCGCGGCGGCAGGGGCCGGGGTGGGAGCGGGCGTCGGCTCAGCCTTTTCAGGCTCGTGATAGACGTCGGCAAAGATGCTCTCGATGCTCTCCACCTGGTTATGCTGGGTGAGGTACTCAAAGATGAGGGTCAGCTCCAGCTCGGTAAGGGCCTGCATATGGTTTTTGGGAGCGGTGGCGTAGGTGGTGAGGATGTCCACGATCTCCTTGGAGTTCCGGCCAAAGTCCTTGGCCACCTCGTGTACCCGGTACTTGATGTTCAGCAAATAAACGCACCTCCTGTATGGGACTTGGGCCAATGAGAAAAAAGGAGAGAGTCTCCCGCTTTCTCATTGGGACAAGCGCCCGATTCCAATGCTTACTGTCGTTTTTCCTTGGGCGGTTCGACCCAGGGCTTGCCCGCTTTGGCGCTCTTGAGCCGCCGCTGTTTTTCCTTTCGGCGGCGGACGGTCTTTTCCGCCTTGTGCCGCAATTTTTCCGCGCTCTCTCCATAGCGTTGGGGATCGGCCTGGGAGAGTTTGTTCACCGCGGCGGCGGCAAGACCTACGTCGGTGAGGGCCACGGCGGCGCAGCTCGCGCGTCCGAAGCACTTTCCCAGCTCCGCCTTGGTCATGTCCGTCCGAAAGCACACGGCGTTGCCGCTTTCAGCGGCCCGCTCCAGACGCTGGACGGTGCCGTTGGCGGCGTCGGCGGCAATGAGGAGGAGTCGGACCTTGTGGGCCAGGGCGGCGGAAAGGATGCTCTCCTCGCCCAGCTCCGCCTTACCTGCCCTGCGGGCCAGGCCCAGCAGACCGGACAGGGAGCTATCCATCGTCGTCACCCGCTTCCATCTGCTCCTCCAGACCGGCCCACACCTCATCGGGCAGGGGGGCGGAGAAGGCCCGCTCCAAGGCCCGGGACTTCCGGGCTTTTTTCAGGCAATTTGGGTCGGGACAGACATAGGCTCCGCGGCCTGGCTTCTTGCCCTTGAAGTCCAGGGAGACTTCTCCCTCAGGGGAGCGGACCACCCGGATCAGCTCGGCCTTGGGCTTGTGCTCCCGGCAGCCCACACACTGGCGCAGGGGTATTTTTTTCGGCATGGGAGAGACCTCCTTTCGAGGGGATAAGACAAAACGTGGGGGACGGCATCACACCTTACAGGCGGATGATATCCGCCCCTACATGATGCCCTGGGTGGGGCGGGGAGGGTCTAAGACCCTCCCGTAGGCAGATCACTCCTCCACGATCAGGTCTTCCTCTTCCTCCTCCGGCTCGTCGGGGGCGGAGACGGGCTTGATGTCGATTTTAAAGCCGGTGAGCTTAGCAGCCAGACGGGCGTTCTGTCCCTCCTTGCCAATGGCCAGGCTCAGTTGGTCGTCGGGCACCACTACCCGGCAGCTCTTGCCGTCGGAGAGGGTGGTGACGCTGACAACATCGGCGGGAGCCAGGGCGGCCTTTACATACTCGCCGGGGTCTTCGGACCACTTGATGATGTCCACCTTTTCGCCCTTCAACTCTTCCACGATGTTGTTGACCCGCGCGCCCTTGGGGCCGACGCAGGCGCCGATGGGTTCCACATTGGGATCGGCAGACCACACCGCCAGCTTGGTGCGGCTGCCCGCCTCACGGGAGATGGACTTGACTTCTACGGTGCCGTCATAGATCTCAGGCACCTCCAGCTCGAACAGGCGCTTCACCAGCCCTGGATGGGTCCGGGAGATGAGCACCTGGGGACCACGGGTGGAGCGGCGGACCTCCACCACATAGACCTTCAGGCGCATACCCTCTATATAGGTCTCGCCCTTGACCTGCTCGCCGGGGGCCAGATACGCCTCGGTCCACTCGCTGCCTGAGGTGATGCGCAGGGAAGCCCCGCCGGTGCGGGGATCGATGCGGGTGATGAGGCCGGTGATGATCTCGTGCTCCTTGGAGGAGAACTCGTCAAAGATCATGCCCCGCTCCGCCTCCCGCATGCCCTGGATAATGACCTGGCGGGCGGTCTGGGCGGCAATGCGGCCAAAGTCGCGGGTCTTGATCTCCATGGAGATCACGTCGCCCAGCATAGCCTGGGGCAGACGGGCCTGGGCGTCTTCCAGGGAAATTTCGGTGGCGGGGTTATCCACCGTTTCCACCACGTCCTTTTTCAGGTACATTCGGACGGTGCCCTTTTCCTCGTTGGCGTCCACCACCACGTTCTCTCCGGCCTCGGGGTGGTCCTTCTTGTAGGCTGAGACCAGGGCCAGGGTGATCTTCTCCAGCATGTACCCCTTGGGGATGCCCTTTTCCTTTTCGATGAGATCGATGGCGGTGAAGAACTCGGCGGCATCCAGCTCATGGCTCAAGGGGGCCTTCTGATTTTTCTTCGGCATAGCGTTCAGTCTCCTTTTTCGGAATTAAAAACGAACGTACAGGCGCGTGAGCGCCACATCCTGTTTGTTGAAAACCTTTTCTCCGGCAGGGGTAGAGAGGGTGACGGCTCCGTCGTCATAGGCGGAGAGGACGCCCACCCAGTCCTTTTTGCCGTCCTCGGCCCGGTAGAGCTTGACCTCCACCTCGCTGCCCAGGCAGGCTTCAAAGTGCTCGGGTCTTTTCAAGGCCCGGTCAGCCCCGGCAGAGGAGACCTCAAAGGTGTAGCTGCCCTCAATGGGGTCGGCCTCGTCCAGCTTGTCGCTCACCGGGCGGGAGATGGCCTCGCAGTCGTTAATGGACACCCCGCCGGCCTTGTCGATATAGAGCCGGAGGTACCACACCCCCGCCTCCCTGACATATTCCACATCCCACAGGGAACAGCCCTGCTCTTCCACAATGGGCCGGGCCAGCTGGGCCACCACGTCGGTGACTTTTGCCATGAAACTCCTCCATTCCAATCAAAAAGAGTGAGGACCCAGCCTCACTCTTCCATACCGACCTTAACTTAACATTAATATTATAGCACGGAGAACTCTCCAATGCAAGGACTTTTTGGGAAAATCCTCCGCTACGGAGGGAAAAAGGAGATAAAGAAATATTTCATTCAGAAAAGCTCTGCCCACCTCTTGCAATAAAAAACGGCTATGATAAAATAAAAAAGAACTTTTAGCGGGAGAAAATCGGGTTTTTCCCCTGAGTAAAAAGTTTACGTAATAAAAATAACTAGAAACTTTTCGGCGCTAAGGAAACAGAAGGGAAGGATAGGATATGAAAATGAAGAAGCGGATCAGTCTGACGCTGGCGCTGGTCATGGCGGTGTCCCTGGCTCTTCCGGCCCGGGCGGCGGAGGGAGGCGGAAAGCTGCACCCCGTAGCGCAGCCGGAGACGCCGGCGCCGGTCCTGGTGTCGGTGCCGGTCCAGCCTATCGCTCCGGCCAATGATGGGAGCTATTCCGATACGGAGGGCCACTATGCCTCCAGGGTGATCGATATCTGGAGCGGTTACGGTGTGCTCAAGGGGTATGAGGATGGTACTTTCCGTCCCGACGGCACCATTACCCGGGCGGAGCTGGCCGCGGTGCTGGACCGGGTGATGGGGTATCAGGAGGCGGCGGAGAATACCTTTGCCGACCTACCCGCCGAGCGGTGGTATACCGATTGCCTTCTCCGTCTGGTTCAGCAGGGGATCTTTAACGGCAGCGAGGATAAACAGATGAATCCCGAGGCTCCCATCACCCGACAGGAGACTTTCGCGGCCCTGGCTCGGGCGCTGATGCTGGAGGAGAGCGACAAGGCCGCCGGCTTTGCCGATGATGAAGACATTTCGGCCTGGGCCAAGGGATATGTGTCCGCCATGAAGCAGGCGGGATATATCCAGGGCGACCAGGACGGGAACCTCCGTCCTGGGGCGCCCATCACCCGGGCGGAGGTCGTCACCATTCTGGATAAGATGGCGGCGGGGTTTATCCATGCCGACGGAACCTATTCCGAGGACTGCAAGGGAAATTTGTTTGTCAACGCTAAGGATGTGAAGCTGAAGGACATGAGCGTTGACGGGGATCTGGTCATCACCGACGGCGTGGGCGACGGGGACGTGTATCTGGAGAATGTGAAGGTCAGCGGCACCCTGATCATTCGCGGCGGCGGAGAGAACTCTGTTCATATTGTGGGTGACGCATCAAAATACGGAGCCATTATCGTCACCAAGACCGCGTCTGGTCGGGTCCGGCTGGTGAGTGAGAAGGGGGCGGTGATCCCCATTATCAATGTAAACGACGGTCTGGACGGCGTGATCATAGAGGGGATCTCCAACACCCAGGTCGTGGTGGCGGGTAAAGTAGAGGTCATTTTTGCCGGGAATGTGCAGTCGGCAAAGGTGGCGGTAAATGTGCCCGGAGCCTCCGTAAAGGTGGAGAGCGGAGCCACCCTTGCCAGCCTGGATGTGGCGAAAACAGCGAAGGACAGTAAGGTATCTGTAGAGAAGGGCGCAAAGGTGACTACGCTGACCATGGCGGCCAAGAGCACCGTAGAGAATAACGGCACAGTGTCCCGGATCAAGGTAGAGGCCGACGGCGTCCAGATCGACGGCAAGAAGCCCGGTTCCCTGGTGGTGGCAGAGGGGGGCGCCCGGCCCACGGGTACAGGGGCAAAGGTGACGGTGGCCACCTCCGGCGGCTCCTCTTCCTCTGAGAGCACACCGACTCCCGCACCGGGCACCACCCCCACGCCGGAGCCGGACGTGACGCCTACGCCGCCCCCGGCCTCTACGGAGACGCCTGTGCCGGGAGTGACGCCTACTCCGACACCTGAGCCTACGCCCACGCCGGAGCCGGATGTGACGCCTACCCCCACCCCGGGACCCAGTGCAGAGCCCGTTTATTTTCTGTCCGAAGCTACCATACTTTTAGATCCCCCCCGAACCGGCGTCAAGGCTGTACCATCCCTCGAAGCGGGGATCGGATATATTTTGGCTGTGGAGTGGATCCCGGAGCTGAAGGAGGAGAATGAATGGAGGTTTGAGGCCAACACCGCCTATACCGCTAAGATCTATATCGATCCCTCCGACAGCGACTATGCCTTTGCCCCAGAAATACTGGACGGCGGCATAGAGATCAAAAAGACCGCCCTGAACTACGGCGCAGACGCTGTCCTGAGGGATGTGGCTCTGGTGGACGGAGAGGTGATCGTCACTGCTGAGTATCCTGCCACCAGCGGCGAGGTGGAGATCGTGGCCAAGCTCGTGGACGGGGACAAGGTGGACGACACCACCAATTCCCTCACCCTGTATGAAGATATGCACTGCCAGTGGCTGCGGGTGGAGGCCAAACTGGAGGCGGACGGGAATATCGTTTCAGACCGGCCCATCCAATATGCGTGGCGCTGCGCCCAGCAGAAGGAAGACGAGCCGTACTATAAATATATTTACAGATGGAATGATCTGGGGTGGGACTACACACTTCCCGCTTTTGAAATAGAACCGGGGACATACGACTATATCTGCAAAATAACCGCCGATGGCTGCAAACCGGTGGAGGTCAAGTACACCGTGACTGTTAAGGACTCCACTGGCCTCCAGTTTGATTTCAGCAAAGTTGGCCTGTACTACTACGGGAACAACGGGATCGTTCTGGACTATTCGGAGCAGCCGGACCCGGAGAAGCCGGGCAGCTTTGCGGAGACGACACTGGCCCCCCAGAACGTGCGGGCTACCTATACCTTTGTGCGGGAGGACAGTACCGAGGCGCATCATGTGGACAGCGGAGGCCGAATGAACCACAGCATTGATATTATCCAGGAGTTCTATAACTCCGTTTATGTGAATGGGTGGTACCCCACCGCTGAGACCAAGTATGAGGACAAAGAAGCGCCCATTGACCGGATGGAGAAGGTGACGATCACCAACATTAGGCTAGAGGCGCTGGATAACAGTACGGATGACGTTATCGCGGGACCTTATGACTACAAGTGCAACATCAAGATCCTGCCCCAGGCCACCCAGATGAAAGCGGACGCAGAGAACGCCCTGGTCTACGACCCCGCCACGGATACCCTTACCTTTAATGGTCTGCACAATGGAAAGGCCAATGATTATTATGCGAGAGTACTCGGCAACTTTGTCATCGACGGCTGGCCCACCCTGTGTTGGAGGCTCGACAAGAAGAGTTCCGAGGCTATGTCTTACATATTTCCAGTTGCTTCCAGCAACAACGAAGGGCTCCAGGAGAAGCTGCGTAATGGAGAACAGGTTACTGCGGAGTTTAGAACGATTGGCGGCTATGTCGGTGGCTACGCTGGCGGTCCGGGCTGGCTGTCCGCCGGTGAGGCTGAACTCTACATTGAGTATGTGGAAGGTGTGAAGAGCGTTGTCAAGGATTCTGTGGGCATATAAGCGCCCCGAACGAGAGAGACAAAAAAATCCCCCTCCCAGCTGGGAGGGGGATTTTTTGTGTTTGTTTTCTTATTCCACCTCGGCCATGGCCTTGGCGGCCTCGATGGCCTTCTCCTGGGCGGCGGGGGGGCAGTCCTCGTAGCGGACAAAGTGGAAGGTGAAGCTGCCCCGGCTCTGGGTCATGGACCGCAGGTCGATGGCGTAGGTCATCATCTCGGCCATGGGGACCTCGGCCTCCAGCACCTGGTTGCCGTCTCCGTCCGGGTTCATGCCCATGACACGGCCACGGCGCTTGGTGATGTCGCCCATCACGTCGCCCATATAGCTGTCGGGGATGGTGACCTTCAGCTCGCCCACCGGCTCCAGCAGAATGGGGTTGGCCTCAGGCATGGCGGCCTTATAGCTGAGCTGGGCGGCGGTCTTAAAGGCGATTTCCGAAGAGTCCACGGGGTGGTAGCTTCCATCGTAGAGGGTGGCCTTCAGGTTGACCACAGGGTAGCCCGCCAGAGGACCGTGAAGAACGGCCTCGCGGAGGCCCTTTTCCACGGCGGGGAAGAAGTTCTTGGGCACGCTGCCGCCAAAGACCTCCTCGGAAAAGACCATCTCCTCCTCGTCGGGGTTGGGTTCAAAGCGGATCCACACGTCGCCGAACTGGCCGGAGCCGCCGGTCTGCTTCTTGTGGC
>ERZ779633.167-NODE-167-length-25409-cov-8.060819_pt1 | contig 25409 bp, 22 predicted proteins | sample MGYA00514195_ERZ779633 | MGnify/ENA primary metagenome ERZ779633 (study PRJEB29562, sample SAMEA4376707) | mouse gut metagenome | isolation source: Cecum | study: EMG produced TPA metagenomics assembly of the A DSS colitis mouse model was used to assess the...
CTCCAGATCCAGCGACAAAGAGCATTTTTACTACACCAACCGTATCTCCTTTGAGGAGTTTTTGGGCCTGTCGGACAATATCATCAAGATCAGCGCGTGTCTGGCAAGCCCACTCAACCGGCTTGGCGAGGACGACCCGTGGTATGAGCGGCTTCTTCGCCACTATGACTATCTGGAGGTGCAGCCCCATAACCACCCGGATCAGATCGCCTTTAATAAGAGGCTGGCGAGGCTCTCCAGGGAGTACGATATCCCGCTCTCGGCGGGAACGGACACCCACAGCTCCTCCCAATACAAGGCGGAGTGCCGCAGTATCCTGCTCAAAGCAAAGCACAAGACCTACGGCGACGAGGACGCCTTTGACCTTACCTATAAAACGGTGGACGAACTGCTGGATATGTTTGCCGTTCAGGGGGCCTTAACGGAGGAGGAGTATTTCTCCGCTGTTGAGAACACCAATGCCATCGCGGCGTCGTGCGAGGACATCACCCTGGACGGCTCTATCAAATATCCTATCCTGTGCGGCTCCCGGGAGGAGGACGAGCGGGTTTTTCAAGAGAGGGCCTGGCAGTCTCTGGAGGATAAACTTTCTCAGGGGGTCATCCCGAGAGAGCAGGAAACAGCGTTCCGCTCGGCTATCGGTGAGGAACTTCGGGTTTTCAGCAAACTGAAAATGAGCGGCTTTATGCTCTCCATGTCAGACCTCATCCGCTGGTGTAAGTCGGAGGGGATGGCCATCGGGACGGCCCGCGGCTCCGTGGGAGGCTCGAGAACGGCCTATGTCACCGATATTATCGACATGAACCCGGAGACCTGGCACACCGTTTTCTCACGGTTCTGCAACGAAGATCGGGAGGAGATCGGCGATATCGACATCGACGTGGTGTATGATGACCGCCCAAGGATCTTCGAATATATCACAGGCCGCTTCGGCGCGGATAAGACGGCCCGGGTGGCGGCCTACGGAACTTTAGCGGATAAGAGCGTGGTGGACGAGGTCTGCCGCGCTCTTTCCATTGATAACGCGAAAGAGATCAAGAGGGCCTTTGAGGAGGACGCCGCCGCGGCGAGAAATGAATATCAGGAGGTCTTCTATTACTACGACGGGCTTGCCGGCACAAGGATATCCCAATCCGTCCACCCGGCGGGTATGGTCATCAGTCCCATCACACTGGACGACAACTACGGCGTCTTTGAAAAAGACGGAGAGACCTGCCTGCTGATGGATATGGAGGAAGCCCACGAGGTTGGCGTGGCAAAATACGACTTTTTGGCGCTGAAGACGGTCAAGGTCATCCGCGACGCCTGTAATTATATCGGGATACCCTATCCCAGCACCCACACGGTCAACTGGGACGACCAGGCGGTGTGGCAGGATATGTGGAAGGATCAAAGAGCCATCTTCCAGTTTGAAAGCGCCTTTGCATCGGACTGCTTCAGGAAGTTCAGACCGGCCAACATTTTCGATATGTCTATAGTCAACGCCTGTATCCGCCCGTCGGGAACGTCTTACCGGGACGAACTGTTGGCGCGAAAACGCCACAGGAACCCGTCGGCGCTCATTGACAGGCTCCTGGAGGATAACCTGGGCTATCTGATCTATCAGGAGGACACCATTAAATTTCTGCAGCAGATATGCGGACTGTCCGGCAGCGAGGCCGATAACGTCCGCCGCGCCATTGGACGCAAGCAAAAGGACAGGCTGGAGGCCGCCATGCCGTCTATTCTGGAGGGGTATTGTGCCAAATCTACCCATGAGCGGAGCGTGGCGGAGGCGGAGGCGATGGAGTTTCTTCAGGTCATTGACGACAGCGCCTCCTACCAGTTCGGGTATAACCACAGCATTGCCTACTGCCTTCTGGGGTATCTGTGCGGATATTTTCGGTATTACTATCCCATGGAGTTTCTGACTGCGTTTTTGAATAACGCCCAGAATGACGCGGATATCGCCAACGGGACGGAGCTGATGAAAGCCTACGGGGTCAAGCTGGCAAACCCCAAATGGGGGGTCTCCCGGGGCGGTTACTTCTTTGACAAGGAAAATAAGACCGTCTATAAGGGGATGGGCTCCATCAAATATATCGGCGAGGCGGTGTCCGACGAACTGTTTGAACTCTCCCGGAAGAAGCATTACGACAGCTTTATGGAGCTTCTGTCCGATCTGGAGCAGGAGACCAGTCTCGATTCCAGACAGCTGGAGCGGCTGATAAAGATAGATTTCTTCCAGGAGTTCGGCAACCAGCGGGAGCTGTTCCGTATCGTGGAGCTGTTCGGTCTGTTCAAGGGCGGCAGAGCGAAGCAGATAAAAAAGTCGGTGGTGGACGGCACACCGCTGGAGACCATTGTGAAGCGGTACGCGGTTGGGGTCACCCGCTCCGGCGGGGAGGCGAAAAGCTATACCCTTTTAGATGTCGGCTCCATTCTGCGGGAGACGGAGGCCGCGGTAAAGGCCCTTGGTCTAAGCGATTTGAGCGATATCCTGAAAGTCCGCAATTTTTACGATGTGATGGGCTATATCGGGTATGTCTCAGGGAAATGGGAAGACCGAAGAAAGCTGTATGTTCTGAAGGTCTTGCCGTTACATAGGAAAAAAGACGGTGTGCAGTTTGGCTACAGCGTCTACACAAAGTCCATCGGGAGCGGGAAGGAATCCCGCTTCACCGTTTTTTGCGGAGAATATGATAAAGACCCCATCCATGAGGGCGATATCATCCACTGCGATAGCTTCAAAAAGGAGGGCGCGTATTTTAAGCTGCTCTCCTATCACAAGGTCATTTAAGGAGGAATTATATGCGCTGTATCATTTGTGACCGGTGCGGAAAGATCGTGGAAGACCCCAGACAAATGCGGGTGGTCACCTGTGCCCGCCCCATCGGCGCTCCGATGTGCGGCAGCGGCGCTCAGGTCGTATACCGGGGAGACGACAGGCAGAGGAACGACATTCTATGGCAGGCCGATGTGTGCGGAGAATGTCTTGCCGCGCTGGAGGATTTTATGGAAAACAACTCTCCCGCGCCCGGCCCCGGCGGAGACGGGCCAACAGACCCCGAAGCCCCTCCCCAGGAGGGAGGAGACGAGCCTGCCGGGGCATGACGGCCCGGCAGGTATCAAATCTGAGTTTGGTATCCATATGAGGGGGTGTGAGTTTGACCGGGAAGAACGTATGCGACCTGTGCGGAAAAGAACTGGACTTCTGGGACGAACAGGAGAACTACTCGATACATAAAGAAGTGGGGTACGGCAGTAAATACGACGGCGAAGTCATCGACCTGCGGTTTTGCTGCGGCTGCTTTGATAAGCTGGTAGACCAATGCCGCTCCAGAGGAGGAAAGAGATGAAAAAGACGATACGGCTCTCCGCGCTGCTGTTGGCGCTGTGCGCCTGCCTGGGAGGCTGCACCATGGCCTTTGCGGAGCGGGCGGACAAGCTCCCCGCTGCCGCGGCGGAAAGTCAGCCGGAAGTTACGGCGGCGCTGGAGAAGCTTTCTGCGGAAGAGGACGGAAATGACGTGGAGTATGCGGAGACAAACTATCTTGAGGAGATGATGGAATGCTGCGCGGCAAAGGATATGGAGAGCGGATGGACTGCCTGCTCTCTTCGGAACGAAAAGATAGACCGCCTGGGGCTGGAGGAGAAGAAGATCGGTTTTGACGAGCTGTATGAGCTGTCTATGGTCATCACCTCCGAGGCGGGGAGCGCGTGGCTGCCGATGGACTGGAAGATGATGGTTGGCGAGGTGGTGCTGAACCGCGTAGCGTCCCCGGAGTTTCCTGACACGGTGTATGAGGTCGTCCACCAGGCCGGGCAATATTACGGGGCGAACGGAAGCCGTTTCCAAAAGCTCTTCCCCGGCGAGGAGTGTGTGGAGGCCGCCGTCAGGCTCCTCTCCGGCGAGCGTGTCATCAACGACCCCTCCGTTGTTTTTCAATCCAACTCCAAACAGGGAAGCGGCGTCTATATGACGCTTTATGACGAAACGCTGGGATATACATATTTTTGCCACAGCAGCCACCTGGAATACTATGAACCCCTGAAAGGCGGTGAAGACAAATGAAGATCATTTTACTTTCGGGGAAAGCGCGCCACGGAAAAGACACGGCGGCTGAGTTTCTAAAAGAAGCGCTGGAAGCGGACGGGTACAGCGTTCTCATCGCGCACTTCGCCGACCTTCTGAAGTATATCTGTAAGACCTTTTTCGGCTGGGACGGGGTAAAAGACGACCTTGGCCGTAAGACCCTGCAATATGTGGGCACCGACGTGATCCGGGAAAAGCAGCCTGACTACTGGGTGGATTTTCTGCTCTCCGTACTCAAGCTGTTCCCCAATGAGTGGGACTATGTGCTGATCCCGGACTGCCGCTTCCCCAACGAACTGGAAAAGACCCGCGGCTCCGGCGTCGATACGCTCTGTCTGAGGGTGGAACGCCCCGGCTTTGTAAACGGTCTCACGCCGGAACAGCAAAACCACCCGTCGGAGACAGCCATGGCCGGCGTGGCGGCGGACTTGTATATCCTGAACGACGGCTCTGTGGAGACGCTGAGGAGAAAGATCGCGGAGCTTGTAGTGGAAATGAACGGAGCCCATCAAACGACCTTGTTTGAGACGCTTCCGGCTCAGGATGGAGAGGAGCGCTGATATGGTCGTTATCAAAAGAGACGGGCGGGAAGTCCGTTTTGAAAAAGGAAAGATCCATGCCGCCATTATGGGGGCGATGGAGGACGTGGCGAAAACGGAGCCCATTGTGAAGCCGGAAGAGACCGCGTCGCTTATCACAGGACGGCTGCAGCAGAGATACCGTAAGCGGCAAAGGGCCATCGCCGTGGAGGAGATACAGGACGATGTGGAGACCGAGCTTATGCGGGAGGGGGTTTACAGCGCCGCCAAGGCGTATATCAAGTACCGCTATGAGCACGAGGTGCTCCGCAACAACAAAATGACCGACGGAAAGATACTCTCCCTGGTGGACGGGGTCAACGAGACCGTGGTGCAGGAAAACTCCAATAAGAACCCGGCTATCCTGTCGACTCAGCGGGACTACATCGCCGGGGAGGTGAGCCGGGATATCACAAACAGGGAACTGCTTCCCGAGGATATCCGCCGGGCCCACGAAGAGGGGATCATACATTTCCATGACAGCGACTACTTTGTCCAGCGAATGCACAACTGTTGTCTTGTGAACCTGGAGGATATGCTGCAAAACGGCACGGTCATCTCCGGCACCATGATCGAGAAGCCCCACAGCTTCTCCACCGCCTGCAACATCGCCACCCAGATCATCGCCCAGGTGGCCTCCTGCCAGTACGGCGGCCAGTCTATCTCCCTGGCGCACCTTGCTCCATTTGTGGATGTATCCAGGCAGAAGATCAGGAGAGAGGTGGAGGAGGAACTTGTCAGGATCAGGCAGGTATCTCCGAATGTGGAATACCGCAACAGGGAGGAGATCATCCGCGACCTGACGGAGAAGCGCGTCCGTGAGGAGATCCGCCGTGGCGTGCAGACCATCCAGTACCAGGTGGTCACCCTGATGACCACCAACGGCCAGGCGCCCTTCATCACTGTGTTTATGTATTTGGGCGAGGTCAGCGACCCTCAGACAAAGGCAGACCTTGCCATTATCATTGAGGAAGTGGTGCGCCAGCGTATCGAAGGCGTCAAAAATGAAAAAGGAGTATGGATCACCCCTGCTTTCCCCAAGCTCATCTATGTGCTGGAGGAGGATAATATCAGCAAGGACTCTCCCTACTGGTATCTCACCGAGCTGTGCGCCAAATGCACTGCCAAGCGGATGGTGCCGGATTACATCTCTGAGAAGATCATGCTGCAAAATAAGGTGGATAAGAACGGCGACGGACACTGCTATACCTGTATGGGCTGCCGCTCTTTCCTTACCCCCTACGTGGACGGGGAGGGAAAGGCCAAGTATTATGGCCGCTTTAACCAGGGGGTCGTGACCATCAACCTCCCGGATGTGGCCCTCTCTTCTCATGGAGGCATGGACGAGTTCTGGGAGATTTTCGACCAGCGCCTGGAGCTGTGCCACAAGGCACTGCGGCTGCGCCATGAGCGGCTTCTCGGCACCCTCTCCGACGCCTCGCCCATCCATTGGCAAAACGGAGCCCTTGCCCGCCTGGAGAAAGGCGAGAAGATCGACAAGTTGCTTTACGGCGGCTATTCCACCCTCTCCCTTGGCTACGCGGGGCTTTATGAGTGCGTAAAGGCTATGACGGGGAAGAGCCATACCCACCCGGAGGCAGAGCCCTTCGCCCTGGACGTCATGCGGTATATGAACGATAAGTGTAAGGCGTGGAAAGAGGCGGAGAATATCGACTATTCCCTTTACGGCACGCCTATCGAATCCACCACCTATAAGTTTGCCAAATGTCTGCAAAGGCGCTTTGGCGTGATAGAGGGCGTGACCGATAAGGGGTATATCACCAATTCCTACCATGTCCATGTGACTGAGGAGATAGACGCCTTTTCCAAGCTGGGCTTTGAGGCAAAATTTCAAGCCCTTTCCCCCGGCGGCGCCATCAGCTATGTAGAGGTGCCAGATATGCAGGGGAACATCCCCGCCGTCCTTTCCGTCATGCGCTTTATTTACGACAACATCATGTATGCCGAGCTGAATACCAAGAGCGACTATTGCCAGGTCTGCGGCTACGACGGCGAGATAAGGATCGTGGAGAATGAAGACGGAAAGCTGGTGTGGGAGTGCCCCAACTGCGGCAACCGGGACAGGGGCAAGATGAATGTGGCCCGGCGTACCTGCGGCTATATCGGCACCAACGACTTTAACCAGGGGCGCGTCCAGGAGATCAGAGAGCGCGTTCTGCATCTATAAAAGGAGAAACATATGTACGTTGGAGAATTTCGTAAAGTCAGCTTTCGGCAATTTTGCGACGGAATGAGGGGCGTTCCCGGCTGGGATGAGCGGAGCGCGGACGAGGAGCTTACGCGGAGGCTGTATGATAATATCCGTCTGCCATCCCGGGCGACCACCGGGTCTGCCGGGTATGACTTTCGCGCGCCTTTCGATATATACATAGAGCCGGGACAGAGTATAAAGATACCAACCGGCATACGGGTAAAGATGGACGACGGCTGGTTTTTGGCCTGCTTCCCGCGCAGCGGGCTTGGCTTCAAGTACCGCCTACAGCTGGATAATACCGTCGGGGTCATCGACAGCGACTACTGCTACTCCGATAACGAAGGCCATATCTTCGCCAAGCTCACCAATGACAGCAAGGACGGGAAAGCCCTCTTGCTGAAAGCGGGGGACGCCTTTATGCAGGGGGTATTTATCCCTTATGGACTTGCGGTGGAGGATAACGTGACCGCAAGGAGAAACGGCGGCCTTGGTAGCACAGGAAACTAAATGAGAGTGTAATAAGTAGGAGCGGGGCCATATTAGCCCCGCTCCCGCTTTTCTATCCGCGGTAAGGAGGAACTTATGGCGATCAATATTCCAATTTGGGAAAGGTATACCCTTAGCATAGAAGAGGCAGCGGCGTACTTCCGCATTGGGGAGAACAAGCTCCGCCGCATCATCAGTGAAGACAATATGGCTGACTGGATCTTGTGGAACGGAAACAGGGCGCAGATAAAGCGCCGGAAGTTTGAGGAGTATATCAACAAGTGCAACGAAATATAAAATTGTCCGTTGAAATCCATGGTATATCATGGTATAATAATATGCTATGCCATACTCCTCTCGTTCCAGAAAGGAGTATGTATGTCCACAAAACGTAAAGACAGTAAGGGAAGAACTCTCCGAAGCGGAGAGTCACAGTTGCCGGATGGACGGTATAAGTACCGCTATACAGACGAAACTGGAGCGCGAAGAACCGTCTATAGCTGGAAGCTTGTGGAGACAGACAAACTGAAGGAGGGGCAGACAGGGAAAAAATCTCTTCGGGAGAAGGAAAAGGAGATCCAGAGAGACCTGGACGACCATATCAAAACGCGAAAGGCCGAAAGAACAACGCTTTGCGATATGTTTGACCGGTTTATGGCGATCCGTTTGGACTTGAGAGAGGCGACACGGTGCTGCTATAGAGACCTTTTTAATAGCCATGTGCGGCCATTTATCGGAGAGCGTCCGCTGAGTTCGATCAAATCGACGGATATACAGAAGATGTATCAGGAGGCGTCCAACGTCAGAGGCGTCAGACCGTCTACGGTGCAAAAAATACATTCTGTGGTCTATCAGTTGTTTGACATTGCGGTGTCGGATGATATTATCCGCCACAATCCCGCGTCAAAAGCGTTTAAGTATTTCGCAAAGACAAACGATATAGAGCCAAAACGAAGAGACGCGCTTACCGCGGAGCAGCAGGCGCGGTTTATCGACTTCGTGTATTCCTCCCGGATCTATGCAAGGCTTGGCAACCTGTTTACCCTCCTCCTTGGAACAGGAGTTCGGATCGGAGAGGCGTTGGCGCTTACGGATGTCGACTTCGACTTTGAGGAAGACCTGATAGACATCTATAAGACGTTGGCTTATAAGGCTGGAGAGAACGGAAAGTATCGATACATGATCACTCCTCCGAAAACCGCCTCCGGGAATCGAGAGGTGCCGATGATGGACGATGTTAAGGCGGCTGTCTTGCGGGAAATGAAGAAGCCAAGACCAAAGAAGAGGTTTGAGGTAGACGGGTACAAAAACTTTATCTTCGTCAACAGCAGCGGCCAGGTCTATACAAACGCCTACATCTATGACGCCATCCAGGGCATTGTGGAGACTTATAATAGGGAGGAGCTTGCAAAGGCGAAGAAAGAGCTCCGGGACCCGGTTTTTCTTCCAAAGTTCAGCGCCCATACGCTTCGCCACACGTTTTGCACCAGAATGTGCGAAGAGGGAGCCGATATGAAAAGCGTCCAGGAGATCATGGGCCACCGGGATATCCGCACCACCATGGACGTCTACGTTACTGCTACACGGGACAAAAAGCGTGATGTGATAAAGCAGATGAACGGTAGGATGAAAATCGCCTAACCATTCCACCGCAACGCATAAAAGGCAATTGATGGTATAAAAGTTACAAATCTCGAATTTGTACCCAATTTTATACCACTTGACGACGGATTTACAGTAAGATTTAAGAATTTTCAGAAATGTAAGATTCTCTGAAATGATTTCCCCGCAACGATTTAAGAACTTACAAAGAAAAGGAGGTGACCACGTGTACCTCAAACGGCTCGAGATCCAAGGCTTCAAGTCCTTCCCGGACAAGATCGTCCTCACCTTCGGCGAGGATATTACCGCCATTGTGGGTCCCAACGGCTCGGGAAAATCGAATATCTCCGACGCCATCCGCTGGGTCATGGGCGAGCAGTCCACCCGCGCCCTCCGGGGCGGGAAGATGGAGGACGTCATCTTCGGCGGCACAGCCAAGCGCAAGCAGCTGGGCTTTGCTGAGGTGTCCCTTGTGATGGACAACACCGAGCATATCTTCCCTCATATGGAGGACAGCGAGGTCATGGTCACCCGGCGCTACTACCGCTCCGGGGAGAGCGAGTATTACATCAACCGCCGCTCGGTCCGCCTTCGGGATGTGAACGAGCTGTTTATGGACACCGGCCTGGGCCGGGAGGGTTATTCCATCATCGGCCAGGGCAAGATAGACGAGATCCTGTCGGTAAAGTCGGAGGACCGGCGGGAGGTCTTTGAGGAGGCGGCGGGCATCTCCCGTTACCGCCACCGCAAGGAGGAGGCCGAGCGGAAGCTGGAGCGGACCCAGGAGAATCTGACCCGCATCAATGATAAGATCGACGAGCTGGAGCTTCAGGTGGAGCCGCTGCGCCAGTCGGCGGAGAAGGCGAAAAAGTTCCTCATCCTCCGGGACGAGCTGCGGGGCTTGGAAATTTCCCTGTGGTTGGAGCAGCTGGAAAATATCCGCACCAGGGCCATCAAGGTCCAGTCCGACTATGAAAACGCCCTCCGGCAGAAGACCGAGGCCCAGGCCGAGGTGGAAAAGCTCTACGCCGCCGCCGAGGCCATCGGCGCGCAGATGCGCCAGAAGGAGATGGACGCCGAGGGCATCCGCTTTGAGATGATGGGCCGTCAGGCCGACGCCAACGAGTGCGAGAACGCCATCGCCGTGCTGAAGACCAACATCCAGAACAATATCACCAACACTGCCCAGCTCCAGCAGGAGCTGGAGGCCCAGGAAGGGCGGGCCGGCTCCATTGCCGGGCAGATCGAGCAGCGCAGGCAGCGTTTGGAGGAGATCACCGCCCAGACCGCCGCTCTGGAAACCCAACTGACGGCCAAGCAGACCCAGGCCGACGAGCTGGGTAAGAGCGCGGGCACCCTGGCCGCCGAGATGGAGGCCCTGCGCCAGAAGGCCCAGATGGAGACCGCCTCCGCCGCCGAGGCCAAGGCTCTCCTCTCTGCCCTGGCCGCCGCGGCCCAGGAGGTCATGGACCGGGACAACGCCCTGCGTCAGGAACTCTCCGCCGGGGAGGAGCGGCTCGTTGCCGCCAAGGCCGAGGCCAAGACCGCCCAAAAGGAGCTGGACCAGGCCCGGGAGGACCGGGATTCCATCAAGAACATCATCAGCGGCTACGCCCTGCGTCTGAGTTCCCGCCATGAAAAGCTGAAGACCGCCGAGGAGAAGCATGCCAAGCTCCAGGTGGAGCAGAGCACCCTTCAATCCCGCATCCATATGCTCCTGGAGATGGAGAAGATGTATGAGGGCTACTCCAAGGCCGTGAAGATGGTCATGGGAGAGGCCGAGCGGGGGCAGATGAAGGGTATTTTAGGCCCGGTGGCGGGGCTTCTCCGGGTGGAAAACGCCTATACCGTTGCCATCGAGACCGCCCTTGGCTCGGCCATGCAGAACATTGTAGTGGAGCGGGAGGAGGACGGCAAGAACGCCATCCAGTACCTCAAGCGCCGGGACGGCGGACGCTGCACCTTTCTGCCCCTGAAGGCCATTGAACCCCAGGAGTTCAAGGACACCGGCGTGGTGAATGAGCCGGGGTTTGTGGGCATGGGAGATGAGCTGATCCAGTGCGAGAAGAAATATGAGATCGTCTTTTCCTACCTACTGGGCCGCACCGTCATTGCTGAGGACATGGACGCTGCCATCGCCATGGCCCGGAAGTATAAGCACCGCCTGAAGATCGTCACCTTGGACGGACAGGTGCTCAATCCCGGCGGTTCCATGACCGGCGGCTCGGCCTCCCGGACGGCGGGGATCCTCTCCCGCCAGGGAGAGCTGGAGCGGCTTCGGGAGCAGAAGGCGGACATTGACGCCAAGCTGGCCGAGGCTGGAAAGACCCTGGAGGAGGCCAAGCGGGAGGTCACAGGGGCGCAGTACGAGATGGACACCGCCCAGGCTCAGCAGCGAGCGCATGAGGATGATATTTTAAAGCTGGAGGAGCGGGTGGGCCACCTGAACCAGGCCCTCAGCGACCAGGAAAAGCATCAGGACGAGCTGAAAAGCGAGCTGGAGAGCCTGGCCCAGCGCTCCAAACGCACCGAGGAGGACACCGAGAGCGCTCGCAAGCGCATCGAGGAGCTGGAGGGGGCCGCCGAGGCCCTCCGGGCTGAGGCCGAGGGCAAAGAGAAGGGCCAGAGCGAGCTGCGGGAGCGCAGTGAATGGATGATCTCCGAGATCGCCGCCCTCAACGCTCAAAAGGCGGCGCTGGAGGCCGAGGCGTTGGCCTCCAAGCAGTCTCTCCGGGAGCTGGAAGACCTTCGGTCCGATATGGCTGGGGACAAGGCAGACCGGGAGGGGCGCATCGAGGCCCTGAAGGCGGAGAACCAAGAGCTGGAGCGGCAAATTCGGGAGAGGGAAGAGACCCTGCAAAACATCAAGACCGAGACCGCCCAGCGGCAGGCCGACATCGCCCGGCTCAACCAGGAGCGTCTGGACCTGGAGGGCGAGCGCACCAAGGCGGATAAGGCCAGCCGGGACAAGAACAGCGAGCTGCTCCTCATGGAGCGGGAGGTCTCTGTTTTAGAGCAAAAGAAGACCACCGCCGAGATGGAGGAGCGGCAGATATTGGATCGCCTTTGGGAGACCTATGAGCTGAGCCACGAAGCGGCCATGGCCCAGCGGGTGGAGCTGGAGAGCATACCCAAGGCCCAGCGCCGGGTGGGGGAGCTGAAGCGTTCCATTTCCGCCCTGGGCAACATCAACCTGGACGCCATCGACGAGTTCCAGCGGGTCAATGAGCGGTATACCTATTTTACCAGCCAGCGGGACGACGTGGAGCGGGCCAAGGCCGAGCTGGAGAAGATCATCACCGACGTCACCGCCGAGATGGAGAAGATTTTTGGCGAGCAGTTTGCCAAGATCAACGAGGCCTTCCAGCAGACCTTTACCGAGCTTTTCGGCGGCGGCAAGGCCACGTTGGAACTGGAGGACCCCAAGGACATTTTGAACTGCGGTATTGAAATTCGCTGTCAGCCTCCGGGAAAGAGCCTGAAGATCATCACCCTCCTCTCCGGCGGCGAGAAAGCTTTTGTGGCCATCGCCCTCTACTTCGCCATTTTGAAGGTGCGGCCCACTCCCTTTGTGGTCATGGATGAGATCGAGGCCGCCCTGGACGACGCCAATGTCCGCCGCTTTGCTAGTTATATGCGCTCTATGGCGGACAACACCCAGTTCATCGTCATCACCCACCGCCGGGGCACCATGGAGGAGGCCGACGTGCTCTATGGCGTCACCATGCAGGAGCAGGGGGTCACCCGGGTGCTCACCATCAATCTCAATGACGTGGAGAAGGAACTCAATATTAAGTGAGGAGTTTTCATGGGCTTTTTTGAGAAGATCAAACAGGGCTTGGCCCGGACGAAAGAGAATATCGGCCACTCCTTTGCCGAGCTGTTTGCCGGGGAGCTGAACGACGATTTCTACGACCAGCTGGAGGAGACCCTCATCCTCTCCGACATGGGGGTGGACGCCGCCCTGGAGATCAGCGGCGAGCTGCGCCGCCGGTGCAAGCTGGACGGGGTCAAGAAGGCTGCCGGAGCCAGGGAGATATTGAAGGACATCCTGGTGGGGCTGCTGAACATCGGCCTGCCGGAGCTGAACATGGAGAACACCCCAGCAGTATGCCTCTTCATCGGGGTCAACGGAGTGGGGAAGACCACCACCATCGGCAAGCTCTCGGCAAAATTGAAAGCCGATGGTAGGAAAGTTCTCCTCTGCGCCGGAGACACCTTCCGGGCTGCCGCCGCCGACCAGCTTTCCATCTGGGCAGAGCGTGCGGGGGTGGACATCATCCGCCAGCACGAGGGAGCCGACCCCGCCGCCGTGGTCTTCGACGCCTGCTCCGCCGCCAAGGCACGGAAGGTGGACGCGGTGCTGGTGGATACCGCGGGCCGGCTCCACAACAAACAAAACCTGATGAACGAGCTGAATAAAATTTCCCGCGTCATTGACCGGGAATGTCCCGGCGTGAGCCGGGAGACCCTGCTGGTGCTGGACGCCACCACCGGGCAGAACGGCCTTGTCCAGGCCCGGCAATTCCAGGAATCGGCGGGACTTACCGGGGTCGTCCTCACCAAGCTGGACGGTACCGCCAAGGGCGGTATCGTCATTGCCATCGCCAGGGAGCTGGGGGTGCCGGTGAAGTTCATCGGCGTAGGCGAGGGCGTGGACGACCTGATGGAGTTCAACGCCGAGGAGTTTGTAGAGGCCTTGTTGTAAGGAGGAATTTCCATGTCCCGCATTGACGGAAGAAAGAACGACCAGCTTCGCCCCGTTGAGATCGTCCCCGGCGTCAATAAATTCGCCGAAGGCTCCTGTCTTATCCGCTGCGGCAATACCCATGTGCTATGCTGTGCCAGCGTGGAGGACAGAACACCGCCCCACGTGGCGGAGGGCACCGGCTGGGTCACAGCCGAATACTCCATGCTTCCCCGGGCCAACCGGGAACGGAGCAAGCGGGACATCGCCAAGCTGAAGCTCTCCCCCAGAAGCGCGGAAATTCAGAGGTTGGTGGGGCGTTCACTCCGCTCCTGTGTGGACATGGCCAAGCTGGGTGAGCGCACCATCACCGTGGACTGTGACGTGCTCCAGGGCGACGGTGGCACCCGCACCGCCAGTGTTACCGGTGGATATGTGGCCCTTTGTCTGGCCGTCAAAAAGCTGATGGCCGACGGCCTTTTAGAGGAAAGCCCCCTCATTGGCAGCGTTGCCGCCGTGTCGGCGGGGATCGTGAATGATGAGCTGCTTTTGGACCTATGCTACGAGGAGGACTCCTCTGCCCAGGTGGACCTGAACTGCGTGATGACAGGGAAGGGCGAGCTGGTGGAGGTGCAGGGCACCGGCGAGGGCCGGAGCTTCACCGTTGCCGAGCAGCGTTCCCTGGTGGACCTGTGCGCCAAGGGCATTGCGGAGCTTCAGGAGATACAAAAGAAAGCGTTGGAGGACTAAGCCATGAAGATGGTACTTGCCAGCAAAAACCCCCACAAGCTCACCGAGATGACCGCCATCCTCTCCCAGTTGGGGGTGGAGGTGGTATTGGAGAGCGACGTGGGGGTCGATGTGGACGTGGAGGAGACCGGGGAGACCTTTGAGGAAAATTCCCTCCTGAAAGCCAAGGCGGTAATGGAAGCCTCCGGGCTGCCCGCCATTGCCGACGACTCGGGCCTGTGCGTCGCCGCCCTGGGGGGTGGCCCCGGCATCTACTCCGCCCGCTACGGCGGGGAGGGGCTGGACGACAAGGGCCGTTATGAGCTGGTGCTCCAAGGGCTTTCCGGGCAGATAGACCGCAGCGCCAAATTCGTCAGTGTCATCACCGCCTGTTTTCCCAACGGCGACGTGCTCTCGGCCAGGGGGGAGTGCCCCGGCCTTATCACGTACGGCCCTAGGGGCAGCGGCACCTTTGGCTACGACCCCATCTTCCTGGTGCCGGAGAAGAGAAGGACCTTTGCCGAGATGGAGGGGGAGGAGAAGAACGCCATCTCCCACCGGGGACGGGCCTTACAGAAGTTTAAGATAGAGCTGGAAAAGTACTTGGGAGGGCAAAATGGCTGATTTGACAAGCAAGCAGAGGGCCCAGCTTCGGGCCATGGCAAATTCCCTGGATCCGGTGCTCCACATCGGCAAGGGAGACCTGGGAGACAACCTCATCACCCAGGCCAGCGACGCCTTGGAGGCACGGGAGCTTATCAAGTGCCGGGTGCTGGAGACCTCGGAGCTGTCTCCGAGAGAGGCCGCCGACGCCCTCAGCGCCGCCACCCGCAGCGAGGTGGTGCAGGTCATTGGAACAAAATTCGTTTTATTTCGTCCAAGCCATAAAAAGGACAAAAAGGATAAGATCGTACTGGTAAAGTAAATTCCCACTGGAAAGAGAAATTTTGGCACAGAGGGGGAATACCATGCGTATCGGCATCTATGGCGGGAGCTTTGACCCGCCCCACATCGGCCACGCGGAGGCGGCCAGGGCGGCAGCCGCGGCGCTGAAGCTGGACAAGCTGATCCTTGTTCCCGCAGCCCTGCCGCCCCACAAGGAGCTTTCGGCGGAGGGAGCCGGGGCAGAGGACCGTCTTGCTATGACAGGCATTATGGCTGACGTCTTGGGCCGGAACGTGGAGGTGGACCGGCTGGAGCTGGACCGGGCAGGGAAGAGCTATACGGCGGACACCCTGCGGGAGATGAAGGCGCGCTATCCCGGCGACGAGCTATGGCTGCTCATGGGCAGCGATATGCTCTTCTCCCTTCAGAATTGGCGGGAGCCGGAGGTCATCCTTTCCCTGGCCGCTGTTGCCGCCTTTGCCAGGGAGGAGGAAGACGACCTGCGGGAGATGAAGGCCCATGCTGGGAAACTCTCTGAGACCTACGGGGCCAGAGTGGAGGTCATTCCTTTGCCGGTACACCCCTGCTCCTCCACCCAGGTGCGGCGGGAGCTGAAGGAGGGGAAACGTCCTCAGGGACTTCTCGACCCGGTCTATGGTTACATATTGCGCCATGGTCTTTACGGCACCAACGCCGATCTGAAGCATTTGAGCGATGAGAAACTGCGTGCCTGTTCGCTGTCCATGGTCTATGCCAAGCGCCATGCCCACATTCTGGGAGTGGAGGAGACGGCGGTAAAGCTGGCCCAGCGCTGGGGAGCGGACCCCCAGGCGGCCCGCAGGGCGGGGATCCTCCATGACTGCACGAAATACTTATCCCTGAAGGAGCACTTGGATATTTGCAAGCGGGCGGGCATTGTCCCCGACGAGATGGAGGCCGGAAGCGCCAAGCTCCTCCACTCCAAGACCGGGGCCGCCCTGGCCCAAATGGTATACGGAGAGAGCGATGAAGTATATTGGGCCATCTATTGGCACACCACGGGCCGGGCGGATATGGGCCTTTTGGAGAAGATCGTATACCTTGCCGACTACATGGAGCCAAACCGGGACTTTGAAGGCGTCGAGGAGCTGCGGCGGCTTTGCGACACCGATCTGGACGCCGCCCTTCAGATGGGGCTGGAAATGAGCGTGGCCGACCTTGAAGCGCGTGGCGTGCCCATTCATAAAAACACACAGGGAGCATTGGACTGGGTGCGGGAGCACCGGAAAGGGACATGAGCTTGAGCGAAGAGAAGAAAAACATGGCGGAGGGCCGGGAGCCGAAGGCGAAGGCTGATCCCGCGGGGAAGACCCCCACTCAAAAACCGGCGCGGCAGTCGGGGCAAAAGACTGCGGGGAAGTCCCAGCAGCCCCCGAGGCCCGGGGCAAAACCGGCGGCAAAAAAGCCTGAGACGCCCCCCCAGATGGGGACGGCTCGCGTTTTGCGCATCCTTTATATCGTGCTGACCGTTATTTCTGCCCTTATCGTGGTGGGATATATCTTCTGGCGCATCTTTGCCGCGCCGCCCGTGGTGGATGATGAGCACGGCAGACCCTCGGCCTCCCGTCCGCCCCTGGTCATTACCACTGAAGACCCGGAGCATCCGGGACAGCAGATCGAGATCGAGCTGCCCGCCCTCTCCGGCGACAGGAAGAAGGAGTTCTATACCTTCCTCATGGTGGGACAGAGCCAGGACGAGGGTGGAAAGCTTACCGACACCATGATGCTGGCGTCCTATGATGTGCCCAACCAGAAGGTGAGCATCATGAGCCTGCCCCGGGACACCTACGTCAAGTGCAAGGGCAGCACCGTACTTCTCAACTCGGTCTACAACTACACCGGGGGTTACCGGGACGACGAGAAGGGGATCGAGGGGCTGAAGAAGGCGGTACAGGAGCTGACCGGGGTCTACCCCGACTTCCACGCCGTCATCCAGTGGGAGGCCCTGGGAGAGTTGGTGGACGCCATCGGAGGCGTGGAGTTCGAGGTGCCCTTCGATATGTATTATAACGACCTCTCCCAGCACTTTAAGATCGACCTCAAAGAAGGGAAACAGGTCCTGGACGGCAACGGGGCCATGGGCCTGGTCCGCTGGCGGCACAACAGTGACGATTATGGCCACATCTCCAAGAGCTATGGCTATCGGGAGGGGGACATTGGCCGCATCAAGACCCAACAGGCGTTTTTGAAGGAGACCATTAAAAAATGCCTCCAGCCCGGAGTGATCCTGGACAACTGGACGGAATATTTGGCCATCTTTCAGCGCAACGTAGTGACGAACCTGTCGGCGGGGGAGCTGGCCTACTTTGCCCAGTCCGCCGTGGGCGGGCTGAAGATGGACAGCGTGGCCTTTGCCACCCTGCCCTACGCGGAGGCGGGAAACGGGCACCTGGTGCCCGTGGGCCGGCAGATCGTCTCCACCGTCAACGCCAGCTTCAACCCCTACGAGGAGGATATCCACCTGGGCGAGCTGAAGCTGGCCACTATGGACGATGTGCCCAGGCCCAGTGAGACCCCCGATCCCGATGAAAGTCCTGACCCGGATGAGACTCCCGACCCGGACGCCACGCCTGATCCCGACGCCACCCCCGGCCCCGGCGAGAGCGGTGCGCCCCAGAGCGGCGAGGGAGACCCGCTTTTGCCGCCCGGAGTGCAGCCCAGCCCCAACGCCTCCTCCCGACCCGGCGGATCGCTGAGACCCAACAGCAGCGCCAGACCGGGTGAAAGTGCCCGCCCCGGCGAGACCTCCCGGCCCAGCGGTTCACCGAGACCCACTGAGAGCGGAAAGCCGGAGGAGAGCGCCCGGCCCGCCATGTCGCCAAAGCCTTCCGAGAGCGGCAGCCCCGGTGGGGCCACCCAACGGCCCGGAGAGGAGCCGGGGGAAAACGAAAGCCCCAAGCCCATCGCCACAGACAAGCCCTCTGAAGGAAACGAGCCGCCATCTACTGCTACGGCTAAGCCCGTTGAGCCGGACCCCACCCCGTGGCCTACCCAGTTTTCCGTCCCCGGCGGCCCCTCCCCGGAGGACCCGCTGCTGCCGCCGGGCGTTTGATGAAAGAAGAAAGGCCCCCACGGAAATGTTTTTCGTGGGGAGAGGAAAAAGCCCGGAATGATGAGACTTGCCCGAAGGGCGAGGCGAAAGATATGAAGGAGGTTTTGACGACATGACACCGAAAGAGACCGCCCTGTTCCTGGCCAAGGCCCTGGACAGCAAGAAGGGCATTGATATCAAAGTTCTGGAGACCGGGCCGCTGACTACCCTGGCCGACTATTTCGTTCTTTGCTCCGCCACCTCCTCCACCCAGATCCGGGCCCTGGCCGACGCCTGTGAGAAGGCCATGAAGGAGGATCACGGCGAGCTGCCCCACCACGTGGAGGGCCACCGTCAGGGTACCTGGGTGCTACTGGACTTCTCCTCGGTGGTGGTCCACATTTTCAACGAGGAGGCACGGGAGTTCTACGACCTGGAGCGGCTGTGGAGCGACGCCGCCCCAGTGGACCTCACCGGCATCTTAGTGGACAACGGCCCAAAGGGCTGAGAAAAACGCGTAAAAAGACGCCCCCCATTTCAGGAGCGGTGTGATAGAAAACCATTGTAGGGGCGCATAGTATGTGCCCGCGGGCGGCTGATAGCCGCCCCTACACGATTTTTTAACAACACTCTCGAAATGGGAGGCGTTTTTTTTCGCAAATCGGTTTACATAATTATATGACTTCAAACCAACTGGACACCACCCCGGTCTGGACAAAGCCCTCGCTTTCATAGAGGGCCAGGGCGGTGGGATTGGCGGTGGAGACGGTGAGGCCGCAGGCGGCGGTCTTTAGGCCCTCCATGGCGGCGCGGAGGATGGCCCTGCCGAGGCCCTGGCGGCGGAATTCGGGGGCCACCGCCAAAGTGACCAGCTCGGGGGTCTTCTCATTCAGGTCCCACTCGTAGGCCCCCACCGCCGTCTCCCCCTGGAGGGCCAGAACGGCGCGGTGGTTGGGCGCGCGCAGGTCGGTCTGCCGCAGGGTCTTGGCATTGGGAACATCAAAGTAGGCCCGGTTTACCAGCTCCAGATAGAGCTTTTCATCGGTGGAACGCTTGACGGGGCGGAAGGTCAGTTTGGCGTCACCACCAGCTTTGGGACGGTCACTGAGGGAGCGCTCCATGGAGACCATGTCGTGGACGTGAGTGAGCCGCCACACGCCTACCGGGCCGGGATTGAGGGGTTCGCCCTCGGGGAGGGAGGTGGCCCAGACCGTCTTGGCCCCGGACTTTTTCAGCTTTTCCATGCCCTTACTGAGGCCCTCGCCCAGCCGATCCTCCGGGCAATCCCGAAGAACGAGGTAGCCGATGCCTTTTGTGGCGATCTCCCGTTGAATGATTTCAAGGACCATGATGCGGCCTCCTTACATTGTCCGCCGGGGAGGTGGGATCCCTCCCCGGGATGGGGTTATGGTTACAGGATGATAAGCTCCTTGGGGGACTTGGTGATGTCGGTGACGCCGTCCGCTTCCATCCGAACTACGTCCTCGATACGGACGCCGAACTGGCCGGGGATATAGATGCCCGGCTCGGCGGAGACCATGGCGCCCAGGGGCATGGGGGTGTGGTCGTTGGGCCGGGCGTTGGGGGTCTCGTGGATCTCCAGGCCCAGGCTGTGGCCGTAGCCGTGGCCGAAGAAGCGGCCATAGCCCGCATCCTCAATGACCTTGGCGGCGGTCTTGTGGATGGTGGAGCCGGGCACCCCGGCTCTGGAGGCGGCGATACCGGCCTTTTGGGCCGCCAGGACGGTCTCGTAGACCTTCCGCTGGTCGTCGCTGACCTGTCCCAGGGCGATGGTGCGGGTCATGTCGGAGCAGTAGCCGCCATAGATGCAGCCAAAGTCCATGGTGATAAAGTCGCCCTTTTGCACCTGGCGGGAGCCGGGGATGGCGTGGGGCTTGGAGCCGTTGGGGCCGGAGGCTACGATGGGGTCGAAGGAGGTCTTCTGGGCGCCCCGGGAGAGCAGCTCAAAGACCAGCTTGGCGGCGATGTGGGCCTCGGTCATTCCCGGCTGGATATAGTCCAGCATGGCGGTAAAGGTCTCGTCGGTGATGCGCTGGGCCTCCAGCATGAGGGCAAACTCCTCGGCATCCTTGCTGGAGCGGAGGGTATTGATAAGCGCCCCGGCGGGGACCAGTCTGGCGTGAAGACCGTCCTTGAGCTGCTCATACTGCCCCAGGGACATATAGCCTTCTTCGATGCCCAGGGTCTTGATGTTTTGCGCGTCGATAAACTCGTTGAGGACGTCCACGGCGCTGTGGCCCTGGCCGATGACGCAAACCTCGGCGTTCTTCACCGTATCCTTGGCTACCTCGCTGTAACGGGGGTCGGTGATGTACCGGGCGGCGGCGGGGGCGACGATGGCATAGCCCTCGCCGTGAAGGCCCACGGCGTAGCGCTCTCCCGGTACGCTGGAGCAGAGCATGGCGTCCAGCTTGTACTCGCCCAGCCTGGCGGCGATCTGTTTGAGATGATCCATAAAAAACATCCTTTCCGAAATGATTTTCAGCGCTGCGACAGACGAAGGAGCCAACTCCGGAAAGGAGAAGGTCACTTGTCCTTCAAAAGAGACTGTAGATACAGCTTTTTCATGGTGAGGGCGTCCTCGGCCTGGGTCCCAGCGGATTCACAGATAAAGGTAGGCTGCCAGCCCCGGCGGGCCACCGCCGCCATCAGAGGGGCGGGGTCGGGGCCAAAGCCGCCGTTGTCGGCAAAGGTGCGGTGGCATTTTTCCCCGCCGCCGGGGGTGAACTCAATCTGGGAGAAGTGGCTGTGGAACCGGGAGGCCCGCTCTGTTCCCAGAGCCGCCTCCATCTGGTCCAGCATGGCCTCACAGGCTTCCTCTCCGGTCAGCTCCCCCAGGGAGCGGGCGTAGAGATGTCCAAAATCTACACAGGGGAGAAGACGGTCATCGAGTTTACATAATTCTAAAACCTCGGTCAGGTCGCCGAGCTGATTGATCTTCCCCATGGTCTCGGGGCAGAGAGTGATGTGGCCAAAGCCCTCGCTCTCCCAGACCTTCAAAACTTCGGAGAGGGAACGCAGGGCGGTATCCAGCGCCTCCCGGCGGGAGCGTTTCATCAGTGCGCCGGAGTGGATCACCACGCGCTTGGCCCCCATCCAGTCGGCGGCCTGGCAGGCGTCCAAAATGTACCCGGTGGTCTTGCGGAGGCTGTCTGGGTCGGGGTTAGCCAGATTGATAAAGTAGGGGGCGTGGAGGGACAGGGAGATATTGTAGTCCCGGGCGGCCTGGCCGATCTTCTCGGCAGTCTCCCGGCCAACGTTGACCCCCTTGCCGCACTGATACTCGTAGCAGTCCAGCCCCAGCTCGGACAGCCACCGGGGAGCGTCTGCCGAGGACTTGTAGGGAAAGGCCGCGGCGTTGCCTGCCGGACCGAACTTCGCAAAGGTCATAGGCGCTCCTTTCGTTTCATCCGCAGTCGGCCCCAAAGTCGAAAGGGGGTCTCGGCGGCATAGCGCAGAATGCGGCCTGGGTTTTTCCCCCAGGCTATGGGCTTCACCAGTACCGTTTTGATCCCCGCCCGGTTGGCGCCCAGAATGTCGGTGAAAATTTGATCGCCCACCATAAGAGCTTCGGAAGGCTGTCGTTCGCTCTTCTCCAGAGCTTCCCGAAAGCCCTTGACCCCCGGCTTGCCCGCATGGCGGACACAGCCAACGCCCAGGGCGGCGCAGAAATCGGGGCAGCGGCGGCTCTTGCGGGAGTTGGACACCACGAAAAGAGCGACGCCGTTTTTCTCTAACGCCTCCTTCCATGCCGTCAGCGCGGGGGAGGGGAGGGCTTCCTCATAGGGAACCAGGGTGTTGTCCAGATCGGCCAGTACCAAGGTGACGCCACTGGAGCGAAGAGTCTCCGGCGCCAGGTCATAGATGGACCCCAGCACCTGGCCGGGGATGAGAGAGAATGACAAGGCGGGGCCTCCTTCTGGGTCTTAGTCGCCGGGGGGGCGCATATATAAAGATTATAGCACTTACCGGGACCATAGGACAAGGGGGAAATCAAATATGGAAGAGATACGGAACCTGATCTTGGCGGTGGAGCCGGGACAGCTCACCGCTGCCGGAGCCTGGAAGCTGCCCATCGCCCACCTGGCCTACCGAATGGGGGACGGCCCCCATCTGTTCCGGGCCAATACGCCCATCACCCCCACCGGGGGGTGGATGGTGGTGGACGATACCCGCTTCAGCCAGGGGGATGGGGCCGAGGGGTTCTGCAATGAGGTACTGCGGGAGTGCGCCGCCCGGAAATTCACCGGGGTGGTCTGTCTCTTCCGGGGGCGGGAGAGCGCTGTGTTGGCCGACGCGGCGGGCAGGTTGTCAGAGGCGTGCAAGGGGCGGGAGATCGATTGCTACGTTACTGAGGCGTATGGACTCAGTGCCCCGGCGGCCAAGGTCATTCTTCCCACCGCCATCTCCGGCGGTTCCCTTCAGGTCCGTTTGGAGGAGGCCGCCGCCCGCTTTGGAAAGCGTCTGGCGCTTTGGGTGGAGCGGGTGGCGGAGGACTTTCTGCTGCCCTCTCCCAGCGGGGCGGGGGCGCCCCTGACGGCGGAGGAGCTTCACCGCCGCAGGGCCGAGCGGGGCGGAGCGGTCTTCTTTTCCCCGGAGCTGTGCGCCCATTACTTTACCTATATGGCCGGGGATAAGGGGCATTTCGTGCTCTTTGACGACGCCGGGAGTATCCGAAAAAAGCTCCGCATGGCGGCGGGCTTGGGCGTCGACACCGCGTTTCTGCCTTACGACTCCACCGCCGATGTGTTGGGGGAACTGGTGGGGAAGTAAAATGCAAAAACCCCCGTGCCATGGGCACGGGGGTTTTGATGCTCTTAGTAAAACTTTTTGCGATTCTTGCGGGCGGCCTCAGACTTCTTGCGGCGCTTGACGCTGGGGCTCTCGTAGTGCTCGCGCTTACGCACCTCGGCCAGAACTCCGGACTTGGCGCAGCTGCGCTTAAAACGCTTGAGCGCGTTCTCCAGAGATTCGCCCTCTTTCACATGGATCTCCGACATTGACTTTCCCCTCCCTCCGAAACGGCCTGATCGAAACTGCCGTTAAAGGGCCATAAGCATGGCGTTAACAGTATTATTATATGTGATAGCCGCCCAAATGTCAAGCGGGATTTCTTGTAAACCTTTCTCGGTTACGCCTGAGGCTTGACAATGAAGTTCACAAGCTTGTTGGGCACGTGGATGACTTTGATGACGTCCATACCGCTGAGAAATTTGGCCACGGTAGGCACTGCCTTGGCGGCGGCTTCAATGGCCTCATGGGCACTGTCCACAGGCACCTCCACGGTGCCCCGCAGCTTGCCGCCGACCTGGACGGCGATGGTGACAGCGCTGGCGGCAGTCTTGCTCTCGTCGTAGGCGGGCCAGCTCATCTGACAGGCCATTTTTCCCTCCTGGGCGGCAAAGCCCAGGCTCTCCCACAGCTCCTCGGCCATGTGGGGAGCGAAGGGGGAGAGCATCAGCAGCAGGGCCTTGTAGTCGCCCTTGGTGCAGCCGTTGGAGTAGAAGTCGTTGACCAGGGCCATGAGGGCGGCGATGGCGGTGTTGAACTTCATAGCGTCGATGTCATCCGCGACCTTTTTGATGGCCTTGTGGAGGGCGGCGGCGTTGGCCTCGGACTGTTCCGGGCTGTCCAGGAGCTTCTCCGAGAGGTTCCACACCCGGTCCAAAAACCGCTTGCAGCCCTTGACACCGTTATCGCTCCAGGCGGCGGCCTTCTCAAAGTCGCCGATGAACATGATATAGGTCCGCATGGTGTCGGCGCCGTAGGCGGCGATGACGTCGTTGGGGTTGATGACGTTGCCCCGGGATTTGGACATCTTCTCCCCGCCCTCACCCAGGATCATACCGTGGCTGGTGCGCTTGGCGTAGGGCTCCTTGGTGGGCACCACGCCGATGTCATAGAGGAACTTGTGCCAGAACCGGGAGTAGAGCAGGTGGAGGGTGGTGTGCTCCATGCCGCCGTTATACCAGTCCACGGGAGACCAGTAGTCGAGAGCCTCTTTGGAGGCCAGGGCGTTTTCACAGCGGGGGTCCATGTAACGCAGAAAATACCAGCTGGACCCGGCCCACTGGGGCATGGTGTCGGTCTCCCGCCTGGCCGGTCCGCCGCAGCAGGGGCAGGTGGTGGAGACCCAGTCGGTCATTTTGGAAATGGGACTTTCGCCGTCGTCGGTAGGCTCGTAGGACTCCACCTCAGGCAGCAGCAGGGGGAGCTGCTCCTCGGGGAGGCTCTGCCAGCCGCACTTATCGCACCAGACCATGGGGATGGGTTCGCCCCAATAGCGCTGACGGGAGAAGACCCAATCCCGGAGCTTGTAGTTGACCTGCTCGTGGCCCAGCCCCTTCTCTTCCAGGTACTTGACCATGGCGGGGATGGCCTCGCGGACGGTGAGGCCGTTGAGAAAATCGGAGTTGACCAGGATGCCCGTGTCGTCCTTAGCGGTAAAGGCTTCCTTCTGGACGTCCTCGCCGCCGGAGACCACCTCAATGATCTCGCAGCCGAACTTCTTGGCGAAGGCCCAGTCCCGGGTGTCGTGGGCGGGGACGGCCATGATGGCACCGGTGCCGTAGCTGGCGAGAACGTAGTCGGAGATGAAGATGGGGATCTGCTTGCCGTTGACCGGGTTGATGGCCTTGACCCCCTGAAGCTCTACGCCGGTCTTCTCCTTGTCGGCGGCCAGCTCCGTGCGCTCAAAGTCGCTCTTCCGGGCGGCCTCGTCCTGGTAGGCGGCCACAGCGTCCCAGTTGGTGATCTGGTCCTTCCACTTCTCCAGCAGCTTGTGCTCCGGGGACATGACCATATAGGTGGCGCCGAAGAGGGTGTCGCAGCGGGTGGTGAAGACGGTGAGGGTATCGCCGGTGGTGACAGTAAAATTGACCTCTGCGCCGGTGCTTCTGCCGATCCAGTTCTTCTGCTGGATCTTGACCCGCTCAATAAAGTCCAGATCGTCCAGGTCGTCGATGAGCCGCTGGGCGTACTCGGTGATCTTCAGCATCCACTGGCTCTTCTCCTTGCGGATGACGGCGGAGCCGCACCGCTCGCACACACCCTCCACCACC